>Ga0194135_10000715_pt1 | contig 19459 bp, 17 predicted proteins | sample LitLau_LLRF_2013_FD_134024 | JGI IMG/M metagenome (GOLD analysis project Ga0194135, IMG submission 134024) | Freshwater sediment microbial communities in response to fracking from North America - Little Laurel Run_MetaG_LLRF_2013 (version 2) | ecosystem: Environmental > Aquatic > Freshwater >...
TGGAAATTTTGAGTTATGGTTATTTGTAATTGTAAAATTGTAAAAATTTAAAATAAGAGTAATTTGTAATATGAGGTTAGGAAGATTGCTGAAAGTTTAATTCATCATGGTGGGAACTTCATTTTGTTAAAGCGAATTAACAGACACACTTACTTTACTAGTGTGTCTAACTTTGCTTACAGGGTAATTAATTGCGGAGATGGAATGCTCAAATGCTCTTTTTAGGGTGATGAAGATGATGATAGTAGGGTGATGGTGCAAGGTCGCGAAATTGGCTCCTCTAACCGGTTTTCGATTTGGGGAAAAGGCGAAAACCACGTCGGTGGGACCGAGGATACCCACCCGCTACCCGGGGGAATGTACTATGGAAGCAGAGTGAAAGTCTCTGCTAGACGCCAGACTATACATTCTTTCTTACGATTCTGCCTATTTAGTGTTTGAAGACTTCGTTCATCCCTATATGGTTAATTGACTATGAAGTCGAAGTCCCAATTTCCACCTTTGTCAATAATCAATCATATACCAAACTTAATCCAATTCCCTAGTACAAAGTTTTTTCTACTAAATGAAAAACATGTGTTATGTCAGAACAGAACAATTTGCCGGTATTTATTTACCAGTGGTTAGGGAATTTCCCATGGAAGTAGGGAAAACTGAAACCCGCGTTTAATGAAAACCACATCACCAATGCGGCAAATTTCTGGAAGAATTTAATAAATTATTCACCAAATATGAAATAACCACAAACTTTGTTTCTCATTTACGCATTGAACTGAACCCTTGAATCTATACGCGTTTTATGCCTTCGCCTTGGTTGTTGCGAGAAGTCTACCTTCATTTGGGTTTAGAGGTTTCAGGAAAAGGTCAAACTACTCCTTACACATGTATGAAATAGTAAAATGCATATTGCAACAAATTAAATTATCCAACACGTAGCCTTGAGATATACCACACAATTTGCTATATGCACATGTAGGCAGTTGGCTCATTGTAGTCAAAGTGGACGAGCTTGTTATGCTTATGCATATACGTCCAAATTATGAAGGGATTGTGGCAATAATATTACCACTCAGGAGGAACGATATTTATCAGATCGCATAGCCATTTCATTACACTTTTACACTTGAAATGGGTTCGTCTCACTCACTTGTCTAATCAGAGTTAGATTGATCTCGTTCTCGTTGCCGCTGTCTTTGCGTTGATTAAAGGGACGATCTTGTACGCCTCGTTTGTCAACTGATTCAAATTTATCGGGATCCGGATTTTTTTAACGTAATTTTTCGCATATTCCACTACCAGGCGAAAGACGCCGCTAGAAATCCGAATGTGAAAATGTGATCCAATATATAATGTAACGAATTTTTTTAATGATTTCCAGCGGATACAAGAAGAAGCCAGGAGAAGTCCATTATTTAACGACTCATCTCTCGGACAGTGATCCCAAAGGAAAGGCATAGTCCAGGCCTGGCTAATTCTAGTCCCATTAAAATATTCCGGAGTGATATAATCAGAGTGAGTCTACTTGTTTACTAACTTATTTTGACTTTATAAACAGTTGTTGGTTAAGAGTTCCATCGCATCCTCATCACACGACCAGAAGACGAGTTTTTGTTTGCGCCAGAATGTTTGCTAATTTTTTATCAGCTCCTTGGATCCAGAAAATTCGCACGTGTGGACAACAGTGGAAGGAAGGACTCTGCTGCTGCCGTCATTCAGGATAATAAACATATTCCTACTTTCTGCGCTGAAATCCCCTCTTTTGGTTTCGCTGAAGCAAGAAATAGGGATGTATCAGGAAGTCCATGGAGAAAAGCAGAGGAGACAGGAGAGGCAGGATTTGGTATATAGTTACACCTTACACGAGCTTCTTTCTTGAATATAGAAAGGTTTGCCTTGAATTATTCGACGAAGTTTTTGCCCCAGCTTTGTTTGGGAACGGACTCAAGCCCCATCGCCCCATCATTCCCCTGTTTCTACTGCTGTAGAAATGTGAATGTGGGTACTCCTCGAACTGTGCATGTGCTGTAGGATTCGATCCTTCCAATATTAGAATAGCAACCACTTGAGCTTCGTTAGTAGACGTAAGCCTAACCAGCCAGTCAGTCACGAAATCCTTAGTTCAGCAGTCAGTTCAGTCTTCTACTCGCTCAGTTCCTGAACATTCACGTTTTGCTTATTCCTGGATCTACTCTTGTGTCCATTACTCGCCTGTGTGTTTCCAAGTGCTTAAATATTTTGACTGTTGTCCAAATAGGAAATTCTACTGCTACTGGAGAACCAACCCAAGACTCAAGATTCAGGGTTTTAAAAGTAGGAAATGAGTCATGGAGCATCAAATTTTTGACGCTGCCTCGCATGGGAAGCTTTACCTTATAAAGGTAAGAACGTAATTTTACATACCAGTCGTCAACAGTGACCAATATTCGACTCCTTTGCAGTCTCTTTGTGAGTTATACCATGATGTAACTGAGGTGTGATGTAACCTGTAATATTGTAACCATAAACACGAAAGTTTTTGCAACATGGCGAGTCGAGGTCTCTTTAGCTCTTGCTCTCTTATGTCCTAATAATAAATCGTGTCCACTTTTTTAAACAGAATGCACTGGAACATCGACCACTTTCCGAAAGGCTAGAAATACTTTCGAGCAAAACTGCGGGTGCGACTCCGCTCATTGCGGCGTGTCGGAATGGCCATTACGATGTCGCCGAATATTTAATCAAGACTTGCGGAGCCGATGTAGAACTGGTTGGATCAGGTATAATCACATACTTAAATTTCAATTTAGGGAAAAAATCAATATACTAATTTCATTGCTAACTCATATCATTGAATTTTCAAGACTTCATTTCGTTATTTTCCTTTCTCTACGCTCACTTCTTGGACTTCAGTTGAAATTCTGCCTCTGAGTGCTTTTGGGAAATGACTGTAATATGGATTTTATTTTTAAACATTCAACTCAAGGGAATGGCCATGAGTGTTGACAAGAGTTGAGTTGAGAGTGACTATACCAAATCCCTGTGTACCCATAGTGGGTGAGTGGGTACCCATAGTGGTTCAAGTCTGTGTGATCTAATTTTCTTCGTCATTTCGGAGAAACTAGTTCATATTCTCAGAATTTCCAATTATTCCCCGAATTCCAGGGTGGGTAGTATTTACTCGGCTCGGGGTCAGGGAATATGTAATTAAGGCTAACGTAATAATTATAATTTAATTAATTGTCAAACGGCGCGAGCTGGAATCTGGGATTCCCATTTTCAAAACAAGATAGGCCTACCAACCAACATTCACCTTAATTTCAATTTACGTAAAATCCAGTTAAAGTTAGTAAATTCTTTAATATCAATTTAACCCAGGTACCAAGTTTAATTTTAATTTTATCAATATCGGATCCAGGCATCAGGATTTTTCATTTGTATTGTATGCTCCCAACATTGTAGCTAAATTATAACTTACTTTATCCATCCACCTGGAACGAGTTGCATTCCCCATAAAAGCTTACTTTACTAACTTTGCATGCAACTCGGTTAACATTTCCCAACGTCAACACGATTCAAACTATAATTGGGATCGTTTTTGCTTTAATAGTCCCCTTTAGACAGGAGTCGGATACGAGTGACCAAAATAATACACAAATCTTTGTTGTGTTTTGGGATGTTTGGTGATGTTGGGAATTCGCCAAGGTTCATTACTCGGAAGCACGATTTTTTTTTGTTCCACCGAAGAAGAGTTGATGGCACTTTTTAATTCTGAAGATAGCTCAGCTCATAGCTCACTCACAGTTGGTATTTATTTGGTTGGCTGGTTATGATGGAGCCTCCCGAGGAAGACATTTTTGAGAAGGCAGAATAAAATAAAGCATCATTGGTTTTCTATTTCAAAAGAAGAGTTAAATGCCCTATCACCGCAGTTCACTCAACTCAATCGTTATGATTTTTAGTGGTGGGCTTTTTCTAGAGCTTTACTATTATTATACGATTCTAGTAATAGCCATACCGGTGTCATTTTCGTCTCTCCCCATGTCGTCGCTACTCGGTAGTGGTATACTGATGAATTTATGCTGTAGGGACGGAGCTGATTCATCAAAACATTTTCTCGTAAATAGGTTCTGGGGAGAGGATCTCTATTTTAAATCCATCACATTATTAGACTCATCTCCAATGCAAAGCATCCTGATGCAGACAGATATCCTTGTAATCCTCTACGCATTTTCTCAAAACCACCTTCTGGTTCCATTCCAGTTTCAGCCACTTGAATTGCAATTATTAATTATGAATATCCTGAAACGTGCCAAACCCATCGCGTATTTCTCTAAAAAAACGCATACAATAAGCGAATCACTACGGCATGAGTATCCCTCACCCTCACCCTACTAAAAAAAAAGTACACTAACAACTTAAGCAACAATGAAAAAGATGGCCAAGGTCATTTGTCGGGGACGACATAAGGATGCTTCAAATTCTAATCTCACTTTCTTTGAGGAATGGGATAAATGCGAATGCGAAATCTCGTTTTATTATGCTTCCTTTACTTGGTCTGAGGGCGCAGGTGATGCATTGCATACTAACTTTTAAGAATCTTTGAATCTCGAACAACAACATGACGAAAATAGCAAAACCGAAGCAACAAGTGAATCACAATAAACGGGAAGAGGCTGAGGATCATTTTGGCAATTCTTTTGTTTACAAAATGAACCTTGTTTATTGTTTTAGCTTCTTGAACTATTGATACCCTAAGTTTTACCGCATGTAGCAAATACTTTATGGTACCTCATGTAGCAAATACTTTATGGGTTGTTTCGTTTGAGTTTGCTGACATTTTCTCCTTAAGTAATGTGAATCTCTGTGGCGAGCGTCAATTCCACCCATAGTTCAAACAGTAAAATGGACGGAAGTCATTTTTTAGCGAAACATTTCTTTATTAAGTTTGTAAGTAAATCCGCTGCTGAATCTCAGTGGGAAGGAAGTCGAAGTTTAACTCAATCATAATTAACCTACAACGCATCTCACGCGAATCAGAGTTATGTGGAAAATAAGAAAGAATAAGATCATCTGATTCACATATTATGAAACAATCAATTTATCCGTGGCCTCTGAGGCGACGCACGCATGAAAGTCCTTTCGGGTATTAAAGCCTTCTGAAAGCTTCATATTTCGATGGTGACTCCCTGGTGAATCCGCTTCTTAAACCAGTTGCAAGTTTAATTGCGGCAATCCCAGCCTATGTTACATTATTATCTTTCCTTTGTGTTTTGCAGTTGTATTTGATGGTGAAACCATTGAAGGCGTCCCTCCTCTCTGGTACGTAAAACCTATTGATCGTGACTGACGGATCGGCGTTAGGCGACAGGCTCGTAATTCTAATTTTCATGTCTGCTCGATTTTAGGTGTGCGGCAGCAGCAGGTCACCTGAGAATAGTCAACCTATTGGTACAAAACAATGCAAATGTCAACTCCACGACAAAAACTCTTTCATCCCCGTAAGAATGCATTGGATTTGAATCGTTGTGTAAATGTAATGCTTGAATGACATCATTGTAACTGATACGTAACTTTGTAGTCTCCGGGCGGCTTGTTTCGATGGTCATTTTGAAATTGTACAATACCTCATACAACACGGCGCGGGTGAGTTCTATCTAATCTCGGCATTCAATTCCGTGAGTGTTATTTATCCTTTATTCTCATTCTCGGTCTTACAGATATTGAGCTGGCTAATAGGCATGGCCATACCTGCTTGATGATTGCCTGTTACAAGAACCATTTCCTCATCGCTAAATACTTGATTGAAAAAGGTGCAAATATTAATCGGAAGAGTGTAAAGGCCAACACGGCTCTTCATGGTAATTAAAAAAAAATCTATTTGTTAAAAATAGTTAAAAAAAAAAAGTACGATGAGCAGTTTTCACTTAAGATTAGTCCAGTTTCAATTTCAGATCTTAACTAAACTTAACAGACTAGGAACAAATTAATTCGAATACAAGCGGCTTAGCTCTAATTCATTATAAATACATCCCTTTATATTCTTTTGTTAAAAACCGATAAAGCTTTAATTATTGTTGAATTCTCGTTCTTCTATTAGACTGTGCTGAGTCAGGAGCTCTTAACATCATGAAGCTCTTGTTGGGCAGGGGAGCTCGGTTCGAGTCAGATTCTTATGGGATGAGCCCCGTACGTCCTTGGCCTTTAAAAGTTCATGCTAGAGGGTACATTGCACTGACACTTTGGTTTTCTTCTAAAGTTATACGCCGCCGCCGTTGCTGGTCATGCAAACATCGTGGAGTACATCATCGGTCTTCCTCACCTGGTCTCATCGAAAGAAAAAATTGACGCACTCGAACTCCTTGGTGCGACTTTTGTGGATAACAAAAAAGATATGCTATCTGCGCATCGCTACTGGAAGAGAGCACTCGACTGGAGGTATTTCAGCTCACACTTCATTTCCAAATGAGCAAGATCATTGATTTATTTTCAAATTGGAAATTAATAGATATCGGAAAGGAAAGCTCCTCTATCCCAAGCCCAGGAAGCCAGCACCGGTGTATGAAGGAAGATGCGAAGTAGACAAGTATGAAGAGCTGGATGAGTTAATCTCAGATTTAGGTATGCTATTTTTTCTCAATTTAATATATACTCGGAACGAGTCGTCGGTTTTTAACCTCATTAATAATGACTTGGATTTTTTTTTTTCAGATGAAATGCGAATGCAAGTAAGCTCCCGATCCTTCCTTTGCTTTATTCTTGTTGTGTCCTTGGTTGACTGAACTTAATCCAATTCTAATTTTAATTCTCTTTGATATAGTCATTAATGGTGCGGGAACGAGTCTTGGGCCCTTCTCATCCGGATACTTCATATTACATTCGATATCGAGGAGCCGTGTATGCAGATGCGGGACAATTTGATCGCTGCATTTCCCTCTGGATGTATGCGCTGAATATGCAGCAGGTATACTAATGATTTCCATCGCCAAATTCGCTAAATTTATAAATAAAGCCGCTCCTCCTCCTAACTGGTAGTTATGTGGAGAATTTGGCCTTATCATAATTCGTCTCGCTTTTCACAAAGTTATGCACTGGTAGACTTAGTTCCCTTTGGTTTTCGCAATTCACACAGTTACCTGTTTCTTATACAGAGGATGCTTGCACCACTATCACCATTGACGCAGGGATCCTTTCTCAGTTTTGCTGAATTGTTCTGGTTCATGGTCTCCGACAAGAGAAGCTCATTCTACCCGCTGCCCGTCTTAAAATTTGAGGATGCTTTCGAAGTCTTTGCAAAAGCTGTTACGGAAGTAAGAAATCTCTAAATATCCACGAAGAATATTTAATCATAATCAGTAATCGCCCAAGGATTTAATGCCAGCCTTCATTCTCACACTGAAATTACTTATATTTTCTCCAGGTCAAAAATTCACAAGAACAGTTGGCTCGAATGAACGAGCAGCACCGAGATATGGTTTCTTTCCACCGACTTCTCGTGATCACCATTCAACTGATGACTGTAATAATTTCTCTTCCGAAGTCTCAAACTGAGGATTTCAAGTTTAATAAGGTACACTAAATTAAAATTAATTTTTTAATTAATTAAATTGCCAATCTTCATTTATGGAAATAGACTGCTTACCAACTTGTAAAACTACAACCCAGAGGGACGCAAGGATGGTCATTTCTTCATATTATTTGTTCTCAAAGTTCAACGGTTGGAAGATTTGCGTTAAAAAGTTTTCCTGCTAAAAGGGTACGCACCTTGAGCTCATCAACCTCACTGTCTTCCTTTCAATTCTAATTCTCTGTTTCTTTGTTATTCCAGACGGTGGAATTTCTTGTGAACGTAGGTGCAGATGTGAATGCCCGGGATGTAGAAGGGAATACTCCGCTACATATAGCCGTTGAATCGAAGCCAAATTGTACTGAGCTCATCCAAACTCTCCTCTCGTCTGGTTCTCATCTGGATGAGACTAATGATATCAAGGAAACCTTTGACGGCATTCTAAAACGGAATGGGAACTCCCAACTTCCGGAAATTGATAGGATGCCGTTCACAAGTCTCAAGTGCTTGGCTGCTCGCGTGATTTCCAAAGAAAAGTTGAAATACCAAGGGATCGTACCTGTCTCGTTAGAAGCTTTCCTCCAAGTACACTGATCCCCCATTTCACACCATTAAAGTGTCAATTTCAATCCTTTGCCCATTTAGAGATCTTTTCCACTTCCTCTTTGCTGATGAGAGAGCCTGACTCAACTGGCTCGCTTGCGAGGTAGCACCGCCGTCTACTCCACGTACTTTTTTAGAAACACAACTCGTCCTGGCTATACTTACCGACCTTAGCGTAACTTTAAGAGTTACAATCCCTGCATGTTATCACGTCAAGAAAAGTCGTAGCGTCGCACAAGAATGGAAAAGGAAATTGTTCCTGGCTTACTATTATATTCAATTACTAAGACGAAGGCAAGACTTATTTCGCTACTCTTTCACACTTTTTTTTTTCAGAATTAACTTTTTTCGTTTATATTCTGCCCTCTTGGAAGAGGCAATGCAAAAAATCGTCAGAAGTGATGATTGTGTTGCCATAAAACTCTATTTATGAAGCAATGTGATTTCGAAGTCTTCAAATTAGATTAAGATTAGTTTACTCGATTCGAATGATTATATATATGCATGCGACAATGTTAAAATTCGATCCAATTCATTATTGCCAATAGTGTAGATCAAAATGTGATAATATGTGTAAAGAGTTTATTCAACATTTGTTTCCTCGAAGCTACCTTCCCTTTGGAAGAGTGTAAAGAAACATGCATGAATCATTTTACTTAATGAGCATTTCTGGGATTCGACTTTAAAAGTCACCGCGAGTATTTTTAACTTCAGCAATGTACCTATAATAATAAAAAAATTACCACGATTTTACACGTGCTCGCGTTGCAACTCAATTTATTCGAGGGCGTTCCTTGGGTCAGTCCACCATTTGGAAATTTTCTCTAGTAGTAACTGTTTTTCCGCATTGGATGCAAAGGTATAGGAAACAGAACGGAGGCAAAGATCGCGTAGCTCAGAGAGTGTGGGGGAAACGATTTCTGCAAACTTGAGATATTCAGCACTGAGGGATGTGTTGAAAACCCCAGAATCATCCGTCTATTAAAAGAAAACATATAATGCATTGATGCAAGTGTGTTGTTGGAAATGCTGCTTCGGGTTGAACTTACACAGATCACAAATGGAATTCCTTCGTGATGGAGTACAAAAATATAATGCTGCTCAATGGACTCGCTTACGCCCGATACAACGTTGGAGGTTATACAAGCCTCTGTGGATGGCATAACACAACGATTAGAGGACCTTCTAACTTACAAATATGGAACCGTTACAACGGTTACGCTACCTATTGGAATTCGCTTTGCTTTCACCAATTCCCATTGATCCTCCGTCCCACCAAAGCTCGGATGAATGAAGAGACCATGACCCAAACGCCCAATTCCATCAAATTCCAAAAGTCGATCCGTTTCTTCCAAGTTGATAACCTCGGGGAGATGACACGTGAGCTGGAGCCCACTAGCCTTCGCTTTGGACAGGAGTGGAAGTATCCAGGAAATATTCCCCATGGTGGGATTTCCACTTAAATCCATTCCAACCACAACGGATGGGTATTCCCTGAAGAGGTCAATTGCCAAATCCACGTTCTCAGCTCCTTCCTCTGCTCCCTTCTCACGATCAATGGAAATTATCAGTTTCACGAGGATCGACTCCCTCTGTTCCTTGCACTCCCTAGATGAGATTCAAGTTTTTTAAGGCCTTATTAGAGAATCAGTCACCACAGTATTTAAATTAAATTATACATGATAGCAGCGATGACAGATTCCAAATAGCTCCTCTTCGACGGGATTTCAAAGACTTTCTTCGGAGTTGTCCGAAGTTCCAAGTAGATCACATTGTCATCTGCGAAATCGTTAATGACATCACACGTGACCTTGCGCAAAACTTCCGGTGTACGTATCACGTTGTGGATTTGCTTGAATATTGTGAAGCATCTGAAATGAGATTTTCAGTAAAATTGTTAAGACTGCCAAATGAATGGCAAAATTCTTTATTCAAAACAAAATCTTACTCTGCCAATGTCCGGGACGTGGGTGTCGTGGTCGTCAATGGAAGAATTTCACCGTTAATGGATTCATCTTGAGCAATTAGCTTTTGCAACGTTTGACAAGAAATACTTCCATTCAGATGAGCGTGGAGTTCCTGTCATAAGAGCTTTAGAAATATAAAGCCAGTTTTAAATTCTTATCCATTTTCAATTAATAACGTACCAGTTTAGGCATGCGTTTGCAAACATGTTTCACTTCCATCTTTCTGATTTCCACCTTTTAGTTAATAGGTTAATGCCGGCACGCTCACGCTCGAGTATGCGCTCCCTGTTTCTTGAATTCCAATTCCAACGAGCTGCTGAAAGAAAAAATTGTGCACAATTCAGATAAATTTGCAATCTTCCACTAAAATACAAATATATTTCAGAAACTCAAGAGGGCAGTTGACTATGCATCTATTTCTTGAACTGATTGAAAGCAAAAAAAAACCAATTGAATTTCAAGGCGTCGCATCCAGATGGAGGACTATGGTGGGCAGGGCTATGCTCATTTTCACCGCAATCCCATCTTCATGTGTGAACGCAATACGAAACAAAAATCGAAAGAACTTTTAATTAATAATTGAATTGCCTGTTCGCTGAACCCAAGGTCTCTCAGATTCTCCATCTTGACTCTTCGCCGTACCTTTCGGTCCCGCCTTATACAGGCACGTTATCCCCTGTGTGCAATTTTGAGCAAGCAGCATTCCTCGCCGCTTCGACAATCAACATCTAGTGCGATTTTGGAACCCATTTCTTCTTCTCGGCACCGACTTGAAATGACAGACAACTTTCGAATTGTAGCTGAAAAAATATTTGTATATTTAGAAAACGTTTGCAAACCTTCCTGTAAAATTTATTTCAGAATAAACTCAAGCGGGCCCTACTCAATTTCTGGAATTCATTGAAAGCATTAACCTCTAGTTCTGCCTTTTTCTGCAAGAACCAACCCATTGAATTTGAATATATCCGGATGGATGAGAACGGATTACGGATAAGCACTTCTTCCAAGCCCCGGATCAAAACAAACAAGAATCAATCAATCGGTTGGAAGAGCATCTGGATCCCCCAAAGGCCCAATACAGAGTACAGATATCCGTTGAATATGGAGGCGAAGAGTACGTTCAAATTCGGAAATCTACAATCCCCTGAAACAGAAGTGCCCAAGTTAATGTTACCTTAAAATTCTTACCTTCACTCGTGAATACGAACAACTTCACTTCCTGAAACCCCTTCGAATCGAATAACTGAGAAACGAACTCCTTTCTACTTCTCCCAGCGCAGAGTCCCAGGTTGAGTGTGAGTCCTTTTGACGTCCAGGATTTGAGCTATATCTGCCGGCTGACCGTTGGATCATCATTCATCAAGCAGCATCAGCTTCGGCAGTTTTGAAATGATTCCAAGAACGCAGTCACTACACTCCATGGTGGATAATTGCCGATGAATTGGGGAGGTTCCGCAGTTTCACGTAATTATTACTCTAATTCAAATAAACGGTTGGATGGAACTGATTCCTTGCTTGGACAAATGACTGAAATGGTCATAGAATCGTTCTAAACTCGACCAAGTTGAGATGTGATATGCGAGCACCCAAATTGAGATACGGAAATGGAGTTAGAGAATTTTGTTGGACAAAGTCCAAAGAGAATTTACTAATAAAATGTTTGGAATATTTACAACTTGAAAATGTGAATTGGATTGAAATGGAAATGGGACCAAACGAGTGAAGAAAGAAGCCTATTCCTCTAAATTAACTCATGACAATTCCTTTTAAGGGTCCCTTTATCCCTCAAATTGGAACTGAACCAACAACTGAATAACCTACCACAGAATATTCTACTAAAAAGCCTTCTTCAAATAATTTGTCATAAATAGTCATATTATAATATTTGTTAATTCAAAGAATGGGGGCTGAGGAAGGAGTTCAGAAATCCGTTGGCTGTTGAAGTAACCTCTTCTCTCCTACACATGCGGAAGCAAATCAAAAACAATAGTAAGTTAAACCCCGAATAATCAACAAGCCTGAGCTGCCCCATGGACAATCAGTCATTCATAATCGGAATTTGTCGGAAAGACAATCAGCTGAAATTCCTGATCTACACGCATGGTTGTCAACTGTTAACCGACTGAATAAAATACACCCCATATTACAGTAGACAACGCATCATGTGAATGGAAATATCATCCGACAGGAATAGACCGAAAGGAGATCCGGAAAACCAGCCCCAGCAACAAGTAGAAAAAACCCATGCTAAAGAAATCTTAGATTCCGACGGACGTACCTTTCAAGTATTCAATCAGAGGAAACGGACGTCCACGATTCTTCCATCCACTCGTGATTGGTCAAAAACTTTTATCGCCCTTTCAGCGTCTCGCTCATTAGAGAATCGGACGACTCCAGTGTTCTTGTCCCGCATTTCCGCATACAAAACCTCACCACACTCACGAAACTTGGATTTTAGCATTTGCCACGACATGTTCGGCGGGAGCTGTAAGAACCAAAATTAAGAACACATTATTCCACTGCCATGTACCGATGGGAAGCTCTGAGAGGAACCAAGCCTAGAAAATACAATATTATATAAACTAACGTTAGTGATGATGCAGGTGTTAGAAGGTGTCACAGGATTCACGTTGTTCCCATTCCCAAACTGCTGTTTCTCCCTTTGATAGGCTGTATTATAATTGGCGGCACTGGGTGTTGAGTAAACTGATGTCGAATACCCATACTCTCCACCAGCCGTGCCAGCACTAATAAATCACACGAAATACTCAAAATTAGACTCAAGCAAAGAAATAAAATGAGCAAGAAATGAGATAAGAAATCTAAGTTCCTACTTTTGAAATTGAGCAGCTCCTCCTCCAGCAGCAGCAGATCCAATTGAAACCGCTGAGTTTTGAAGCATTTGGTTCATATTCAACTGATTAGCCTGGGCCTGTGACATATTCAAATTCCCGCCTAACGCATTTGCTCCAAACGATTGCGCTTGGCCACCGTACTGATTTCCAGATGGAGTTCCAATTGCTCCACCGAATTGATTCACGTTCGCTCCGGCGTTGTTCAAGGCTCCACCAAGTGACATCCCAAAGGCATTAGATCCAGCAGTCCCAGCAAGATTCATGGAATCCTATGATTACATAATCGTCGTTTCTCGTTTGTAAATTGACACTTCCGAGTAATAGCCCTTAATGAAGTAATAATAACGACTTACAATTCCCTGCGAGCCCATAATTCCGGACGCAAGTCCCAAATTCATTCCACCCATGTTCATTGCAGCCAATGCGTTTGCATTCGTTACTGCATTCGTGAGCGTAGTTGCTGTTCCACCCAGACCACTGCCTAGAACTGCAGTAACGTTGCTGACAGTGTTATTATTTGATGAGAGCGTTCCTAAGAATAGCAGTTATCTATTGAATGTTCACATAATCGCAGCACGGCCACAAATTCTAATAGAAAGGAGAATTTAAGTTGTGGAGTGTTGGTTTAGTTGACTTACTGGAAACATCAACAAGGGGTTGACCGTTGAGTCCTAAGCCCATACCAATCCCTTTTAGTCCATCCGGATAACGCCCCTTGATCAGTTCATCAAGCGGATCTGAGAGCCGGTCCATCCGAACGTGTAAACGTCGCTCATACAGCTCTTGATTATTGAACATTGCTACGATATAATAAAATACACAATTATTACAACCTAATGACGACGATAGACCAAGGAATCAAGTCGTTGTGGCAAGAGTAAATTACAAGATAAACTTACAAATCGCCTGAATGGCTTCAACGGGATGTTCATATTCAATCGTCCCGTGACCACGACTTTTTCCATCCTTATCCTTGTTTACATCCACGTTCAAAACTTTACCAGCAAGACGGAAAACTTCCCTCAACTTCTTATCGTCTACACGAAATTCCAGCTAAATCAAAACGGGGAGAACGAGAAACATTCTTTAACGATCATGACATGACTCACTAAAAGCTTTGGATTACCAACTTACATTGCTAACAAAAACACGCGAAACCAATGGACCTTCCACGCCCAAGCTTTCAAGGAATTGTTGGCTCAATCCATATGTATTCCCATACTTCCATCCAGATGAAGAATTTGGTGAGAGAGACTCTCGCCTCCGATCCCAATCCCTCTCACGCAACCGGATAGGTGAGCGGTCTCGATTATCCCGTCGTGGGTTACTCGGAGTTGTAACAATCCGACCAGTTTTGTCTCGCTCCACATCGTAATCCTAAGAAACAAAGCGTTTTTTTTTTTACAATTATAACATCCTGGAGCATCATTCATCGTCAATTATAAAAAGGAAGACGTGAAGTCGTCGAGTCGACTGAAAATCGAATTTGTCACCTCTTTCACCACAATCTTCCGCCCAGAGAGCTCATGGCGATGCATTTTCTCAATCGCCTTCTTCGCGAGCACATTATTCTCAAATTCGATAATTCCACATCCACGGGGTTTCTCACTCTCGTCGGTAAATAGCTCGACATATGCTACTTCACCAACTATGAACATCAGCAAAGTAATAGTAGTTAGAGGATTGGGCATTCCTACGAACCAAACACTCTTATGCTCAGAGCTCAATAACTTACTTTCCTTCCGAAAGAGATCCTTCAGATCTTGCCAACGAACCTGTTCGGGTACAACCAAAATATGCGAATATTAATTATTTCATGTCAGTTGTTTTGAGTTGATTGAAAAGCGCTTGCTTAGCATGTGATTAGTTGATTTTGACTGTTTAAATATTATGGTTACTTACGTCATAAGGAATGTTCGAAATATAAACTCGTTTCTCAGCCACCCGAGCATTCGCTGGACGGTCCCTAGAGCGATCCCTCCCTCGTGATCTTGACCTCTCCCGATCGCCAGAATGGCTCCTTGACCGATTGCGAGCCCGCCCACGCTCTTGCTCTGTTAATTAGAAAAAAAGATTTAAACTAATCTTGTATAAGTTCCTGCAGCAGCAATGACACCGACGCCTGGCCTAGCAACACACACACTGTATATCTTTATTTATGCATCTTCCCTCCCCACGTTATGGTTAATTATTATAATTAGCTGTATCGTCACTCAAGAGTCAACATTATTCAACTCAAAAGCAATAATGTAAATAATGAAGGATATCAATAATTCTCCACTTACTGATCATTGTAACGATTAGTCAATTTTTGAATTAGTTTTTAGGTTTCAAATTCAAATAACGAACAGCAGTTTCCTCTTCCTCTGCCTTGGAGAGTTTCCGGCTGAGCTGAGCTGAGAGTTGAGAGCTAAATCTGAACACAAAAGAAATGAACAAGGTTAGGTAGGATAGTTGGAAGGACTTTATGTCCTTGGTGAACACCAAAAGTACCTTTCACTGAAGCGACTCGAAAGTTATAAAAATCAATAGGGAATTAAATAAATCTAACTTTTTGTACCGCTTCCCTTTCTGGAGTTCGCCGAAAAGAGATAAAAAAGAGAAAGTCAAAAACAATTCACATTTCTTTTATTCTTCTGTGACTGATCGACGCACTAACCGAGTCGGCGTAAGGGTTCTTTCCCTTCAGCCAAATCGCAGCCGCAGATTACAGTTCTGGGAATTGGAAATTGATAATAAAGCTCACACAACCTTTCTGTTTTAAGAACATAATGGTTACAAACAAGCCTGAATGAATTCTTCATTTCTCTCGATTACATAAATCACTTTCTTTTCATTTCTGACTTTTTGCGGATGTGGTAGGGTAAGACGTCTAAAACCATTCCATTCCGTTGGAAATTTCTAAATTCACTCCCTCCGGTGAAAACCTAGAACCGGATCTCCAAGTCTACCAAGTAATCGTAATACGTAGCTATAGTAGAATCCAAGAATTCCAATGTCGCAAAATCTAGTCAATTCAATTGCTGCTAACAGATTTAAAATAAAAAGGAAAAAAATACTCTGGCCGGAATACATATATTTCTAAATTCATAATTTGGGGTAGATTTTTATTGAGAGCAAAAATATGGTAAGATTTCATCCGAATAAACTCATCCGTATGGATTTTTCGTCATCAACCAGCGACCAATTTGAATAGTATAACCAGAATATTGAGGAAGATTAATGGAACTATAAAAAAAAATATTAAGAATTCAGTTAGTAGTCTGTCTGTACCAGGGAATTTAATAAGAAAGATCGGGGTCGCATAATGCTTAGCAATTGCGCCACGCCATAAAGGTTTGAACCTCTTACATTTCATAACTGTTCGGATAGAACGGATTAGATGAAGGATTTGAGTCTTGGTACTGGATTGTGTAGGTTCACCAAACCCTTCCAGCTGCACCGTAGACTTGAGTCCCCAGCCATCTAAATGACAATAAACAAAATTAAACTTACACCTTTTGTCTAACAATATGCACAACTTTTAGATAAATGAAGATTAAAAGTTGAGAACGGAAGGAAGAACTCTTTACTTACACCTTGCCAAGAATCTTTCCTCGCTCAGTACGCAAACTGCATTGAGACACAACAGGGTCGCCTCAAAGAGGTTCCAGAGAGTGATTGCCATTGTAAAAATGATTATGCTGGGGATTTATCCAGCGTACCAATTACACTCAAAAATTTTTGACTTGACTTTGACACTTCTTCTGACTAATCAGCAATCAAATCACCCGGTGATTTTATAAAGAAATTCTTGCCGCGTAGAATTATACTTCAGGGGAAAATGAAACTTAACAAAATCAAAAGTTAAATTTGGGTGAGTGAAGAGGACGCCCAGTTTATATTATTGATTTGTGAACTGTCATCTTTAAAAATTAAGTCGAATTTGTTCTGTTTATGAATTAGACGACTATTGTGAAATTAACGCAAATTTATTGAGTGTTTACAAGGAGGTGTCACACACTTACAAATAATGCATCTTCCTAGTTTTTAGTTCTCATGAAATCCAAAACCCTCCTCCGAATTTACGGGATCAAAATCAGGAATACGATTAGACGAGTACATCGACATCTGAAATTAAAAAGGATAGTACAAATTCATTTGGTATTCAGCTATGACATCAAGTATCCCACTCAATGAACCCAGGATCTTTCCTATTCTTCTTTTCTTATCACGGCTTGTATTGTATTACACACGTCCTCTGCTCCATTAATTACAACGAGTCCCCTTTTTGCTATAGTTTTATGGAAACTAACTACTTTAAACCCCAAGACCCGTAGTCCTCCGGTTAGGTTCTGTTACTCCAATGCAGCGCAACAGGCGTCCATTTGAGTTATAAGATGATAATTTTAATCTCTGATGTATGCCGTGATTGGTGCTTTGAGGCGGATGAGCTTTCTCCCGAAGCAGGAGATGGACGAGGACATGGGTATAACCAGGACGGAATCCAATTTTATTCATCGCCTGGCAGTCGGGCATTAAGGTGCAGCTCCAAGTGGCGGATTATGCGTGCAGTCTACTGTAACATTTCAAGTGACTAACAATAGCTTTTGCCCACACAACTTACGATATTAGTTAGACTCAAAAGTCGTTGGAAAACTTTCTCTACTTGCATATAGTTCGACCTTTCTCTCTCGTCCTCAGCACCCCAGCTATCAACCGCCGCTGGTAAGAGGACACAATTCACGTCGTATAACCTTTCATCTTTAGAGTTTCATGCTACAATAATAATCTTCTAGTACAGTGTACCTGACTGGAGGAAAAATGGATTTGGAGAGTCTGAATCATAAGAGAAATCGTTTCCAGGTGAATCCAGTGGATTCCGTTGTCACTGGAAATCATCCAACTACTGTGAATGAGCGTTCAGCGACTTTGGTTGGGTATAAGGCATTTCCAAATAGGGCGTCGAGATACGGTAAGAAGATTTTTCATGACATTGAAAATTGATGAAGTTTCCGTCCTAATTTTCGTAATTTGAAGGGGATGGGAAAGCAGTTGAAGAGAGTATTATTGGGCCGTCGGTCTCGCGTCCAGTGACCCATGGTTCATCTTTCGACCATTCAACTGACCATGGGGCTATTGGCGGTAATCCGAACAATAGTAACACCGCTTCTTATGATACAAAGTATGCCAAGAGTTTCCGCCATTTTACGAGGGAAGCTTTGCCAAAGTTGGAAAACTACCGAAACATGATGTCAATTCAAGCTGCCTATCGACCTACGCTTGAGGAACTTCATGATTGCACCGTCCAACAGGACAAGGTCAGTTTCCGATTCTCCATATAAACATTTTATAAAAGCTTCGATTCCGGATTATTTACTCTTTACCCAAATTCTCGCAACTTTATCCAATCCAAACACGGAATTGAATTAAGCGAAAGTGCATTCGGTTGATGGATCGCAAGGCATGAAATTCAACGTGCATATAAACTTATAGTAGAAGAGCATTGGGAATTCTGAAGTTAGCTATTTCTTTCGGCAGAATTCGCGTCAATCCAAGGTGGTATTTGGAGTTATAAATTGAGCGGATGGGCGTCATGCCGCGTGTCATTCGCCTAAATCGATACACAATTTTGCAACAACCACTTTGCAATTAAATGTTATGGAGGAGGATTTCCTTATTTACCATCCATTCAATCAATAACTTAATCCAACTAGTAAACCTGAACTGAAGCAGATTTCACCTGTCTCAAATATACTACTTCACCCTTAGGACCCCAGTAATTCTGGTTCTCAAACTTCCGGTATGGAAAAATGGTTGAAAACGTGATTCGAGGAACTGGGCATCCTGCCTTCACAGCATAGCTTTCTCTCATGTGAAAACAGTTTTTATGAGAAGTGATTCGTAAAGATCGTTGCGACTTCAAACTGCATATTACATCATAGTAGCCATGTGGGCATTATGATTCAAAGTTCTCAAGCTACAACTGGAGATTTGTGACGACCTTCCGGCAGCCCGGAATGGTAAAATCATCCCAATTTCGAAAAGGAAATTCACCTTGAATTTTGTTGGTCAATTTGTTTTTCTTTCCGGACATTAATTGCGGTTAATACTACTATCATCATTTCTGAATGAGATGATCCTCTACCCTCGTTACTCATTCATTAATGAAAATTATCCTAACCATATGGAAACGCTTCATGGCAGTATTTTGAATGAAGCGTTTCATTGTGAAATTGTACAGCCTACTGACACGCCGCTGTCAGAGACTTCAAGTTTGTTAATTGCGTGAAAGGTCAAATGAAAAGGCAACCGGGAATTAGTCGACCCTAATAATAACGCTGCTTTAGCATTGTTTTATAAGAATAGGAACAATTTGTGGAAATATAATGGATGGCGCTCTTTGTTGAATTTCCTGTTCACTAGTCTAGTCATGCTGTCATTTATTTTCTCTTGTTGTTTTCTAATTACAGTCTCCGACTGGGACTCCTGGCACACCGAATGGAACCAAA
>Ga0194135_10000716_pt1 | contig 19450 bp, 28 predicted proteins | sample LitLau_LLRF_2013_FD_134024 | JGI IMG/M metagenome (GOLD analysis project Ga0194135, IMG submission 134024) | Freshwater sediment microbial communities in response to fracking from North America - Little Laurel Run_MetaG_LLRF_2013 (version 2) | ecosystem: Environmental > Aquatic > Freshwater >...
ATATAATATATAGTTATATATAACTGTTTATATTAAATGTAAATGGTCTGAAACTGATACTGATGATATGATGAACATATATTATATATATATATAAGCTGACCATATAATTATTATACTACAACTAATTAGAAAGAGAGAGACAAGAGAAATGAGAAGAATCAGCGGAGGAAACACTCTTGTTTTTACACACGTTTAAATGTTACTTCTACTTTTACTATTTACTACTTTCCATATTTACCTCGTGTAAGCCATAAATCGTGAAGAAAGGCTATTAAGAATAATATGATGATGAGGAGAAGGTGAGTGTGATAAAAATTGTTTTCAATCGTAGCCAAAATAAATGCAAGACATGAGAGAAATCAACTTGGTTTTAAGAGAGAGATTCTTTCTTCAGATATTCTTCTTTAGATTCTTATTATATAGTCATAGTCTTCATGAGAGAGAGAGAGAGAGTTAATGAGAGTGACCTGTGCTTTATATCATCCCCGTCGTCGTTCTCTCCTAATTACCGTGGTGGATGTCCCTCCTGATGACTTTCATGATGATGATAATGATGGCCTACGAGATGACTGAAGAGATAGAGAAGGAGCCATACGGGATATCAGGGTATAGGCCGTGCTACTTTATAGGATGATGAAGCAGTTAAGTGGAATCAAGAGAGAAACGGATGGGATTGTTTCTGAAAGTGAAAGTGTGTGTGGAGGAACCTCCTGTCGCACCTTTGCCCCTTTTGGTTTCCATACAGTGGTACAGACAGAGTGGAGAGCTGTGTACAGTCAGTTTGATGGTGGTGGTGGCTGGTAATTGGAAATATCATGGATTTGTGAACGTATATAAAGCGTAGCACACACCATTAAAATGTCATTTCATCTCCTTATCTTAATTAACCAAATGGCATGAACTCCATAGTTCATCTTGGGTGAATGTCTAGATGGAAAAGCTCCCGTTCCTACTTCTTCTTCTTCTTCCGTATCATTACGATCTGTGCAGAGGCAGAGATTAATGAGGCCTTCGTACACACGACCATTCCATATATATACTCTGTGTATGCACTCTGTGTATGTGTGTGTGTGTATTCATGAACTTTGGGCATTCAATTCGAAAGTATACCTATATTTGAACAGGCGACCCTCTCTCTCTCTCTCTCTGATCAAGATGACAAGTCAGGGAGGCGAAGAAAGAAAGAAAGGCGAGTTCGAGTTGGCTATAGAAAAATAAGTTTAAAGTTTAAAGTAACACGAACACGCTATGGAAAGTCTCCTTTAGAGTTACCAGTAGTTTACACTTACTCTTTTCCTTCAGTTGGGGTGACGGTGGAGACTCGGTAGGCAATTACAGTGAAATAAGAATCAGACTATCATTGGAAATGGAGAGAGAGAGAGAGTGGAAAAGAGGAGATTGAATTGAATGTTTAGGTATGAGAGTGTGTTTAGATATAAAAAACGAAGAGAGGATCATTAACATAACGACAGAAGCAAAGTTATGATGAGAGAGTGAAGTGGAATGATCATCATCATGGAAGGCTATAACATTGGAGGAGAGTGGGTTGTTTAGATGGAGTCGTAAAAGTGTGTTATTTTCTTGTAAAAGGATTTAGTAGAGGAAGTTAATCGAGTCAACAAATTCAGAGAGAGAGATTGATTGATGGGGACCACGGCTATATAGGGAAAGTGTATAGGGAAAGTGTATAGGGAGGGATGGCCGTGGTTGGAAATGTTAAAAGTTGCAACCTCTGCTAAATGTGCGAATGGTTGGTTCACTTCCACCTTATTTCCTGTCCCCTTTCTCCACTTACTTATTCATTTTTATCAAATAGATCTCGTCCCTCTTCCATATTCATGAGATCAACAAGAAATTGAGTTCAGGCCTTTATTACAACAATACAAGGAGACCCAGGTCACCCTCTCTCAGTCTCTCTCTCTCTCTCCATAAAAGATTTTTGTTACTATCTTTATTGGAGCAACAATATATTTTTGTACAATTTCGTACAAGCAGACTTTACTTACACATGGGCCATTCAGTTTTTAGGGACATAAAAGTAATCATGGGATGTGCATCATATACGTCCTTAGACTATGCCTGGATATATTGCATTGAGTGAAAGTGTCCTTTATTGAAATGCTTTTAACACTTGGAATAAAGTTACTAGTTACTTGGACGGCAATGTGATACGGTTATTATTGAGTTAGGTGTGTATAGTGGGTGTTGGGCATTTTGAGAGAGAGTTTAGTTTAGATATTTTAGAAGTGAGTAGGAAGGAAGAAGAGTGAAATGGAGTTATGATTTGATTTGGGTCGGTGTAGATTAAGTGGAATAAAGTTGATTAAGGTTTTAATGAAATGAATGTACAGAGAAGAGAGAGAGAGAGGGATTTATTGGGCGTGTGGAATAAAAGTATGATGAAAGTGTGTATACGCGTGGAGTTGAGATTTAGTGTTTGACAATGATTTCCCATTTTCATTCATAGGCTATCCCCGAAGCATTTATCTTCGTGTGTCATTCTTCTTCTGCTACCATTCCTCCCCATCCGCAGCCGTGTATGCCGATTAAGCAAAAAATACTTTCTGATCATCTTCCCCATCGTCTCCTTCTTCCGTCTTTGCCCAATATAAAGAAAGAGTGGAGAGATATGTGGAAAAGTTTAGGAGGAAAGGATTCTTGAACGCACTTCTCCACGCATCACATACTTTCGTTGTGTGGCTTGCTGGCTTTCTTCCCTCGGCGGAGTAGCTTTCACATAATAATAATAGTAATAATGGAGTGAGCCATGCAAAAATGCATTTTTTACAGAGATCTCCTTCATCTTGTGTGATCTTCAATTGAAGGCGTAAGAGTAAGAAGAAGAAGAAGTGTAAGAGATGAGGGTTTTTATGCAGCTTATTTCCAGCACTTGATGATGATATGGCAGCCAATGGCTGGGAAAGTAGAATGAGAATGAAGAACAGGTTGAAAGAGTGTCTTTTGTCTTCATTCCCAACCTTGTGTACCTTTGTTTGTGAATAAATCTGGCAAGTTTGTTTCTATACCCGTCTCGGTTGCTTTGTTGTGTCTTCTTTCCATGTCTTTTGGGTGAGACAGAAGGCAAACACTTGTGAGAGATTTTAGAGTGAACCTATTTTGTGTTTTCTTAATTTGTGGGAAAGATGATGATGGAAAGATATACATATATAACAAGGACGGAATGAAGTTGGACGAGAAATTACAAGTTACAAGTTCCAGAAACTAGTTCCAAGTTTGTGGATTTTGGAAGACAAGACTAGAGATGAGATAGAGAGAGAGATACTTTTGTATTCGTGGAAAGTTGTTTGATAGAGATTTGAAGGGTGGTGCGTATAGTGTGTCATGTCATTTGCTTACCTGAGCTCTCTCTGAGAGAATTCAAAAGTCACGAAGAAGGTATGTGTGGATTTGTAAGAGTGGATTTGATGAAACCTGAGAGAGGGGACGGAAACCGACAGGATGGGGACACACGGGTGCATCGGTGGTGGTGGAATAATGTAAGTCAGTTAATCAATTGTGGTAACAACGAAGGAGCAGGAAGGAATGTGTTTGTAAAGGGGAAAGATCACGTTTTGCTGGAGAGAGCAATCCAATCGTAATAAGGTAGTGCGGAAGTTGTGGGATATGATGTGATTTCTTCGGTCGGAAACTATTTTTCAAGGTTTGTTCACTGCAGTTTTAGTTGTTCAAAAGGGTCACCTTCCATTTATAGGTATAGGAAGATATATAGTATAGGGTATAGGATGTGGGTGAATGCGTAGGTCTGTGTGTGTGTATATAATGAAAGACAATTTGCTAGAGGTTCAACTTTTGGTGAAGAAACTTTTGTGGTCGTTCGTCGTCTTCGTCGTCGTTTTGTTACGTGTACTTTTCGTCACTAAGTCATCTTTTGTTTCTGGAGAAAAGAAAAGTCATTTTTGGGGTGAAAGAATGCGACAAGAAAAAGTTACATGCTTTCTTCTCGTTCTAGTGTCAGTGTTGAGCTCATGTTGAGCTTGAACTTGTACGATATTGGGGACAATAGTGTAATTCATTTTGTGAGTTTATGTCGACTTCGAATATCGAGATAAGAGTGAGATGAAAATTATTGATATGGATTAGTAAGCTGGATTAGAAAGGGGAAAGTGAGAATTGGTGGTGGTGGTGAAAGTTTTGAGATTTCTTGTGAGTTTCTTTTAAGGGGAGAGTAAAGTAAAGAGAAGTTGGTGCGTATGTAAATTCTTGAGAGTGTTCTTGTGAATGAATATAGGAAAGAGAGAGAGAGACGGGAAGGAAGGCCGAACGTGGTGTTAATGAACCGTTTCGAACATTATTTTGTCTTTGAGAGATCTTTTGCTGAGAGACGATTTCCACACGCGACGAAATCATTTTACGATGGGTTTTATAATGCGGAAAATCTTTGAGAGATGTACATAAAATATTTCATAATCCCAACGAGACTCTCATCCCAGTCTTCGGAGTCGTTTCTTTCGTTTGCTGACTCGAGAGAAATAATAATAATAATCTGGTGAAATGTGTCTCTCTCTGTTTTCTAAAGAGAGAGAGATGGAATAGTTTTGGTTTCTGGTTGTGGCTGTGGGGAATAATTGCCTTAATCTTGTTGTGTATATTTCCAATGCTAAGGTATGGACTTTTATATTTCGTATTGGAAATTTGGAAGTAAAATTGGACGTAATTTATGTGAAAGTAATGAATGTAAATGAATGCAAATAATGTATAGAGGGAGTAGATCTTTAGGAGGTAGTAATTAAGGCCTAATTCAATGATGGAGTATACATTGGCATTTGGAAAGAACTTGTTAGTATTTACGTATTTTTACCGTGTGTCTCTTTCATGCAAAGTAGTGGGATATTTATGGGGAGTTAATTACGGGGAAAAGTGAACTGCTACGAGAGTTTGTATGTGAATATATTTTTTGCCATTTTTCGGGGATTTTGTATCGAAGAACGAGAGTTTTTTTAAAGAAAAAGGAACGAGGGTGGAATTTTAGTGTTCAAATGAAGTCTTGCACAGAGAGAGAGAGAGAGAGAGAGAGAGAGAGCTTGGCATTGTATATTGTTGGAGTAAAAAATGGTTGGAATGGAGGCAGCAGCAGCAGTGAAGACGTGAAAGATGTAGATCATCAATCAGGAGCGGAAGGGATTGTGGTGGGGCCTTTGGGGCTGACACGACGTCCTTCTAACATAAGCCCAGGGGTCAGACACGTCCGCGTAATCTGATGTCCTGGTGAGCTATCGTAATCGGGGTGGACAGCGATGTATGATCACAGGCCGAGAGATATTGAATGGACTCTTGCACAGATCTCTATTAGTATGGGCAAAGGCTTCCCTCCAACATTATTCCTTCTTTTATCAGTTTTATGGCTTCTTTTCTTTAAAAAGGAAAACATATTTACTCCCTCCCTTTACGTACGTACAACGACCGTAATTTCAGTACTACTCACAAGTCAGTTAACTTTCTCCAAGAGTAGTAGTACGACGGTAGGTCGGACAAAGGAACAGGAGGACAGAGTGAAAGCCATACATACTGGACTTTTTCTGTTCTTCTATTATCACACAGCTTTCACGGAGTACTTTCTATTCATATGGACATAATAAAATATATTACATAACATATACAAGTTTTTGTTAAATCCCTGCACATGGTGTTTTATTTAAAGAGGATTCTCGGAAGGAATTCTTTCTTCGGATTCTATTTAATAGGGTTGTTCCAAGAGAAAGGTATTGGGAAGTGTATTAGGTGCATACAAGGTAAATTGCCATGTAAAAATGTGGGAATGAAGAAGTTGAAGAAGGTTGAGATTTGGAAGAATAGCTGTCACATTGAAAAAGAATGAATGCATATGAATTTATGTACAGTTGTCTTAAGAGAGAGAGATAAAAATCTAGTGAGATTAATAAATAGTGAGAGCGTGAGAGAGGTTGGGAAGTGAAATGTATAATTTAAGGGAGAAGGATCGTTTCATTTTTCATGACGAGAGAAATGTTGCTATCAGATTTCAATGACAGTGGAATATTTTGGAGGAGAGTTTTATTCTTCGATCAGGGGCTAAGTGGTTTTCGCCTCTTCCTCCTTTACTACTACAACTACTAAGACTGCACTGTTGTGAATGTGAGACTGTGTCTGAACAAAGAAAGTGGAATGAGTCGAGACGGAAACAAACTGAGAATGCAACACCATTAGACACGATCTCCCTCAGTCTTTTTCACTTTTCGGCTTAACAAAGATGTTTTCAGACTGATTTCCAAGTCATTGCTTACGACGACGAGCTTCCTTGCAGCCTTGCATTGCTTGGTCTTGGACGATTCCCCTCTTCGCTTTCTTCGGTTGTTCTTTTGTATTGAAGACATTGAAGAGTGTAGTGTCATGGAAGAAGGCAAACGAGGGTACTTAAATGCCTCAAGCGTTTCAGACATGAAGAAGATCTTTGTGGAAATAAGTTAAAACGTTAAAAGTCATGGATTCTGGGATGAGCTCTTTTGATTAAGAGGAGAAAGCTTCAAAGCAAAGCTTATGCATGAGTTTCAGACACACTTGTGTAGATTTGGGCTACATAAATGTCGAGACTATTTTTGTTGTTGTTGACCAATGATAATAATGTATAAGAGTTTGTTGACTGAGAAAAGTCGTAGTTGTAGTAGTTGTAGTAAAGTTACTGAAGTTGTTGTTGTGTGTGCTATGTCTCGTTTCATGATAATATGGGAATGAGTGCGGCGGAGTTTTTTTTTACGTCTCGTCACTAGATTTGATTTACTTTTATGCTTCAGTTGGAGAGGCAGATATACGTCGTATAGGTTTATAGTTATAAATGTATTTGTGAGTTGCATCTCCATTTGTTGAGGACAATGGGACAGAGAGATATTGTTGGGACAAACGATCAAGAAAAGTCTCTGTAAACTGTTCGTGCATTCAGAAGATGATCCTTTTTCGGGACAGATTCCTTCTTTCTCAACTTTAGACGGTTTTTTGTTTCTTTGATCGGGAGACACGACACAAGAGATGGATATGGGAAAGCGAGTCTTACAATTAGTGAAAGGACGCCAAACATTGTTGTTGTTGTGATGCAGTCTCGGATAACGCTATTGGGATTATAGCTTATTAAAGAAAATGTGTAATTAATTAAACCTGATCGGTTTGCAGAGAGAAAGTATTTGGTTTAAATCTTTGACGAGAGGAATATGATACACAAGTGGAATAACTTTGTGGCATGGATTAAGTGTATCATCGTGTGGTTGATATATTGTTGTGGCAAGGTGCGGACAACTTGTGGGTAGGTTTGTGGTACCTTGAAAAGTGAAAGGTGTCCCCTATAATAATGTTGTGGGAGGTTAAACTTGTCTCCAAGTTTATTCATGGGCAAGGATGAAGAATTAATTTGTAGATGGGAAGAGAGCGAGCAAGAGAGGATCCTGAGAACACTTGCACCTGTGACATATTGAATTCTAAACTAATTATTCAAATACTATTCCATAATTTCACCGACATCCGCTACCCGTGAGAACATCTCCAACTTCATTTGATGGTTATTTATACCTGGCCCTGCTTTCTCTCTAAACACTTCACCTGTCTCCGCTCTTTCTCTCTATATCAATAACTTTCCCATTTCCATTTCCAACTCTCTCGTTGCCAAAAAGTGTGTGTATAAAGTATTCCAAACTAACTGGTGGTGGTGGTGGTGGTGCCTGACTCCTGAGACTGAGAGTGTGTGTCGTCCATCCTGATAAATTAAAAGTGGGAAAGTTTTTTTGGCCCGTAGTTTGAGATTCAGTGACCCATTTTGTAAATGGTCGTCGTATGACTGAAAAGGTTGAGTGAGGGGTTTTTGAGGTTTTTTATATGCAGGAAATGTGTTACCTTGTAATAAGTTGTGGTGGTGTGGTAAGGAACCCGTTGATATAAAATCAGATTTGTTTCCAACAAGTGATAATGGAGAGAGAGAGAGTGTGAATTGTGGCTGAGTAAGGAGCGAGTGCGAGAGAGAGTGTGAAAAACTTTTTTGTAAACATTTGTGATGAGTTGGCTTTTAGGTCAAAAAGTCTTTTTGATATTTTTCACTTTGGGCAGTCCCAATGGAAGTAATGGCAGAAGGAAAGCGAGGAAGTGGTGAATATCCTCCGAGAGTAATTTCATTTCATCGGGTCCTCCTTGCTCTTCTCCATAATGAGGTTAGCCCGAGAGAAAGTTAGGACAGCTCCACTTTCATCCTTCCTGGACATTCTTATATTATTATTCTTTCTCTATAGAACGAGAACGAATTGGTAATTCAAGGCACAACACTCCTTCAATAGCTTCCATAGGCTTCTATACAATAGATCGCTATGTCTAATGTTGTCTGGATCTAGATAGAAATATATGGGAAGACATTAAGAGATGTGTGTGGTTGTTTATTTGAAAATGACTTTCCTCCATGAGCGTATGTTGTTGTGTAAGCAGGTTGGGTGGTGGTGGGATTGAAAAATCAGGTAGTTTTTAAGAGGACTTTTGTGGAAGTGGCTGAAGAATTGAACTACGTGTATGTATGGTGGTGGTAGTCGTTTTAGAGTGGTTAGGTTTTATGAAAGCGTAAACCGTTCTTCTTGTTGATAATGTAAGAATGGGGGAGTAATTTGCGATGCGATTCATCACAGATGAGATTTCGAGGATGAAGTTAGTAGAAGTGGAACGAGGAATAGATGACGATGACTACGTTATATACGAGGAGGTTGAGAGGGTGCTTTCTCTTTGTGGGATGACACACTACTACTATAACTGCAGCCGTAGTGTATGTCTGTGGCTTATGAGACGACGATGATGATGATGATGACGATGATGGGACGAGAGGGAAATGAAAGAAAGTCTCAGAGAAGTCAAATAGATAAGTTATGATGGAGACGGAAAAAAGGTGCGGATTTGCTCGCTCGCTTTTTATCGAGAGTATTTTTATCCCCGTTTTGAACAACAAGACCAAGGCATACGATTCTTCTTATTTCCTTCCATTTGGGTGAAATGATATTGCAAGCTCAATAGACGAGACGAGACGAGGATGAGGTAGTTGGGATTTACACGCGTTTCTTTCAGAGATGATAATGGGAAGGTATAAAGAGAGAGAGAGAGAGAGAGGGTTTCGGTGATGTTTGATGGTTTGTATGTATATGTATTTATGTAGTAGTGTCGTTTAGGCAAACAATATCCTGGAATTCCTGGACAAATTGAAACAAGGTTTGTTTGTGTGGTAATTATATAGGGACAAGGTCAACGTTATGTGGGAATAAAGAACTTACAATATAAAGCTTATTGATTATGTGAACGTGACGTAGCATCATCGGTGATGAATTTATAAGCTTTAGTTATGATTATCACGGGTGGTTATCAGAGGGAGTTTAAGGTTACGCAAGTGATAAGGTTGTGTGTGTGTGTGATGAATGGAAATGTATATAGTAATGTTGAATAGCGATGAAGTGATGATAGTCGTGTATGGAATATATGCCGCAAGACTCTGCCTGTGTGTGGTTGGTGATGAGGAATTAAGAGAGAGAGAGAGAGAGAGATCAAGAGGGTTGTGATGATGTGAGGTGGGTTGTTTTCTCCAAGTCGAATTGGTTGGAAAGAGAGAAAGTCTTAAATTACGACACTAAAGAAACCCAAAGGAATCTACTTGAAACTTTGCTGACTTATGATTTAAAAGAAGGTGAAGCTTCGAATGGCAGAGTAAGCAGGCTTTCTTCCTTTCCAATCAAGTCCCAATACTCTCTCACATTTCCTTTCTAATCGCAGCTATGCGTCCTATATTATGTGCCTTATATGGGATATAGTCTATAGGGTGGCTTCCTCTGCAGAAGAAAGAGGGGAGAGATATTTACCTGAATGTAAAAAGAGAGATACAATTGAACTGTGAAGAGTCTGTGTGTGTGAGAGAAAGTGTTCCAGGAGGGAAAAAGCATTTGGCTACGGTTGTAGGAAATAAATGAGAGCAATTAAAGAATCAATATAGTTTTCTCATAGAATTAAAGAGATAGAGGCCAACCTCCCTCGAGACATAACTCACCTGGTTGGCATTACTCTTTTTATCACCTTATAATATCTTGTTGTACACAAGGAGGACATAAAACAACGTTGAACGTGCGAGACAAGGAGGAGGCGAACTTACACATTGCCAACTTTGTAATTAACCTAATGTCATATGAGCTTTGTCTCTATTGCCTCTCTGCCTCTTTAGTTAGGCTGGCCAAATTAAATCACAACTTTTATTTACAGAATTTACACACACACACTCTCTCTCTCGCTGGCTGCCTTTACTTATTTCTTACAAGTTTACTAGTTCAAAGTTCATTTCCTGGAGTGTCAGATTGAAAAATGAGTTTCCGTTTGACCTAATGGTGATTAAAGATGGGAATCTGTGCATTATTATTAAAATGCGGCGGCGGCAGAGGCGGGTTTGGCAATCAAAAATAGTGGGTTTTTGGTGAATTAAATCTGATAAGTGAGTATGAGTAAGTATATATAGGACAGATACTGTATTTGCATGGGAAATGCTTTTATAGGGACTCATAAGGAGAGAGAGAGAGAGAGATAGAGAGAGGCTATCAAATAATATTTGGGTGAGGTATATTAAACACTTTTGACTTGGGCGTTGACTTCTTCTCTCGAGATGATTTCGTGGAATGAACAATATCTTCTTGATATTATTCTTGTCTTATTCCACTCACGCCCTGAGTATAAGGAAAGCACAGATATATTTATAAAGATATAGTTCATATAGATATAGCTTATATAGGTTTGTGTGCAGAGATCAATTCCAATCTGTTTAGCACCGAGTGAAATTGATAAGAGAGTACACTTTGCTAATTGCATTCGATCCTTTTGGTAAATAATGTCTATTATTCTATACTACCAATACCAATAATATATGTAGGAATGAAAGGATGACGTAATGGGAGAGACGGTGTAGGAAGGTAGGTCATGCTGGAGAGATGGAGAGCGAGTTGTGTAGTGCTTTGTGTGCCTGTGTTTTGTTGTAAAAGGGAAAGTAGAAATAATAACAAGGGTGCGAATAACGAGGGACGGAGAGAGAGCAAGGTGGAAGTGTTCCTAGTGTAGGATTCATCCGAGAGATCAAATTAGAGTGTGATTTATGCAATTATGTGAAGTTTTGGTAAGAGTTTACTTTGAAATTAGATTTAAGTGATGCGGAGCCGTCAAACTTGTTATTGTAAGTTTGTAGTAGGATGTGTTTGAATTGGAGAGAAGGCAAAATCCAGTCCGACGACCTCCTTCCTTACTCTTCCCATCAATTTGTACACGTATTTTGCCTATACAGTCAACCTGACTTATTCTTCATCTCCCTATCCCTTCTTAAAACTACTCTGTAAGTTTATTCCTATTGCTCTCATGTCTTTAGATTTGTTCATTTGTTCAGAAAAATCGGCGTATTTCCTCCAGGAAGACAGGCACACACACTACACATGCATATGAATGCATTTAGTTTGTATTTGACTTTGTGAGTGCATACGAGAGAGATTTGAATATTTCTTACGTCCGACGTAGATGCAAGAGAGATAAAATTGGATGGAAGGAGAGACAGGGAGAATGTGCATGGATACAGATTCTGTATTTATTGAATGTAGTGGAGTGTAGTGAGCTTTTGCTCTCATCATATTAATCAATTCATATTGGTAAGAGAGAGAGAAAGTAAATAGACAATTGAGTAAAGAGAGAAAGAGAAAGCGGAAGTAACCAGCCCATCCGGTTCATCACAAGAAGACGAAGACTGCAATACACAACACACACCAAACTAAATTATAAAGAGAGAGAAGGTATTCAATTTAATTTGGTTAAAGCATTTTGCTAGCACTGTGCCAGCACTGTGCCAGCATTGTGCCAGCATTGTGCTATCTAAAGCTCTGAAAGAGTTGCTTGGAGTTCTTCTTCTCCTTGTTGTGAGGAAGTCAGTTTAATTTTTATCATCCTAAATGGTTTATTACAAAGAAGAGAAAGTTGAATGTTTTCGGTGATGGATGAATCAGTCTGGACTTGTACATTAATTTCCTCCGTGAATAGAAATATAGCTTGTGTGTGTGGTTGTGTATTATTATTGTTATTTTTATCCTAGAATAATGTTGTGTTGTGTATAGGAAGAAGAATATTGTGTGAGAGATTTGGCTTAAAGGATTGTACGGGAGAGAAAAAGGTTTGTGGCTTCATGTTTTGCTGATGGATTTTCTCGATTGGTATTTATCTAGTTGTCAGATTGCATAGTTTTTCTTGTCGCTCTCGTCGAAGAAGGGAAGAAGAAGAAGAGTAAGCGGAGGTGAATGTACAATAATGTACAATAATGTACACATAGAGAATAAGAGCTCGGAGTGCTATCATTAACTGATGTGAAGAAGAAGTCAGTTGGGCTGGTAATTGTGAGAGAGATAGACTACGGCGGATTTTGTAGAATTGGGAAGTATTGGCAGATTGGAAGGAAGTCTTGTGAATCCAATAAAAATGATTTACTCAGTTACTGCTCTGTAGCAGTGTTGGTGTTGTGATCAGGCGAAGAATCTCATCCTCATGTGTTTTGAATGTGTTTTGTACTTGTGAGGAAAGCTTGAGCGTAGCGTAAGGGAAAGTACTTAGCTTATTACTTTGATAAATCCACGCAAGAGATATACGTACAAAGAGAGATGGAAGTAACTTGATGGCAGTCAGGGAGTCGGAAGAATAGGGAGAGAGAGAGTTTGTCAAGACTGTTCAAACTCATTTTTCATGCCTTGTTACGAATGTCAGGCAGATTCTTCAACCGTTATGCATGTGCTTTCTTGCCGTCATTATTATCTCAACATAATTGAACACATTGGCTAGCCATTTGGCTACCTAGTTAGCTAGCTAGTTTGTGTATATTGATTGTTAAAGGGGATGATAATGATGACCGCAGTGGTAAGAATTAATTGGAGGGGGATTTGCATAAGAAGAGGGATATGAGTAGGTTAATGGGAGCAAATACGAGATGAGGGATGTGTGTCTATTGAAGAGATCATGACACAATGCTGCTGCTGGTTATATGGGACGGTCAACCCTGTTTGGTTTGGATGGAAGGAAGGAAAGAAAGAGTTTGTTCGGTGGATCCGAGGAAGAAGGTTTTGTTGGAGTGCACGTGGTGATGGAGAGAGAGGAAACCACCCTGACAGAGTTGAGACTCATCCCCTTCACTCCCATCCCGACTGCCTCAAAGACTGGAACTTTCTTCCAGCACACCAGAAGCTCTCCGGGTCTTTTTATTAAGACGTGAGACACTCTCTTTACCCTCGTGAAATGTCTTGAGAAGGATTTCCTCTTCATTTTAAGGCATCATTAGGATTCGAATTTCGATTTACTTTTATCGAAAGATTTAGAGAAATAAAAAGTGGAATTACTCGTGGTAGTGTTAAGGAACTTATTTGAGGGAGTTATTTGAGGGAGGAAGTGGCTTTTACTTTTAAAGAAGGGAGTTTTTAAATGGGTTTTTAAAGGAAGTTTGTAGGTAATTAAATGTAGATTACTACGGAAAGAAACTCAAGGAAGGTTGTGAAGGGAAAGTGACCAAGAATGGTGAAAGTGGGTGAAAGTGTTCTTATTGTTGTTGGAATATGTGAAGACCTGTAATTGTCGTTGTTGTTGTCGCTGTTGTCTCAAATCCAACATGAATTTTACAAGTCCATCCTTTCATTCTTTGGTTTCTTGTCTTATTCTCGTGTTTTCTTGGCTAAGTCCAGGTAAGTCCAGGAATAATAATTTTAAATGCGTTTTGGAATGTTAAAGAGTTTTAAATGAGAGAGATTTCTTGAGAGTTAATAAAAATTGTGTGCAGGGGTGGTGGCCAGTTGGGACGAGTGGTGGACATACGACGGTATTTCCGGTAAGACTTCTGTGTATCTTTGGTTCTTTAGTTGAAAGGGTGAATTTTGAGACTTTTCACCTCTCTCCTTCACGTTTTATCCTAAAAAGTAGCAAATACGCTAGCAAATAAGGTAGACAACAAGCTCTGGTCATGTTTTATGTAAAGGCTCGTTTTATTCACTCTGGAACTGACGGACACTGGGATTTTGATTTGAAAGATGTGTGGAGATTTGATTTGTGTGCCAGGGAAAGTTATTATGCTAAATGGCGAGAGAGTGAAAGGCAGCGTGGAAAGAGAGGAGGGCAGTTTTTTGAGAGTGTGAAGTATCATTAGGGCTGAGAGATGTTTGTGTATGTGTTTGCCATTAGGTCGAAAGTGTTGAAAGTGTTGAACTGTTGAAAGTGAAAAAGCGTTGGCGGTGGTGATGGTGGTTGTCCCGTGGGTGTTTGTATTATGTGCATGGTTCCCTAATGGTCTGGTGGTGGTTCTCATAACGAGAGAAGTCCATTTGACTCGGACAGAAGAAAATATTCATCACATGAGGTCTCTCGTCCTAAGGTTAGAGAGTCTTCTTCTAATGGACATCTTTGAGTTTTGAGGGAATAAGAGGAAGACTCAGAGGTGCATTACTTGACATTAGGCGACAAGAGAAAGTAGTCTCATCTCGTCCAATACAGAGAGAGATAAAGAGAGAGCGATTCTGTGGAGAGATAACGTTCAGAGATAGAAAGGTGGATCAAATTCAGAAGAAGACACGGTGTGTAATTTCCTACGAAGGATTTGCGATAGTTTGGAATGTTTGGGAGAAGCTTTGATTCCTTTTTTTGGTATCAGTTTTGGCTGATCTGTCCAGCCCACGAGTGTAGGTAAGGACACATAAGGAAGAGAGAGAAGTCAGTTATGTATAGGAGGTTGGCTGGAGGAAATCCCAAGTTGATCCCAAAAACAGTTTCTGATCAAAAACTATTTATCCCAATAATATCGGAGAGCTTACTTGAGTTGAGCTCATCTTAATGAAAACTCTGGGCGAGCAGATTTTCGGGGATGAGAATATGGAGCTGAGGTACTTAAGTATACACACATGACCTTATGTAGAGATATGTACACAAATGTATAGAAATGTATGTATAGAAATGTACAGAGAAGGAGAGCGTTTTGTACGGGAAGGGTAAGGATGAAATCAGGAAAAGTCGCTTGGGAGGGTGAAAGCGTGACGATTGATCCTCTCATAAAGTTATTTCTTGATCCCGTGTATACTTAGGTATATACATGTACACGTGTATGTACACATATGTACACGTATGTACACGTATGGTGAAGATTTGTGTAGTAAACGGAGACTACAGGGCAGGAAAGAATGTACGAGTGTGCGTTGGTTGTTAATACTTAGTGATATTTTTAATCCACTGGTCCAATTTGTAAGAAGGAGAGTTAGTGGACGCGTTGTTTCAAAGGGAGACGAGTTAAGTTGTTTTGGCCGAGATTGTCTGTAAGTGTGGTATCGATTTGATAAAGCCAGACAACGGGATATGGGGTGGTTGGCGCCAGGACAAAGTTGGAGAGAAAGTACTTTACGCAGAGATGCTCTCTCCACTTCTATTTCCACTATTTCCACTACTTCTTATAGAAAGAGAGAGAGGAGGATTGAGATTGGAAAGTTTTTTTTATTATTATATATCTCATCATAAATTTCTGTCTCTCAAGTTTCTTGGTTGTAAGAACGACGAGAACGAGGATGTTATGTTATAAGTGTGTGGAAGGGAGAGAGACTTCTCAAGAACTAACTGTTGGCATTTTTGGGGAAAGTTCTATCAGAGAAGAAGATGAGGGAGACTCTGATAATCAGTTAATAGCGTGTGAGACTTTATATTGTATGGATGTATAGACTCGGATGGTGTTCTTAAGAGGGAGATTGTTGAGTTATTGAGATTAATTTGGCTATGGAGAGTTGTAGGTTATTTGGAATGAATTTCGAACAAAAGGTTGTGAAAGCACAGGAGGAATTTGTTGGTGGACGACGGGATTTCAATTTTTATGTGAAGATGAGAAGATGGGTTAAAGATGAGACGAGAGTGTGTGTAACATTAGAGAGAGATATTGCGACGAGAGAGTTTGTGAGATTCTCTACCCTTTGACTTTCTCTCCCTGTGAAATGTGATGTCTTTTTGGTTGTTCAAGGGATAAATGCCCACTGACTCGGAGGTTTGTTGTGAATTCAGCAGAATTCTTCCTCCATGAGTTTTATCGGAGACTCTACACTTCCTTCTTCGTTCTATGAGGAAGGAGAGAGAGAGTGTTGCTCTACAGAACTCTGTACGAAGACTTTTTAGTCGTCATCGTGTGTCGTCTCCAAATACCTATTACATGGATATATGTAAAAGTGAATTGGTGACTGGCGCCGGGTTAAAAAGACCTGGAGCAACTTCCGTGTCCAAAGTCGTAATCGTATTATAGGTACACACACACACACACGCTGAAGAGAAGGGAGCAGATAGAGATTCTATCTAACTCTTTTAAAAGGGTCGTCAAGGTGGTAGTGGTGACTGTGAGTAAACTTGTAGTACTACTATATAGCCGTAGTAGTTTTAGTGGAAACAGTAGAGAGAGTTTAGAAGTGAGTTAGTGACTAAGCTGGAAGGAAAAGTGTGTAGTAATACTACTGGTAATACTACGTAATCGTGTGTGTGTTCAATATATACGTGTATACATGTATGTATGTATGTATGTGTGTGTGTGTGTGTGTTTGTGTGTGTATAAGAGAGCTGGAAAATATGCTGGAGTCATCAAAAGAATCAAAATTCATATGAGAGAGGAAATGGGAAATGGGGAGAGGAAGAAGAAGAAGAGTTTGTGGGACGTTTTTTTGGTTTTTGGTTTTGAGCTTTTGGAAGTTTACGAGAGAGAGAGAGAGAGAGAAACGAGGAAGGAGATAGGAAAGGGATTTTTAAAGGAAGTCAGACGACGATGATGATGATGAGAGAAATGCAGTTTAGTGAAGTGGGAGAATGTTTTAGGAGACTCTGGTGATTATTGAAGTAGTAATAAATCTAGGAAGGATCTGTGTCTCATTAATTTACATGGGAATCATTTCAGGGAGATTAGGTTAGGTTGGCAATTGGGTCCATTGGCGGAGATGACGGAAGAGCTGACACCAGGGAAAGTTGAGACTACTCTGTCTTAAAGAGAGTGTTTTGGAATGGTTTGTTCGTTGTCATTGAGAGAGAGTGCGAAATGTGTGTGAAATGCAGGTGAAAGCATTAGCATATGAATGGGAGAGTGTCCGAGGGGAAGGTGATAATATGACAGTGGGGAAAGCGGTGAAAGGTGGTGTAAACAAGGAGGTCACAATGGGAGAAAAATGATGTTGAGAGATTTCTGCTTTCTCTCTCTGTGCGTGAGGATTTCCATTGTAAGAGACTTGACTCGTTCTTGTTCTGTTAGTAAGGTAGTATGGGCTCTTAGGAGGAAATCCCCGTTAAAGAATCTTTATGTTTCGTGTGTGTGTGTGTGTTTCCTTTTGAGCTCCCATACAAGTAGAAAAGGTTAAAAAGGCTCTCTAGACTCAATCTAGGAAAATCCATTGTAGAAGCTAAATAAATGGGAACATAAGTTTGCCTCTTAACTGAAACACACACACACACACAAGGAACGGAAAGAGAGACAGCGAGAAAGGAAAAGGTTGTTTTCAGACGGAGAGAGAGTGTCTTATATCTTTTTGTGTGGAGGACTCACCTCGTTCAAGATTAACGGGGTCGTTTTTCTTGATTTTTCTTTGCTGAGTCTATAGGGATAGGGATATAGGGATATATAGATAGATATGTGTATATATAGAGAGAGGGTTTTAGGGTGAAAGGTCATAAGAGAGGTTTGGGAGATCTCTCTCTCTATTACTCGTCGTAGTAGTTGTAGGATCATCATCGTGGAGAGTTGTAATGAGAGAGGACAGGTAGGCAGAGTGTATTAGAATGTATAGAGAGTTCACTCTCTGTGGAGAAGAATGAGAGAGACATGGACCGATACATTTTTGTACTCTCACATAAATCAACATTGATGAGTGGTATATACACGCAATTAATTGGCACTGTCCCTCAGGAATAATAAGAATAACATCCATCATGATTACTTTCCCACACTCTTTTGATCCCGTAGGGAACAGAGATCTCTTACTCTTACTTGACACAGAGAGAAACACGGCCCATCATCATTTCTTGGCCTGGATGGAATTCCAGGAACAGCACACCTTGAGATATTAACGAGAGAGAGAGAGAGAGAGATCCAGTTTCATCTGAGGTGGTCTAGGGAATGGGGAAAGTGCAATAGAGTCATAATTCAATTCTAACAATTTGTAAGATGCGTGTGGAGATAAAAATTGCACACTTGCAACGACTCTGTACAAATTGTACAATAAGCAGGAGGAACAGATTGTCTTCATTAATTGGAAGTGCACGAGTCGATGGAAATGTATTGCTTTGTCTTACAGTGAATTGTATCAAGATTTAAATAGCTTAATAGGTGTTAAGCGTTGAGAATAAAAAGTGGTATAGGGCAGCAAGGGTGGTTTTGGTCTTTTGTTGAGTGGTGAAAGTTTAAATCCGCAATTGGCATAGAACCAAGCACAACAGGATGAACGGGAACGGTCTGAATGTGACTGTGGAAGGAAAAGAGAAATATTTATGAAAAATTCATGAGAGTCTCTTGAAGCCTTTTTTGCTTTGTGTCTTTTTGTACACACGGAAGAAAGAAAGACCTACAGACAAAGAAAGAATAAGAAACAAAGCTGATGCTTTATTACGACTACAAGTACGAGTGTGTGTGTGTGGATATTTATTGTACAGATGGGGAGATCCGGCCGTTTGAGAGTTGTCTATATACCACGCTTTTGTTTGTATATAAATATGTATATGTATTTGATTTTATGACTCTGGACGCGAGGTGTGTGTTCGAAAGGTTGTGTGCTATATATTATTAGCCTTGGGATAACCATACAAGGCAGAGCAGTCGGTATCATTTAAAAGTGAAGGAGGAAAGTGTGTTAGGAAAAAAGAGGGTAGTTATCACTTCATAGGAAAGTCAGTGAGAAAGTTGGTAGAGAAAGTTGGCTTAAATCTTTTTCTCCCCCGAAATATCGTCGGAATCATCATCATCATTGTTACACTTCTGTGTAAGGCTCACATAATTTGCACAGATATTGCTCAATGTCATCACCATTTCAAAGAAACTTTTCCCTGCTACGCAAACTGTATTATTTGTACCGCCTTGTTATCTTATCTCATACTTACTACGAAGAGAGAGAGTAACAAAGAAGATCTTCTTCGTGACTTTTCTCTCTGCGTATAATTTATACTTACGCAATATATATTCATATATATTCACATACATTCATATATACGTGAATATAGGGTGAACGAAAGTTGGTGATTTTTTGTGCTTTTTTCTCAGAGAAATTCATTGGAATGTTTAGGACGAATCTGTGAAGAGAGAGAGAGAGAGAGAGAGAGAGAGAGAGAGAGAGAGAGAGAGAGAGAGAGAGAGAGAGAGAGAGAGAGGGGAGAGATATATATATATATATATATATAAAGGAATAAAAAAAACAGAGATATATATATA
>Ga0194135_10000717_pt1 | contig 19446 bp, 17 predicted proteins | sample LitLau_LLRF_2013_FD_134024 | JGI IMG/M metagenome (GOLD analysis project Ga0194135, IMG submission 134024) | Freshwater sediment microbial communities in response to fracking from North America - Little Laurel Run_MetaG_LLRF_2013 (version 2) | ecosystem: Environmental > Aquatic > Freshwater >...
AAATCGGCGTCAAGTTCAACACCCTGGTGAAGAAAGCCGACGAAACCCAGACCCTGAAATACGTCGTGCACAACGTGGCCGACGCCTACGGTCGCACCGCCACCTTCATGCCTAAGCCACTGTACGGCGACAACGGCTCGGGCATGCACGTGCACATGTCGATCTGGAAAGACGGCAAGAACACCTTCGCTGGCGAAGGCTATGCCGGCCTGTCCGATACCGCCCTGTACTTCATCGGCGGCATCATCAAGCACGGTAAGGCCCTGAACGGCTTCACCAACCCGGCCACCAACTCCTACAAGCGTCTGGTTCCAGGCTTCGAAGCCCCGGTGATGCTGGCCTACTCGGCACGCAACCGTTCCGCTTCGATCCGTATTCCTTACGTGTCGAGCCCTAAAGCCCGCCGTATCGAAGCCCGTTTCCCGGACCCGGCTGCCAACCCGTACCTGGCCTTCGCCGCTCTGCTGATGGCCGGCCTGGACGGTATCCAGAACAAGATCCACCCTGGCGACGCTGCTGACAAAAACCTGTATGACCTGCCGCCTGAAGAGGCCAAAGAGATCCCACAAGTTTGCGGCAGCCTGAAGGAAGCCCTGGAAGAGCTGGACAAAGGTCGTGCGTTCCTGACCAAAGGCGGCGTTTTCAGCGACGACTTCATCGACGCCTACATCGCCCTGAAAAGCGAAGAAGAGATCAAGGTTCGTACCTTCGTACACCCACTGGAGTACGAGCTGTACTACAGCTGCTGATCCGCTAGCGCCGGCGCAAGCCGCGTGATCGAGAGGCCTCCTTCGGGAGGCCTTTTTTATGCCCGCCCACTGGCCCGGCCCGGGGTGGTTGCGTGCATCATGGGCGTCCTCCTTCCCATCAGCCGAGCCCGCCCATGACTTCGCGCCTCAACCTGTGCCTCGCCCTGACCTGCAGCCTGCTCACCACCGCAACCTACGCCAACGATGCCCCGCCCACCCTCGCGCCATTGCTGCAGAGCATCAGTGAGCGCCTGACCATGGCCGACCAGGTGGCCCTGAGCAAATGGGACAGCCACAAGGCCGTGGAAGACCGCCCGCGAGAGCAGCAAGTGATTGCCGGCGCCACCGCCCAGGCCGCGACCTATCACCTGAGCGAAGAAGCGGTGGCGCAGTTCTTCGCCGCCCAGATCGAGGCCAACAAACTGCTGCAGTACGCCCGACTCTCGGCCTGGCACCTGCAAGGCCGGGCGCCGGACACCCCGCGCCAGGACCTGGCCGGACAGATCCGCCCACAACTCGATCAGTTACAAAAACGCCTGCTGCAGCAACTGGCTGACTTCGCCCCGTACCAGACCGACCCGCAATGCCCGCAATGGCTTGCCCGGGCCAATCAGGCCGCCAGCAACGACCCTTTGCGGCAGCTGACGATGGTCCGCGCCACCGCCGAGTTATGTGTGTTCAAAGGTTAACCACGCCCGCGCCATACCCGGTCGCACCCTATGCTGGAGCCTTTCAACCGCAGCCCTTCAACGAGCGGACTCAGCATGATGCGCATTGCTGCCTTTTGCCTGCTGTGGATAACAGCCCTGCCCGCCTGCGCAGAGCCCTATGCGCAATTGCAGGTGCTCGGCGTGCCCGAGCACGGCGCGCTGCGGGCCAACAACGGTAGCTTCAATGTGCGGGTGCTATTGGCCCCGGACCTGCAACCGCAGCATCGTCTGCGCCTGCTGCTGGACGATCAGGCGTATGGCGCCACCAGCCGGGGCCCCGAGCTGGCGCTGGTGAACATCGACCGTGGTCAACATCGCCTGGCGGTGCAGATCCTTGAGGGCACGCGGGTGCTGCAACAGAGCCCGAGCATCACCTTCACCCTGCTGCGCGCCTACCGTCGCTGATCAGGAGCCTCAGCCGCGCACCACGCCACTGGCCAGCAATTTGGCAATCGTCGGCTCATCCAGCCCCAACCCCTGCAGCACCGCGCGGGTGTCCTGGCCCAACCTGGGTGGCGCAGTGCGATAGCTGGCCGGCGTTCGCGAGAGCTTCACCGGTGAACCAACGCCGCGATAATCGCCTCTCTCCACCAGCAGGCCGCGATGCCGGGTATGGGGATGAGCCACCACCTGGTCGACGGTGGCGATCGAACCACAGGGCACCCCCAGGCCGATCAGCCGCGGGGCCAGCAACGCGCCATCGTGAACCGACAAGTAATGCTCCAGTTGCTGCTTCAAGGCCTCGCGGTTGACCGAACGCTGGCCGTTGTCGGTAAAGCGCGGGTCCTCCAGCAACGCGCCGGCCCCCAGTTCCTGGCACAGCCGGGCGAACTGGCGGTCGTTGCCCACCGCCAGGAAAATCGGCTCGCCCGCGGTACGGTAGCTGTCATAGGGAGCGATGTTGGGATGGGCGTTGCCCGTGCGTTTGGGCGTGTTGCCGGCGGCGAAGTAGTTCGGCAAATGAGGATGCAGCAAGGACACGCCGCAATCGTACAGGGAGATGTCCAGCGACTGCCCGCGGCCGCTGCGCTGGCGCTCGTTGAGGGCCAGCAGGATCCCCGCCAGGGCATTCAGGCCGGTGACCATATCGACGATCGGCAAGCCGATGCGCAGCGGCCCGCCCTCGCCTTCGCCGTTGACACTCATCAAGCCGGCCATGGCCTGGATCACCGCGTCGTAACCAGGCAGCCCGCCCAGCGGGCCATCGGCGCCAAAGCCGGAAATCCCGCAGTGGATCAATGCCGGAAAGCGCAGGCTCAGCACCTCCTCGAAACCGATGCCCCAACGCTGCAGGGTGCCCGGCTTGAAGTTCTCGATCAGTACATCGGCGCCTTCCAGCAACTGCATCAGCAGTTCCAGGCCTGCGGGGCGCGACAGGTCGACCGCAATCCCCTGCTTGTTGCGGTTGATACCGCGAAAGTACGAGGCGTCATCACCTTCGAACGGCGGCCCCCAACCACGGGTCTCGTCACCACTCAAGGGCTCCAGCTTGATCACTTCGGCGCCATGGTCAGCCAGGGCCTGGGAACAGTAGGGACCGCCCAGCACGCGGCTGAGGTCGATGATTTTCAGGCCCGCCAGGGCCCCTTGGGCTTGCTTCATGTGAGGACTCCGGAAAATCGGCAAGGGGCGCGCCTTCAGGCCGGCAGCAATTGCATGGCTTCGGCCTGGGACAACGGGCCTTCATTGGCCAGCCGCGCCAGCAGTTCGGCATCGATAACCGGTTCCAGGCTCAGGGGATCGCGCGGCAGGACCTTGTGCGCCAGCACCAGGTGAGCCAGGGCCAGGCGTCGATAATCCGCGGCCTGGCGCGTGGCCTCCCAGGCCATGAAGATCGCGCTGGTCAGGTGATAGAGCACACTGCCGGCCTGACGCACCTGTTCGTCCCGGCGCTGCTGCGCCACCGTATGAAAGCTGGTCACAGTGCGCAGCAGCGCCGAGTCGAACAGCTTGCGGCTGGCTTCCGGCAAATCGGCCTCGGCCAACAGCCCGGCCAGATAGCCCTGCAACGGCTCCAGCGCCTGCTCCCGGGTCGCCGCCCGGGCTATGTCCAGGGCGACGATGTTGCTGGTGCCCTCCCAGATCGACCCCAGGTGGGCATCACGCACCAGCCGGGCATCGCTCCACTCCTCGATGTAGCCGACCCCGCCTCGCACCTCCATGGCATCGCCGGTCACCCGGCGCGCATCGCGGCAGGCGCGGAACTTGATCAGCGGCGTAAGAATCCGCACGCACTTGCGCGCCATCTCCTCACCGCCATCGGCCCGGGGCAGCAAGGTGGCGATCTGCATGAACATCGAGCGCGCCTGTTCGGTAGGCAACATCATCTTCAGCAACTGGCGCTGCATCAGCGGCATCTCGATCAAGTGCTTGCCAAACGCCCGACGCTGGCGGGCGATGTACAGCGCCTCGCTCAGGCCCCGGCGCATCAGCCCCGCCGCGCGCACGCCGTTGGACAGGCGCGACATGTTGATCATGTCGGCCATCTGTTGAAAGCCGCGGCCGACCTCACCGATCAGGTAGGCCGTGGCGCCTTGCAGGGTGATCTCGCCGCTGGCCATGGAACGGCTGCCCAACTTGTCCTTCAGGCGCTGGATCCGGTACAGGTTGCGCGAACCATCGGGCAGCACTTTCGGCAGCAGGAACAGGGTCACCCCGGCCATGCCGGACGGTGCGTCTTCCGGCCGTGCCAGGACCATGGCCAGGTCCGCGTCCGGGTTGGAACAGAACCATTTCTCGCCATACAGGCGCCACTGGCCCTCTTCCAGCCGGGCACGGGTTTCGGTGCGTGAGACGTCGGAGCCGGCGGCTTGCTCGGTCATGAACATCGCCCCCTGGAACAGCTCGTCGAAATCCTGGGATTGCAACTGCGGCAGGTAGCGCTGCACCAGCTCGGGCGCGCCGAACTTGCGCAGCGTGCGGGTCAGGGAGTCGGTCATGCTCACCGGGCAGCACAGGCCGAACTCGGCCTGGACGAACAGGTAGGTCAGGGCGTACTTGACCAGCGGCAGCGGAGCATCGGGGCGATGGCTCATGGCGGCCAGGCCCAGTTCGGCGTAGGCCACCCGCTCCAGGGCCACGTAGTCCGGGTGCTTGGCAATGCTTTGCAGGTTTTCGCCGCGCCGGGTACGGGGCTGCAACACCGGCGGGTGCTTGTCGGCGCACAGGGCCAGCACATCCAGCTCGCCACCGGCCCGGGCGCCCAGGCGCTGCAGGGTCGGCAACCACCGCTGATAGACCGCCGGCGGCAGGTAGACCTGGAGCAGCGCGGCCAGGCCGGCGTCACATGCAAACAGGTTGATGCCACGGCTGTCGGGGATATTCAGGCTGTCTTCGATGGGGCGGGGCTCGGCGGTCATGGCGCGTCTCCTGGTTTTTTTAGGCCGAGACTAGAGTCGCCATCGATAACTATCTAATACAAAATCCATCAACTACGATAAGAAAATCATATCGTAGAGGGCAGCCTCCCCATGGACCTCAAACAACTGCGCTACTTCGTCGCCGTGGCCGAGGAACTGCACTTCGGGCGCGCCGCGGAGCGGCTGTGCATTTCGCAACCGGCGCTGAGCTTCGACATCAAGAAGCTTGAAGGGCAGTTGGACATCCAGTTGCTCAACCGCAACAACAAGTCCGTGAGCCTGACCAATGCCGGCCAGGTGCTGCTGGGCGAAGCGCGCTACCTGCTGCTGCGGGCCGACCAGGCACGGCGCCTGACCCAGCGCTCGGCCGAAGGTTTTGCCGGGCGCCTGAGCCTGGGCTTCGTCAACTCGATCCTGCACCGTGGCCTGCCCCAGGCGGTCAAGACCTTCGAGCGCGATCATCCGGACACCGAGATCGTGCTGATGGAAATGAACAGTGCCGACCAGGCTCAGGCCCTGCAACGTGGGCAGATCGATATCGGCTTCGTTCATGCCGGCACCTTCGCCGCCGGCATCCACAGTGAAACCCTGCTGACCGAACCCTTTCTCTGCTGCCTGCCCCAGGGTCACCCGCTGGCCGGGCAGGCGCGGGTCGACCTGAAACAGTTGGCCCATGATGATTTCATCCTGTTTCCACGGGAGGTTTCGCCGCACTACCACGACCTGATCATCGCCCGCTGCGTGGCCGCCGGGTTCAGCCCGCGCATTCGCCACGAAACCCGGCTCTGGCAAACCGTGGTGGCGATGGTGGCCCATGAGATGGGGGTGGCACTGGTGCCCCAGACCCTGGCCCTGCTCGGCCAATCGGGGGTGACTTGCTGCGAGATTGAAGGTCAGGGCGCGCCTTCGGAGATTCTGGCGATCCATCTGCCGGACAAACCCTCGGCCGCCGCCGACAGTTTCCTCGCCTTGTTCAGATCCTTGCTGCAACCGCCAACCACCCAGGGCTGAGCGCTGCCCGGCGATACGAAATCACGTATCAAACCATAAGATTTAATCATTATATTTTTCGATTCCTGCCTGTATAGGCTCCCAGCGGTCGGGTCTTGCATGAAGCCCATGCGCCCTGCCGGTGCGCCCATAACAATAACAAGCAGGAGTTGCACATGACCGCCGCCCTGGAAGCTGCTGCCCACAAGAAAGCCCGCAAGGCGGGCATCGCCTCGTTCATCGGCACCACCATCGAGTGGTACGACTTCTACGCCTACGGAATCGCCGCCGCCCTGGTGTTCGGCAAAGTCTTCTTCCCCGCCGACCTGCCCCCGGGCACCGCGACCCTGCTGTCCTTCCTGACCCTGTGGGCCGGCTTTGTCGCGCGCCCCATCGGCGGCATCATCTTCGGCCACATGGGCGACAAGATCGGCCGCAAGACCACCCTGGTGATCACCCTGATCATGATGGGCGTAGCCACCACCTGCATCGGCCTGCTGCCCAGCTACCTGCAGATTGGCATCTGGGCGCCCATTGCCCTGGTGACCCTGCGCATCATCCAGGGCATCGCGGTGGGCGGCGAATGGGGCGGGGCGATCCTGATCGCCAGCGAGAGTGCGCCCAAGGGCAAGGGCATCCTCTATGCCGCCTTCGCCCAACAGGGCTCACCGGCCGGCAACCTGCTGGCGACCCTGGTGTTCTTCGCCCTCAGCGCCCTGCCCGCGCCGGACTTCCTGCTCTGGGGCTGGCGCATTCCGTTCCTGCTCTCGGCACTGCTGGTGATCGTCGGCATGGTCATCCGCCTCAAGCTCGAAGAGTCCGATGACATGCAGCGCCTGATGGCGCAGAAAAAGACCGTCAAACTGCCGATTCTCGAAGTGCTGCGCGACCACTGGCGCCTGGTGCTGCTGGGCGCCGGGGTGCTGCCGATCATCCACGTCACCTACTTCAAGAGCACCTTTGCCCTGTCCTGGGCCACCAAGGAGCTGGGCTACAGCCAGAGCAGCTTCCTCAGCGTGATCGTCATCGCCCTGGTGGTGCAGTTCATTACCCAACCCCTGGGGGCGGTGCTGGTGTCGCGCATCGACATGCGCAAGGCCATGGTGCTGATGGTGGTGCCGGAGCTGTTGCTGATGCCGGCGATGTTCTTCGCCGTGGAAACCGGCAACTACTGGATTGCCGTGCTCGGCATGTGCCTGGCCACGGTGCCCCACTCGATGTTCTATGGCGCGGTGGGCGGCATCCTGGCCCGCGCCTTTCCAACCCGGGTGCGCTACAGCGGGCTGTCGATCTCCTACCAGCTGTGCTCGTTGCTGGTCGGCGGCACCACCCCGATGCTGGCGCAAAGCATCCTCAATGGCACCGGCAGCATCATCGGCGTGGCCATCGCCTCGGCCTGCTACGCCCTGGTTTCGCTGCTGTGCATGCTGGCCCTGCTCAAGCGCATCGGCCACAACGCCGCCGAACTGTCCACGGCAGAACAGGCGGATGCTGACGAACTGGCGCGCGAAGCCAATCACCAGGGTTCGGCTCAGTGGCCTGTGGATAAGCTTCCAGCCGCCGCGGCCACTCCCGCGAACCCTTTACAACCCGCTCGCTGACCCACCGGCCAAAGGGCGCAAGCGGCGCTCATGCTCCAGTAGCCAGCGCTTGCGCCACAGTCCGCCGCCGTAGCCAGTGAGCGTGCCATCGCTGCCGATCACCCGGTGGCAGGCAATGACGATGGCGATCTGATTGGCGCCGTTGGCCCGGGCCACCGCGCGCACCGCCGATGGCGAACCGATCCGGCTCGCCACCTCGGCATAACTGCAGGTGCTGCCCAGGGGAATGGCGCGCAAGGCCTGCCATACCGTGCGCGTGAAGGGCGAGGCGTTCATCGCCAGAGGCGTGTGGAAACCGCCGGGCTCACCGGCAAAATAACGCTGCAGTTCGGCCTCGATCTGGTCGATCGGGTCGAAACGCCCGAAACCTATGCTGGAACCGCTGCGCTTTTGCAGGGCCTGCAGCTCACTGGCCAGCGCCGGGCGATCGAAGAACTCCAGCAGATGCAGGACCTGGGCGTCGGCCACCGCCAGCATCACGCCGATGGGGGTTTGCAACCAGTCCACCTTGAGCAGCTCGCGCCCCCGCAGGTTCGACGGCGGCTGGCCGGCCAGACGGGAAAAAGCCCGGCGAAAGCCGCTGTCGGAATCAAAGCCGGCGCTGATCTGCGCCGCAATCACCGACTCTCCGCCTGCCAACTGCTGCATGCCCTGGCCCATGCGCCGCAGGCGGGCCATTTCCAGGAAAGTCACCCCAAAGTAGCGCTTGAAGGCGCGACGCACAGTGGACGGGTCCAGCCCCAGCCGGCTCAGATCGTCTTCGTACCAGCGACGTTCGGGGTCGCCGTGCAGTTGCTCCAGCAGGGTCTGGACCCAGGGTTCCTGCACCCCGGCCCGCTCCAGCGGACGACAACGCAGACAGGCACGAAACCCGGCTTCGACACAGCCCTTGATCGAACCGAAAAACACCGTGTTCTCGCGCTTGGGCTTGCGCGCGGCGCAGGTCAGGCGGCAGAACACCCCCGTGCTCTTGACCCCGACGAACGCAAAGCCCTCATAGGCCGGGTCGCGGTCCAAAAGGGCCTGATACAGGGTGTCGTCATCGGGGAGCTGGAACAGCAAAGTGGCGTTCTCCATGGCCGCATCCTAAACCTTGAAGCGTCGGGTTCGAGCACTCTAAACCCGCGCTCTTTGCGCTGCCGCTGAAAAACGGGCGTTGATTCTCGCCGATCCGGGCAGCCGCCAAGCGCCCTGCCGACTCATGCACTATATTGGTGCAACAGCGTGCACCGACAGACCATTCCCAGCCCATTTTGGTTCGAAAATACCCGGCAAAGCTGGCAAAGCGCCACGTAAGCGGGCTTCAAACGCCTGTTTCAGGGCGCTAACGCTTCTTTTCGGAGCCTTGGTTTGGTTTTTGCATTTTCTCCACATCAGCGCTTTAACCCCGCGCGCGATCCCGGACCGGCTCCGGCTCGCCCTGCTCCAAAAGAGGTCCGAATGACCATCAGCGACCCACTGCACCGCCTGCTTCTGGACAACCTGACCACCGCCACCATTCTGCTCAACGCCGACCTGCGCCTTGAGTACATGAACCCGGCGGCGGAGATGCTGCTGGCCATCAGCGGCCAGCGCAGCCATGGGCAATTCATCAGCGAGCTGTTCACCGAATCCGCCGAGGCCCTGAGTTCCCTGCGCCAGGCGGTGGAACAGGCGCATCCGTTTACCAAGCGCGAAGCCATGCTCACCGCCCTGACCGGCCAGACCCTGACCGTCGACTACGCGGTAACGCCGATCCTCAGCAATGGCGACACCTTGCTGCTGCTGGAAGTCCACCCCCGGGACCGGCTGCTGCGCATCACCAAGGAAGAGGCCCAGCTGTCCAAGCAGGAAACCAGCAAGATGCTGGTGCGCGGCCTGGCCCACGAAATCAAGAACCCGCTGGGCGGGATTCGCGGCGCCGCCCAATTGCTGGCTCGCGAGCTGCCCGAGGAAAGCCTCAAGGACTACACCAACGTCATCATCGAAGAGGCCGACCGCCTGCGAAACCTGGTGGACCGCATGCTCGGCTCGAACAAGCTGCCGTCCCTGGCACCGACCAACATCCACGAAGTGCTGGAGCGGGTCAGCAGCCTGGTGGAAGCCGAAAGCCAGGGCTGCATCACCCTGGTGCGCGATTACGACCCGAGCATTCCGGACGTGCTGATCGACCGCGAGCAGATGATCCAGGCGGTGCTCAACATCGTGCGCAACGCCATGCAAGCCATCAGCAGCCAGAACGAAATGCGCCTGGGGCGCATCACCCTGCGCAGCCGCACCATGCGCCAGTTCACCATCGGCCATGTGCGTCATCGCCTGGTGACCAAGATCGAAATCATCGACAACGGCCCGGGCATTCCCGCCGAGCTGCAGGACACCCTCTTTTTCCCCATGGTCAGCGGCCGCCCGGACGGCACCGGGCTGGGCCTGGCCATTACCCAGAACATCATCAGCCAGCACCAGGGCCTGATCGAATGTGACAGCCATCCCGGCCACACCACCTTCTCGATCTTTCTGCCTCTGGAACAAGGAGCCCCATCGACATGAGCCGTAGTGAAACCGTGTGGATCGTCGATGACGACCGTTCTATCCGTTGGGTCCTGGAAAAAGCCCTGCAGCAGGAAGGCATGACCACCCAGAGCTTCGACAGCGCCGACGGGGTGATGAGTCGCCTGGCGCGCCAGCAGCCGGACGTGATCATTTCCGACATTCGCATGCCCGGTGCCAGCGGCCTCGACCTGCTGGCGCGGATTCGCGAGCTGCACCCGCGCCTGCCGGTGATCATCATGACCGCGCATTCGGACCTGGACAGCGCGGTCGCCTCCTACCAGGGCGGGGCCTTCGAGTACCTGCCCAAGCCGTTCGATGTCGATGAAGCGGTGTCGCTGGTCAAGCGCGCCAACCAGCACGCCCAGGAGCAGCAGGGCCTGGAAGTGGCGCCGACCCTGGCCCGCACCCCGGAAATCATCGGCGAAGCGCCGGCGATGCAGGAGGTGTTCCGCGCCATCGGCCGCCTGAGCCACTCCAACATCACCGTGCTGATCAACGGCGAGTCCGGCACCGGCAAGGAGCTGGTGGCCCATGCCCTGCATCGCCACAGCCCGCGGGCGGCCTCGCCGTTCATCGCCCTGAACATGGCGGCGATCCCCAAGGACCTGATGGAATCCGAGCTGTTCGGCCATGAAAAAGGCGCCTTCACCGGCGCCGCCAACCTGCGCCGTGGACGCTTCGAACAGGCAGACGGCGGCACGTTGTTTCTCGACGAGATCGGCGACATGCCGGCCGATACCCAGACCCGCCTGCTGCGGGTCCTTGCCGACGGCGAGTTCTACCGGGTCGGTGGCCACACGCCGGTCAAGGTCGACGTGCGGATCATCGCCGCGACCCACCAGAACCTGGAAACCCTGGTGCACGCCGGCAAGTTCCGCGAGGACCTGTTCCACCGCCTCAATGTGATCCGCATCCATATCCCGCGCCTGTCGGACCGCCGCGAAGACATCCCGACCCTGGCCAAGCACTTCCTCAGCCGCGCCGCCCAGGAACTGGCGGTGGAACCCAAGCTGCTGAAGAACGAAACCGAGGAATACCTGAAGAACCTGCCGTGGCCGGGCAACGTGCGCCAGCTGGAGAACACCTGCCGCTGGATCACCGTCATGGCCTCGGGGCGCGAGGTGCACATCAGCGACCTGCCGCCGGAGCTGTTGAGCCTGCCCCAGGACTCGGCGCCGGTGACCAACTGGGAACAGGCCCTGCGCCAGTGGGCCGACCAGGCCCTGGCCCGTGGGCAATCGAGCCTTTTGGACAGCGCGGTGCCGAGTTTCGAGCGGATCATGATCGAAACCGCCCTCAAGCACACCGCCGGCCGCCGCCGCGACGCCGCCGTACTACTGGGCTGGGGCCGCAACACCCTGACTCGCAAGATCAAGGAGCTGGGGATGAAGGTCGACGGTGGCGACGAGGACGAAAGCGAAGAAGGCTGAAGCCCCGCCCCACGGCACGTAGGAGCTGGCTTGCCAGCGAAAAGACCCCTGAGCCTTGCAGAGCGCTGACCGGCGCTTTCGCCGGCAAGCCGGCTCCTACGGCCAGGATGTGCGTGCACCAGGATGGGGTGCATGCACTGCCCGAAGGCGCGCTGCAGCGCCATCGAGCCCGGGCACACCTCGGGCCTCAGCGCTGAAAAGCCCTCCGTCGAAACCCAAAAGCCCCGGATTACGGGGCTTTCAAATTTTTTCAAAGCAACGCGCGCGGCTACCGCAAAAACTGGCACGCCCTCTGCATTAATCCAGTCACGACCCAGTTTAGGGGACCTTGGTACAGGCAGGCCGGGGATTCCCCTCTTTAACACCCGGCCCATCCCGCTCACAGCGACGGGCCACGTTTTCGGGAATCTCGGTACAGGCAGGCCGGGAATTCCCTCTTTAACACCGGGCTCAGCACGCTTCGAGCGACGCGCCCAAGGTTTCGGGAACCTCGGTACAGGCAGGCTGGGGCTTCCCTCTTTAACACTGGGCTGATCACGCTTTGAGCGACGCGCCCACAACCCTTTCGGGGACCCTGGTACAGGCAGGCCGGGAATCCCCCTCTTTACACCGGGACTCATCGCCCGCCCAGGCGATCAGCCCCTCCCGCTTTTGGGGGCCTTGGTACAGGCAGGCCGGGGTTTCCCTCTTTTATTCCTCCTGCAGGTGGATCGCCAGGCGCCAGCGCCCGTCCACCTGGCTGGCGCTCCACTGGCCTCGCAGCGGCCGGGCAGCCACCAGGTTCAGCAGCAAGCCCTGGTCCGCCAGCCGCACCCGCCAGTTCACGGTCTTCTGATTGACCTGCAACTGACCGTTCTGCGCCCGCCCTTGCGCATCGAACAGCAAGGCGACGGTGCCATCGATATGTTCGCCGTGAACCTTGGGTTCGTGGTTGAACCAGACCACCAGGCCATCGGCCGCCACCTCGACCTGTTGCAACTCCAGCGGATCGGGCTGGGTCAGTCGACCAATCATCAGTCCCACCATCATCCCGACAATCGCCAGCGAGCCGAACACCCGCAGCATAAGCTTCGGTCGCGGGTCCTCTTCAGGCGTAGAATGCAGCCCATCTTTTTCTTCGGAGCCGTGCATGTTTCACGTCATCCTCTTTCAACCAGAAATTCCGCCGAATACCGGCAACGTTATCAGGCTGTGCGCCAACAGCGGCTGCCACCTGCATTTGATCGAACCACTGGGTTTCGAAATGGACGACAAGCGCCTGCGCCGCGCCGGCCTCGACTATCACGAATACGCCACCCTGCAACGCCACGCCGACCTCGCCAGTTGCCTGGAAAGCCTCGGCCATCCGCGCCTGTTCGCCTTCACCACCAAGGGCTCGCGGCCCTTCCATGACGCCAGCTTCAAGGAGGGCGACGCCTTCCTGTTCGGCCCCGAGAGCCGCGGCCTGCCGGCGGACGTGCTGGACGCCCTGCCCGGCGAGCAGCGCCTGCGCCTGCCCATGCGCGAAGGCTGCCGCAGCCTGAATCTGTCCAACACCGTGGCGGTGGCGGTCTATGAAGGCTGGCGGCAACTGGGGTTCAAGTAACCCTTCTCTGTAGCCGCTGCCGCAGGCTGCGACAAGGCCCGAAGGGCCTTCTTGGGTGCACCATCGTGGCGCCCACTTCGTGGTCGATCGCAGCCTGCGGCAGCGGCTACAGGGTTTGCACAGCTAAGGCTCACGCATGAAAAAAGCGCCGTTACAGGCGCTTTTTTCGTACCGCGGCCCGCTCTTATTGAACGGTGTTTTCGCCGGCGGACTGCAGACGTTGCAGTTCCTGGGCGTACAGCGCGTCGAAGTTCACCGGAGCCAGCATCAGGGCCGGGAACGAACCACGGGTCACCAGGCTGTCCAGCGCTTCGCGAGCGTAAGGGAACAGGATGTTCGGGCAGAAGGCACCCAGGGTGTGGCTCATGGAAGCCTCGTCCAGGTTCTTGATCAGGAAGATACCGGCCTGTTGCACTTCAGCGATGAAGGCCACTTCGTCGCCGTTCTTCACGGTCACGGACAGGGTCAGCACCACTTCGTGGAAGTCGGCTTCCAGGGCCTTCTGACGGGTGTTGAGATCCAGGCCGACGCTTGGCTCCCACTGCTGACGGAAGATCGCCGGGCTTTTCGGCGCTTCGAAGGACAGGTCACGCACGTAGATGCGCTGCAGGGAGAATTGCGGTGCGCTTTCGTCTTCGGCAGCAGCAGTGTTCTGTTGGTCAGTCATCTCAGATCCTTCTTGATCTTGGGTCTAATAGGGTTAGGAATTTCAGGCCGCCAGCAGCGCGTCGAGCTTGCCGGCGCGCTCCAGGGCAAACAAATCATCACAACCACCTACATGGGTGGCGCCGATCCAGATCTGCGGCACGGACGTGCGTCCGGCCTTCTGGGCCATGTCGGCGCGCACCTGCGGCTTGCCATCGACCTTGATCTCTTCGAAGGCTACGCCTTTGCTCCCGAGCAGTTGCTTGGCCCGCGAGCAGTAAGGGCAGTAATCACTGGAGTAGACGATGACCTTGGGCATTACTTCACCAATGGCAGGTTGTCGGCTTTCCAGCTGGCTACACCACCGGACAGCTTGGCGGCGGTGAAACCGGACTTCAGCAGCTCACGGGCGTGGGTGCCGGCGTGCTGGCCTTGGGCGTCCACCAGGATGATGGTCTTGGCCTTGTGCTTCTCCAGCTCGCCGACACGGGCGGCCAGCTTGTCCTGGGGAATGTTCAGCGCGCCGACGATATGGCCGGCGGCGTAGTCCTTGGACGGACGAATATCGATCACCACGCCCTGCTCGCTGTTGACCAGCGCGGTCAGTTCACGGGTGCTGAGGCTGCGGCCACCGCGGCTCAATTCATGAGCGATCAACAGAGCCAGCAGGATGGCGAAGGCGCCGACGAGCAAGTAGTGTTCAGTGGCGAATTGAATCAGGTGAGCAACCATCTAAGGAGGTTCCAGGGCGTTAAAATGTCGGCCAGTATACACAGCCCTCAAGGTCGGCCAAACCCCGCCCGGCGGTGACGCCACCGGAACTTCGCTTTAAACTGCCACTCCGTTTTTCCACACCTCCTTTTTCAACACTTTCCTATCCAGCCACGAGTGGACGCCATGACTACCACGCCTAAACCTTTGGTCCTGATGATTCTGGATGGCTTCGGTCACAGCGAGAGCCACGAATCCAACGCCGTCTATGCGGCCAGGAAGCCAGTCCTGGACCGCTTGTGCGCCAGCATGCCCAACGGCCTGATCTCGGGCTCGGGCATGGACGTCGGCCTGCCGGATGGGCAGATGGGCAACTCCGAGGTCGGCCACATGAATCTGGGCGCCGGTCGCGTGGTGTACCAGGACTTCACCCGGGTGACCAAGGCCATCCGTGACGGCGAGTTCTTCGAGAACCCGACCATTTGCGCCGCCGTGGACAAGGCCGTGGCCGCCGGCAAGGCGGTGCACATCCTCGGCCTGCTGTCGGATGGCGGCGTGCACAGCCACCAGGACCACCTGATCGCCATGGCCGAGCTGGCCTTCAAGCGCGGCGCCGAGAAGATCTACCTGCACGCCTTCCTTGATGGTCGCGACACGCCGCCGAAAAGCGCCCAGTCGTCCATCGAACTGCTGGACGAAACCTTCAAGACCCTGGGCAAGGGCCGCATCGCCAGCCTGATCGGCCGCTACTTCGCCATGGACCGTGACAACCGCTGGGACCGCGTGGCCCAGGCCTACAACCTGATCGTCGACGGCCAGGGCCAGTTCAACGCCGCCACCGCCCAGGAAGGCCTGCAAGCCGCCTACGCTCGCGATGAAAGCGACGAATTCGTCAAGGCCACCACCATCGGCGAGCCGGTCAAGGTCGAAGACGGCGACGCCGTGGTGTTCATGAACTTCCGCGCCGACCGCGCCCGCGAGCTGACCCGGGTCTTCGTCGAGGACGACTTCAAGGACTTCGAACGCGTGCGCCAGCCCAAGCTGGCCGGTTTCGTCATGCTCACCCAGTACGCCGCCAGCATCCCCGCGCCGGCGGCCTTTGCTCCGGGCAGCCTGGAAAACGTACTGGGCGACTATTTGGCGAAAAACGGCAAGACCCAGCTGCGCATCGCCGAAACCGAAAAGTACGCCCATGTGACCTTCTTCTTCTCCGGTGGCCGTGAAGAGCCGTTCCCGGGGGAGGAACGCATCCTGATCCCGTCGCCGAAAGTCGCCACCTACGACCTGCAGCCGGAAATGAGCGCTCCTGAAGTCACCGACAAGATCGTCGATGCCATCGAAAACCTGCGTTATGACGTGATCATCGTCAACTACGCCAACGGCGACATGGTCGGCCACAGCGGTGTCTTCGAAGCGGCGGTGAAAGCCGTTGAATGCCTGGACCTGTGTGTCGGGCGCATCGTCGATGCCCTGGAAAAGGTCGGCGGCGAAGCCCTGATCACTGCCGACCACGGCAACGTCGAGCAGATGTCCGACGCCTCCACCGGTCAGGCCCACACCGCTCACACCACCGAGCCGGTGCCCTTCATCTATTACGGCAAGCGCGCCCTGCAAGTCCGCGAAGGCGGGGTGCTGGCGGACGTGGCGCCGACCATGCTCAAGCTGCTGGACCTGCCCCAGCCCGAGGAAATGACCGGCACCTCGATCCTGGTCGACCCCGCGCACTGAAACAGCCCGGTGACCGTTGCATGAAAAACGCCCGATGCAGCCCATCGGGCGTTTTTCATCGCGACCCCGCCGCCCTCAAGGCACGGCGCAAAGGCTCAAGCGCATGACCGCGGCAACAGACAAACCCTGCCACTTGCTGAATAATGATTATCGTTATCAGAAATGCCCGCAGAGAGAATCCCCATGAACAAGATGGCTACGCTGTTCCTAGCCTCCCTCCTCTCAGGCTGCGCAAGCCAGGTTTCGGCAAAACCGTCGATAGATCCCCGTGGCAGCACGCCCGAGCAGCCACACACTCGGGTGACCATGGACCCGCTGACCGCCGACAAACTGCGCGCGCTGTTGCAGATCCAGCCCCAGCAGCACGCGGCCGACATCGGGCAGATGAACGACCTGATTTCACGGGAGTTCCTGCAGACGCCCTACGTGCCGAACAAGCTGCAAGGCTCCGCGACCCTGGCCGAGAAACTGGTGGTCGACTTCAGAGGCCTGGACTGCTTTACCTACCTGGATTATGTCGAGGCCTTGCGCCAGTCCCGCGACGAGGCTGGCTTCATCAACAACCTGGTGCAGATTCGCTACGTCAACGGCGAGATCAATTTCCTCAACCGCCGCCACTTTTTCAGCGACTGGGCCCAGGCCGGGCAACCCTTGGCCGATGACGTCACCGCCCTGCTCGGTGCCGATGCGGTGACCGTCGCCAAGCACCTCAATCAAAAGGCCGATGGCGGCCATTACCTGTCGGGCCTGCCCGTGGCCGAACGCGACATCACCTACATTCCCAGCGCGCGGATCGACCAGCATGTGCTCAGCCGCCTGCGCACCGGCGACTACATCGGCATCTACACCCCGCTCGCGGGCCTGGACGTCACCCACACCGGGCTGTTCATCCAGACCGCCCAGGGCCCGGTCCTGCGCAATGCGTCCTCGAAGCAAAACCAGCGCGTGGTGATCGACTCGCCGTTCATGGAGTACGTCCACGACGTTCCGGGCATCGTGGTCCTGCGCGCCCGGCCAACCGACCTAGCCGGTCCCCCTGCCTCCACCTCAGAGAGCAGCGCCCAGGCGCAACAGCATCCGCCCCACGCGCAAGCGTCTGGCTGATCAGCCCGGGAATCGGCGGCGTGCTGATAGCAAATCGCCCAATAACCGCCCGGAAACGGCTTTTTATGACGAACGCCGCAAAGCAGTTGGCCTTGAGGCGTTTTTTTTGCCGCGATGGGCGGGCATACTAGGCCGTCCCTTTCCCTGGTGTCGCCCGCCTCTATGCTTCGCGCCCTGATTGCCCTTGCTCTGATCTGCCTGCTCCAACCGGCCTTTGCCGACGAGCGCGCGCAAACCCAACAACAGTTGGACGCCACGCGTCAGGACATTGCCGAGCTGAAGAAACTGCTGGGCAAGCTGCAGGAAGAAAAATCCGGGGTGCAGAAAGAACTGCGCGGCACCGAAACCGAGATGGGCAAGCTGGAAAAGCAGGTCGAAGCCCTGCAGAAAGAGCTGAAGAAAAGCGAAACCGAGCTGCAGCGACTCGATGAGGAGAAAAAAAAACTCCAGAGCGCGCGCACTGAACAACAGCGACTGATCGCCATCCAGGCCCGCGCGGCCTACCAGAACGGGCGCCAGGAATACCTCAAGCTGCTGCTCAACCAGCAGAATCCGGAAAAATTCGCCCGTACCCTGACCTACTACGACTACCTGAGCCAGGCGCGCCTGGAGCAGTTGAAGAATTTCAACGAAACCCTGCGTCAGCTGGCCAATGTGGAAAAGGACATTTCCCTGCAGCAGGCCCAGTTGCTGGTGCAGAAGAGCAGCCTCGACACCCAGCGCGAAGAACTCGACAAGGTGCGCAAGGAGCGGCAACTGGCCCTGGCCAAGCTCAATGACGACGTGAAGGCCCGGGACGACAAGCTCAAGGCCCGCGAACAGGACCAGGCCGACCTGGCCAAGGTTCTGAAAACCATTGAAGAAACCCTGGCCCGCCAGGCCCGCGAGGCAGAAGAAGCGCGCCAGAAAGCGCTGATCGCCCAGCAGGAAGCGGAAAAAAAGCGTTTGCGTGAGGCCCAGGCCGACGCCAGCGATGCGCCGCGCAAACCCGCAAGATCAAGCCCCGGCGCCCTGGTTTCCAGCGCCGGCCCGTCCTTTGGTGGTGCATTTGCTGCGGCCCGGGGAAAACTTCCATGGCCGGTTGATGGTCGATTGCTGGCACGCTTTGGTGAAACCCGCGGCGATGACTCCCGTTCCAAGTGGGACGGGGTGATGATCAGCGCCGCCGCCGGCAGCCAGGTGCACGCCGTGCACGGTGGCCGGGTGGTGTTCGCCGACTGGCTGCGCGGCGCCGGGCTGCTGGTGATCCTCGATCACGGCAACGGCTACCTGAGTCTCTACGGACACAACCAGACCCTGCTCAAGGAAGCGGGTGATGTGGTCAAGGCCGGAGAGTCCATCTCCACCGTGGGTAATAGTGGCGGACAGGACACTCCTGCGCTGTACTTTGCAATTCGTCAGCAGGGCCGCCCCAGCGACCCGGCACAGTGGTGCCACGCGCAAGGATAAGCGCTGCATCTAAATTAGGAGTTCGTTCGACATGCTGCATTTGTCCCGCCTTACCTCGCTGGCCCTGACGATCGCCCTGGTGATCGGAGCGCCTCTGGCGTTTGCCGCCGAAACCGCTCAATCAGCGACCGCAGCGACCACCAAGGCACCTTTGCCGCTGGAAGAACTGCGCACCTTTGCCGAGGTCATGGACCGGATCAAGGCGGCCTATGTCGAACCCGTGGATGACAAGACCCTGCTGGAGAATGCCATCAAGGGCATGCTCAGCAACCTCGACCCGCACTCGGCCTACCTGGGGCCGGAAGACTTCGCCGAACTGCAGGAAAGCACCAGCGGCGAATTCGGCGGCCTGGGTATCGAAGTCGGCGCCGAAGACGGCTTTATCAAGGTGGTATCGCCGATCGACGACACCCCGGCGTCCAAGGCCGGGATCCAGGCCGGCGACCTGATCGTCAAGATCAACGGCCAGCCGACCCGCGGCCAGACCATGACCGAAGCCGTGGACAAGATGCGCGGCAAGATCGGCCAGAAAATCACCCTGACCCTGGTGCGCGACGGCGGCACGCCGTTCGACGTGACCCTGGCCCGCGCCACCATCCAGGTGAAAAGCGTGAAGAGCCAGTTGCTGGAGTCGGGCTACGGTTACATCCGCATCACCCAGTTCCAGGTCAAGACCGGCGAGGAAGTCTCCAAGGCCCTGGCCAAGCTGCGCAAGGACAACGGCAAGAAGCTCAACGGCATCATCCTCGACCTGCGCAACAACCCGGGCGGCGTGCTGCAGGCAGCGGTGGAAGTGGTCGACCACTTCATCACCAAGGGTCTGATCGTCTACACCAAAGGCCGTATCGCCAAATCC
>Ga0194135_10000718_pt1 | contig 19442 bp, 17 predicted proteins | sample LitLau_LLRF_2013_FD_134024 | JGI IMG/M metagenome (GOLD analysis project Ga0194135, IMG submission 134024) | Freshwater sediment microbial communities in response to fracking from North America - Little Laurel Run_MetaG_LLRF_2013 (version 2) | ecosystem: Environmental > Aquatic > Freshwater >...
CCTGGGCCAACGGGGGGCCAAATCAGGGCCAAATCGAGTCCACAGCGAGGCCACATCGAGGCCAGATCAGTGCCACATCGGGGCCAGATCAGGGCCAGATCAGGGCCAAAACAGGGCAACATCGGGGCCACATTGAGGCCACATCGAGGCCACATCGAGGCCAGATCAGGGCCACATCGGGGCCACATCGGGGCCAAAACAGGGCAACATCGGGGCTAAAACAGGGCCACATCAGAGCCACATCAGGGCCAAATCAGAGCTACATCAGGGCCAAATCAGAGCTACATCAGGGCCACATCGGGGCCAAATCAGGGCCAGAAGGCCGAAGGTCTAGATGTACAGAAAACTGATAGGGCAGTACAGAAATTTGGTTGGGTGAAAATTGCCATTGGTTTCAGCAGTCAGTATGTTGACATTTTTTGTCAATTTGATTGGGTAATGTGACACTTTGGTAGGTGCGAATAATAATTATTCTATGTGGCCTCACAATTTTTTGGTGAGTCTATATTATATAAGTTTACACACTGGCAATTAAGTTCTTTTTGATTTTTAAATAAGACGTACATGTAAAAACTGACTCTCTACAAACATGTCTCTTTCTCTCAACTGTTAAGTGTTAATATCCTGCAAAACACACCAGACTTAGTTTTGGATCTATTTACGAACGAAATAATTGCTTGGGCAATAAAATTACTTTCTATGTGGTAGATGAATAACCACTTGAACAAAAAAGTTCTAGTTTTTTATTCTGTTTTATTAACAGAGACTGCAGTAGTTCGTTCTGTGCAAAGATTAGGTGGTTTTATCTACTGGTGGTCTTTGAAATAGTCGTGTGTGAATGGTCTATCACCCATTCACAATAGTTTTACACCGGGGCTTATTTGGAAGGATCAAAATAATGCACCGCGGATACAAACCTCCTTTCTCCTTTCAATCATATCGCAACTGAATGCATACACACAATGTACATGAGAATTAAACCTGAGGTTTTTGGATATGGATACACACTGAAATTTCATACACTGCCATCAAGAAGAACGTGATCGGATTGCATTTCCAGATGGAAACTGTATATTATAAGCTCTTGAATTGAATAGCAAGGTTAGCATCACTGCTGGTGTTTATGGAATACCAAGTACACAAAGGTCCGACGGGTCAAAGCATGTCATTTTTATTTACTTTCAACTTTCAAATCCTTCTCATTGTGAATGCTGATTATAATATGTGCTGAACTCCATGAATGGGCTTTTGTCAGAAGTGTTTGAATTCGTCAATGAAAGTGTGATTTCTGAATCCACACATCTCCAAATATTTAGGTGTGTGTTTGGTCAAATACTTACGACAAATCTCAAGAAGCTTATTTTTCCGCACTTCAATAGAATAAACTTCCAGAGGCCTTTCATTAACTCAATACATGTATTACGTGTTTATCATTCTATTATTAGCTACTAGAATATGTGTTGTAGCGTATATGTAGGATGTACAGTGTACGTGTGTAGTTGGTAGCTTGAAAGTAACGAAGTATTAAGTAGGTGTATTTCATTCTCTCTCTCGAATTCCGTCTCCTCGAAATATGATAAGATTCAATCATGATTTGTTATGATCCGGTTGAGAAAGAAGTTGGACGGTTAAATGAAGATTTATATGAGCCATCATGAAAACTGTGGGCATCGGAAACAAAAAACAGAATTCAAATCCCATCGCACCACCACCTACAACTCACACACAACTAAACACAAGCGGTTGTTTTTGGTAAGGCGTGAGATACAGATCGTTTCGAACTTCGAACACATCGACGACGACTACAAAGGAAAGGGTACCTATATCTTGCCTTTTGTGAATCTTTAGTTCGGGAGCGTAAATTTTTCAGATCATGGTTCATTTCAAGGGTTTCAAAATTGTAGGAGAATCCCCTCTCTAGCTCTCTCAAAGCACCCTGACTGTTCTATTTTGTGAGATTTAAAATAAGAGATGAAGCTTTGCGGTTCTGCAACCGAATAGCTGCATGCATGATATGATGCAGATGATATAAGTCTCCCCTCAGGATAACCATATATATATATACGTGTGTATGCAAGTGTGCTTCTGTCATGTAGTAACGTGTGAAACACAGAGGAAAGAATCTGGAGACGAATGAAGCAGAATTCGACCGATAAGATCTTGAAGGATAGGAGTCATATATAGAGGAGGAGTGTGTGACAATAGGGAAGGGATTGCACGGAGTGTGCATCTACAGAAGGTTGACAGGTCATATCGGTCGGATAGGTCAGCCAGATAAGCAAAAGCGAAGGGTTGGAACTGCAAGTGAAAGGATGAAGGGAAACGCGACGACTCATCCTGCTCAATGTGTCCCTACGGCCAACAATGCACATCACTAAATGCACGACGGATTTTTATCTGACTTTCCTTTCTCGGGTAGTTTCTCTCACTCCGTCATTGTTATATATGCTGGTACGTGTGTATGTGAGTGTGTCACGACTTGCGTGGCTCTATACATATACACTTTATACTTATCTCCTCTGACTTCCCGATCCGACTTGATTCATTATTTCTGCATTTTATTCGCAGCACATCACCCTCCTCCCTCTCCTCATCCTTCAAGATTATTATTACTACCATTCTTCAGATTAACTTAACGACTGCTCCTGTAGCCGTCGCAGATATCTGCGACTTTCAGTTGATGCACTTCCGGGATTTTAAAACATTGTTTCGTTGTTTATGTCTCCGAAAGTCCTCCTTGTTCGCCCGTATCTCCAGTATTCAAATTCCAGGCAACTTTTATACTGCATACTGGCAGGAAATTCATAACTGTGTAGTATATATGCAACTAGACCTGAATATATAGAATAGCAGAGCACCCTGCTCGATCTGCATGTCTTCTCTGCAGCGCAGCAGCCCAGCTATCTTTATTGTCCCGTTGATAAGAATTTGAGTGCTCCTTGTATACAGCGAGACCCTACTCAAACGCTTTAGTATCCGCTTATCAACCCTCATAAAATACTTTTTGTCTGCACTAACTTTTCCACAAATTCTTATGCTTGCAAAATTCCCTTTTTTATTTAGACCATTAGACTGGAATCTTCATCTAATACTGCAGGGCATAACCACTTACCACCTTTGTGTACAGCGAGTTTTCTCCTGCAACATTAGCTACTACTATAACAGGGAATGTATTTATACACTCGCTCATTTGAAAGTGAAAGTAGGTAAATCATTTCCATATGCCTATATAGTTTCATCGTGTTTCTTTTATTCATATAATGATTCATAATAATATATAGGTAATTAAACAGAAAACATTGAGGACGTGTAAAGGAAAGAAGGCATTCGTATATAATAATAATAATATATGTCATATCTAAAGTGCTGTGCATCACGTTCACATCCTTCTTTTCTCTTATTTGTCTGCAGCACAATGTTTATAGTTCACGGTGATAATTTAGAGACTACTCGTACAAGAAGAGCATTGTCCGACTGTCGAGATATACTTAAAAGAAATGATGTTTTAGTGTGTCGGAGGCGTATATAACTCTTGTACAGTCTTCATGAATGTTTAAGCATCCGACAGTAAATTACTTCTTGGTGAGCGAGACGAAAAGAGTGTTCGATGATGGTCTTTGTTCACCCTCTCATGTTTAATACCAAAATGTATAATTGTTGTTGAGGAAGATGCATTGATACTAACTGAGAGAGAAGAGTAGTAGGCAGTAGTAGTAGTAGTTGGACGAGAAATATATAGCAAAGTAATGATAATGATGACTCTGATGGTATTCATTCTCTCAGAAGGATATTTTCGTCGAGGAGACTCTTCTTGGGCAGGTGTTGAGAATAATGTGAGCATTATTGAGTGTGTCCATCTCTCAAGTCTCTCTTCTTCGTCTGTGTCTATGAATGGCAAGGCTACTGCGTGAAAAGGTGACGGAGTAATTTGTTGTTGTTTTCTTTTGATCATTAATCAAGCGCAAAGTCAAAGAAAAAGCTTAGGAAAAGGCTCTTCACAAACCCTAAGGGCTCCGCTACAAAAAATACATAACGATCATGATGATGATGACCAAATGGAGCTTTTCTTATTTGTTTCACCTTCTTTAATAGTCATCTTGTATTATTTCTGTTCTAGTCATTTACAAACCACCTTAGTCTTCTTTTCTTCCATTCTTATGATTGTGTATCAGGTCATATATCCTACCTACCTGTGTATGTATATATATATTCTTTCACTCATCGTTTGTCTCTCGTCTAAAACGGCTGTCTCACTCGTTTCTCGTTTACTGGTCAAATTTCATTATTGTACCTTTACTAGACTTACAACTTACAATTAAGCAGCATTTTAATATCTGTAAAGTAATGATAATTGTACGTCAAAACTTTCCACACAGGTTCTGCATAGTTATTAGTAAGACTGTACTACATACTTGGCTATATAGTTTTCCAAACTAATATTTAGAACAACACATTATCAATTTACATGTAAAAAATTGGGTTTAAAGAGTTTAAGGAAGTATATTGTGCGTGGAGATATGAACCTCTATGGGACTGGGAATGACATCCGCTTTTATAGAAATGTATAATGAAAGCATTGCATGGGTTTTCTCATCGGTAGAGATAGACGGGAAAATATTCATTTTCTTATCAATACACGAAAGAATGGGTGACACGATTCATAAAATAAGTAAAAAGATCCAGAGCAGTTGTGTTTGAAGGCAGTGCAAAGTGAGATAAGAGAGCAATAGAAGGAAGGAAGTCTCCCCTTGGACTTTTAGTTCTCTCTCTCTCTCTTCTCGTATTCGTATACTCTCAACACATCGAGCATTTATCATCATAATAATATACACGTAGTAGTTTTTATGTGAGAGAGCAACCTGGAAGAAGAAAGCAAGCACATAGACAGACACACATACGGACATAACAAACAGTATAGTATATTGTAGATATTGGAAGGACACGACGCGACTGTTCAAGTCCCACGAGAAAGGAGACAAGGGCAAGCCTATATGAACACAATGGTCTCTTGAACAAGTCACGAGGAGACAAACCGAGGATATTGAGAAGAAAGGCGTTTTTAGATATGGAGAGCAAATCTGGAGTTCAGTGATAGGACACATTGCCTCTGAAACATCAGCAGCAGCCCCTTGTTCTCTAGTGTAAGTAAATCGTCGTGTTTCACACCGATAAGCAATATTATATGGGAAAGCTACTGGAGGGGCTTTCTTTCTTGTCTGTCACAAGAAAACCTTGTGCAATCGCATAAAACAGGCAATCTATATGCATGGATCAACTTTGTTGGCTTCGCCTCAGCTTTCACTTGCACAAAGTGCACAATTTCTGTCTCACAATCAGACTTCCACCACCACCACCACCTCTTTTCCAATCATTCTTTCTCTTCATCATCCTTCTTTGTTATTAATACCACCACCACTACCACAAACTCTCATTTTAAAGGGAAAAATGTCATCGTACACTCAGGTCCTCTTTATATTGTGCTCACAGGAAGTTGAAATGGTCGCGTCAAATACCATGTCACTAACCATTAAGGATGTGTAATGTGCTTACAAAATGTGATACCCTATTAACTATTTGCACAAACATGTGCTCTTGGTTAGGACTTTGTGTGTGTCTATGTGTGTAATACTGCTTGTAAATATCTCCCTTTAAGTAGGCGTAATGGGTACACTTATGATTACATGAAACTGCATGTTATAAAGAATACTTTTGGGAAGATAGGGGTACCTACATACATAAATGTATTGCTTACGGCTTGTAGAAAACATTAAACAAAATGTTTGTATGTGTTTGTCAAATCACAGTCAACAGGGTAGGTGACCAATGAGAGGGATTTACATAATTCTTACTTAAGCAGGAAGAACACTGTGTGGATTATATAAAAATGGAGGATGAAGGATATCGTAATCACACAGATGTTGTTGAAATAGATGAGATGAGATGGAAAGAAAGTCCTGGAGATGCGAAATCTCACTCATGCATGTAATAAAGTTGTGATCCATGGAAAAAGGTCTTTTGGGAGATGGGAATATCCTCATGGCAGGGGTACACGAGAACTCCCGAGGGAAAGAAGAAACTTGGAAGTCTAAGCCGAGCCTTCCGCGTATATAATAGTCCACAAGCTTACCGGTATTGCATTGCGACTGGAGAGCTATTCACTCAATAATAATAATATATAAAATTCCAATATGAGTCTGAATTCCCTTCTCACTCATCTATCTTCTGTCTACCCTTACAATCTCGACTATCAATCCTTCAGATAACTTCTCTCGAACATCCTTCATGCAACATCTAAGACAGGATTTACGCTCTTCCTTTTACAAGTTCAAATGACTTTTTGCATTCCTCTTGTCGCTTTCATCTCCCTTGCCAAAATCAAAAGGACTTGGGAAAAGTCTCGTAATTACCCTCGTCTCCCATACAGTTCATTACTTTGCATGTCTATCCACTTATGCTCGCCTGCATTACGTATCCTATACGAATGATACACGTAAGTACCCAAAGTTCATTGGATATCAGCCGCACGTTGTCAAACTTCTAAATTGTAATATTGTTCTGAACTCTCATGAATGTCAGAAAAGAAGTGAGTAGGGTCAGGAATTATATTAGTAGGTTTGAAACACATATGTAGCGAAACAACACGAGTGGAACAACAGATGTGACTATGGTCAATTTCGAGATTAGATGTGGTTGCCCTTCAACAAGTAAAACTATCTACGTGTACGTGTGGTGATTCCACATACTTTACATATAATAATATATCCGATTATTAATACCTTCGGATTTGTTGTGAAGTCGATGACATTTGCATATAAAAAGTAGTGGACAAAGAGTCAGACACTATCAGCGTGATATTGACACTCACATGTTTCTAAATATTCCTACACCAAAATATCTCGACTCACTTACTTTTCAATTACCATATTTTAGCGCAAGCCGAGCTAAAGAATTAACCTGTTTACATTATTATTGCATGACGAGACAACTTATATATGTATAAGGTGCATTCTTCTTCCCAAGTGTCTTTTATTGTACTCAATATTATATAGTTTTCGCTCCAGGTAACGAAATTTCCATCCCCAGGGAAGACTTTGACGCCCTAGGTCGCTGGACCATTACCTCGTGTCTGCATTGTGTATTGAATGCAATCTTACATAATGACTAATGACTCTTCTTTTGTCCTATTATTACGCTGAGGGATCGTAGAAGTCCATTGTACTCAGGTGTCTCAAAACACACTAGTATCATCCCTTTCTCTGTCGTCTCCACTTCAACCGCAATATAATAAGTCTACCCCCGAAATCCATCGCATTAAAATACCTCAGACGACCCTTATGTGACCAAATAAGTTTGCTCCATTGTAAGTTTATGTAACATATATTGTAAGTGAATGCTGTTGATAGATATGCATAATACACCTTTTATTGTTTACTTTCCTATGAAGAGTTTGATCCTCAGACTACTTCCGTCCAATTTCAATTTTCAATATCAACTCTTACATTGACAGGAGTTTAGAATAAATGGAAAGTTCTTCATATATACTAGACTGCTTACCTCCCATTTAGAATATTTCAATTTTGATGAGCAATGACCAGCTTGAGCACCTTAATAAAAAAATAAAGCTGTATGATTCTGTTCTAAATAATAGTTTGATGTTATCTTAACTTTCATAACTTAACTTGTTATCTTATCTACAAGTGCTGAAAATATAATTGTACGTTAGCCGCTAATGGCTGCTGAATACTTTTAATAAGTTTAGATGTAAAAGATCAATTTCAGCAAAAACATAAATGAGGCGTTTTGAGAAGAAACTAGGACCACGTATTCAGTGTCATTGCCACGGATCATTAAAAATCACATTAAGTAAGATTTCTAAAGGACTCGCGCAGTGTGTGCTGAATGAATAATTCAATTTCTCGGTCGGGTGATTATTAAACAGACATTATTGGGATGAACATATGTAATGATATCAGAGCTCTAGATAGCTTACATACACTTTTTCCCAGTCCACTTTTTCATTTCCATCTAACTCTGCTGCTGAGCACACACCGTTCAATACCTCTCAATTTTCCTTCACGATTACTATCATTTACTTTAATGTAATTTCCTGTTGTTCAACTCCTCCTAGACCTCACGTACCCAAAACCTTTTACAACTGCAACTATTTCTAAGGACTAACTACACAACACAGCAAATACACGTACAGCAGAAGTGCTCTCCTCTAGAATTCTTACAGACCATTCAGAGACACTATTTTTTCTTCGAAACTGTATTATATACTCCTTTGCTCATCCCTAATTTCTTATACACTATCATTAACTCGCTCAAACATACATCATTACTTAAATTTTACAATTTCCTCAACCCACAATAATTGTACGAGAGCCCAAATATGCCTTCTTCTCTAAATTGCTTTGTGGTTGCTTCCTACAATTTTATCCGTGCAGTTTTAAGTTTTATGTTCACCACAGTCATAAATGTATGGACACTTTCTTGCAATTAAAAATTTAGTCTGGGGAACTTTCTCACTGGTTGTTGCAATACTCAATAGGTACATTTATAAAGTATGATTCCAAAAACATAATGGCAAAATTTAAGGTGAGAGAATTGCGTAAAATTGATAATTTTAGGCTCTACGAAGGATGTGAACTATATGAGCATTATGTAGGAAATGAAGAAATTCAGACTTACAAAATACACAACTCAAATATTTTTACACCATTGAATTACGAAAGGACGAAACCAACTTGAAAATAGAATTTCTTCGCGATGAGAATTCACAATGAAGGGATTTTTTGAAAGGATTTTCGTGAGGATCTGCTAAGATTTAGTCTCAGTGATTTAAATATTTTCCAGGCATGATTTGAATCTTTTATCATCTTGTTCTGTCAAAACGACGCGACGTGGTCTACGGCAAGTGAATTGTCCTGGAAAAACTCTTGGACTCGTGCCTTTCTTATGTGTACGTGAGGCACTTTTGGTTTTGTATGAATTTACAATTCTTCTTTCAAACTTCTAGGTCTAGTTATTTGATTGTTTCACCCTTTCGTTAAGCATTATGCAAATAAATTACTACACTCTCGTTTTTTCATAGCCTTTCTTTGAGATATTATGATGCACATTTTGTAAGAAACGCATTTCTATCATTACAAACATTTTACAACTTTCTTTTTAGAATTCTTGGATTATGTATGCGTTTTTAAATTTGACGAAGTCTGTAAAAAGAGATGGCAAAAATTTTCTGAAACAAGTGTACTTCATAAATTTATCATGTAAATGCATTTCCAGGTAGGGGAGTGTCAGTTTCGACGGTTTGATTCCTCCACCAGGTGAAGGTCAATTTGTTAATCTATTGAGATGATTCAGGTGACTGAAGTCTGAATAGTGTGATATCGTCAATGTAGACCACGTCCGTTGGACTCGATTCGTCATGCAAATCACCCGGTGGGACGAAGGGACACGACAGCAACAAGAACAACTGATAAATGAATTGTATGTGCCCTGCTAACCATGTCACTCTGTATGAGACATGACTCATGATAAAACTACAATCCCAATATTTCTATTAACTTTACTTTAACTATTAGGTCAGTTTCAACACACAATTTATGAACACTTTGTAAACAAATTTGAGGGACCGCATTCAACCTAATATCATTCATACTTTAAGCCTCTACGAAGTCACGTAGTCACATTAAAATTCAAAATTGGAACACCTTTTTTATTAAACTTATTAAACTTTCATCAATGTTTGTTTATCAACTTCGTTTTTTATAACTTTTTCGTTTGTTTATGGCGAATAAATTTAAGACTTTAAAAATTGAGAATATTAGTAAAATCTCAATATTTATTAAGAAATTATCTTCTTTTGTAGTTATGAAACTCATACTGCTCTTTACACCGACGCGACAGCAGTACTGCCATTCTGCCACTTCAGATTAGACTGCACATAATATATCTTCATTATATCTTCTCCTGTCAATTTGTCTCAGCACTTGTCACCGTATTTTGAATTGTCATTGTGTCAAACAATATAATAACTTTTCAACGGATTCGACCCTCCATTATTTAACTTTGGGGCTGTACGTTCTTCCATTCTTTACAGAAATGTTGTTTATTTGTATGGTTTTTCACCGAAATTACATCCAACTACAAAATACGAATTGGCTACCCATTGTCATTTCTATTAATGTACTTTATATATGGCAAATTATGTGTGTTCAACACAATTGATCTCTGAGTAAACTCCAAACGCTAAATATTTTCTGATCCTTGTTCTATTTGTAATTATATATATTTCCCCTAGTTATACTAAAGGTTTTAGAAATAAAATCTCTGCCACGCCACGATAAAACCATTGAATATTTCTTTGTGTAGAAAGATATTATTGTGTAGGTTGTAGGTGCTGAAACTCGTTCTCTTAAAATGTTGATTTAAATTCAGATGAAATTTTGGGAAGAGACGATCTGAACGAGCGAGCGAAGTTGGGGGCCATAGAATAGTCATTGTCGTCTATATGAAAGTTATGATTGCCAAGTGAAATGAGATTAGTGAAAGTACAAGTCAAAATGTCAGCAACTTGTGGCCTGTATGAGGGAAAGAGAAAGAACAAAAGGGTAAACACAACGGGTACTACCAAACGCCCAGTGGATTTCGAAATTGACTCAATTGAGTTTCACATCTGTCAATGAAAGGACAACAGGGCATCAATCCACTGTCACCAAGTCGAATCCAACTCGAACTTGGAAACAATTCCATATTTCATACTCATCTGTATGCTAAGTGTTCATCATCTTCTGCTTCGAGTTCATTTTTGGTCCAACTGTACCAGCGACGACTTTTTAAAAAACACAACTCTCCACAGTGTGAGCACTGCTGACAAATATTGTGAATCCGCTACTAACAATTGGATTAGTCAAATTCGAAGTTCCATGGTGGGCGGTTCCTATACGAATATTATTCGAGTGTTTGATAAAGGAATATAAATTTTAGTAAGCAAGTTTAAGTTCTCTTTTAGTAGAGCCAGTTACTACATTTCATGACATCATGCGATTTGTTTTACTGAACAGTAATGTGTAAAATATATGTAACTTCATTACTTCATCAGCCACTACAGGAATTATATTTCTGACGTGGTTGTTTGATTACTAAGCATAAGATTCACGGGTTCTCAGAGTTACGAGTTTAAGATGAAAGTATAAAAAAATAAGTTCTGTATCTATTTACCCCAAAAATTTATGAATGTGAAGTTTATTGTTGCTATTGCATTGTTTCATTGTTGCTTTCAAAAAGACAAATGAGGAACATACTGACGAGGCTTGGTCCTTATTGAAAGTTAACTAACTATTTAACTACTCTGCCAAAATCAAGAAACCGTCCTGACTTCAACCTGCGACTTGCCAAGTTCCTGTGTCGAAGTTTCTGAAATATCGTAGAGGAAGGCACGGGAAACAAGCCAAACTTCCAGTTGCACCTGATCTCCATCTGTAGTGGCAGAATGTTACTTTGTCATCCGATTCGGATGATCTCAATCGGTGATCTGGCTTTTCTACGACGCTGTGTAGTAATTCATACTTTCATACCATACCAATACGGGCCTCAGCATACTGTAGTAGGTTTTTAAATTAATATTGGTTTTCATTCGTTATGCAATTATAACCGAATCATGATCGTGCAATTATGCTTTAAAGTGAGCCTAGGGTAATACTTGCAGTCAATGTAATCCTTTCTCAGGAAATTCTTAATTACCACCTGGGCTTTAGGGATCTACTTCATACAGGCCTCTCTTTATAGTTGTAAGTTACTTACAAGGCCCCAGTCAACTATTGCTGGGCTTCCCAGTTCCAATTATTTTGACAATACTGAATGCATATAGCATTAAAATAGAAACTTGAATACAATAAAGGCAGTTTAAACAGTTTAATAATCTCATTTTGGCGTAGTAATTTGGCGTTTTAACATAAACGCTTAATAATTTCTGTAGATTTAAAGGTGCATTGTTTGTATAATATACAGTGAGAGCTGCAAAGCATAATTTCAACTTGGAACAGTCGTACGTGATCAACTAATTTAGCCTCAATTTATGAGCAACATGTTTCTGTAAGGTGTATAAGATATTAATCTGCTTCCAATAGAGTTGACTACTGTGACTGAGAGTCCAACACTGATCTTTAAGATGATTCACTCTGGAGACTTGCACTAGAAAAGTCTCTACAGAGTCTCGTGCTTCCCCCAACTTCCTCCGCGAGAGCATCAAGAATCTCTAATAGAAGTCCTTTGCCCAGCGTTCGCAACCTTGGAAGTCTTGCGACCTAATAGTTTGAAATAACTATCATCAGTTAACAAATTCCTATCAAAAGTCTACTAGGAAAAATACCTTGGCAAAATTTCTTGTAATCAGACTTAAAGCGTGTTGCTTCATTTCTCCAGATCCAATTTGGTCTGCAGCTTCCAAAATCTGTATGACATTCTCAGAAGTCACGTTCACCTCCAAATTCTGCTTACAAAATGCCTGTATGCAATAGAGATCATTTAATGTGATTTGGGATTTAAAGATACCTCATCCTTCATGATGTTCAGAAGTTCAATCAATGAGTAATACCTGCAGACGATTGTTAGCAAATCCATAGTAGTACGGGGCACTAAACAGGTACATAGCATCTTCAGGAGGCATCGTTACCTCTCCGTAATAAATGTATTTGAGTAACGAGTCAAAAGCGTGTCGAGATGGAATTATGTCGCCAATTTGAATCTGCAATGATTTGATTTGAGTTTTCAAACTTGAAGAGAGTCATCAAGTTTATCTATGACATATCAGCAGTTAATGGAGATAGTAACTTACATTGACGACGGAATCTTCAGGCATGAATGACCTGAACATTCCTTCGAAGTAGGAGCACCGTGCTGCTAGGATAGCCTTGTGAGCTGGAAATGCTACATTATCGAGCATAAGCGTAATATCACAGAAATCCTTTCCGACGGATTTCAGAAACTGGGCCATATCATGTTCCAGCATAGTCACTGAAATTAAGTGGTTTAAGTTTTGAGAACTATTTTTTATGTGAGATACATGGGTGCCTAAAGTTTCTTTGTCACTTACTAGAGCTGTCGAAAGGAGGTTCCGGCATCACATGGCAGCGAGGAACCTGTCGTCGACGTACAATTTCTACCATCAGAGGCTGGTCTAGCGTTTCAAATTCCTTGCTCATGACTATGTGCGTATAAATACTTTCCTTAGTTATATATTTCAGACAGTACTCCTTTAAGAAGTACAGCTTCAGTCGAGCTGCATTTTTCAAAGCCTCAAGAACGTTTAGGACGTTGATGTTGTTTTCCAGGTACTGAATACATAGCTGCTCAAGCCATCTCATATGGCACTGTTCCAATTAAAGATATTATATTTTGTACACCGAATTAAAAATGTAAACGGCTTTCAACTCACTTGTACGGCTAGCCGATAGACATCCATCATTAATATAATAACCCTGTAGTTAGAGGAAGGGTCTTTGCCTGCAATTAAGTTAACACTGGTAACTGTATGAAGTCTTTATGATTGTCAACTTAAGAAGTAGTGGCATTGTCTTACAGTATTTCGTGAGATCAATTCTGTCAGTATAGATGAACTTCAGCAGAAGTTCAAAAGCGTCAGAAGTGGATTCGAGAAGTTTCACTTCCAACGGAGGAATGTCCTTGGGCTTCAATTCGTCGCCATACATCTTCTCCAACTGCTTATCTCGGGCCTCTTTAGCTTGCCGAATACGAGATCGAAGCCATTGAGATCTAATGACAGAGAGTTGCATAGTTCAGACAACTAATCAACTATTCAAGCCAGTGTAATGAGACTTGGGTACCTGGCAGCTACAATAGGAATGTGTGCAGGAATGCGAGCTTCATCCATGCCTACAATGAATTCTAAATCGCAAAACTGTTGAGACTCAAGCAGGTGTCCAAAGTCATCGTGCAGAGTACATTTCGGGTAGTTGGAGAACTGATCAAAATAATCAAAAATTAGTAATTCATAGCTTTTTCACATTTTGCGTGAAAGTTCTATTCAAGGTGATCTCACCTGAAATCGATACATTTCTCCACTTCGAACATTGTTATCAATAGTTCCACCGAAAATATACATGGCATCGTTAACAACTGCACATGCATGAAAGAGTCTTCCAGCTGGAACCTAGTTTACATTGAAAATATTGAATCTCATGCTTCTGCTACGTATTCGAAATTATGTCCAAGTTTATCTTTTAGAAAACAAACCTGAGAGTCTTGAGCCGGCTGAGCTACTGACCACAACTTCAAATCTATGTCATAACAATACAAATCGTTTGGCAAAGTGTTGTCTGCTGCTCCACCGAAGACGTACAGATGAGAGTCATATGAAACCATCGTGTGCCTGATTACATTAATTATGGTATTTAGTTATAGTGTGTTATAAATCACATCTGTAAATTTGATTACGACAATACATACCCATATCGTCTTGTGGGTGGGGGTGGTGCACCTCTCAAAATATGATCCGTGGAAATCTTTGTCCAACTTAATACAAGAAAAGAAATAGATTAGAAATACTGCAGTTTAAAACTAGACATTATAGAAATGTGCAATAATAAACTTACAATTTTTCCTGGAAGTGGAACTGGAATAAGCTGTTCGTCATTTTGGCACCACTTTGACCACTGAAGACAAACATAGAGTCATTGACAACTACAACTGGAAAGTTGCAGCATGTCGGTGGACAATCTCCGTTTTGTGCCACCTCCTCCCAGCTTCTGGAATCCCCCTATAGATTAAAATAATGATTTTAAAAGTCAAAAGTTTCAAATGTTATCATATTAATTGAGCATTATTATTATACAGTTAGAGAAATCGTCCACATGTCATTCAGTCTTGTGTTTCCGTCATATCCAGCAAATATCCAGAGCTTTCCACTGTAAACTGCAGCCCCATGCGCTGACCGTGGCACCGGAGTCCTTAATTAAAAAACATTGAAATATTTTCCATCAGTAAGTAGCAATATAATTATCTAAGGGTGCCAGTCCAAGTATAATTATCTTACTTTCCAATGAATTTAATCTCCGACCATTGTCCACTGGAAAACTTGTATCGGAACAGATCATTTTTATTCGTGAGATTAATATTCATGTGGATATCTCCAGTGTATCCTCCAAAGATGTACATGGAATTTCCATGAACCTGAAGAAGCAGTCTCATTAAATTCAAAACCTTTCTATAATCATTTAATACTATTTATTTTTATTGAAGTTACCACTGCAGAGTGGTGATATCGCGGTGCAGGTGGTGTGCCAGTGAAGAAAACTTTTCCCCAAGACTTTTCATTGACATCAAACTTGAGAAAGTCGTTAAGCATGTTCTTTCCATTGTCCCCTCCAAAAACGTAAATGGATTCCTTGTAGGCGACCATCGTATGCTTGCTTCTTCTGCGATAGTCGGTTCTTCAAGTGATTAAACGTGTGCCAGTAGAAGCAGATTTAGTGAGCACGCAAGCAAGCATTGTTAGTGTTTAAAAAAATTACCTCGCACCGACGAATTCATCACACTCGGGCATCTTCTTCCACCGGTGAACCTATATTACGAGTAGTATGTATTATGTCCCGAGTAAAAACGGAAATGTATCGTTGAATGCTTCGCTAAAGTTACCTTTTCTAAGGGCCCAAGGTCTATGCTCAGGTAGTCTGGAGATGAGTCGGCCCATATTGTTCCATAATGCGAATTAGATTTCCTGGGCATTGTGTCGCCCTCCTGACTGGAGACTTATAACCGCCTACAGGGATTTGGAAATTCGATTTTGCAATGATCCAGAAGTCTTTGGCTGCTTTATCTGGAGAATAGTAATAGCGCATTGGGAACATTTAAGTTTAATTGACTTGCATTAAAAACTGCTAGTTGTACAAAATAGCTCTTTTGAACTACATTGACATTTAGAAGTTTGCTTTCATCACTTTGAACTTTACATAAAGTCACAAATTCAACAAAAGATGAATCAAATAGTGACATCGTATACGCATTCATAATCTTCCCAACCTACGTGGGACAAGAATGTTTTCCTTTCTGAGATGAATAATTTATAAGGACAATGTATGAAGAGATTACGCAATAATACTCACTCAAGGAGTACACATTATACGATTTGTTAACAGTAAACAAGAGCTATCAGATAAAAGACGAATATGATAAGTTTACGCATGCAGTTTTGTCTCATTTCATTCCGCGGATAACATGCTGTTGATCCGAGTTCACCACTCATTCTTAGATCAGATCAGATGAGCCATTTAGGCATGTGCAAGACACATGATAATAATTCCTTTGTAATTCTAATCAATTTCATACACACCAAGACACCAACATGCAACACAAGAAAGTAAAGAAGAGTAAAGTATGATACTTGGAGTGAATGGGAAACCTAAGTTGTATTGATTTATATATTCGATAACAGGTAAATTTAGATACTCACCAATTTCCCCACACAGTAACATTAATGATTGAAATAAGAAGTGAAATAGATTGGCTTAGCACATGAAAAATTGACACAAATTGTGTAAATTATAAACAATACAGTCAGAAAATCTGAAAGATCTTGGGATTTGTTCTTTGGTTATCGGTCATATGGTGCAGTAAAAAATGTACCTCAAATCCAGCCCACAATAAGAACGAGTATGGTATAAAATAGCAAGTTCCTATCACAAACCATCATCAGAAGCCCTACAATCCATGACAGAAAGAGTAACATGGAAAATCTAGTCTTCTATTTCTATCCATGCAGTCCATTCGCATCTCTTACTGTATTCACGCAACTTCACACCAAAATACATGGATGTGGTTGAGTGAGATATTCTCTTCGTGAGACGCGATCACTGTACCTGTATCACCTATATAATGTCTTTTGATAATGCCTCACTCCAAACTTACCCCTGGATTTTTCGGACGATATCACAATATAAATAATCCAATACTCTTTGTAAGTGGAGTCGAATTACAATTTTGCAACGAGTTTATTTGTGAGACGTAGCAATACTAGCTATATCACATAGGTACTTGAAAGGATTGCAATAATATGAATGCAACAATTTATTCATAAGTCTACTGAGTTTCATAGAATAGTTCTGCTAACGTTATTGCATGTGTGCCTTTGTTGCTGACGTAAGTTTACAACAATGTTGTATGTATCATATTAATTTTGAAACTAAAAAAGCTTCTCGAAATAAATACAATCCATACGGGTCCAAGAGCTAACAAAAACATCAATAATGTAAATATACAGCATTCAATACTAGGGAATATAAAACTGAAATATTACAGTGAATAGGCGATGAAACGGATTCAATTTGACAAACTTCTACTGCTATTCTTTAGTTTCTACATCACTGTTGATCAAATCACTAACGATGCAAAATCCGAGAAGAAAATCCCAGTCCCAAACCCCGCTGAGTGTGAGTTGTAGCTCTTGCAACTTCATATTGCTTCTCTAAATTGGCAAGAAATTCGGCTTGCCTCTGGTGATCACCTTCTGAATTTTGCGCAGTTGAATTATCCTTGGGTGCGGGTCCTACTGCACTAGATTCGCCTGTAAAGTGCAAACAATGTATCATGTTGAAAACTCTATACAAGATCGAGTACTTGGATATTTCTCATACCGTCTTTCATTCCCATGAGTCGTTTAAATTTAGCAGAAACTCTGCCATCGGAATCATCAGAAAATGCTGTTTTACTCCACGCAGCAGGTACAGCAGCTGCCTCAACGGGTTTATCCTAACAAATTCGGATTAGGAGACTATGATGCAACATGATTCAGAAATATCTAGTAAGCTTTAATATAATCATCTACCTTTTTGCTCCAAAGAAGTTTACGCCTCTCAACTTCCTCCTTCAGTCTTGCTGCTTCTGGGGGGATCGTCTTTAGCAGAGTTGACGGACATCTGTCATCAATTTCTTCATTTCTTGAACTATCACCTGACGTATTTGACGATACTACCGGACGAAAATTAGTTCTAGGGTCTATGTAGAGAAAGAAAATATTAAATACAGACACATTAACTTTAAGATTTATGAGATTAGTTGGTTTTCAAGCCTGACCTCGTCCGCTTTGTGAATACTTATCTCCACCAGGAAACCTTGCTCTTGAAGAGCCTGAATAGTTGCTCCGATCTCTATCGTGATGTCGCCTCCATTCTCTGCCACCACTAGATAAACTAATTTTTAGCGGTTTAGTTACAGTCACTTATTATAGTATTCATAATTTACAATCACCAAAATTCTTACCGGTCTCTGTCTCTGCTTCGACTTCTGTCTCTGGACTTCGATCGGCTGCGCTTACTTTTCTTCTTCTTGTGTCGTCTCTCACTCTTATGCTCTTTGTGAGAATGATAGTCCTTGCGCCTTTCGTCATTATTGCGTTTTAACTTCGACGAATGCCGTTCTGTATTATCTTCTTCCCGACTTTTGGACGACTTCTTTTTGACCTGTTAGGAATTCGGATTGAACTGTAGAACCAGCGGTAATCAAAATATACGTATTAATATCAATGTACAAACGTAACTCTGTTTAACCTTTGAAAATTTAGTAGGATAAAATAAATAACACTTTCTCTACCTAATATAATTTCTAAGTCTAATAAACTTCTCTAAACTAATATCGCCTTATCTTACAACTAACCCCACTACTAGTAAATTTTGTAAGTACCTCCTTTACCAAGCAATCATCAAGTCATATTTACCTCAGGATTTCGATTGTCTCCAGCAGCCTCAGCCGCATCTTCTTCAAAAATATCTATGTGATTTCGAAACCTCCAACTATCTCCCATGATGAGCTCTGCTGTAGAAAAGAACAACAGCCAAATCCAGTTTTTGTGTCAATTCAACGTAAATCTACCAGCAATCCGCACCTAAAACATCAACCAACACGATCAATAATTAAACCACACTATTCCAAAAACTAAAACATTTCTAATAAATAATTTCCCCAAAAGACCCTTACCCTCTTTAAGTTTTCTTCTCTTTCAATATTACTCCTCCGTCTCCGTTAATTCACCGATCAATATTACAATAAATTATATCATTGCTTCTTAAAACACACAAGAAACCATTTGATTGCTTTCTTTAACGATACTTAATTAACAACACACACTATTACGAGAATTTAGACAATAACATAAACAAAGTCTAGTTCCGCATTGTAGTTACTAGTTTACTACTACTATCAATTTAAAAAATGTTTTAAAATCCTAATACGGTCCCCTTTTATTTTTATGGGCCTTTTGACCGTTTAATAAATCAAAAGAAATACAATTTAAATAATTTAAAAAACCAATTAAAACCTCAATCGCAATTTATTCAAGTTATTTCAATTGAGTGAAAATACTACTCTTTCACTAGTTTCACTATTATTATTATTATTATTATTGCCTATTGTACACAGACACAGAG
>Ga0194135_10000719_pt1 | contig 19432 bp, 18 predicted proteins | sample LitLau_LLRF_2013_FD_134024 | JGI IMG/M metagenome (GOLD analysis project Ga0194135, IMG submission 134024) | Freshwater sediment microbial communities in response to fracking from North America - Little Laurel Run_MetaG_LLRF_2013 (version 2) | ecosystem: Environmental > Aquatic > Freshwater >...
CAGAGGGTGGGGCCTAATTATGAAAAACCCTTGAGGCCCCTTTACTTTGGCGCGAAGACCTCGTGGGTTTTTTCTTAATTAGGCCCACACTCTGGTAACGGCCCGTAAAGAAATAGACTATAGTACCTTTGTCGAATGGATGCCGATCGGAGGGGAAAATCTTCGAGCATGGACCCCCCTCACCCCTTTTCCGTCTGGAAAGGGGGTGAGGGGGGTCCATGCTCGAAGGGGAAAATAGCGGCGAAGAAATTCAAAAGTTTGAAATCCGTGTTGCGGGAAATTAAATCACTTGATAATTTTTTGTTTTGGCATTTATTTTGCTTAAAAAACAGCGACACCTTCTTTCTTCTTATCTTATTCCGCGTTTAAATTATTATATTAATTTTCTATTTCATCAGATTTGGGGGAGAGGAGCGGAAACGGTGAGATTTAGTCATATTCACCGCGATGAGAAGCACGAAGAATAGTGCTAGAGCTGCGCTCCGAAATACTGCTGCTGGTAGTGGCAGTGACGGCGGTGCGAATTTACGCCGACTTGAGATGCTGGCACGAAATGCGGAAGACAACCTCCATGATAACTTCCTGCCAAGTAGAGGCAGCATAAAATCCAAACGACAGGCTGATCATGTTACGGTTCACCAAAATCCGAAGCGTTATCCTCGAACGAAAGAAAAATCGTGGGTCGAGCTCCTGCCGAAATCATTGGCTGATCACTTTGTTCATAAAAGCAAAATTGCCCAGTTTGAAGCCTGGCTTTCCAACATGCGGGTGAGGAAAAAGGAATTTTGAAATATTTGAGGAGTTTTGTGATTTAATTGCCAATGTAGATTCAAAATCATCTGACTTGTTGCCCTTGTGAACTCGCAGGGAAGCAGAATTTGCTTACTCACAGGAGGGTCTGGGGTTGGAAAGACAGCTACGGTCCACCTTGTAGCAACGGAGCTTGGATACCGAGTCAAAGAATGGGTGAATCCTATGTCTTTGACACAGTATAAGGCTGACGGTACGTCTTTTCATTTCTTCAAACAAATTGAATAACCTGTAGTAGTAAACATTGGTTCCTTTTTTCAAGGTTGGAAGGATGCCGGGGAGGAGATTCAAGGAAGATCACAAGTAGACTTGTTCACAGACTTCTTAGTTAGGTCATCCCAGTACCCGTCATTGCCAATCAAAAGAGGTGGTGCTCAGAAGAAGTCGCTAATTCTTGTGGAAGATTTTCCTAACTTCTTCTACATGGATTTGCATCTTCTGCATCAACTCTTGCGGTAATTCGTAAAATCCCGAGTCTCTTGAATTTACATCCCATCACCATGCATTCATTTCTCGATTCACTCATATAGGAACTACAAAGTGGTTGGAGAATGCCCGCTTGTACTCGTCATGACTGACACGGCTTCTTCTGACTCTAGTGCATACAAGTTATTCCCAAAGTCCTTACTAATAGAACTGGGTGTTCAAGAAATCGCGTAAGTCTCCACCTCAACTGATTCTTTTAGTTGATCTTACAAATCAGCCTCTCATTAAGTTTACAACTGTGAACTGAATCTCTCTTAATTTTCCCTGCTAGGCTGAATCCTGTCGCAACGTCCTACATGACGAAATTCATAAATTCCGTTTTAGTTCAAGCAAATGTAGAAGTGGACAGGGAGACAATAGCAGAAATTATTTCACTGTCTGCAGGAGATATGAGATCTGCTATTAATAACCTTCAGTTTCGGTTCCAACAATCAAGTAAGCCCCCATTCCTTCTTTCGAAGCCAGGACTCTCATTATTTTCATATTTTTGGCATAAAAAAACTTATTAGAGAACTGTGGTTCCGGTCCCATGCTCAAAAAACGAAAACTGGATAAAAAGCAGCAGCAAAGGCCGATAGGAAGTTGCAAAGACGAGTCCCTTTTACTCTTTCATGCAATTGGCAAGGTCCTTTATTGTAAACGTAAGACGAACTGTTAGCCTTAGATGCTGTAGTTTGGGATGCTAAAGTCCAGTACTGATTTTGCACAGGTGATACAACAGACGTGTCTGGGATTGAGAATCAAATGACCGGAAAACTAGAAATCCAGAAACGTGTTCATCCATTGAAGGAAGTACCAGAGCAAATAGGAGATAAAATTGGAGTGGCTCCGGAGACATTTTTCAATTTTTTGGCTCAAAATTATCTTTCCTTTTTTTCCTCACTTGATGACGTTGTAACAGCATCATCGGCCCTTGCAGATGCAGCAGCTATTTTCTCCTGTTGGGTTCTGGACGACTTGGCTGGTACATCCCGGAACTTCAAAGTAAGATTGGATGAGAGGCTCCTGTGTTCCCAGGGAGCAATATTGTCTCAATATTTCTTGTGCTGCCGGAATTTTAGAACTGGGATGCAAGAGAGGAGTTTGGCCTCAGCGTTGCTATACGTGGACTCATGTTTGCAAATCGGACTCCAGTCGGTTCTACTTGGAAACCTTTAGGGAAGCCTCGGTTGAAAGACGTCAACATTCTCACAGAATCAATGTAAGTACAAGAAACAATTCGCCGGATATACAATTTTTCAAGTTGAATGTTAAGAGTTGAACGCGGAGTTAATGATATTCAGGATTCAGAACACTCATGCCTTCTTTCCTGGCCCGGTGACGCAGGACTACTACGCAGATCTCATCCCCTACGCTGCCCTCATTCGTCCTACAAAGATTCCTGCAGGTAAGACAACGCAATAAACAAGATATGAAATGGTTTTAGTTTAGGATGCTGTTAATTCAAATTCGATTCTGTTTCCAGAAAAGCGAGAATTTCTGAGAGATTTTGGAAGGTTCCAGGTTCTGGCATCCAGGTAATGTCGAAACTGCGAAGCATTCTTCACATAAATTCAGAATTGCATCGCATCTCCTCAAACCAATGGAAATGTTTTAACTCTCTTAAACAGAGCCCCTTATAGCCTTTTGGACGAAGCGGATGCTGCAGGAGTTGATGAAACTGTGACAGAGACGGCTCCTGCCTCCATGCTCCGAGAAAACGTCTTTGATCGAGCAGTTCAAGATGAATCTGAGGAATACGAGATTGAGGAAGTCCCAGATTAAGGGATATAGCCGCTGCTTCCAGGTGGTATCCGAACTAAGGACTTGGGCTTGTACACTTCTAACTTTCTATAACCCAAACTCCCAATACTTTATTCCAAGGAATGTGTTGGCACTTTAAGCCTTAAATAATACAAATTCGCTTATAATAGGATGGATTGTAAGACTTAATTTCCACAATTTCTCGTTCCACCTCCACAAGTGCAAAATTGTTGTTCATAAGCTTGTACAATTCCTGTTGAAGGCACAAAACTTCCAGACGCAAATAATCATTCTCATATTGTTTAAACGTGGACTCGGCATACTTAAGCAGTCGAGTTAGTTTTGCAAAAAATTCTGTCGTCCTTTCATCGCCCTGCTCATCGATTTCCATATCCGATTTCCTATGTGACTTTTTGGGTCTTTTTGGTTGCTTGGGTTTACAATCCGTGGTAAGGCTTGATTTGAAGAGCTTGGACATTTCCAGTAGATCCATTTCTACAAAAGACGTTGATGGTTTGGACGCGATGGGAGGCTGGGATTTTAGGGACAATTTTGCAGTCAGTACACACAGCTTGGCCCTTAGGAGCTTGCATGCAGCCCGACACTTGACCAGTGTCTCAGTATGAAGATTCTTCATGGCAGTGTTCGGAAGTCCTAAGAATATCTAAAAGAAAAAAGAAAACAAAAATCGATACAGATAATGCGTTAAGGACGGAGAGAAAGAGTAAGGAAGAGTGATACTGTTTCATACCTGAATCGTGCAAATTCCAAGTTGGCAAAACATAGTGTAAAAGTCTGCCGAGAGTTTGACGGCGAGCCGACGTGCCTCGAATAGCCGTTGAAGAGCTCCAGTTGGATTTTCATTGACACATTCAATTTCAGCTTCAAGAAGCAGTACTCTGATCTCACAAGGCCAAGAGGTAAAAATTTGTCCATCTTGATTTTTGTATCAGATTGGAAAGTGCATAAATTAGTTCACATTACCTCATTGTGATGTCGCAATTTTCAATAGATTTCACTTTCAGTGAATCCCAGAGTTGACGAATCAGAATTGCACTCTTCTGCCAATCTCTCTGTACCATTTTGTTATATGCGTTCCTGAAATTATTGAGCACAGGGAGATCAATTCTGACATGGGGCATGAATGTCAAATGTGTTGCACGACTCGTTTACGTACCAGTAACAGGATTCCAAAGGGTCATGCGCATGGAGTGTAGCAATGACGGAGTCGCCAATGGCTTTCCGTCCAAGAAAACATTTCATGGCTTCATGCACAGCCTGATACTTCCCAAAGAGTCCACCCGCCACAGAGCTGTCACATTGGAAGAGACTCAGTCCATACTCTTCGATTACAACTTTTGCAATTGAAAATTCTCCTTCCATGAGAAGGGTGGATCCAAGATGTGCAAGGGCAGACGCATAGCCCCTCAATGGCCATTTGATTAGATGAGCAGTGTTGATGAGCACTTCTGACACAAAGGCGACACCCTGGAACCAACCGTATAAAAATCAAACAGGTCCTAATTCAGTTATCCTCTGTGAGAGAGAATGTACCTTACCTCATGGTCACCAAGAACACTGAACAAATTGGCCAAAGCAATCAAAATTAGAGATTCCGTATGCTCAAAGTCTAGAGATGTTGTACTTTTCCAGATTGTCTGCAAATCATTAAGGAAATTATTGAAAGGATTTCTAGTTCAGTTAGCCATTCCCTCCTGCACAGAATTCTAATAATCGTCTATACATGTACCTTGAAAACGTCAGATGGACTTGCCCCCTCGGCGTGCGAATTGAATGCACCAACAGTGACATTGAAAGAGTGTAAATAGGATAAAGACTTGTCCATTTCCTTGACGGATTCGTTGATTGCTCCTTTATACGGTAAACTCTTCATGGATGCCCACAAATTGTTGCAGTAATGGAGACACTTTTTGTCGCAACCGGCATGAGATGCTTGGAAAGCTTCGTTCAGTACTGTGAGGGCATCTTCCCTAGAATTAAATACCCCAACGGTATACGCGTGACAATTTTACAGACCGACAACATTAAATTCTAATTGCTTACCTAAACCCAAAAAAGTCATACAGGAGCGCAAAGTGATAGGCAGCATAAGCTTTATTCAGCTCAGAAGGAGTGAGTTTAATTTTGAGATCGAATGTTGTCCTCAAAGAATCGGTGCTCCGAGTGAGGTCTTTCACTTGAATACAATTAAGATACTCCAGGAAATGCTGAAAAAAATAAACGGGCAAGAATAGTTCATTTAAGAAGGCCGTTCATTTGAATTTGGCTGTGGTTTCTCTCGATTAGCCGGGCCACAGCCTGGGTAACTGGAGAGTCTGCACTAATCTTACCATTTGTGGGTGCATTGCATTGGAGCTGGGATTAAGTCGAATGTTATGAATGAAGGCAGATATCTGACACGGAGTATATCTTCTCGTCCCAGTTGTATAAAATTCAGAGGATAGAGTCCGAATGGTCCTTTCAATTATCTTTCTTCCATACCATTTCACTGCAATCCATGTCGTGGTTGGTGGCTTCGTTGTCGTCGTCGTCGCCGTCTGCGACCTGAGAAAAGACAACCTTCTTTTGGCTTTGGCTGCTGGGTCATAGTAAGGTCCTTTTCCACGAAGGGGGAGTGGATTTAGTGAAGGTCCTAATCCTGTTTGTCCTCGTGAAGCTCTACTATGAATAAGTTCGTTGAAACTGTCGAGCCCAGGTTTCGGGGTACCTTTGATGAGATATGGATGTTGCTGGTGGTAGAGTTTTTGAAAGCCTTTGCCCAGCATCTGCGGTACTCTTGCTTGAAGTAAACTGTGTAAAGCTTTCAGATTATCCTTCTTGATATATGCCCACAGCTGCTTATAGCAGTAGGAAATTTGGGGGTACGTCATTTTCCGAACACTTAACATGACGAGACGAACGAACTTCCCGACCGGACTCCCTTTAATAATTCTTTTTCGAAGCATGATCGTCTGTGCCGTTGCCGGATCAATCATATCAATTACGGAAACCACGAGTTCATTCAGGAAGCAGGAATTTTCTTCATCTAGGTTATCGACTATCCGTAGAAAGGAAACAACTACTTCTGCTGGTAGTATTCTCCAGTGCTCCTTGTACAGAGAGATCAAATCTTTGAAGCTCATGTCTGTCATCTAGAATAGAAATAGCAACAGAATTCCTCTGTTAGACGCCATAGCTATTGCCTTGTGAAGCTTTCGGGATATAAGTAAATAATAAAGTCTTTTACGGAAATGAGCCTGTAGAACAGGTTAGCAGCAGCAATCCTAATTGTGGGTTGAGTTGGTCTCAATTCCGAATGTGTAAAGTATTCACGAATAAGGAGACATGTCAAGATTTTACATGGTGAGACTTCTCCTTCCTTCATCAATGGACAACGATACTCGACATTTTGGCGACCTAGATGTAGCTCAAAAGCAGCGGCCATCTCAAACCCTGTGAACGAACGTGGAGTAATACATAAATAAACGGGTATTTGAGTGTAATTATAATGTTATAAGTTATAAAAGTATACGTAAGTTTAGTATGACTATTTTTGACCGTGCTTACCGCCTTCCTGGTCGACTACGTAGATAAATACAAACTAAAGGATGTTTAATTAAATTGAAATGGTTGGTGGAACAGAAAACTAAAGACGAAGACGAGCTAATCAGATAAATCAGCCTCCTTCGCCCTCCCTCCCTCCTTGTGCTTGATATGCTAAGAAAATGAAAATGAAAAAAAAAGCTGATTGATAAGTAGACACTGCACGAAACACGCGCCACAAAACCTGAATGAGTGAGACTTGTGGGGAGTCGGGATGCAATCATTCATCGTAAATTGACTAACTAATAAAGTGGCGTAATGATAAATAAGGATTACTACCGAATGAGTAAAATTGCCAATCTAATTGAGAAGACTCAATTCGACACGATATGGTCAATATTAATTTCGTTTTAGATAATTTTGCCTCTGAGGAATCCTTTATTACTTTATGAAACGGAATTGAGGAGCTAAAGTAAGAAATGCTCAATAAAATGGTTAGGAGAACCGGCGCGTCGCTAGCGGGAAACGAACGGCGGGCTAACTTCCTCTGCAGAAGAACTGGCAGAAGGATAACGATAACATGACAAAAAAGTGACCGTCGTTTCCCTTTCCACAATAAGGACGAGCCAGAGTCAATCACCCATCACCCTTGACACATTACTTCTCATTTGACATTTCTCGCTGTTTGGAATGGGAGACTTTGTAAAGGTAATGTCTCATCGTCATCTTATATGACTTCAGTATGATTCATAAAAGGAAATTAATTGATTGAATGTTTTCTTCTTACTTCTGACCAGAATGAGCTCTACACTAGCTTTGAGAGTGACTATCTCTCAATAGAAGATCTGCTGGCGACGCAGATTAAAATCCCTTGCGAATCTACTGTTGAAATATGTGGGTTCGGTATGCATGCATCGTGATTGTATTTCATAAAGCATGCCATGTTAACTTTATTCATCAGAATATCTATTCGTGTGAGTAATCTTGTTTTCATAATCGCCGTCAGGTTTTTTGGACCCCTCCTTGGGACAGACTAATCTCCCAAAGGGAAGTAAAATTGAGTTGCCTCTTTGGGCAGCAGCGTATATGGCAAAGAAAAAGCGGAGTTTTGTCAAAGTTGAGGTTCCGGGAAAATATAGAAAAACGTACAGGTTAGTTGACGCTACAATGTAATTAACTACCTAATCACGTCAGTTGGTTCTCGTTACCTTCTGCATGTTATTCTTATAAATTATCTGTTTGGATCAATCTGCAGAGATATTATAAAAGCGGATCCAACGATCCTCGATTTGAACAAGTGGGGCCCTTATTTTTACCGCTCAGGGATTCACATTGTGAACTTGCCGGTCCTGGATAGGGAAGCCATTAGAAAGATCTTGATTTTTGTAAGTGAGCTTGGTGGACCTTGTCTCTGTTCACCACAATTTGTGACTTGGATTTCAATCCTTACTGATTGAAATCTGTTTTAGCTATTTCAGAGAAGAATGGAACGACTCTCTCTGACATATTCCTACATGAACAAGTTGCACTCTGTCTACGAGGCTACGGCTCAGTACCGGACTGGAACCGTCTTGCGAGAACACATCATGGACCATCTGGAGCTCAGGATTTATAGGGATGCCCAGAGAGGAGCTCTTGCCTTTCAGAAGTGGATGGAAACACCTTCCAGGCCTCTCCTTTGAAAACCTAATAAGTAAACTTTACGGTACACGCCAGCCTATTACCTATCATAGGAATTCAAGTCTCTTTTGCCTGGTTAGTCGTGTAAGTGGTGATGTTGACGGCCTATTGTTGCTCGATTTGAAATTAAAGCAACTTTCCAAATAAACTCAGGTAAATAACTTATAACAGGATTTTACTTAGCCGAGCATGTTTGTGTTTTTTCAGAATTTTTAGGATCGTATTCCTACTTCAGGAACCGTACAATGGATTCGTATTCTGTCATTGGATATGTAGATTTCTTGTGATTGATTTGATTATTGAGTTCTAAAAGACCAAGCGAGAGTCAAAAATTAGATCTGGGATTTAGTAATATTTTATACACTAGGCACGGAAGACTTACTGGGACTCCGTTGTATCGGAGATTGTACTACGCGGAGTGTTTACTGCTGTGAGCGTACCCGAATCCGAGCTGCTGCCTTCGAAACGCAGAGTCGGGCTTCCACTACTATCTGAGTCTGACGATTCATTTGCTTCCAAACCCTCGAGCAACTGCTGGACTGAAACTTCGGTTTGTTCTTCTGATGTAACCCGTTCCGATTCTATGGTGTCCTGCTCCGGCATGTCCGGTTCCGGTCTCTCAAGTTCAGGTGTGGGCACGGGGCATTCCGGCGCCGACGTGGTCAAGTTCGGTGCTGATGTAGTAGACGGTAGCCATTTTTGTTGTTTGGATTCCATCATACGCTTGTTCCGCTCCTGTCGAAGCTTGAGTCGTGCTTCGTTTTCTGGACTGTGCACTGCCTCCATTAGCAAGTTGCGTCGATTTCTCGGTCGTGCAGAGGGTGCTTCTGGTGGAACTGAATAGAATACAAAATGAGGGTCACGCTATGTATGACAATTGGTATCTAACGCAACCTGCGGGCGAAGGAACCACGGGTCTTTCGGCATTCGGGAGTCTGGCTGCATTTGCGTCACGAAGTGCAGCCTGTGATTGGAGTTCGGCCGCGTATCTAGTTGCTGCAGTTTCTGCGAGACGAGCACTGACGATATCTCGTAATTGCTGAGTCTCAATGGCAGTTAGTGGACGATTTGATCTATGCCGGGTCCGAGGTTCCTGAGAATAGTTTGGAATTAAAGAATCGGAATTTGTTAATTCGCCATTAAACTTGAATAGCTGTTGTCTACCTGTGGTACATTTCCAACCTGCGCGTTGCCAGCGTAAACATGGGGAACAGGATTGTCAACGCGCACATTCGGTGTTTGGGCGTGTACATTTGATGCTCGGTGCGCATGACGCGTTTCGCGGAGCTCTGCAGTTTGAAGGAGCTCAAAAATAGTTTCAAGCTCCAACGGGCAAGGAGCATCTCCAGACCCTCCAGCATTTTCGCCAGCTTCGATAGCTTGAGGATGAGCCTAAAGATAAAAAGCCATAATGCCACATTATTGTTTGCCTTCTTGTTTACTATCGTTTTTTCCAAACCTGTAGCCGCTGTTCTTCGATATAACCTTGATGAAAAGAAGAACTTTCGTAGTACGCGTTGTAGTCGAAAGTGATGGCGGAAGTCATCATGGTCTGCTCGCTATATGGGATGCAAAGTGAGCATTCACACTGGCAGACCCAGCGAGATGCAACCAGTCGCTGACGAAGCGTTGTGGGAAGGAGTGGCTGGTCAACAAAATCCAAACAAAGGAGTTCCCCCTGTGTAACTGCCGCTGTAGTGCGTATCTCTAGCACCCCTCCCATTTCGCTAATATAAGCTTCCACATTTCCCTTGCAGGACCGAGTGAACTTGGCTACAATTGGATGGAAGACTCCAAGGCTAGAAGGAAAAATTAGAACCAATTTTAGGTTGCCTACTTGGACTAGTTAGAATAGGGTTAAGGAATCCCTTACTTGATCGCTGGATAAAAGTCGAAAGTATTGCCGCAGGCTGCAAGAATAGCATAAGCTCGCAAGACTGGAAGTCTCTTCTGGTGAGCTGCGAAAAAGCTCAAGGGAAGTTTTTCCCGGTTCAAAACATGGCCCATTCTTTCTTCCAAATCATACAAGATGCATTGAACAGCGCTTTCCCCAATGACCATGTCGACTCCCGTTTTGAAAATGCCGCAAGTAGCTTGCATCATGACAAAGCGCGCAAGTGTCACGTCCAAATAAAGTTCAGTCAACTCCTGAGATTTACTTCCATCGGCCCGAGTTGGACGAGCTTTCGACTGAAAAGCATGAATGGATTCAGGAATGGGCGGGTGCGGGGGGTTGCTAAAGTTAAAATGCGAACTTACAATTTTTGTGAAATAACAGATACGGTCCAAATTCGTATGTTCTGGTCCACAGTTCAAACAGCATGGAAGCTTGCACTCCTCACACCACGACACTGTTAATTAGATAAGAGTTCAAGGTTCGAGTTCAATTTTGAATTGGAATGATATTTCGCTACTTTTAGCCCAGAAACTCCAGTTACCCGTTTGATTATTGTCGATTAGGTCCAAACAGCAGACGCAATACAGTTGAGGTGGGAATCCATCTTGGGAGATTTGAAACTTGTATTCATAGGTTTCCAAGCATCGCTCCAAGAAGTTCGGATACAAAAGTCGAGGCTTATCCGAGAGGAGAAGCGTCCCATGCCCCATGTCCTCGGCAGCGACGCACTTGGCGAAGTTTGAGTTCGGGTCCCACGACATCTTGTCCGACACAAAGTAATCCTCTGCATTGCTCAGCGACAAACCTCTCTATCAACAGTTAAACGTATTAAAATTTTCAGGATTTTCAAATACTCGAGGGAGGAATGTGGCTTCAGGTTACGGGCTAAGCCCCCAAAATAGTGTCGGCGGGTATTAGCAGTGTCGGGTATTAAATAGTGTCGGGTATGGGTTACCTGTGCCACCATTACATCCATCCGCTTAGCCCGCTGCCGCCGGCGTGAAAACATTGTAGTATAGCTAGGCTATTTCAACGCTTGTAATTGCAGTTCAGTTTTATGACTCGAAATCCAGAACGTTTCAAAAGAAAGGAGAGAGACAGAGTTCAATATAACGTTCCTTTCCTTGCCAAACTGATCACCAAACGAGAACTGAGAGTGACTGCCGAAGCCAGAAGCAACAAAAAAGGCGGGGAAAACCTCCATCAACATCCGGATGCGGGTACACAACAAGCAAACTGCCCACTTTCAAAAATGGTTTCTTTGGTTACAGTTTTCCATTCTGGAATTCTGGAATCTGTAATTTATTCGTAACACTCATTGCATCATTTCACTTAGCACCACCTAGGCTTTCTCATTAACAAAATAAAGTAGTTCCTTTGCTGCTGTGCAGATCCATGAAAGCCTTTTTCGGGAAGTCATTAAGCTTAGACACATTTCGATTCACTTAATTCTCAAATGGTATTGTTATTAATTAATATAAGTTGTATACCAACCAACAACTGTGTGGCAATTGGTAATTGGCTGCACAGTAACAAAGTGTCTCGATTTCTCCTTTTCTCGTTTCCTTGTTCCTCGGAACTCAAATTCAGGTAAAAATCACTTCACGTGTCTGTCTGTCTGTGTGCTGCTTATGCTGTGTCGCATGTAAAACGTCAATTTAATTTAATTGCATACTACTCGACTCCAATGAACTGAAAATAGGAGAAACGAAAAAGCAACAACAAGGTCAAGGTGAAGGCGACAGTACATGCTATCATCGTTTCCTCAGCTAGGATGGAGGATGACAAAGAGGTCGACAACAACTGTGACAGTGAGGCTACACCACGACCACCTGTCAACGATGTTAAAAAAAGTTGCACGTTCTTCATGACCGATAAGAGAAGAAAATGTAGGATGAGTGCATTAGACGGTAACGTAAAAGACCTCTAAACCAGCTTGTTTGTACGGAACAGCCTTACTTCAAAAGTTATACTTATTATTATTGGGTTTGATAGGACAAGCAACGTGTGTTATTCATTTTGAAGACCCTCAGAGGCGTCGAATCGACTGTCCCTTGGATCCCAAGCAGTAAGTGACTTTACGCAAAATAAAACAATCGTTATGTTAGCTGGTTTTGGTCTCACATTAATTTGCGTTCCTGTAGCACTGTCTTTGCGTATCTGCTGGAGAAACATCTCACAAAATGTAATGCCAGGAAAACGGAGAGGCTCCACCCTTTCTATTCTCTTGGAATCAACGACGGTGGTTCTTCTGGCACGACATTGGGTGTGAGCCTAAAAGCGTTAGATGACACACAACTCTTGAAGCTTGTTGATAAGATAAACTCCGTTGCCGAGTGTAAGTAAATTAAGTATCTTGTTAAGTCGCCTGCTATTTTTATTCAAGTTGCAGCTAACAGTCACTTATTACTATCTAAACTAACCTGTTTCGGTTCTTGTGTAGTACATCTTCCGGATGCAGCTTTCGAAATTGGATTTGGTTCCTGTAACCTGTTACAGGATGAAATTGACAGTCCGTTGAATGGAAATGAAGCCAGGCGGCATCTCAGGCAAACATCTTCTATTCTGCACTTTTTGGAGAAACAAAACTGCCTAAATCCACATACTTGCTTCATTGAATTTGGTTCTGGGAAAGGTATTCGAGAATTAAAAGCTTAAACGAAAATCCTACAATTTTTGAAGGCAATCATCACCATCCACCTGATTTTTGTTTGGGTCTAAAGGTGGACTTACCTATTGGATTGCTCAAACTCTTGAGAGCCTTCCGCATCCTGATACTCAGAGCTTTGTTCTGGTTGATCGTTCCAGTCCTAGGCACAAGCGAGACAACAAACTCCAATTGACCGATTTTAAAGTTGAGCGAATTCGGATCGACATTAAGGACTTGAAGCTTGACGAAGTATCCTTCGTCTCCAAGAGTAGACACTTAATTGGGGTGAGCAAACACTTGTGTGGAGAGGCAACAGGTCAGAAAATAAAATAATCACTTAATGCTATTAATAATTTTTCTCCCAGTTTTGATTCCTTTTGACTTTCTTTTCCCTTTCTGTTTTAAATTAGATTTGGCTCTCCGATGTCTTCTCGACACTAACTCGCTGGTAAAAAATGTTTCTGGAATCATTTTTGCCACTTGCTGTCATCATCAATGTGAGTGGAACACTTTTGTTGGGAAGAAGACTTTCTTGGACTGGGGCTTCACAGAAGAGGAGTTTAGACCTTTGTCGGGCATTACATCATGGAACGTCTGTGGAACTGGGACTGGGAAATTTGCTAATTCTAGCGAAGATGGAAATAGCTTAAAGTAAAGTCGAATCTCGACTGCCAATCATTTACTTAAACTGGTAACCCCAATCCACTATCCACTTCATTCTACCTTGATTATTAGATATTCCAAGCTGGATCTTGGTCTTGAGGAACGTCGACTCATCGGTTGGAAGGCGAAGCGACTGCTGGATTACTGCCGCTGTCTTTACATCAGAGCTCATGGTTTTGAATCAAGATATTCAACGTTCGCATCTTCCGAGGACACCTATGAAAATGTATGCATTGTGGGACTGAAACCGAAGCCAATGAAAAGTGCCGGTAATGCTGGTAATGCAGGGAATCCCGGATCTCAAAAACCTTAACAAGTCTAGAAGTCCATACCTAATAATAAATAGTTAGCGGAAAAGGGGTTTGGTACCTAAGATTTTAGTACTCTGAGACTTTTCAATGAAATGTAGGGGTCGATTAATTATAAACATATTTTAGGAAATTCAAAATGGTTGGAGTCAAGGATCGTAATCGGAATAGACTTTTCCGTCCAATTAAATGGCGGACAAGTAGCTCTCATTTAAGAACCTAATTCTAACTAACCATAATTTAGTCGTAACCTATTTAATTTTTTTTTTATTAGAAGACAAACTCCTTGATCTCTCCTTATTTTTGTGGATCGCTCAAAGAATTTAATTCCAATCCACCGCCAAGTGGGCAATCACAAATAAATATTCAAATAGTTGATGGGGAGGACCTCTCTTCTGAGTGCATTATACTTTTTATATAAGTTCGCTTCATCGTGTGATTGTTGCACGATTCATTGTTGCTCTAACGGTCTTCGGTTAAGCTCATCTGAATGGCCCTCCATCGGCATAGTCCTCATAGTCATCTTCATTTGGATCTTCCCTGTTTTCCTCATCATCTTCCTCTTCATCGCCTTCACTTTTTTGAAGCGTGGGTGGTGTTCCTTTGATGCTCAGCAAACTGTCATCTTCCACTTCCGTTTCATTCTCATTCTCATTCTCAAGATCCGCCTATTTTTTCCAAATCAGGAATAATGTTAATTAGGTTCAGAAAAGAAGGAACCCCTCAAGAGTTTTTCGTTTCGTAGAATGTTGGAAAAGTTTGGGGGAAATGCGGGGGTGGACTCACTTCCGCGTTGTAAGGACTAGGACGCTGGTAATCACAGCGGAGGCACTTGAGGAGTCCAGTCCCGTCCTTGGTGGCAGCACAGTAGCAGGAGTGACAGGGTGGTGGCTCAGCTGCCTGGGCAATTCGACGGCCGAAAACCCTTGCAAACGTATTCACAATTTTCTCACGCTTATTCTGAAGTTTCTTCCCGTTGAACACGGTTCCTGAAGTGGACAGAAGGAGACAAAGTTGTTCCGCAGGGTAGAACAGACAATGCCGATGGATTAGCAATAGCGAATCCCCGAAGCAGAAATTCCGCTTCAGTATATTTTTTTTACCAATTACGACCTGGATCTTACCCTTCGTTTTTAATGCCAATGGAGTGCAGTAACCGAGCGTCTTTAAGGAAAATTTGACTTGTCCTCGTAAAATGGGATTTCCTCGAAGTGTTTTCTCTCCGTCCAACTTTGTGTACGCAACTTGGTCATCCATTCCTAAATTGGTGTGAATAAATTGATTTGTAATTTCTAGCAGCAGAGTTTTATTGGGGTCTTCTTACCAAAAAACTTTTTCCCGACTGCCTTGTCATTGAAGTGTAAGTCCTTGTTGAGGAGGATATGTAGTGAAGCCGCCTGCTCTAATATGGCGTAGTGTATTACTGAGAAATCGATCTAAAAATCATTACAGCAACTTTGGTTTCTTCACAATTTTACGAAAGTGGGCGGGACAATGAAGGAATCACAAATCGCTTACTGTCATATCTTCGGGTTGACAGGATGAGCAAGGCAGAAGTATCAGCGTTTTCCCCGCGCCAGGGCGGAAGCTTAGACTCAGGGCATGATCAATTGCTCCAAAAACATCTCGACTTCCTCTATCCCTGTTACCTGCGGAAGAACATCGAGAAAAAGAATAAGACGTTTCTTGGAGAAAGTGCAGAGGCATACTTTAGCGGACGTTATTTTTCTAAGCTCGGAAGCCAGCAAATTTATCATCACTCATATTGTACAGTTACGGAATTGATTCGAAACTGTTCACTTATAGAAAGGAATCAACCCCATTTACTTGTGTGTATGCTCTTGAAATGCTCCTCGATTTTTCCGGAATCCGTAAAAAGTTGTCCTCTCACAAAGATTGATCTTGGTTGGCTAAACACCCCGTCTCCCCCAAAAGTTACCACGGCATAACTGTCACCCAGAAAAGTAATTAGTCATCGAACCGGACTTTGATTATTACCTGGGAACAAAGGAACCAAGTAGAAGATAAACTTGCGTAATAGCCCACTTACCGGTTATTTGTAAACTTTGATTTCTTCAACTCCATTTCCAGTACGTTGACCAATGTGTCCAGTCTTCTCTTCGTGTGTAAATTTTTATTACAGTCCTTGGCTTCGACTATGAATACAATGTCTGTGGAACGAGGGGAGGAGTCGCTGAGATCCATCACTTTTATGTCACGATCGATCATTGCCTCCCCATTCAAATCACACCTTGCAAGGGAAGCATGAAAAATAAGTTCGTCAAACTTTTTCCTTGCTAGGAAGGCGAATAAACGTTTCGGAGTTCGATTACACCACCGAAAGACTTTCTCCCATGAATTGTCTAATAAAATGGGATTCTTCAAAGAGAGGGAGAGAGGAGAGAGAGAGAACCTTTACACGGTCGGCATACGTTATTTTCCCTAATCTGAGAGAGGAGCGGAAGAAGACATCGTTTCTCAGTCGGGGAAGAGACATTAAATCATTCCAAACAAGTCTTTACTATTTTGGACTCTCCTCACTTCCACTTCCTGTCTCTCAGCTTGCTTTCATCCCCAGGTCCTGATTGGAGACCCTCTTCCCCCCTCATAACTTACTTGACACAGGAGGACGGGACTTGAATCAGAGTTCCACGCTTTTGACACATTCGGGTATAGGCCATGGCAGAGACGCAGGCCCGATGGGTCTCCGACGGTTCCTTCCCGTATAAGCACATTTCTACGTACGGACCCACGTCCACCTTAGGAAACCGGAAAATTAGACACATCCCCATCAATCATCACAATATTTCTACTCGGGTAATGGAATGCTGAGAAATTTTAACAAAACTTTATTGGGATTGGGAAGCGTGTAGAGGCGAGGGGAAACTGACGAGTGTGAATAAGTGTAAGGGCTTGAAAGTATTGGATCCACCGGCAGGCCTTACGAGATTATAGCAGGGTTGAAGGGATGAGAGGCGATTTGCAAAGAGTTTGCTGCACGTGGGACTCATTCTAAAGTTTTCCTGGGGAGTTCTCTCCACGGGTGTCCGACTTCCAAGCTTGGTTTTATTTCCGGAGAAAGTACAGGTGGACGGCGGTTCGGGACTGTCAGCCGACACGTCCCATGACTCGCTCATGTCATTAATGTCATGAGCTACTTTTCCATTTGAGTGAATCAAGTCTGTCGTTGGTTCGTGGTCCATTGTACCCAATAATCCGCCGATCTTCCTTGAATACCATCCTGAACGAGAGCAACCAACAAAACATACCCCGTCATTCTCTCCCTTTTATAAAGTCTTCTCACTAACTTTCTTTCTTCTCGAGGAGGAGAGAAGACTCATTTAACTCCATCATAAAAGACAGAATGAAAAAAAAACGAGGGGAGAGAGAGAGAGCGGAGTAGAAAAGTTGAGAAAGTCAATCGCCAGAACTTTCTCCGGTTTTATACCCTTTCTCATTTCTCTCCCTCTTCTACCACTTTTTTTGGAAACTCACCTGAGACTCTCAACTCACAGAGTCCGTAAACCGTGTTACAGACAATGGAAAACTCTGCCTTTGGACTCTCCACAACGAGATTCTCACCGTCTCGGTAACCTTGTAAGTAGTGCATTTGAATTGGTAATCCTACATTTTGTGGACGCTTTGGATCTCTCAACGTCTACAAAAATAGACAGACAAAAATTTAGAAAAAAAGAATTGAGAAATTCGGCTCCTAGTTTTCAGTTTTTGAGAAGTTTAGCTCCGGCTTCTCGCCGCCTCCCACCTTGCTCTCAAAGTCAATAATAAGCGTATTATGACTTGAGGTTACGATGACGTTGGCCTTTGGAGCTCCACCTTCTCCGCCCCTGTAGTCTACCGAAACTGTAAAGTTTCCTTCCACCAAGTCCCCTGCGAGTAGGTAGACGCAAGAACCCCCGAAATTGTAAAATTTCCCATCAAACGTAAAAAAGTACTCGGAGCCCGAGAGCATGGCGTGACCTAAGAACCACAAACCCCGAAATCAGACAAACTCTTTACTTTGTTTACAGAAGGAAAGAAGGAATGGATGAATGAAATTATAAAGAAACAGACGAACTATACCATCAAAAGGAGGAAACCAACTACCATCTCCAGATTTTGTAGAATGGTAAAGTGCATCAAATATGGAACTTCTGGAAGACTGGAATAGTAATTTCTTTAGATCCATAACTCCTTTGTACTCTGGAAGTTCCTGGAAATGTGATTGGAACAGTTGGAATTCAAGCTTGCATAAACTAACAGTAAAAAACTAATGACGTACAGACAGGACAGGGGCAGCATTGAATGCACCCCATGGCATCGGTAATTTCTGTTCCCAGTCCATAATCCCCTTGTCAGCATCAAAAATGAACTTGGTCTTTGCCTGTTGATATTTTCCATTGGCTTCCAATACTGTTTGCGACACCAACTGCGGTCCTTTCTCGTAGAGGGTGAAAATCATTTGTTGGCTCAATTCCCCGACGTGTGTATAGTCCACCAACCATTGAACCTAATTATATTTACACTCAATCAGACATAATTCTAATTTAAAAGTTAGTAAAGCATTGTTGGACTTTAATTTACATCTTCAGAAAAGGAGTTGATGGAAGCCTGAAATTGTTTCACCAGACTCAGATTCGTGAAACGCTTCCAAAATCCCTCTATTTGCTGACTGACGTTTGTGTAATATTTGCCTAAGAGTAAAAGAATACATTTTAAAACAATTGTAAACTATAAGTATAAATTTGTATACTTGGGTTCTTGAGATAAAATCGGGATTGTCTCCTTGCACTATCTTACTCAGTTCATCCAAATTAGTTTTCTTTTGGAGAAAACTGATAAACATTGCATAATACTTTTTAGCATTTTCCGAGAAATCCTTTTCTAGTAAATCCTTGTAGAACTGATCCACATCTTCAGCCAATTGTGTCATCTTTTGATAGTATGAGGATTTTATCACTTCATCCCTCGTCTCATAAATGAAATCTAGAAATGAAGGAGTCCACAGTCATGCATCATGCCGGTTTCCATTTTCTTTTGAGAGATGAACATACCGGACACATTGACAAGAAACTGGTACATGACGGTCTCAATCTTATGAACAATTGAGGATATTGCAGGCCTGTGTCTCTCCAACGTGTCATCCAAGTAGGAACTGATTGATTCCGTCCAAGATGACATGCTTTCAACGAGGAGTTCGGAAAGACTTATTCCAGATTCAACCAACTTTGGAAGGAGAGGAAAAAATCTTAGGAAATAAATCCCTCTCGCTCATCCCGTGAGAAATAAGTTTTGCTTTTTAATTACCTGATGCAAAAAGGATGACAATTTCTCGGAAATGGCTGGGAATGGGGATGAGAAACTTGGGGTAATGTCATATTTGGTTGGTTTGTAATTTTCCCATAGTCGAGCAATCATACGGTACTGTGCCTTTGCCTATTACACAGAGAGATTTTCCAAAGAAAATTTAGTTGGAAGAGTTTTTTTTTTATTAACTGCTCATTTTCCTTACTTTCTCCAGGAACCACAAAAGGGTTCTTTCAAATAGTTCAGACGTAGACGTGTCACCTAAAATCTCTTGGCGATACTCGCGAAGGTTGATGAACACATTCGAAAATCTAAAAAAAAAAAAAAAAAAAAAAAAAAAAAAATAAA
>Ga0194135_10000720_pt1 | contig 19429 bp, 16 predicted proteins | sample LitLau_LLRF_2013_FD_134024 | JGI IMG/M metagenome (GOLD analysis project Ga0194135, IMG submission 134024) | Freshwater sediment microbial communities in response to fracking from North America - Little Laurel Run_MetaG_LLRF_2013 (version 2) | ecosystem: Environmental > Aquatic > Freshwater >...
GAGGTACTGAACACTTGATGGAAGTCTCGGGTCATACCCTCCAGCTAGTACTAGATGAACATTGTTCCATTGATCCTCATCTAGACATGTCCTCAGTTTTCCTACATTGATCAATCAAAAGTAATTTCCTAATTCAAATGTTAGGCATTATAGTACGACAAAGCAAAAAAATCAACTCACGCAAACTTCTGATGGCCAAAGCAATATTTTTCTTGGGTTCGAATCGATTGATAGACACGAAGACATGACGGGCTTTTGGAATTTCAACTTTGATATTTTGTTTTTTACTCATGATATCATCGAATAGCTTTGAATTGATTGATGGGTATAAAATGTCGGGAATTAAAGTGATCCGTTGAAACGTCTCTTTAAAAATTCCTCCTGTTAGAATGCAATGCTAAGAGTTAATAACCGAACCAACCTGCTTATGCCAGCTGAAATAAAAATTTCTGACTTACGGGTAAACTGACTGTTGACTACAATCCTATCAGCAAGCCGAGTTGTGTACTCTTCGATCCAATCCAATGGCTTACGATACAAAGATTTAATAAACGATTCTCTTGTAGCCAGAAGCTGATCGGGAAAGTGGCAGTAGAACATTATTTTTGGCAGATTGAAACACGGAAAAATCTTGAGAAACGGAATGCACGCAGAGACCTAAAAATTTAACTTGCTTAATAAAGCCCGTACACTGAACCTGACATCAATGATTATGATAAAAAATACTCACTTGATCGCAAATCACCACTTGCGGTCTGAGCGACCGTTTCACACTCAAAATGCTAACGTATAATGCCACTAAAGTCATCTTCATGTATGCGAACAGAGCTACGAGTCTTCCGAAAAAACTTCTAGGAATCCAATTACCCACCGGAACCACCTTGAGCCAAAATAAGTACACATTTAAATATTTTCCACTGTACAAAGATGAATTTAATTTAGCCATAATGCAATCTCTCAACTTCTCACAATCAAAATCTTACTTTGAGAGTTCCATCAACAGTCTCCGGAAAAGCATGACTAGGGTCGTGATATCCAGTGTAGATGGTCACATCATACCCTTTTTGCCTTAGTCCCACAGCTGCATCGACAATCAGTCTCTCAGCTCCTCCAAGCCCCAAGTCCGGGTGGATGAAAGCAACCCTTCCCTAAAATTGAACATACCACACGTATTTAATCTATAAAACTGCTACAATTCTAAATTCTATATCCACATCTTACTTTCGAGCTGGTGGTCATCGCGTTGTTAAGACTGCTCTGATTGGAACCCAGTTTAACTTCTTTACCTTTACCACACAACCTGCCAGAAAAAAGACGAGAAAGATAAGATTAATGATAATCTTCCTTTTAAACCACCACATTTATTATAAAATTACCAAAACTTACCTCTCACAAAATCAGAATCTGGAGTGTAGATAACTTTATCTAAAGTTATCTTGGGTTAATACAGCGGACGGTTCTCAACAACTGTCACCGGTATACTAATCGTAAGTTATTTGATTGATATGTACTTGATAAGTAAAGAAGTACAATGATAACAACATACGCTGCGAATTTAAACTAGCAAAATGCTGCCACGATTAATTTAGTAAAATTGCTGCCAACCGGGCTCAATCTCAATCTCCTCCTGCTTTGAGCAAAGCAATATAATCATCCAAAGTTGATTGTCACTTCTGGAGAAATTCAAAAGTGCGCGCTAAAGTTGATGAGGAGCAGCTTTCGATGTCTTTCCCACTCCCGTGTAAAAAATATTTACGAAAGTGGGTATAAGTACCGACTCAACGACAACTGCTGCAGCGTTTCCAGCTAATACGGAATAAAGTTCACTTTATATACCACAATTGAAGGGTTCTACCATCTGCTTTACATGCTTGAGTTAAGATAAGCAAAAGCAAGCGCTAAGGGCTTTTAGTTTCAGGTTTAATATGTGAGATAAGCAGAAGAAGTTTCTGAATTGAGTCTCACAATGAGTCTCTATGAAACTATATAGTTTATAGATAGACCCAAAGAAAGGGATTTTGAAAAGCAATTTTATAAGAAGCAATATATCAATATATAGAATTGTTCAATGCTGGTCCGTACTGCATATAATAGTACTCAGTTTATACAACAAAAGTAATTATCCACTCCTCCGAGTTGCTTGGAAGTTGTTTTTTCTGAGTTAGTCGAAAAAATATCATGCTCAATGTTGGTGGTGGTGAGTTAATTATAAAAAATCGAAAACATTAAAATGTGCAAACTACACTTGAAGGTGTCAAATTTGCAATACTACTGAAAATTGAATGTAAGTACGTGAGAATGATATGTTTTTGAAGTTTTAAAAGTCATCAAAATATCTGGTTACCAGTTGCAAATATTTCAGCTATGTCTAAACAGTTTAATCTAAATGGTCTGACCTGACTCGATAATTATAAACAGGACGAGAAGTAATTATATTCAAAACTTGGCAAGTATGATTGATAACTTAAAGTGAGACAAGAGGTGCACATGATGTTATCAAAATGCAATGGAATCAAGTTGTCATTCTGCCAAAAGCAAATTCGACTATTATAGGCTAGAAGCTACTGAATAACTTGATGTAAAACAGCATACCAGCGGTTGAAAGGGGTGAAGCAATTAAGAAGCTAAAGTTTCATCATGAACATAACACTCCAACTTAAGTATTAATAATATCTATAAATAATAATTTATGCATGCAAGCAGTTGTCATATTTGATGAATTCTTAATAATAAAGTCTCATATTTTCTAAACATATTAAATATATGGCCGTTGGAATAATTGCTCACCTATGCTGAAAGTTATGGTAAAAAGTAAAAATAGCCGAAAATAGGGAGGACCGGCGACAAGGAATTAGACTGTAGGAAAAAAGAATAGAACAGGAGATGATAGCCTGTAGAGTAGAAATCGTGTCATGAAGTCTGGAAACACAGTAATAATGCAGGAAGCCATTTATACGAAAGAAATAAAATCACCAATTTGCAACCGACGAAAAAGAAGTGAGAATTGATTCTGTCATTGGATTAGATTGGCCATAAATAATACTGTAATAAGGAAAAAACCATCGAGGTCAATTGTCAGGATAACTTGCTTGCACTGTGATCAAGCTGTATATACGATGATGACTGAGACCTACTGAGAATACATTGTCTACCTCCATGTGTGTGTGTGTCTGTGTGTGTATAATCTCGCGTAGTCCTAATTCACTGAGACATAATATTATAAATGAACTTGCACGTCATGACAGAAGAGACTCAATCGCTGTCAACACTAGAATACCCTCTCATTCATGTATTGTCTACATCCGAGAGTGTCAAAACTGTCAATGCAAAGCTAACCTCTGAATCGCAAGTCGTGTGAGAATAGTTGTCCACAGAATGATGAGGGTGGGTGCTTCATTCGTTAAGACCATCTCTGTACTTGATACTCGCGTAGTAGTAGTTCAAGTCTCAAATTAAAGTTCCCAATGTCTAATAAAATGACCAACGCTTTTATATCGTACAATCTCCCCCTTTGTTCCAGGAAAGTGATCTTTTCCTATCTCATACAAAATCTCCCAGCAGATACATCAATTGCTGATATATCTAACCGGATCTAGCTTTTTTGTTTTTTTTACTCTGATGATGGCACACCTTAAGGTTTTAAGCAATTACGTTATCATTTGCATCACCCTCTTTCCCCACCACTAGACCAAAAAGACATTAAAGACTCAAACAAGTCTGGTGTACTTTATATAACTTTATTAATACGGTGCTGACAAGCTTTCCTATTAGAGAAAACTCACTTATACAAGATACCATTAGATACAATTTTCACGGAAGAATCGCATCAATTAAGAAATAACAAAAATGCGTCTCATTCATTCATCTTCAAATGTTTACAACGATACTGAAGGATAAAACAAAAATAATATGTCCAACCACAATATTGTATGCTTAGATGGGGATACATTATTGCTTTTAAAGTATTGACGTATTCAAAATGAAACCAAGAATTGCAGATTAAGGTAGGTATAAGACCAAAGAACAAGATTATCAGTATTAGTCGTAACCGTGTGCACATTTCCCAACTAGATTGCTCTTTGTAGAATCTTTTATATTAGTAAAGATGAAGCGCAGTCTCCAGCCTAAAGTTGTTATTCTGCTTTCAAAATCTAACATCATTTCTGGAGAAATTTGTGGCTCTACATGACATTCTCGTAGAACGAACAGTGAAGCAACAGGAGTCCTCAAAGAAGCACGGAGACAGAACAACTGTCTCTCGAGAAAGGAGAGAAACCTCCTCAAATCTCCTTCACTCCAAATCATTCTTTTCCTAACAAACATACTCTCAGGTAAGCCAACTTTTTCAAACTCTCTTCCTCAACTAAACTTTCTTTTCTCGATCCGTCAATCTGTATGTAGTAACTGACATTGGGGGAGACACGAGTAAAATACTTCTATGAGGTGCATGCATATACATATCTTCCAGAGTTTAGTTCGACACGAACTAATTTGCAATTAGAGAAGGGCCTATAGAACTGAACATGCAAAATTTTGTTAAACAGTATAGAGTGGTTTGTGAAAATAATGTAATTCCAAGATTGCATCTCTAAATAAGAAGGCAGGACTCCATAAATTATATACGATGCGGTGTAGGTACACTTGGAGGATTATAATACGATTCCAGGTGATGAATACTCTCTGCTTGATGCTCGGTGAGAGCGACAACTCGAGAACAATAGAAAATACAATGAAACTGACTTGGTGGTGCACATGAACAGCATGGATTGCACGGAGTGTTAACAACGGTAGATTGTATCAAATTAATGATCCGATTTGGAAAAAGAGGAGATCTAATTAAACTGACTGCCTAACCCAAAGTCGTATATAATATACTCCGTCAATAAAGGTATTACACTTTGCACATTATACACACACACAAATGTATACGCATAAAAGATCAGAGACGACGACGACGTCTCATGCATCTAAAATTGCTGGGGGAATATAGAAGTGGTCAGAATTATTAGGGTGTTTCAGAATGCATATCATTATTAGGAGCAAATCGCAATTCAAAAACTTGTAATCTAGCTTCCATGCATGTTTGATTCTCATACTACTACGATTATTCAGTGTGGTTGAGTATTTAAAGTCATTGTATGATTCAGTCGCTACCAGCCGACAACTCTTCCAGCTTCTCCTACCCTCCCAAGTTTATTATTGCTAATTCACACTCGAACACCCTCTGCTTTGTGGTGGGGCTCATATGGTGGAAATTAAGATAGAGAGTTGCTGCTGCTGCTCAGTTCTGAATATTAAATAGTTATTCCTTCCGTTCATCCTTAACAGTGTGTGTCTCATCTTCCTCTTTGTCTTCCACGTTCACAACAACCGTTTATACGCTAGCGTCCTTATCTTGGTGGCTACCAGCCTCTTACTTAAGGTATGTGAATCCTCCTCCATACACATAGCAGTATCTTTCATTTCATTCATCGGTCAGTCTCTAAATTCTACTCAAAGTGAACACACACGACAAATAGCTGTCGTACTTTCATTCGTTTACTTTGTGGTGAAAGTTCTGTTCATCAATCCACGCGACAAGAAAGCATATAGGATTCCTTCGCCTCATGCACACTTGAGTTTTTCATACTCAAGTGTGAGACACTCAACTGAAGGAAATCTTCTTCTTCATTCACGCAGGTCTTGCAAACTTTAATTTTTCTGTTATTACACGCTTTTCATTAAAACTTGTTTTATCCTTATTCAATCCTATGGGAAATTTCAGTCCGCTTAAGTTAAATAATGGACATAACGTTTAGAATAGTTAATAGTTTCATAAATACTCGGGTGAGTTCATCTCTGATTAGTCCCTAGTTGTTCAAGAACAAACCTAAAGTGATCATTTCCTGTCCCTGACTCATGAACACCCAGACAAACAAGTTTAGAGGCTTTCAAACAATAAAATTAGTCTAGTTACACGGAAACTTAAAAGCACCAGCATCAGGATATTTTAAAAGGTTTCAAGAATTCTTAGGGGCATTTTAAGATACTCGTGAAAAGTATTATATATCTTATGCCTGTAGCAGGGAGTTAAGGATGGACTAAATGGAGCGTTTAATGGAGCAAATCTGCATGGTTTTTAAGAACTCTGTTAATGTTGGGTATACATAGACAAGAATGTTTAATTTTGTAGCAGACAAGTTAATTGAAGCGCAAGTTAAAGTTAACATGAAAGTGAGGAGTGATAGTAACGAGATGAGTAGGAAATAGCCTTATGTCTGTACTAGACTTGAAAATGATATATGATTTTATGAGCCTTGTCATTTTTCACATCTTACTGTTCGGTAGTGTATACCACCAACCATCATATACACAGATGACCGTGTCATGTATAGTAAAAACTAATCCCCACCGTGTTGGAACCTCATCTCTTCATCATGTAATCATTTTTCTCATTTATACTTTCGTTTCACCAGTTTGATTCAGAATGTGGACGAAGGGTAACCGTTTTCATAATCCAAAGCGTTTCAATCTCTATTGTCACGTTTCTCTGACAGTCTCACACTCATCTCGCCTATGAAGTCGCGTAGGGACAGCTAATGAAATGATACACATATGCAAAATCTGTGGCTAATGAGGATGTAGTGGTGATATATGTCAATGATCTCCTCTCTCATGTGTTATAGTACATATATTTTTGTTAAAACTCCTTTTCAAGGACAAACTAAGTCTCACTATACCTGGAGTAATTATAACGAAGCTACCTTCTGCCTGAAAAACCACATTTCTTTGGTCCTTATTGTTTAGGATAACTTACTTAGGAACATATATTAGTGCAGCGCTGGTGGTGGTGCTTAAAAAACACTGTTTTTTCAGTCAGTTTTCAGAGAGATAAAATAATGCTTTTAGCAATGAGACTGAAGACGATATGCATGTTATGCGATCGACTTTTGCAGTAGTTAAGATTTGAACAGGGTCAAGGAGGTCTTGACGGCTGTACATATGGCTGCTATTTATAGTATAAGTATTATACAAGACGATTAGTAAATTTGCAAAGAACACGACAGACCTCAAGAAGAAAAGCGAAGAAATCAGAGATCTCTTAAGTGTGATATGTATGTGTAAACTCGCATCTGTCTGCGTGTAAGTAAAGGAGGGCTAACTATCATTATTTTTTTCTTCGGTATTAAGCTAACTTGAGTTCTTGGAGCATATAATTATGGACTGTTAGGTTCTTTGAAACAGGGCCGCATGTGAAAGGTTATCTTCAACGCTCACATAGAAAGAGTCACTTGTTGCATAGGATTCTTGTAGTCTCGAATAATACATTGTACATCGGGACTGCTGTTTGGAATACGCTTCGTATATATAATTACATTTTCAGGATAGCGAAAAGGAGGCACTTCGAATCGCTCGTGGTTTCTGAGGGTGTCATCTCAGTCATTCACACACAAAGCTCATTGATTAGTATTGTATACCATGCAATGATCCAGCGACAATTGTTCGGATTATAGTTGTTGATGGAGCATTCAGTGATCCCTATGATCAGTACTCGACAGGCTGGATAGTAAGCATATTGCTCAGAGATTATAACATCTCTTTCATATATAGTTTATGTAGTTTTTACATGTATTAGTGCGAATCGACGGACGACGACCGCTCAGTAACATTCAGTGTGTGTAGTCAGACGAGAGACGCTGCAAAGTCAGTCGTGGAGGCTGATCATCACAAGTAATAAAAATTACTCAATAGGGAGGGCTAGGCAGGAGAACAAGGGATATAATTGACACTTCCGCAATTTAAGTCGGTGGTGGCTGATAGAGAAGGTCCACAAGGAACGATTGTATGAGAGATACAAATTGTCCTCGAAGTGGTCAAGTGCTGTTGATACTAAACTTTCTCAGATATTCAACTACTTTGACAACCCAGATTTGTTTCTCTCTAATGGGGAAACTTTTCTAACCACTTAAACTTCTTTAATCATCTTACACAGAAAGTCAACATACAAATCGGTGAACAGTTTATAATTAATACATCGAATTGGTTCAAATATTTACTTGGAAGACTTCCTTTCTGTGCAATAGTGCAAAAAGTCAACAGTAGCTGAAAAATTTACTGGTTTCACTTAATTCACCGATCTCAAAAACTTACAAATAAATGTGCGTGGCATTGCATTTCTAATGAATATGAGTGAGCATTTTTAACTCGAACTACGCGAATCCACGTGAGAATTAGCTGAGTATATTGGTGTAAAGATTTGTTGACTGACATGCGTTGGAATAGCCAATTGCATTAATTGATGTGAAGGATCACCAAGTGCTTGACTTTTGTAACCGAAGACATTGAAATTAAACTCTTCATGCCCTTGTACTTGTTGTAACATTCCTTTTAAATATATTTAGGACAAACATTTTTGAGTGATTTGTTCAATATTTGCATTTGATTGGACATCGCAAACACTTGCACTGACTTCGGAGGACTCGTCTTTCGACGTCATCTAACAAGCCACAGGTGGCTGAGGAATGAGCGAGAAGTTGTCGGGTGATACAAAAGAAAACGGTTTTACAATGGAAATGAATCAGTTTAGTAGTGGAAACGAGTCTGGGGCAACATCTCCCAAGATGAGTAATGCCATAGCCGCCCAACTTAATGAAGAGCAGGCCAAGGTGACTTCCGAGAAGGACCTACCCGGAAGAGGATCATGGTCCTCCAAAATCGACTTCATTATGTCCACCGTGGGTCTCGCCATTGGTCTCGGCAACGTTTGGAGGTTCCCTTACCTTTGCTACAAGAATGGAGGAGGTGAGATGCTTCTCTTTTGCAAAATCCCCTTCAATTTAGTAAAGGAATAAGTGGCAATACCAACCGCTTTTACTAACGCTAGTATGATAACTTACATCAGGTGTTATCAGAAAAAAGTAAAATCAATGAAAGCTGAGAGATAATTAGATGTCACCTAATCTCCATGAATTTTGGGGTTAAGTGAGACGTTTAGCTCGCAGCTTTCTCTTGAATTAACATTTTGTAGTGAATAACCCAACACACCTGGGCTATTTATCGTTTGCTCGTATTCGTCCTTTGTGGCACTCAAAATATATTATGCTTCTCATACTACGTAAATGTATGTATTTTTGCATGGATCAGGTGCATTCTTGGTACCGTACATTCTGACGGTAATTATGGCTGGAATCCCCATGTTCTTTATGGAGCTGGCAGTGGGACAATTTCTTACCATTGGAGGTCTTGGCGTATGGAAAATTACTCCAATCTTTAAAGGTGAAACATCCTTATGAGAGTCCAATTATCTTCCCATGAAAGTCTTGTGGATTTTCTTGTCTTTCTCTTCTTTTGGTGTAGCATAGCGAGGTAATTGTTTTGCTGTGTGAATTTATACAATTTATAGGTGTCGGCTATGCTGCTGCTGTCATGTCTTGCTGGATGAACGTGTACTACATTGTTGTCCTGGCGTGGGCCATATTCTACTTTATCATGTCATTCAGTGCAAGTAAGCCTGAGGATTTTCATTTTTCAATTACAAATTACAATTCCAACCATCCAAACCTACTTTACTGATTATCTCCGTATTTTCACTTCAATGATTTCCATCCATGTATTTCCATATTTCATTATCGCCACTTTCTTTCTATTGACGATATGATTGTTTATAATTAGTTCATGCCTCATGAGAACTTGACGCCTGTTCTATTTCTCTGTCAGATTATTTACGTTAAGCGCACTTATAAATTGCTGTAAATGACATCCTCACACTCTGCCTCGTATTGTCAGTACTTTATGCAGTCTGTAAACGATGATATATTTAGAGGCTACACAATTAGCGCTATTATTATTAGCACGATACTAAATTCCGGAGATTTAGCTGAAGTAACTTAACACTACTTACGTCTTAAACAGCTCCAAATTTTCAGTACGAATACTTCAGAAAAATAAAAGAAGAAAAACTGACTCGTTGATACTGCACACAGACCAAATTGAGGCAAGGAATGCCATAGACAAGATGTGCATTCAGTCTATTCTAATAATCTGAAGTCAATTCGATTCGAATACAAAAAGACACGTTCGACAGATAGGTCGCTAAATATGTGGTTGATAGGCCGAATTCTAATCTCATAAAAGGAATGTCGAAATTACCCTTTCAGATCGTGCAAGCGTGTCTGTTTCTTTCAGTCTAGTTTAGAGATTCGTTGTCGAATTCCAAAGGTTTTGAACGAGATTTTTATCACTGAGAGTTTTTGTTGAAGAGTGGCATCTTTTCTGTATTCTTCGATTTTAATAAGGTGGCCTTCTTATTGCAGATTGGGACATTTGAACTAGGGAGACAAAAAGACCAACTTATTGATTCTTCTGCATTTGTAGTCTTTTTCAGTCCTCGACTATTCGCTGCTCACTTTGTTCATTTGTTGAGATCTGCTCATAATATGAAAACTTCTGTTCCTATTAAATAAAATGATAGTTCTAAATTCAGTGCTGATGATTTACAGGACTGCCATGGAGCGGATGCGACAATTCTTGGAACACAGACCTCTGCTTAAACAAGACTTTCAGACGAGAAGACCATTGCGTCAGCAAGTTTATCGACGGGATCAACACAACAATGTGTACGATTGGAGCCAAGGAAGTTCCTATCAGTAATTTAACGAACCCTGTGAAGGAATTTTGGACGTAAGTAGATACAATGAGCAAATGGAGACAACTCTCATTCACTTCTTGTTTTTTCGTATTATTTAGAAAGCGAGTGCTAGACATTTCCACCGGAATTGATGATCTCGGAGAAATTCGATGGGAGTTGGCTGGAACTCTGTTGATTGTGTGGATCATGGTTTACTTTTGCATTTGGAAAGGAGTGAAATGGACTGGAAAAGTTGTGTACTTCACTGCTCTATTCCCATACGTTCTTTTGACAATCCTGTTGATCAGAGGAATCACTCTTCCCGGAGCATTCCTTGGAATAAAATTCTACCTCATGCCTGACTTATCGAAACTCACAGATTCTCAAGTCTGGGTTGATGCCGTGACTCAAATCTTCTTCTCTTATGGTCTTGGTTTGGGAACTCTTATTGCTCTTGGCTCCTACAACAAATACAATAACAACGTGTACAAGTGAGTGCCTTTTGTAAACTGCTCTATCAATGCTTTTACATACTTCACTTGCGATGAGGCTCCATATTCATGTAACTAGACTCTCATCAGGTGTCGGTCTCTCCTTTATTGAAGTATTTGGCGTGATTGACTTAAATGCAGTCACGCGAAGAGAAAGCTGTAAACTCACATTGAGAATTTCTGTTAGCTTCAGCGAAATGGAAATGTTCCTAAATGCGATCATTGCGATCTATCATTCCTGTCTCTTTTTTTCAATATAATAGGGATGCACTGATAGTCTGTTGTGTCAACTCCTCAACAAGTTTCTTTGCCGGATTCGTCATCTTTTCTGTCGTTGGGTTTATGGCTCACACTCAGAACAAACCCGTTGCAGAAGTAGCAGCTTCAGGTACTCCTGCCACTTATTAATTCCCCTCAGTATAGATTAGTTAATTTATTCCATTTGGTTTCCTCCTCAAAACTAAAGATTGTACAGGAATTAATTTTACCTCATTGTTATTTCCTCCAGGACCTGGATTGGCTTTCTTGGTATATCCATCGGCTGTATTGGAACTTCCTTGGCCGTCTTTCTGGTCTTGTCTCTTCTTCTTTATGCTGCTATTAATCGGATTGGACTCTCAGTTCTGTACACTGGAAGGATTCATCACGGCTATGGTTGATGAGTGGCCTCGACAATTGAGACCTCGGAAAGAAATGTTCATTGCTGGTGTTTGTATCGTCTCCTACTTGATCGGTTTAGCTTGCGTCACAAGAGTACACTTCTTTGATTTTTCATACACAATTCATGGCTTAAGACTGATACATTGTAATTACTTCACACGCGTTTTATCATTTTAGGGCGGAATGTACGTCTTCCAATTGATTGATTCATATGCGGTGAGTGGTCTGGTTCTTCTCTGGGTAATCTTCTTCGAATGCATTGCTTTCTCCTGGGCTTTTGGAGTGAATCGGTTCTACGAAGCTATCAGAGACATGATTGGATATTACCCTATTGGCTGGTGGAAATTCTGCTGGGTTATCTCTACTCCAGCGATCTGTTTTGTAAGAACTCCCTGACCATAAGTTATGATTTGGTTTTCAAAATTCTCCTTTTCTATTTACTCATTTATTTGGCTTACAGGGAGTGTTCTTGTTCAGCATTGTTCAATGGTCTGAAATCAAATACCTGGATTACCGGTACCCATGGCCCGCTCACTTGTTCGGATGGTTCTCAGCAATGACTACAATGGTTTGCATTCCAGCATACGCAATTTGGATTTGGAGAAAGACTCCTGGGGATTTCCAGACGGTATGTGTACTAATTTAAAATTTGACAACGGTCTAAAAGACGCATCTAAGACAAAATTTCTTAATGTCATGCAGAAATACAATTTACTTGTTCGCCCACAAATCAATCTCGAAGACATCCGCGGTCCTGGAACTGCCTTAACGTCAGACATCACAACACTTTAAATCTACTTTCCTTAAATGAATGATGCGTCCTTCGTAGTACATTGGTAAATGTATGATATTCAATTGGGCAAAGTATCGTTTCTGTAAAACAGTCCCTGTATAGTGTAACTAAATATTGATAGGAAAGTGATGCTTTAGGTCACCGGTGTGAAGTTTCAAACTACTTTACTTCAAGGTATGAACGTGAGGACTGGTTGTTAGTTGTATGAAAGTTGATGTTAGTTCTTGCCCTAGATTATTAATCTACGACGTGTATCTTAATTAGATATTAAATATCTTGTACATTGAAGGATTCTTTTACAACTACTTTAAATTTTGTAACCATTAACTTAGACTACTAGTTAAAACGTAATTAGACTAAAAGTACATCCCAATGTGTTCGAGTTTGCTACGACAGCTATATTAATGATCCCGGGGAAAATTTCCGCATTTATTGAAAATAGGTTTACTACTCACAATTAAATCTCTTTAAGTTTCGTACAGTTCAAATATGAGCGATTTATTCGGGGCTTCCCTTTCTTGTCAGTCTTCCGAAATGTGTCAAAGTCAAATTAACATAGTAGTACTTCAAAAAGCACACTATAAACGTGCATAAGTTAATCCGAATATCTTCCAACGCAAAAAATTATAGATGAATCTTATCCAAGGTTTCCTGGAAAGATATCAAAATAGTATGCAATTAGTAAGAGTACAAATAGCAGTCAATTCAGATTCTACTAAGTGTGTGCATAGATGCTTTTATCACTTTATTAATCCATTTTGTAAGTGCAGGACTTGCTTTATTTTGTAATACCGATTTAAGAACTTATACTATCATCATTGTGTATTTAATCATCGTGTGTAGTGCAAATAATGTGTTAGGTACAGAATCTTATGGGAAATACTGATGAAACGTGAACTCGTATTCAGTGGAGCTACAAAAATCTCTGCAAAACTCATACTTTGCTGACTCCATTAGTTTTTAATTTGTGCTACTCTCTGCCTCTTCTACCTGCCAATCAAGGTTACCTACGACAGGAGCTAGGTAGCCACAAAACAAACTTTGGTTTGCAAAATGAGTTACTTAAATGTGCTTGTTTGTTCTTGAAAAAACAGTGACAATAGGAGTAAACCATGACTAGAAATTAAGTATGGTGTTGAAAATTTAAATGTTTCAAAGCTATCCTCGTGATTAATATACAAAGATGTTAGACGCATGAAAGCAATGGAAACGAATGAACTTTTGAACTTTAACTAAATTAAACATTCTTTTAGTCTTCTACTTAGGAGTAAGTAAAAAATCAACTAAAAATATGTCAAACTATAAATGTTCTATGTAAAAAATACTGAATGTTGTGACTAGATGTAGTTCCTAAAATGTCTAAATTGTACACGGTGTTGGGCTTAATCTGGTAAAACGTGCTCGCTTGGTCGTTGTGTATATCTGGTATGTTATTTTTAGTGTTAAATGGGAAGTTACTGAAACTAGAATTCGCATGAAAACACTTTATTAACTTTATGTGTGCGTTGTGTTTGTAAGGATGATTTGTTATAGACTTTATAGCACTGCTTGGTTTTTCAGGTCATACATACGGTTTTTAATTTGCAATAAAATCTAGTTTACCTAAAAACCCTTCTTTCAGATTTTCATAATATCTCCGTTATTTGTTTTCACACGGACTTTCTCCCGATAAGTTGCATACCGCGTGTGCTAGAAACACCAAATCATACAAACCCGTCGATCACACTTCGATAACATTGCAATATTATCACTGTTCATCCAACATTTCAGTGAGGCCTCATGTTTCAGTTAAAATAATCTGTGTGCACCAAAGATACCCGACTATAATTTGATTTCAAGTCGCAGTTGACTTAGCAAACCTATTCAACTGTGGCCACTGATTAATATCGTATTCAAATCTTTTTTATCCCCACAGCTGAAATACCGTATGTTGCATTATAATTAAAAGATATCGTTTATCATCACTTATGTTTCGTTTTAGAATACCTACAATAAGCCTATGTATTAAAGTCATCGGATAGTAATAAAAGCGATAACACATGCAAGCTACATCGTTACAAAAGGTTCAGCCAACAGTCCGGTGTCATTGCTGCCCTATAATTGGGGCAGCAAATCTGGAAAGTCTCACAGTTACGAATGACAGCTAGTTTCTATAAAAGTTAATTTATGGGATAGATTTTCTGATCAGTAGCCCAACAGTTTCAACACAGAAAACTTGAGAAGCAGTATCAAACTGCAAGTAGAAGAGTATGGCCTCTATGGAACTTATTGAATCAACAATTGCTAGTGGAAAGCAAAAATTAGTAATGGAGTGGAGAAAGTTATTTGAGACTAGAGACTATTCCCCCCGGACAAACATGGTATAGTTGAAACACTATAATAATAATATCAATAAATTATATTTATTGTATCGTGTACTTTAAAATAGACTTGTGAGGACCCCAAATACAAAGTCCTCGAGTCCTCGTTTGTGTCAATGGCTGACTGGGTAAGAATATTTATACGGCTTCTTATCACCTTTAGCCCTTCTCCTGCAAAAACTTATATTTTAATGACCCTTTATTACTCTTCATTGCAAAATTAAGATACCTGATTGGGTGCTTCAATTTTGAATTCAATTGCTCATTATTTCAGGCAGAGGCTCTTATGTCTGTTGGGAATATAATAATAATAATTTTTTCCGTATGCGGAAACATAGGCGCTTTATTGGTCACGTCTAGATCCAAGTAAGTCAAGTCTTATTTTACGTAATGAAGCATGCATATAGTTCAAGAGAAGAGACTGTACAAATTTTATTACAGAGTTTCGAAATCCACAACGAAAGCTTATTTAATATCTTTGTCATTATGCGATTTAATTTTGACCTTAACATCTCCTACTGTTGACTTGAGTCAATTAATGACCAGATACAGAGCTTGGGTAAGAAAAGTTGCCCAACTGTATTGCAGAATAATGTTGCACAGACGAAGTCCATGTAATTCTGAAGTTTTACACAATTTTAGATATTTGGAGACTTTCTCTGCAAAGTTCTTCCATTTGTACAAACATGTTCTATAATGGGTGTTGCTGTATGCCTCGTATCTATCGCGTTTGAGAGATATTTTGTAGTCATTAGGTCATTTGATAGACCCTCTGCCCGATACACCAATTGGAAAGAATACATACCGATTATGTCACTTGTTGTTGCCTTGATATTGTCTATCGGTAAGAAACCTTCCCTTTTGTGTAGTCCTTTGTTATAGTTCTCAACTTTCACTACTGTATTATTCACAGGTTCTGGGATCCCTAACTTGTGGTATTATGAAACAATCAGTTTCTGGACCTACATTGATGTGAATGGAACCTACATACGGCCTAGAAATGAAACATGCGAAACTTATTATCTCTGCGTTAGAACCGACTTTGACGCAAAAAATGCTGCGTACTTTGGCATCCTTGGATTCATCACATTGCTTTTATCAGCTTGCTTTTCATTCTGCTACATTTCTATAATTATATTCGTAAGAAAGCACGGAAAGTTTAGAAAATCTGCCCCGGGACCAGGTAACACGCAAGTACATCGGAATCAAAGTACTTTGAGACTCATTTTAGGACTCATTCTTCTCTACCTGATTTGTCGCGTACCTTTGTGGATATTTGTAAGTCTCACTTGCCTTTCTGTCATTATATCGGCTACTGAATGGGGCAAAATGATTTCATTGAATTTGCGAAGGTGGTAATAACCCATGTCAGGACCGTGGAAACGACACCTTTCACTTTGATTCTGTTCTACGGCTTTCACCTTTTATCCAACATCAACAGCCTCGCTAATCCCTTTATCTACACTATATTTAACAAGTCTATCCGGTCGAATGACGCAAATTCGGAAATATCTACAAAATCATCTTCCCGATGCAAAAGGCTTCTGAGGTTGTGGTGCTTTGGAAATCGCACTGCAAGTTTGTTTGAAAACGGTCCTCCCTCATTTTACAAGAAAAATTTGAACAAATATGATCTGACCAAACACCCAACCGTCATTACATCTATTGCTATTTCTACCCGGAAATTCCAGTCGAGTGATAAAACTGAAAACTCTCCACCAACCTCGTCTTTTGCTTCATAAAATAAATAAAACTCGGTATGTTCTCTTTACTCTGTAATTCTCATGTATAAACTGTCGTACCAATCTGATCGATGATTTACTGAAAAAAAGTTTGTGGATTGAATCTGCCCACCTTCTCTTGGATACAGTGTAAATCTTATTCATTACGTAATATCCTTTTAACTTAAACGATGCTTGATAGCATTCTTTTTAGAATTAGCTACCATTTAGATATATTTGATGGTAACGTAGCATAAAAGACGTATGTCTACCACGATTCCACTATCTATACATAGTAAAATTTTCATGAAAATCACTGTTTCGAATGTCAAGAACTACGACTCGTTTAATACTATCACGTTTGTACCACAGTATAAAAACCTGCCTCTCTTGTTGCTTCCTTCTGTTCAGCTCCTCTATCCAATGAAATGAGATTTAAGATGTGATGAGTGAAGAAAAACGTCAGAGTCAGACTCAGTATCAAAATGCCTCAGTAAATTCTTAGAAACGCATTCAACTACTGTTGGATTACACACAAACTGCGATTTATTTAATCTCAATACATACAAAACTGCATACTATATCTATATAATAATACAACGCAAACAATAATTCAAACAATTAACACAAAGATTATGGTGAAATAACATTGAAATAACTGATTTATAAAAATCAATTTCTCGAGTTACAAAAATAATACATTCGCCAAAAAATTCTAAAAACTTCTCCAACTTATATACTTTCAAAATCATCAAAAAGTTTTACCCGAAAACACCGGCTTCCTGCTTTTTAAAAATTCCGAAAAAACCGAATTCGCCATTAAGGTAACGTTAAAGAAAATCGGTTTTTAATTTTTCCTGGAAAATTTCACATTTGAAGTTCACAAAACTAACACATATTTGTGACCCCCATAGGGTCCCTCACAACCTCCAATTGCTAACTCCTTACCCGGACCCATCCTTTGAAACGCAGACATAATGAATTTTATCAATCTATTAAAAAACTCCGTACTTTACTTTTATGAAGTTTCACTGAGGCAATCCTGATGAACTCTACCATGGACGTGGTACAGAAGCCTTGGAACATCAAGCCACTCCCCCTCAGAATGACATCCATGAGTAACACATCTGCCACCCATTCGTCTCCTTTCTCCATGTCTTGTATGCTCTTCCCTTTCGGGAACAAATCCATAATTCTTAACAGTTTGGCCCCGAAATTCTACCAAATTCCACCTCAAGTCACTTCCATTTTTAGTTATATTCAGAGGACAATTTCTCACGCACCTCCATTCTCGTCTCTTATCCCTGAAGTAGAATTTAATACAAAGCATTTTTGTGATCTTCGCGCTTGAAACTGGACAAAGCTTGTGAATTTTAAATCCATAAATATATAGAGATGTATATTTACCGTCTATTATATTTTGTAAAGCAAGTAGCGACGTCAATCCATTTACACCTACCACCATTTACCCGTGGAGATCGATATTGCCGCCGTTCTTGATTCAACTTGTCTGTCCTATCGAGACTGGAACGGCTTCCATCTGTTGCCGACGCCGACGTCGACGGAATCAATTCATCTCCTCTCTGTCTCCTCGAATCACTTTCAGTCTTACTGCCTCTTCCTCGTTGCCCTTCATTGCTGATTCTGACTCGTTTTCGGCTATGATGATTATTTTCAGATCTCATTGCAGGGTTATCTCGAACGATAGTAGGAACAGAGTCCGCCGAAGTTACATCGATTCCGATATTGTCCATTTGACGCTCCGTTGTTATTTGAACAGAAACAGAAGAATAAGGTCCATTACTGCGACGCCTTTCTGTCTCTGAGGACTCCCGTTCCAGGACTTCTTCCCCTTCTTTTAGTTCCTCTTCCTTTATATTAGGTACCCCTGGAGATGTTGATGTCGGGGGCGAAGTGGCTTCTTGATTTACGTCATCATTTGCTTGACTTGAAACTTTGATACGACCTGATCCAAAATCTACTCTCCCAATACAACAGCAATAAGCTGATTAAGTAAAAAAACTCCGGCAAAAAGGTCTAGAATAATAGTGAAATTAGCGTAAATACAAAGCATAACTTACTTTGGAGAACGGGAAGTTGGAATTTTTTCCACATTATGACCTTGGTCATATCATCCGACTGAGCTGTAGGGGGGACGACATCCTGATCATCACCTCCCACAAAGTTCTTAACAGCTTCTCCTATTCCTTCGACAACGTACCTTCTCATTACTCCCTCCAAAGCTGTAACTTCCCCCTGCAGGGCCAGCAATGTTTTTATTGAAGAATAACAAGACGCACAGAAGGTCTGTGGCTTCTCAAACAAGTAAACCATAAGACTGATGTTATCTCGAGATAATTCTAAGGCTTCGAAAATTTTCTCCATCGCTCCACGAATCTTAGGAGCGTCTTCTTGAAACGAAACCCCAACCATGAGTCCTGATCCTTTCTTGCTGCACATCAAGCAGCATTTTGAGTTGTCGTTCATACTGACCTCCGATGACATTTTCTTTGATAACCCTCCTCTTGAACTTGAAAGTGCTAAGAGAGAGTGAAGCTTTCGCACGGGAGAATATAACGTGTCACGAGGAGAGTTGACGGGAGAATGGACGCGGAGAGACTACGAAGAAGACGAAGGAAGTGAGTCCACGAGAGATGAAGCGAAGGTGGGGAAGGAAGGAAGAAGTGAGGAAGAGAGAGAGAGGCGTGGAGTGACGTGACTGATGTGAGAAATTCAAGCGAGGCCCGATAGATGGTGGGTTTCCCGCCACGTTTGAAAGCTTCTTTGTTGCAGACTGC
>Ga0194135_10000721_pt1 | contig 19429 bp, 28 predicted proteins | sample LitLau_LLRF_2013_FD_134024 | JGI IMG/M metagenome (GOLD analysis project Ga0194135, IMG submission 134024) | Freshwater sediment microbial communities in response to fracking from North America - Little Laurel Run_MetaG_LLRF_2013 (version 2) | ecosystem: Environmental > Aquatic > Freshwater >...
AGAATTAAATAAGTGTATTGAATAGTGTGGAATGAAATGATTTCGTGTCACTACTGATTAAAGTTAAAAAATTCAAGTTGGGGCAGAAAATAAATGGCAATTACTACTAAACCGAACTGAGAGTCATACGTGGAAACTGTCTTACCGATTGATTTCATTTGCCTTAACAATAATCATGTCATACCGAGTAGAATCATAAAGCCCAGCCATATCACGAAGTTTAGAATCACCAGACCCTCCTTTCGCATCCTTAAAGTCACAAACCGACCGTGATTCCCATTTCATATGCGTCTACCAAATAAAGTGGTCGGAAGGGACAAATCTCAAAACCTTTTTTTTTTTAAATTTTATTCAGATAAACGCTGCTGAGTTTAAGTTAGGACGTTGAGAGGATGGTGATGTTGAATGCTCCGTCAACTCCGTTTAGTCCAACTAGAAATTGAGTAAGAAAAGGAACAACAATTACTACACTGGAAATTTAAAACTCCGAATTATACTTGGGAGAAGCACGGGGAGGGCAGGGGGAAGGTTTGGAGTTGATATGTCCCAAGTTCGGAGTATTGAACATGAATGAATGTCAGACATGACACAACTCGCCTTCTTGAATCCAATGTCCGCAGAATACTCTCTAAAGCATTGACGGCAGATCATGAGACCATACTTCCGGATTAATCCGTGCTTGTTGGAACACGCCCGACTAGAAAGAAGAATCAAATAAGGAGTGATTAGAATGATGATATAAGTGCCAGTGGCACTGTACTGTACTTGTGTTCGTAAAGAAGGCTGATCAGCCGATCTCTCTCTCGAGTAATATAGGAATTTATGAATATTGAAAATTGATTATACAATTTTCTTATATTTTGATAGGGAACTCACCAGGATCGAGATCCAGGGCCATACTTGCGTGGATGTGAGTACCAGATATTTGCGAAACCCATTTTCGATGACCGACGACTACTAACTTCTTAGATGAACTTTGACACGAAAAATGAAAGCTGGTGCTCTTTTTTGCCTGCAAGGGAAACCGGAGATGTGAAAAGGAGTAATCACGTTTCCTGAAGTGAGGTAAATCAGGTGACGGAGAGAGAAGGGAAAATTTGAATCCAAGTGAAGCTTTCAATTTTCTGTCTTATCCACATGAAATAAGAAACACCACACAGCCCTTATTGTCTTCAACAATATTTTCATTCCTCCTCTTTATCCCCCACTTCCTTCTTGACAGAAAAAAACAAAAGAATTGAGTAATGAATAATGATCAAACTGAAAAGTAAATCATAAAAACGTTGGGCCAGGATAATCATCCCTAAGTTCACATTCACAAGGGAAATCATAATTTTTTATAGTAGTCTATTATAGCTATCTCTATGATTCTTACCTCATCACATCCAATTCAGAACTTCTTACCCTACAGTTAGTCACATTTCGTATCATTTCCCGATTGGATGCGGATGCACTATCATTTTCATTACAAAAGTCAGTTAAAACAGGCACAGTATTGCTTCCTAATATTTTCCCACGGATGAAACCAATTAATCTCTTTATGCAATTACATTGCTAAACGGTCTCTCACATTTTAAACTCCTGATTGGGAAATACTTTTTTGGATTTTCAGATGGTTTATGTTAGTCATGCATCCATCGTCATCATTCCACAAAAAATCCCGGTTATAATGATATTGAACGAAGGGAGACGGGAAATTCCAGGACGTGATTAACGGAAACACACAAAAGTTCCCAAGACTTATGAAGTCGTTCAAGGAAGAATATCAAGAAGTTCAAGAATGAAGGGAAAATGGAACAGGTAGATGATGAGATGACTTACGTCTGGTGCATAAAAACAAAGTCGGAACTCCAGAATCAACCGTGTAGAGGGTAACAGTATATTCTAGAGGTTCAATTAGTGAATTCAATTAGCGAATTCAATAAAACGTATACTACTACAGGTTCATTATTACACAAGGGTTCTAAAACCGAATGTTGTTTCTGACGTAATCGTTATGGATTTCGGCAAAGCCGTGCTAGGTCACCCAGACCACTGATGCGCATGAGACCCAACTGGAAGAGCTAAGCACGGCTCGTAAGAAATCCATAATAATTTTGTGAGAAACAATATTCGGTTTTAGAATCCTTGTGTAATAGTTGACCTCTAGAATATATTGTTACCCTTGATCCTGCCTCTGTTTTTATACTCAAGACTTAAGCCATCTCAGCTTCATCACCTGTTCCATTTCCATTCCATGTTTGAACCACACATGAAAATTTTGTTAAGATTCTGTTAATCATAACTTCCCGTATACTGCCGGTAAATCATGATTATTGCTGGGTCTTTTTCCAGCCCATGTCCTTGCGATTGGTTTCTTTATGTTTACGAATACAGGAGTAAAGATCGATCCAATTTGATCCAATTGCAAATTCAATGTCCTCCATATCACCACCCCCTGGCCTTCTATCCTTCTCAGCCCTCAATTCAGCATTTTTCCCAAAGCCCTTGGTTTGCCGGCGGTAGGCGTCATTCCACCGGTTTCTTTCAACTGTTGTTTCAGACTTTGCGTAAGCACTCAAGATTTAGGGCTGTCTTGGCGTCATTGAATCTCATGTGTGCTTAATTATTTGGCATTATTACAGAAATTGATGAGTGGATTTTTCAAGGAGTGACTCACCTTCATTTCATCGGGCAACTTTTTTTAATCCCAGAAAGAACATGGAAGCGTAGTGGCAAAATTCTCTTCCTCGTGTGTTGTATATCGTACATATACCCACGTCATTCCTTCGGTTCACGGTTCTTTAATTGACGGAAATTCCTTAACCGCAGTCCGACAATCCCAAAGATCTCGCATTATTGTTGTAAACGCATCATGTGGGAATTAACATCAGTGGCCAAAGGAGATTAGTGCGAACATGAATTCGATGGAGATGGGGTGGAGGTGAAGTAATAATGTACGATACGAGTGCAAGTGAATAAACCTGTTTTTCTTCAACAATGGTGGTAGCGTAAGATTTCCTTTGTTGAAGTCCCACTGATTCTTATATCCTGACTGACCAGTTCTCCTTGGACTGAGGAGTCAGACGCTCACTCAAAGTTGCAATTATTTCCTTACCCAAATTTTGCGCATAGTCATTCTTCATCCCTCACCCTCATCATATTTAGTGTTCAAGTTCTCGTTGCTTCCGCTTTACTTTCTCCAGAAATTCCTCTTGATAGTGGAAAATTGGTGAAAGTTTCGTTTTTCCGCCATCCACAACTTCTGGATTTTAATTTTTGTTCGAAATCGGCAGACGACTAAAGTGATCATTTTGGATTTGTACATCATCTTCCTTGCACATAAAGGTAAAACATAAAGATCATTTGGTAAGCAGTAAGCAATCCATTTTAAGTGGCTATATGTCATCTTGCTTAAGAATATGTTAGGTTTAGTTCCTAGAGACTTTTGGGAAAAGGCGTTATTGTGAAGTGCAATGTCCGAGTCATTCATTCCCTTATTAACTTTTTCTCAGGTGTGGTGGACGTGAATTAAGATCTCCACTTCTGTAACAAAGGACGTAGACGTAATCATAATTATTTCAAGATTGGGGTCATTTCTACGTCCATTGTTTTATTCTCCCAAGTTTCATTTTCATTCTCTGTTGTCCACTTGAGAAGAATTTAAGGACGTTTAAATTAGATTCCTGCTCTATAGTCATTGACAATAATTATCGCCTTCTGTACATCTGAAGATAAATGTCTCTTTTTTACACTCTGTACCAATGCAGTCCACTTCCACCACCACTAAACTGCTACGCATGGAGCATGCTACCTAGTACCTGTATAATTTCTAAGAAAATTTAAACCTAGTCTGTTGAACGCCTAAGAGTGAAATTGCTCAATTTTCTCCAAAAGGAACGCATATTTAGGAAAATGAAAGCATATCGAAAACGCATAATCAATTCTCATCAAAAATTCATAATTTCATTGGCAGCGTTTGATGGTATTTTGGTTTTCTAATTTCATTTCTATTTTCCTTTTTCCAGGAAGCTTTCCCAATTGTAAATTTTCCCTGTGCCAAAGCATGAAAGCTGGGAGCTGAAGATTAACTCACAATTGTACATCGGATTCTTCAATTGAATTCATCTAAAGAGGAAGGATGCCTCGATTTTCCAGATCCGCCCAGAGTTGGAGTCCAGGGAATCCGTAAGTTAACTTGACCTTCATTGGCTACTGAATTGTTAGGTGATTACCACTTACTTTTTATCAGGACCATATAAGACGAGGTATTATTATATTGTGCAATAATTGATATTTTCTTGAGAAAGATATTAAGTTTTAATAGCTACCTCTCCAGGATCCCCATAATTATATTCCAGTTTTTGAGGAGCTTCATGGCCCCTGGCCATGGTAATCATTTTCTGGAGGGATACACTACCGATGTATTCCTTCTTTATGTCTTGTTGTATCGTTTATGGCATAATGCGCGGATGGGAACGGGTTTGTCAGATAAATGATAATGTCTAAGGGAATCCCAATTCCCAAGGCGTATATCCCAGAGTTGAACGTTTTTTTCTTGTTTTTGACGGTCTTCAATGATGTTTGGAATGGCGCGGCAATGACGCCCAGGAATAACCAGTTAATACACACACGGCAAACCCATGGACCCGTGATTTGTCAATTCAGAAACTGTCCTGCTACGGTCTCGTCTCTGGTCTCAAGTCGGACAACAGTTTCGGATTTTTTTTATTGCTGTTATCATTGCAGACAGGTGTGGTGGATCTTTAATTGCTCTCGAAATCATAGGTTTTAGAGTTGGACCATGAACTACTTTGTCACGTTCGCGTCTTCCAATTTGACGGAAGAATTTAATATGAAAATAATTTAATTTAATTTCTCAGAAGTACTCCGTCCATCATCTATTGTTTCTGAAGGGTTTGCATGTTTAAGACACAATTGAGCCCAAGTTCATTTCTTATCCTTGCAACTACATCACATAAAACACAAGAATTGTTACGGAGTTGGTAAAGGACTAATTAAGAAAGTGGCGAAATCCAATGGCCTACAAAATATATGCATGAAATTCTCAGCAGCCGGAGGAATGACGCTCCTTATTATCCCATCTTCCAATTGTTTCATCTTTCCACCCTCGCCAACTTAACTAATAAGGAGTTCTACATATCAACATAATCTCGTTACGCGCTAATTTGAATTAGAAAGTGACAGTCTCATTTTAAAGATGAAATTGACATTGATCCTTCTTTCATGTTTGTGAATTTTAGGACTATATTGGCAAATTCCCACAACAGTTCAGCCTTGAAGAAGCTCAGGCTTCTGTTATGGAAGAATTACAAAATCCAAGTCCGCCACAGTTTCCAGGCCGTGGTAGAAATTCTAATCCCACTCCTCTTCACCATCGTCTTGGTCATTGTCCGGGATGTCGTCGTGGCAGAGCGAGTGACCGAGCCCACCATCTACAACTCCGTCGACCTTAACTATCCGCCTTATGTCGTCAGATTCGTATGGTATGAACTTATATAAACTTCCCAGCATGCGTGTCATCAATAGATGAGGAATCAATTAATTATTTTGATTTACATAAATATTGTCTGAACGGTTCTAGTTCGGAGCTATACTATACGCCAAACAATAAAGCGACAGACAAGTTCATGAAGAATCTAGTTGAAGGGTTTTTACACAAGGAAACTTTCGAATACAACGGTAGGTCAAAGGTCACCTCGTAGAAATATCAAAAGTTTTTGTCAGTTTAGTTTCTTTCAAAAGGAGTGCTCGTTTTTTGATTCTGTTCCTCTGGGTTTCTTATTGTAGTCACTGGATTTGGAACGGAAGACGAACTAATTGCAGCTTATGATAAGGTTTCAAAGCAAACTGCTACCAGCAACTCAACTGATTCGGACGTGGTTGTCCCTATCCTCGCCGGAATTGTTTTTACAAATGATTTTAATGATGGCGGAGAGGAATTCCCAGAGAACATCAAGGTTTGTTTCTATACAAGGTCATTGTTATTGGAACAAGTTATTCAAATCTAAGTTTCTTCCAACATTTTCAGTATACTCTCCGATTTCCGGCTCAACAACGGTCGGAGTTTGATATCATCAGCGAGCGATTTGGAATTAAACCGGCATGGTTTACGGAAATCCTTTTTCCCCTCTTTCAGTTTTTAGGGCCCCGGTCTAGATACAATCCTGAAGGGGGTCTTCCAGGTAGCTCTTAATTGAATATAAAAGTTAAAAGCCAAAGGCCCAAAAAATAACAAAGCCCAAATTAACTTTGATGAAAACTTTTGGAAAACTTTTCAAATTCTAGGGTATGCCTCGGAGGGTTTTCTATACATCCAACATGCAATAGACGTGACGCTGACAAAGATGTTTTTGAACCCAGCGGATTTGGTAGCCTACAATGAGCTCGATGTTCGGATCCAGCGATTTCCGTATCCACCATATTTGGAGGACAAGTATCTCTTTGCTCTCCAAGTTTGGCTTCCGCTCCTCATCATGCTGTCCTTCATTTACCCTGCACTCAATATTACCAAGTCAGTCGTTTACGAAAAGGAGAAGAAGCTTAAAGTAAATTCAAATTCAAATTACTCCAGACCACTCCAGAAACCTTGAATTTGGCTACTTATAAGTATTATTTGTTTACAGGAATCGATGAAGATGATGGGTTTGCCAAACTATCTCCACTGGGTGGCTTGGTTTATCAAGGCATTCACTTTTCTCATCGCCTCCGTAATCCTCATGAGCGTTCTGCTCAAGGTATTCAAATGATTCAAGAACTTCCAAAATCATTATTATTATTATCCCGTCCTTGGAATTGCTAAAAACAGGAATTATGTCCCTAGGCTCGCTTTGGTTCCGGTCAAGCACTAGCCGTTTTGCCAGCAGTGGACGGGTTGCTCTTCTTTGTGGTCCTTTTTGTTTTCACGTTCCAAGTTATTGCCTATTCTTTCTTTATTTCCACTCTCACCAGCACCGGTAAGTTCTTTGGACACTAAATTTAATCTGTTATCTGCTCCTATACCCATTTTCCATTTTGGTTGCAGCTAATGCTGGAGCAACAATTGCCGGCGTCCTCTGGTTCATCCTCTTCATCCCCTACTTTTTCATCCAACCCCGATATAACATTTTGTCTCGAGGGGTGAAACTGTCTTGCTGCCTTTTGACGAATCTGCCCATTGCACTGGCTTGTCAAATCTTATGCATGTTCGAAGGAACAGGGGCAGGACTGCAGTGGTCAACGTTCTTCCAAGGCTCTGGGCCAGATGACAACTTTGCCATGTTTGATTGTTGTCTCATGATGATGGTCAACGCCGTTTGTTACATGATGCTGGCTCTCTACATAGAAGGCGTCTGGCCGGGTAAGATTATAAAGCATATCCTCGATCACGATTATTGAAATCTTAAGCTGGATTTTAACTCTAAACCGACTTTTGTATTTTAGGTGAATATGGCGTCCCTCTCCCGTGGTACTTTCCTCTAACGGTACGGGCGAGTATAAATAATCCTGATTTCATCAATACTTACTAAATGAGACTTGTCTTGTTTAGAAATGGTATTGGACGAATGGCGTGCGACATTCGGACAGCCATACACGTCCACGCGGGGTTGAAATGTCGCCTAATCACTTCCAAGCCGAACCGCATGGGAAAGCAGGCATACGCATCACCGGCCTCTCCAAGAGATTTGCAGACAAATGGGCAGTGAAGGATATGCAACTCAACATGTATGAAAATCAAATCACGGCACTCCTAGGTAAGATTCAATTCTATTAAAATCCCGAACAGCTTTGAAGATCCAGTAGCCTGTGGGGTAATTTGAAACACAATAATACTTGTAGTAACACCATTCTAATTTCAGGTCATAATGGGGCAGGGAAAACGACCACAATGTCCATGCTCACTGGACTCTTCCCACCCTCCAGCGGCACCGCCTATATCAACAATTACGACATCTGCACTGATATTGACTCTGTTCGTTCAAGCCTTGGGATCTGCCCTCAGCATGATGTTCTCTTTGACGAGCTAACCGTGGAGGAGCATATCAAATTCTTCTGTCTCATGAAAGGGTTCCCAGAGGCCTTGGTTGAAGGTGAGATAACCAGAATGGTCACTGCCCTCGGACTCAAGGATAAAAGGAAGTGGCAGTCCCATACGCTCAGCGGTGGGATGAAGCGGAAACTCTCCGTCGGGATTGCACTCTGTGGAGGCTCAAAGGTAAGTGCGTCTTTGTAAGAGTAACTGGGATGACTCGTGACCGTGACCTTTACTGATTTTTGAAATATAATTTTCTCCCCGGATTAGGTTGTGCTATTGGATGAACCGACGAGTGGAATGGATCCTGGTGCCCGTCGCTCCACATGGGATCTCATCCAAACTGAAAAGAAAAATCGGACAATCTTGTTGTCCACTCATTTCATGGAGGAAGCAGATTTACTCGGAGACCGAATTGCAATTATGGCTGAAGGACAACTACAATGTGTTGGAAGCAGTCTCTTCTTGAAAAAGAAATACGGTAAGGCGAAGGCCCAATATAAATTTGTGTTGCATTTTAACCCCCCGGCAGACACTCACGCCCACAGTTTACAGTAGTAGTTATTATCTTTTATTAGGCGGAGGCTACCACTTGATTATTGTAAAGGAAACGGGCTGTGAAGTAGAGAATATTACAAACTTGTTAAAGACACGAATCCCGGATGTGGAGATTGATCAGGATGTTGGGGCCGAATTAAGTTACTCCTTGCCGGATAACAAGTCCAGTTTATTTCCGGAAATGTTCACGGAACTTGAGAATAGGAAAACAGAACTCAAAATTGCATCCTACGGAGCCTCAATTACAACAATGGAGGAAGTTTTCATCCGGGTTGGACGAGAGGCAGACCAGAAAATGGCCGACGAGTTTGAGCGGACACATTCCATTGAAGAAGTGGCGGCAGGCAGGGCGAAACAACTCCAAATCTCCTTGAATAGTGTCAACGGGTCCAAAACGAATCTCTACAGCCGAGGAAGCTCTGTAAGAAACACGGGGGTCGCTCTCGTCCTGCAACAATTTAAGGCAATGCTGGCCAAGAAATGCATCTACTCGATACGGAACCGAATTCTTCTTTTGGGACAGGTGAGGAGAAGAGGACAAAAACTTATAACTTATGAATTCATTTATTTATTTTATTCTAAAACCGTTTTCATTGGTAGATGGGAATCCCTCTTTTTTATTTGTCACTGGTGCTGGGAATTCTAACCACACTCCCTGGACTTACAGATCCCCCGGCATTACCTTTCACCCTTTCCGTAAGTCCTTTTTACGATTGAGTCTTGAGTGTCATGAAGTTCAGATTCTGAAATGGAAACTATAATCCACAGCGTTATGAAAGCATTGGCGAGACTGTGACTCCTGTTGTTTGTAATGAGACGAGCATATTTTGCAAAAGTTACAAAGATTTCGTTTCTGAGCATCACCGTCTGGATGTGGCTCCTGGGGATACCAATTTAATTGATTACATTCTGAAACTGGTAAGGAAACGTACTCCAATTTAGCCAACCATTCAAGGTGGTTACAAATAGTAATTGTCTGGATTTGGCTTACAGCAAACGGAAGATTTGCCTCGAGTCAATTTCCGCTACATTGTTGGATTTGAAGAGCGTCTCTCCGCCGAAGCCCCGAATACGACGGAACTGGTTGGTTTTTTCAACAATCAACCCTTCCACTCCCCACCGCTTGCCTTAAATTTCATTACGAATGCCGTTCTCCGGACATTCACCAACTATTCCGTGGAGATTGTCAACCATCCCTTGCCCTATTCAAATCTGGACTCTCTGAAACAAACTGGGAGTTTGTACACGGTTGGATTCCAAGTGGGCTACAACATTGGGTTTGGAATGTCCACTCTCGCCGCCACCTTTGTCGTCTTCCTAATCACCGAAAGAGAGTCACGCTCCAAGCATCTCCAATTTGTTTCTGGACTTAAATTCCCAATCTTCTGGTTGGCCAATTACGTCGTTGACATCATCCTCTGCATCATCCCTTGTCTCTGCCTCAGTGGGATCCTGATCCTGTTCCAAATTGAAGATTTCTATGATTTCTACATGCAAATCTACCTGTTGGTTCTCTTTGGTTGCTACTGCGCCGGATCCATTCCCTACATGTACCTGTGGAGCTATTGCTTTACAATCCCTGCTTCCGGATTTACTCGCATGGCCATTTACAATATATTCACAGGTAACATCTTATAAGAACTCTCAAGGCCCATATCTTTGCGTATGCGTGAGTGAGAGTCAATTTTCCCCAACTTTGTCTTTTTCTAGGGATGGCAAGCATGTTGACTGTCGTGATTTGCCAAATTCCGGAACTTCAAATTTTCCACGTCGCTGAATTGCTGAATGACATTTTCCTCATCTTTCCAAACTTTGCTCTGGGAATGGGCATCGTCGACTTGTCCACAAACTTTCAGCTCAACAAACAGTGCACCAAGGAACTCAATCTGGAATTTATTTGTGACGCTTTTCCGGATAACATTTGCTGTTCCAAAGGTACGTCACCTTCAAACACCTTAATTACCATTTACGTTTCATTTTTTTTTCAAATAATCTTTTGTCCAAATTTTAGTGAAAAGGAATTATCTGGACTGGGAGCACAAGGGGATTGGGAAAAACGTCTTTGCATTGGCACTACTCGGGGTCGTGTCAACATTTGTGCTCCTCCTTCATGACAGTAAACTCCTGGAAAGGATCTTTTGCTTCTGGAGAAAAGGGAAGCAGGTTGTTGGGGATTCGGATGAAACTGAGGGTAAGTTGGGGGCTTCTAAATTCCCGACAAGCAGCTTTCTTACGGATGCGTCATGTCGGCTTTTTTAAGTAATGATGCCGGAATTCTGATTTATCCCGTATGCTCCATTTTCTGCTTTTGTTCTGCATAGCTGTGATGCTTAAGCCTGTACTAACAATTAGCAACGAGCTAGCGGATGTGACAGAAGGTGATGGATGGTTTGGTTGTTTAACAATTTTAAAATTTGACAAAACCTAGCCTAGCACTTTTTAAACTCGATCCTTAAAAAAACTTTCAGCGGAACTGGCAGTAGAGGATTGTGATGTTACAGCTGAAAAAGAACGAATCCGGAAAACGAATTTGGATAAACTCTTCAAAACTGACAATTTAATCTTGAGGTATAAACTCATTTCCAATCCTGCGTCCTTGATGTTAATTTCGTACTTTTGCATCAGTTTAAAAAAAAAACTAATTCTTATTTCACAGGGACTTGACAAAATACTACGGAAAATTCTTGGCAGTGGATAACTTGAACCTTGGGATCCAAGGAGGACAAACGTTTGGGCTGTTAGGAGTCAACGGTGCTGGGAAGACGACAACCTTCAAAATGTTGACAGGGGATATCTCCGTGTCATCTGGGGATGCCTTTGTGCATTCCCACAGTGCCCGGAACGACATCAAACAAGTCCACAGTAACCTGGGCTATTGTCCACAGTTCGATGGACTCATTGGAGAAATGACGGGGAGAGAGACGATCCGCATGTTCGCCAGGCTCCGTGGTATTCCGGAAGGAGAAATTGATGATTTGGCAGACGATTTAGCAGCTAGCCTTATCTTTACCAAGCACCTTGACAAGCAAGTCAAAAATTACAGCGGGGGGAACAAGCGGAAGTTGTCGACGGCAATGGCTCTGGTGGGGAATCCACCAATCGTTTTTCTAGACGAACGTAAGTCAGAGTTTTATCAACCCCCTATCAAATCTCAGGAGTCACCAACCTAGCCCTACTTTATATTTTTCGTGTAGCCACGACTGGCATGGACCCTGTTGCCAGGAGACACTTGTGGAATGCCATTTCCTGTGTGAGAGATGCCGGGACAAGCATTGTCCTCACTTCCCACAGGTTAGTAGTCCAGCAGTAGTTACTAAAGTCAACGGAAATTGAAAGAATTCCTTGTCGTCTAATTTCAGTATGGAAGAATGTGAGGCACTTTGCACTAGACTTGCCATTATGGTCAACGGAAAGTTCCGATGCCTAGGATCTCCGCAACATTTGAAGAATAAATTCGGAGAAGGTTACACACTCATTGCTCAAGCTGCCCCTACAGATCTTGGAGAAGGCTTTGACAGAGCCAAACAGGTAACGGACCCGCACAGAGGAAGGAAGTCCATCCAGCAGGGCACTTGCAATTTCTAATAATCCAACATCTGCGTCTTGTTCTTTGTAGGAATCTGGTCGGCGACGCAGCTCTTCTAGAATCCTCAGAAAAATCAAGTCCGCACAAAAGTGGGAGAGAGATTTAGACGGGCTACGAAGTTTCATTGAAGAGTCTTTCCCCAGTACGCTATGCGCCCCAATTTAACTCAATGGAGGTAAAAGAATTCAGACTTTACAGAATTCTGTTTTTTTTTTCATTCAGCCTCTGTACTGAAAGATATCCATCCCGGATTCGTCCACTACCACGTCCTACCCTCCCCTGATGTGACATGGGGTCAAATGTTTGAGAAAATGGAAATTGCCAAGGAAAGGTACAATCTGGACGCTTATTCCGTAGGACAGACAAGTTTGGAACAAGTCTTCCTCAACTTCACCAAAGCTCAAATCAATATTGAGGATACGAGTGGCACCAAGAAACCATGGTGGAAGTGTTGATTTATTTGAGAGGAGTCTTTAGAGACAGGATAGGCCAGAGAGGGGTCTCTTTTATGAATCTACACGTTACATTCCTATCCCCAATTCTCTGGTTTAAAGTTAGTTTCAATTTATGGCTCAAATAACTATGTTGTGATAAAGGCATTAAGCATTAAATATTCAAGGTAAATGAATTCAAAGATCAAGTCGAAAATCGAATAAATGAGTTGAAGAAACACTGCGGTGCTCCTTCAATATTGTAAAGAAATAGAAATTGGACTAAATGGTAATTAAATGAGGAGGCTCGCTCTGTTGTTGTCCATGCACTTACAAATCCTCAATGTTCGCCGAGCCATGTGTATACTTTACTTTGGCTGCTTCCAAATCCTTTTCATAGGATTTCAGCATTTCTTTTACCTGTGACAAGGAAATGCAGACGTTAATTAATGTCATTTTCCGCCTGAATGTTCTCTTGAAAGTCTAGGGAGGAAAGCGGCGTACCTTGTTGTTTTCGATTTTACAATTTTGTTTTGCATTCTGGAGAATCCTGACAAATGCCTCAAAGATTGCATCATTGTTCATGTACTTCTCATAGAGTGGAAGACGGTCTGTGATGATCTTGAAACTTCGGTCGTTGTAGGTAAGGAGACTGAGGCAGTATGAATTGTCTTCAGCAGCGGCATCAGTGAGTCCTGTATTGCCAAAACGATCAACCAGTTTATCCACAATCCCGGCAATCTCCATCACTTTTTTGAAGGGTTGGAGGAAGTTCCTAGAAGTTAAAATTCAAATTGGAAACTAGGATTCCGAATTCAAATGCGTTCAAATCTTATCATTTACTGACTTCATAATGAGCTGAAACTTCTCCCTATTCACTCTCTCGTTCATAGAAGTACGGATGACCATGTCGGGAATGATACTGTGCAACATTGTATCCTTCTCTTGACACTCACGGAGGAAATTCTTGGTCACCTCTTTAAGAATTTTCAAAATAAAATAATTATACAAAGAGAATTATACAAAGAGGATGCTGCCAGTATCTTTCCCCTGCGAACCTTGGATGTCCTCAGAGTCATCTGCCAGGCAAAGAATGGTATCCGGGAGAATATCCCGAAGTTTCAGAACGTCACTTTGTGTTAGGAAAACCACAAAATCCAGAACCATGAGACGGACTCTCTTGTGTTCAGAAGTTAACCTAAATTAGAGAAAGCAAGAAATCGAGGAAAGTTAAACTTGACAGAATGTCACCCCACTCGAACAATATCCAAGTCCTCGAGTCATTATAATAATTAAGCGGATGTTACCCTACCCGGATATGATGAGGTTATTGCATCGTTCCATTTTGTTCGGGTAAGAATCGTTCAGTAAGATTGCCATCAATATCATTTCCACCGTTTCTTCCGGGTGAGTAATGTATTTCCAGAGCTTCACGAAAATCTTTAAATAATTGAACGAATTACATACTGCTTTAGACATAACATAGTTACTAATTTATTCGACGAACGCTCACCTCCATCCCACTCTCCATTGCTTTAGATCCAACCAGCATGCATTGACCAAAGAGATGAATCGTTGCTATCCGTACCCGAGAGCTTTGAATCCGATTATAACGTTTGCAAATATGTTGAACAAATCGCCTAGAACACAAATTAATTAGAATGCAAATGAGAGTTCCAATTGTTTAATTCATTACTAGTGCTAAAAAAAATAAAAGTTCGCCAACCAGTAGAAGCTGATGACCCCATCTTCCAGCAAAGACTCGGTGTAAGTCCGAAGAACTTCAACTTCTTTATCAAACCCAATTTGACCCACAACAGCCTCCAGCTAAAACAGCCGAATTTGTAAAATGTTGCGTTGGCGGATTTCATTTAAAAAAGACTTTCCAATTACCTCTTGATTATCCGCCTTCAACATTGAATCCTCGACCGTGTCGGCAAAACTAACTTGCTTGCTCCCACCTGACTTGCGCCTGGAATGCAGTTCAACAAAGGAACGCCGCAAACGGCGTTTGACAGCCGGAGTAGATCGAATAGCATCAATTTGACGAAACGCCTTGCGCTTTTTCACTTCGTCAAGAATGGTATGCGTGTGGTAATTCGAGTGGTAACCCGTGATGGCACCTCCGAGTACGAGCAGCCTGAGAGTGCAATCGGAATTACAAGAATTAAACAATCCTTAAATACTGACGTGGTCGGAGGCCAGGAAAGAAAATACTAACAACCAATACTTGCCTCAGCATGACTTCCTCTGACATATCATGCTCATAGGTTACGTCTGCTGAATCAATTTCCATTTGGTTAGCAGCAGTGTCTGGAAAAAGCCAAGGGTAGCTTTTTTCGACGATGGGAGTAATATTCCCACTAGGGAAAAACGAATAGTTGTAGATCAAGGAGATCCCGGCGTCAATCACTCCAATAAAGTGCTCGTTGCAGGCACGACGAGTATCCGGATGAAGGGTGTGAAGGATGAGATCAGAGATTTTCTTGAACAAGGCAGACTCCGCTGAGAGCCTACGAGAAAAATATTTGGATTCAATTCAGAATGGAACAAATGAAAGTAATTACTACTCCTCTCATAAGAAAATGAAGATTTTTTTCTTACTTATGGGAGAAATATCTAGGAGGGACTTAAAAATCATAGGCTTTTCGCTTTCGGTACTTACACCGGGTCTCGGAGGACGAAAAACAACTGATAGTCAATTCACACTATCTGCTGAGAAAACATTTTTAGGGCATCCCATGCACTTTCTACACGAGGCCTGTTTCCTCAGGGGATATCGAGGGTGAATTATTAGTTGTTTAGCTCCCATTAGTAGCAAATTGCTACCTACATTTGCATTCTCTCATGAGAGTAGTTAAGGAGGAGCCATTACCGAACACGTTTAACATCAGTAGTAGTCTGCTTCCCCTCTCCAAGAAATTCGGTTATCGTCAAGAGTCCCAGATGAGCAAACTCCATGTCTTTCAATCCACGCTCACCCAAAGTCACCTCCAACAGCGGCTCAAACAGAGAGTGAATCGAGTTTTTGTCAGCCCTGGAATGAACAAGTTTCTCAGATTTATAATCAAGAAAGGAAAATTGAATAAAATGAATGACTTACTTGGCACAGGTGTACAAAATGTACAGAGCAATTTTCGCCTCGTGCTCGCCCATGTTTGGAATTTTCAACGTTACCATATCCCACAAAACCTAGAAACGTCCAATGAAGGATAGAATCAGTTGTCAGTTCCAAATACTGTTGAGTTGAATGTGGAAAATTGGAGTCATGCCTTCAACTCTGCCACATGGATCTTCTTCGCAGTGAGCATTTCCTCAATCAAGAATGAAATGTGAGTCCGCTTTTCCTCCCCAAGTCTGTCGCATAGGCCCACCAATATTTTCATCAAACCCAAAGGTCTAAGCAGAATGAATACAAGGAAACAAAGAAAGTATTAAACAGGCCCTGCACCTCAAATGAAATGAATTCGCGTCCTCACGATTCGGAGTCAGGGCCCTTCAAGTAGATAAGAGAGAATGGTTCCAGAATATTCCCAACAACTGATTTACTAAGACCGCTCACAATGTCCAAAATCTGGACTTCGACACTTGGTGGAATAGGGTATTCAAACACTGACAAATTCCCCAAGAAGCTAAGCGTCTCAATCTGATCCGCCGGCGTCCCCTTCTCGAGAAGAAGTAATGCCGTGGGAATAACCGTTTCCAGCATGAGCTCACTCATAGTTTCACAAATCTGTCCAACAAATCAATCCAATTCAAATAAAATTGGTTTGCCCAAGACTATTTAAAAAAAAATGGAATTCGAGACTTTGAAGACGTTACGTGTAAATGGTGATGAAGACGTCGTGACACTTCACTTTCTTCCGATTCCAAAACCTCTGCTGCACTCCGATTCAGTTCCGTGTTGGCGTGCTCCTGGAGGGTTTCCAAGTCAATGCCGAGCTCGCTGCCAATATATGTTCGATAGACGTCATAGGTATGGTTATTGTAAAAGTTCCTATTAGCACAAACGGTCATTATACTACAAGTTAACGCAAATTATGATTATGATCTTCAAAACAGTACTGAAAGACTTCATCATCAGCAAATTCCACTGTTGCCCGAAAGAAACATTCACAGGCTTCCCAAATCTTCATTTCCTGGACCAACTTGTGAATGTGCTCAACAGCAGTCTCTGCGTTCTAATATAACAGAATTTTTGGTTTAAACGCTTCGACATGCCCATTCTCTGGAATTCTCCTTACTTTAAGTTCTTCCGGCAATGGTCGATTACAAAGCGCCTTTCCCAAGAAGGTTTGGCTGATGTGATCTGTAAACTCCTTGACGTAAATATTCACAATCGTTTCCTTTCTGTCAAGTCTGATATGAGCTAAACGTTCCTGCATGAAGGCTCGTCGTTGTCCTAGAGCGTACTCATGGAATGCTTCCGGCGTATACTGAACATGAAATAAATAAAAATTTAAATTCAACTAATCCCACGGCACGTAGTTATGTGTAAATGGTGCACACCTTGGCGAGGATTGGCTCAGCATTGACGAGGACGGTAAAGAAATTGAAGGCATTCTTTCGTGTGGTTGCAGCCGAATCCAATAAGCGATCAGCTATCTCATTGAAAAATCCCATCATTTCGTCTATGAGTAGTCCATTGTTCTCCACAAGCTTCGAAATCATGTTCACAGTCTAAATAATTCAATTCAGTTAATCTTTTTAACTCAAACTTGAAAGAAGTAGAAGGAACCACTTTAGCCCTGTCCTTACCTTGCTACGAACAACCGCATTTACATCGCAGATAAAATCTTCAATGTGGACCATAATCTTGTTTCTCAACTGCTTGCAATCGTCCTCGGTTGTCCTCCCTGCATCAATTTCTCCCTTTTGCCATTGGATAATTTCCACCAAAATTGCAAGCACGGCGTTTCGGACTGCCACTGCCTAAAAAATACCAATCAATCAGAAAGACAACGAATTAATGTTATACTTCATCATCCGATTCTACTACAGAAGAACTCAACTGGGAGTCCAAATCAAGTCTGAAAATTCTTACATCAGATTCCACAAACTGGAATACATAAGGCAAGGAGTGCTCTTTAATCTCTCCAGGGAAAGTGGTTCCAATTTCAACGAGGAAGGTACTGAATCCTTTGTCTATTTGATCCCTGTACTCAGCACTGTTTATGACATCGATGGCCCTGGCGATGGATTTTCTGACGACATTGGGTAACTTCCAGTCCTTCTTCAAGCCAATCACAACCTTACAAACGGCTCGAGCCATATCATCCGTGTCCACGATATTCTGATTAAAAAGGTAAAGGTGAGTAAAAATGATACATGAAAAGAATAAATTATGTGCCACTTACAAACATGAGATCTCGTATCAACTGGTCTTCCATTCCAACTTTGCTGATGAAATGGTGAAAAAGTTCCAAGAGCATATCCGATACAGTATTGTCTTTCAAAATATCCCGAGCCGCATACTTAACGCAATTGCTCAAGGAATGTAAAATTAACCTAAATTATACACGCAAAAAGAAATCAACCATTAGAACATGTCAATTAAGTTGTTTTGTTAATCTAAAAGCTAAGATGAAGTAACTTACTCGTAGAAGACTTTTTTGTTGACCATGGTCATGTTGGAGTTCCAAATGGGTAGCAGATTCATTTTCAACATCAGCATAAGAGTTTCCAATATTTGCTCTCTGCTTTTAATCCAGAAGCCGAACGGGCGCTTAGCATCATGTGCCGACCTGCCTCGAGGTATCTTGTCCTTGCCAATTTGATTCGATACTTTTGAACGGTAGTTGAATTCTTCCAAAATTGAGTAACCCAGCCAAATTGCGACTCCAACAAGTAGCTGAAAATGTTTACTTTCGGCATCATTCAATTCTTCCAGTCTATCCTTAACCGCCTGGAGCTCATCATAGGCAACCTTAACAGCTGTCGTATTAAAAAAAGATAAAACTTTAAGAGTTAAAATAAACTTTTTTATATCAACATCCTCCTTCATCTTACCCAAATTCACAAGACCAACAAGCCCTTTCTGTACGGATTCCTGTATTTTGTCACTCCGTTTCATCAAAGTAACTAACGGAGCATATCGACTCAAGAGAGACTTTACGTTAGAATTCCTAATTTCAGACTTGAGGTCTAGAAAAATTTAATAAAAATATTATTAATTAAGTATCCATGTTCTGCTTTCAGTCATGATCTCTATCCGTCTGTCCTCAAAAGTAGGCCAATTGTACTAAATTAGAAATAATTTAGAAGGCCCATGCAGGATAATAAATAAGTTCATAATAATAATAGTTACCTTCGATAAAAGGAAGCTCATAATCCCGTTCAATCTCTACCGTGGTGACCGTTTGACCCAAGTCACTCATGTACTTCAACATATCCTGCTCTTTGAATAAAACCATTCTGGCTGGAGGGCTGGACGAATGCAATGATGTCCCGGTCGAGGACGAGTAGTGACTTGTTTAAAAGATCAATCAAACAATCAATTCAATTTTAATTTCTAACAGCTTTAAATGAACTTGAACTTACTACTAAACGATCTGTGACCTATATCTTACTGACTCACCTCGTAAAAGAAATACTGACCAACAAACAACAACAACGGGCTGGAGGTTGCTGCAGCGGAAGCGGACTAGCTCAGACTCCTCTCCTCAACTCACTCAACCGAAGAAACTGAAAGCAGAAGAAAGGGAAAGCGAACGGTGCAAAAAAAAAGTGGATGGATTTCCCGCTTCCTATCCCGCTCCTTTCTCTTCTGCTTCACACTGCACAGTCTCACAATTTCCGGACATAAAGGAAAGGAAGCCAAGGAGTACAGTTAAAGTTAACTAA
>Ga0194135_10000722_pt1 | contig 19412 bp, 21 predicted proteins | sample LitLau_LLRF_2013_FD_134024 | JGI IMG/M metagenome (GOLD analysis project Ga0194135, IMG submission 134024) | Freshwater sediment microbial communities in response to fracking from North America - Little Laurel Run_MetaG_LLRF_2013 (version 2) | ecosystem: Environmental > Aquatic > Freshwater >...
GAATAATAATAATCAACTAATATGTTGTGGCGATCTTCATCGTCTTTGTTCCCTTCTGCTTTATCGTAGTAGTAGTACCAAAGGACACACAACTTATAAATTCGCCCATTAGTATTAATTATGATTCATTCATGTGTGAGAATTCCACTGAAGAAATGGGTTGAGAGATTTGCTGGTCAGCCATTATTGTGGACTTAACAAACAAAATCCTAATCATTTATAAACTAACTTTCATATCCATTTGTCAATAATTGTTTGTCCTGGTATGAAACATTAATTTACGGGATCGTCAGACCTGGAAGAAGGTGAGGAACTTACAATTGTAATTTATAACCCACTCTCATTTTTACATTACTCGTATTAACATTAATCGTACAATTGCTTGCAAGACTGAATGAGCAAGGTTAGATTTAGAAATAGTGAAGTGAATTGTTCAATAAGGATATTTACTAATTCTACTCATTATTTGTAATTGAAACTTATACATGGTGTCATGCGACACAAATAATAAACTCATGCAAATGAATTTCAAAAATTAAAGAAAGCCATTTTCACAAGAAACTCATATCTCACACGATAATCTCAGTTCACACGGACGGCATCGTTGTTAAATATGAATATTGTTAAATATATAGAGTGTAGAAATCACGCATTGATTGAAAGTGAGCCAAGGTACTTAAACAACTTTTAAAACACACTTAAACTATATAATTTATATTATTTCGGTTGTGTGATTTATCTCAATTCCTGAACAATGGTTCATAATAATAATAATATATAGAACAATTCCTTATTCTTGTGCGTTTCATGTCTTCAAGCCCAATGAAGTTGAACTTATAGCGATAAAATGTGTCAAGCCCAAAGATAAGATATATTTTTCGGTGATCAAACAACTCAAAGCCATAAAGAATTAGACTCGCATGTAATATATAAACTCATAAAACTAAAACGTATAAAGTAAAAATATCGTACGGTTGTCTTCAGTCTATTTAGCTCATCATTATTGTTTCAAGGGTCATGTATTTTTATTTCGTACAGCTTAATCGACATATTGTAAAGGGAGTGAGAAGAACAAAGCTGTCAACTATACATGGGCTATCTTCATGAGAGAGATGTAAGAAGAAGACGTTTGGACTAATCTTAAAACTCTATTTGGGAATGGACTGCACCAAAACTATCTATATACCTCTATGAGAAGACAGACCCACACAGAAAGTTACACAGCTTAAGGCACAGTTATCCAAAGAACCAAAAGCTAAAACTACCTAAAACCTTCCTGGAATTGAATCAGGGAGTCGTGTTTCACTAACCCATACCGTCGTCTTAAATACTCCATGAAATTAAGTTTCATTGCAGACCTGCACAAACACATACAAGAACTACTTGTTATAAACATCCTTACACAAGAAGAAGCTTGTAACTTGTTTGTTAAAAATCACATATATAGCTCCCATTATCTACTTCCAGTTATGAGTTGATACGAATAAACCACGAGAAAAATACGCAGTCAACAGTGCAACTTGAAAACTCACACACATTAAATTATTATTGTAGACTGAACATATTTAGTGACAATTGTGTTTCATTCATATCGATGAATTTAGAACGGCGTCAGTCCAGAGAGAGAGAGAGACTTTGAGATAATAAACTTTGAGAAAGTGACAACAAGGAGGAGTATAATAAGTAATTCTTAATTGAAACCCGTCTAGTTATTTATTGGACGTGAGATGCATTACTTCCCAAGTGATTCATCTCTCTTTCAAGACATATATACACATTTATATACAATGAAAGAATTAAAGTGTGTACACTACTCTAAGTGAACTGGAGTAAAAATCTAAAACACACACACATACACTCATACTACGTACAAAAAGACACATGCAAGAACATTCTTTCAAGATGAAGTTACATAAACACTCGTCACCAATTTCACTTGTATCATTTTGGCACCTACACGGAGTGCTCTTAACTGTCCTCCTAATAAATTTCGTTGAAGTCAGTGGAATTGCTTTTGGCAATGAAGAGAATAATAACGCTGCTGTTCTGGACTATGTCAGATTAAATTATCAAAGTCGCCTTCGGAAGTCGTCCGATGAAGAAGGAGATGTAACATGGAACATTGGAGAGATTTCATCATGTTCGCAACTTCAACCTGGTTGCTTTTGCGACAATTCCTTAAAAACCGCAGTCTCAAGTTCCAAAAGTGTCAATGGAATTGTTTGCACCTGCAGTGATGCTACTCAGGTATTTTTTTTACATTTACTCCCTTATAGTGTAATACAATCCTTTGCTATCGTTCACCCTAATTGCAATAAATCACATTTGACTTTCATCTCATATTTCACAATGTACAATACATAGTTAAATAGAAATGACATGTTAATCGAATCCCACAAAATAATGTTCTTCTCGTCCAACCAAATGTCATCTAGGCATTATTCAATTCTAAAGCAATCCATCATCACCGCTAATGACTAAATATATATATATATTTCAGACTGTGAGCATAAAGAAAACGGACCAGAGAAGAGGAAACGGATCTGACGTGCGGAATTGGACAATTCAGAATTGCTCTAAAGTAATTCTGCACAAAAATTTCCTCACTACCTTTCAAAGTAGCAGCAGCATTCCGCTTACACTGGAACTGAGAAACATCACATCGCTTATCATACACGAAGAGGCTTTCAAACTTGATGGCAAGTGAAATTATTATATTCCCTTATCGTTTTGATGTGTTTGATTAGTCACAAAATTGACTCGATTATGACCTCCGCTTCCTCCGAGAACTCTCTGTGTGTGTATGCGTTGACTCATATTAATCATTAAAAAATACATATCTTTTCGCGTATCATGATTGCAAGCAAAGGAAGAGATGAACTCTCACGCTTTTCTTTGATAATTTACACACACACACGGCAACCCGTGCAACAACAACAAAAACAACCTCACAGAAGAAGTAACCTTGCCAGAAATTCCTCTAATAACAAAGATACCATTACAAACATTCCTCCACCTCGGGAGTCTTTACAGAATAAAACTTTTATAGATTTGTCAAGCTTTTTCAGTAAAGATTTCTGATGATCTCGCACATATCTCTCATGCTAAAGTACACACAACAATCTTGGTATATAGTACACACACGCTATCACATCTCGCCTGAACTTCCATCCATCTCTTTTTCTGTCTTAAACAATTCAGCCGTGGAATTAGTGGAAGGACACACTCACAAAATAAATCTATGCATTTAAGTCGTTTAAATTTCATTACATTTTTTCGTCCATCACATTCTCTATCTCTCTCTCCAACTCTTTATTGACAAAAAGGATATGTTCATCTCTACAATCTACAAACACTTTTATTCATTCCCATTCATTCATGAGAGATTGGAGGGTGAATCACACACATAGACATATTAAAAATACTAAAATACTTGTGTGTACTTATGCATAAATCATCATAAAGTCAGTTTCAAGTATGCCTGAGAGTTTAAATCGTCTATCTACAGATCTGTGTATAAACTTACGCACAAAATGTGTATTTCAATGAGATGTAAAACACACACACACTCACTCACGCATAGACAAAACGATTTCAACTCTTTTCATGGAGGAGTCTGCAAAGAAAGGCTTATAAATACGATTGATATCTCTCTCCCTGTTCCAAGTCTACAATAAACGAATATTTAAAAAATTTATTGTTTCCCATCCCAAATTAAACAAGAGGGTAATACTTAAAGTGGTTTTTGGGACTTTTGTGAGAGCCCATAAGCCGTATTATTGGTAGTAGTATGCGTATGGAGAGTTGATAGCAAACGGAACCATCTGGGTTCTGGATGAGATAGTATCATCATCCTAGCCATTTCCTGTGCTCTACAAGTTATTGAATTAGATAGAAATTCGTCTTTCATCATGTCAATGGGTATAAAACCACAGAAAAATAAACGGAAATTAGGATCAACAAACATTAAGATGAGTGACTAAAGCTTCAGGCTCCTTTATACTATTACATGAGACGAGTGTTCACACAAGTTCCTCTTCTTTAAAGAAGATCCCATTACAGTCGACCTCCTCTAATAATCCATGTAGTCCTTATATACACGCTTAAGCTTAAACTGTGGGAACTAAAGAGCAAGTGTTGAGCGAAACACTTTTGACTTCGTGTACAAGTTAAAAGCGTATGCATACACATAACACACGAACAAACTTAAATGAATGATATAGTGTACAAGCGTCTTCATCGTCGTTTGTCGAGCCATAAGGTGTGCGTCAAGAAGACCTGTCGATATATATTAACATTATGGTCTTCATCGGAAGTCAGGATTTTTACCATTCTAACCTTCTCTTGTATGTTAAATGTTCAAATGTGTTATTTATCGTATCTCTACAAAAATCTCATTATAAATCGAGAGATATTTGCAACTATAAATATACACATTTGAAAAACCTACAAAACTCTCGCACTCTGTGTGTGTGTGTTTTATAAACATGTCAAGTCGAGAACGAAAGCAAATGAGAAACCTTATCGATGATAAAACTGGGAGGAAGTTGAAGCTGCATAATGTGTCACGCTTAATTAGCACACTACCGGAACTCGACTTCATAGAACTGAGAGTGTAGAAAAACATTAATACACAACACGAGACAAACTTATTTTACCGACCTTTTTTCGAAAATCTTTCTTTCACACCCTTTTCAATATGATGACAACGGTATTGAGGATTCGTGTTGGTTTAGTTGCAATAATTATGTTCTCTCAACACTTGTTACAACTTCAGTGGGAGCATAGACTGCTATACTGCATGTTTGATTTCTAATTTTTCCACTCGGCTGTGTGTTATTGTATGAAGAATACAAAAGTCATGCTGATCTATTCAAATGAATGAATCTTTCTTTCTACTTGCAGATTCTGGAAGCTCTTCTAACAAAACTGTAGTGGTGTTCAACTCCTGTGGGATTCAAAATGTTCCTTCTAAGTCATTTCCTTCTTATTTGAACACAATCAAATTCGTGAATTGCACCGTTGGCTCATTTTCTCCTAACTTCATTCAATCTTTGAAGTTTCACAAGGTCATGTTTGATTCGTCGTCTGTAGGAGAATTTCAAACTGATGCTTTTTACAGTAAAAGTCTTGTGGATTTCTTTCACGCTCATAATTCTTCATTTGGAAGAATTCATAGGAAAGCTGTAGCCTCAGCAATTCAGCATTTGTCTTTGACAGACTGCCGTTTGGGAGATGTCGATAGTGAAAGCTTAAGTGGATTCGTTGGGAATTTCAGGATTGAGCGATCTGTTATTAATAATACACATCCCCAAGCGTTTCTCATCTCGTCTTGGACATCATTTATCTTAGTCAATAATACGTTTAAAAATGTCATGAAGTATGGAATAGACTTGACTACTCCTGATGGAGTCTCATCATCGAAAGACACACGTCCTGCTCGTCTTCTAGGGAACTCGTGGATTAATGTCACAACTGATTTCATTCGAACAACAGCCACTGAAACTCCCTATGTTGAAGTTCAAGACAATGTCTTCAAGAAATTGTGTTCCTGTGAACAAACATTCGCATCGTCTCTAAGTCTAAACGGATCTAGATCTTGGTTCCATGATGAAATGTTTAAAGCTAGCAAGTGTCCTATTAGTGAGAAATCCCAATCTTGTTTGGCCTCTGTGACCAGCACAACCGTTCAAGATGGCTACGTAACTTATTCCGATTTGCCTCAACTTTGTTCTCCTGAGATATTTATGTGCTTAATTGAAGTGAGCGATATCGATGAAGATGACGGGAACGGGACTACGATTAACCAAGGATTTCCTATACTCCAACTTCTTGCCTATGGATTTGGGGCCTTAGCCTTTCTAATATTCATAAGTGTAGTTATTTGTGGATTGTGTTGCGATTGCAAGAGTCACCCTAAGTCTTCAGAAAAGATGGAGTCAAACGACGCAATAGGAAACAATGGAATCTCATGCGATCTGCCTAGGAAGGAGTTTGTCAAAACTATAAATCCAGATCAATACGCAGCTATGAGTCACAAAGACCCAAATGAGACTCCATCGCTCAGATCCAGAGTGGCTCTTCTTAAAGACGTCGAAATGGAAGACAAAGGAGTACAAACGATGCCTTCCGAATTAAGTGCTGAGATTATAGAAGAACTGAGGGGTAAACTTTCACACACTGCAGACTCCTTTTGGAATCCAAATAAGCAAGCTACCTATACTATTAACGACTTGGATGCCCACAGTGATTTACTCCCGTCGTTTTTTAGTCCTCCAGATGTAACAATTTGCAACGAAACTAATGAAACTCCTACGACGAGTAATTCAAACACTAACAACTTGTCAAGTGACTCTCTTAAATTACTAATCAGTCCTGCACGACGACCTATAAAGCTCGTTCCTTCGTCGAATAATCGAGGTGAAGCTCGAAAGTCTATGTCAACCTTTGCTCAAGTTCCTTCACCATCGTCATATCCTCATCCACCCCAAAATCTCAAAGGCCTCAAAGGAGGGGATCCAATCTACTCCGAACTAGTGGCAGGTCACAATGCCAACCAAGTGAGATTAATGTCACCATCAAAATCAAATTCATTTCCTTATCCAACTCAGCTGCCTCTCTCCCCACAGTCAACTATGCTTTGTGAATACACTGAACCAAGAGACTTCAACAGTCACATTTATGCAGAACTAGGAAACTCGTCTTCCTCCACATTTAGTCCGTCAAAGACCAATATACCAGTGACACTTGAAAAACACCAAAATGTTGCTACTGACATGGAAGGTCTAACGGGAGATGTTCCACCCCCACTTCCAACATCTGTGATACCTCAACTCTCTCCAGGACATCGGAGTAACGATCTTTACTTCTCATCCAAGCTAAATGACTTAAATGTCGGAGATCGAGACTGTACTGTTATCATTGGGGTTCCCTATGACCCACCCAGCAAAAATAACTCCCCTAAAAATATTCCTTCAGGTCAGTCAACAAAATCAAGTAAAACTCCGACAGGTAGCAACAACCCTTCTCCTAAAAAACGGCCACTGCCTTCCATTCCATCGAGTCCTTCCATTTCAACTCACTTGTGAAATTCCTAAAGGTAATTGCTTATTCATTCAAGAATACCTTCAATTATTTCACTAAAGGTTAATTTCAATCATATCTTCGTAGTCATTTATAACTATACACAATCGTTTTTTAAAAAGAAATTAAGTCATTTGTAATCTTAAGTGATAGTTTTATCGAAAGGTTGTTGAATTTCACGCAAACAATGTAAGAATACATATATATATTCCCTATCGTGTTGAAGATTAAAGATTATGCCAAACTTCCTTTGACTGTCTTAATTATTGTTACGTAAGTCACATAATGTATGATGATTATTATGATACTTTAAGCCGAAATTATGTTAAACTATTAAACTTTAGATAGAGAGTAAACTCCGAGACTGCATAGAAGTAATTCACACGCATAATTGTATTAAAATTTGTGTATAGTAGTGTCATTATCACGATATACTACTTAATGAATTTGTAAGCTCGCTGTGAAATAATTCACAAGTCCAATGCAAAATGGTATTCTACATTAAATCGCGATATATGTACCTCCTTACACTTATGTATGGTTTGCGTTACAGCTTGATTGTGCACAGTGTATTTGAATTATGAAATTGGAATCACTGAGTAATTACGGTTGTTAATTAAAGCATGTGTCAAGCCATTTGCTAGTATTAACAAAAATAAACTATGTAATGTGGTTATGATAAATTAAATTTGGTAGGCTCTTGATGACGCTCATTTCGCATTCAACTTGTTCAACATTTCATAGTGTGGGTGGAGAAACCCTTTACGAGTGAAAAAATAAAACTTTACGAACGAGCTAACTTAAGTTGAAACTTGTCATAAATAAATAAACAATCATAATAAAATGCATAGCAAACAAATTTAAAGTATTTAATTTACAAAATGTTACACAAAAGAATAGTATAAACGATAAATATCTACAAATTAAAAATAGGTAGGCATACGTAAATACTATGAATGATCTTTTAGCAATAAGATTAATTAAAGGAACATAAATTGAATAATCCAGCTTGAGCACCTCTACTACAAGTGCGATATTAGTTTCATACCTTAAAGGAACAATTCCATCTAAAGCCTCTTGAACGTCAGGGAAGTATTCAAGTCCGATTCCTTTCGCAAAGAGTTGCTGGTGCTTCAGACATATCTCCATCATTTTCGAATCTGAAAGACTTGAGTCTCCACACGCTTCGACTTCTTCACCTGTGCATGAATTTATATTTAAAGTCTTTTACTCACATACTCTCATTGATGGAGAATCAGAAGGAGAGCTAGAAAACATTTACAGGCCTCAATGGCCTCACCCAGTTTTTAAATCTCACCAGACACAGGAGGCAATATGAGTTCCTTCTTGATAAGCTCGTATGCACATAATCCTCCTACATAAGCCAACTCCACTTCCAGTCGTTGAAGTCCTTGATGATGATTTACATCGAAGCCTGAGACTAAACAGCGGAAGCCAAAGTAATGATTTTTGTCGGCTCGAGCGTAGTCAGAGGCGGTTTCGAGAGAGAATAGAACTTCATTTCCTGGAAATAATTAGAATTATGTAATAAATCCTTTAACGAATACAAAAGCTGAGAAGTCTCATGCAAAAGTGATACTCAAATTACCAGGCAAAACCAAAGCTTTCTTTGGCCAATTTCCTCGTCCTGAGTACTTTTCCAAGATAGCCACATAAGACAAATAAATGTCTTGGTCATCTGAAGAAGGGTCGGTGGTACTGAGTCTCCGGTTCGTGGGTACTTCTTGGCTTGTCAGCCCTCGAGGAATGTACAGCCTTAAAGCATCTTCAGGTTGAGCTGTGCTGCATCTCGGGTCGAATTCTATCGTCATAATTTGCACGGATGGTGGAAAGCTGACTCTGGAGACAAAATGTTTCTCAATTAAATAAGAGGCTGGAATCATTAAACTTAACCAATTCTAATTGCTTACTTGTAATGAGACACAGTTGCAGGCTTGTAAGGATGATCACTTTCAACCCAAGTGAAATTAACTCCGTCTGAAATAGTTTCTGCCGTTACTTTAGTAGTGTTTAGCTTATTATTCAAGTCAGACACGAGTGGCAATATTCTCCGAATCTGTTCCAAAATGTCCACACAACTCTACAAAAATAGAAACATTAATAAGAGCTCATGTAATTTACTAGCGAAACATGATGATATATAAAGAGCCACTGTACTCTGAGATTCGAAACAGCCAGCCTAGGCAGGTGAGCTACTATTGATGGAAGTAATGTTGTAACTAGTGAACACAGTGGCAATTCAAAAAATCCATCAAGCGAGGACATAAGGAAAATCTCTTTTGCGCTGTCAAAAATTATGTTAGACATTTTCTGGGCACACTTTCTTGCTTGCATTTCTCCTACAGCTTTCGCTTTCTGTCGAGTTTCAGAATCTTCCGGGTTTCTATTACAGAACGACAGTTAGCTGAGTCGTGAGTATCAATATATCAATATAGTTGCACGCATGAACCTACCGGAAGTAAAGAATATTGGGAAGCTGTCCACGGATTTGATTTGTTCCGTTGAAACTCAACGAACATGAACTGAAGGTAAAGACAGTACCGTCGGGACAACGAAGGACTGAAATTCCCCCATCACCGTTGCAGGTTCTGCCTCCGTGGTTTTTAAGGCGAAGGGCATACTTGATATTAGGCTAATAAAAGATTGGTTATCATAAGAGTCAAGATTCATTTAGTCAATTAGATGATTATTCTCAAAATTTTTTCGTTACTTTGATGTGCACAGGTCTTGGAAACTTAATTTCGATAACGTCTCCGAAACTATCGTCTGAGTCAAAGCTTCCTCGAGTACCTTCCAAGCAGTTCCATTTGGAATTTGGAGGGTCTAAACTTTCCATTGTAGTCTCATCAACCTATAAAAAATACCGCAAAAATCAAGGATTCGTAAATCATGTCACTTTGTATTGAAGTTCATTACTTCCTGCAGAAGATCTAGTTCATATTCATAGTTTCCTGTCCCAGAATAGATACAAGCTCCAAATACTGTAACGCCTTGTTGGTCAACTGTAAAACAAACTGCGTCTGGTGACCCATTTCCAGTATTCCACGTACGACTTTGATTAGTCCGTGTAAAGCGACAAGGAGTCACGACCACTGTCTGACCTATCACGTTTTCCAACTCCGCCTAGATCATCATCAAATGATTTGAAATGCAAAGCTATCATTCGCATGCTAAACCTGCGCGAAGCATTCTTACATAAGCCCCAGAAGCATGAGAGACAAGTTCTTCCATGAGACGTGCCAAAATCATGGAAGAATTATGCACTAGTGCCTTCAATGGCTGAGTAGATGCTTCATTGTTAACGTTAATTATGGACAAAAGGTTTTCCAAGACTTCCCAGAAACTCCACTCAGACTTCAAAAAACCTTCAATCTCATTTCTGGCTGTCATATGACATATGAGAAGCTTGCTATTTCCAGGTTGCTTCACTTTAAGAGATTCGTCATCCAGTCCAAATGGAAACTGCCAATTAAGACAGAAAAAATCAGTTTATGCAAGATGATGTACATTCATGTTAAAATAACAAGCTAAATTACTTACAATAAACTCTTCGTAGTTCTGAAAAGCCATTTTGTTAAAGACAGGAAAGACGCTTAACAGGTGACCTCTGCAGGACGACAATGCTTCCAGAATTGCACTCAGAATCCTCGCGTACATCAAGGAATCTTCAAAATAGTGATGCATAAAGTTAGCTAGGCACTCCCATTTCAGCGTGCAGGTCGGGTAAAATATTTGGAAGCAATTAACGTATGTAGAGCAGGTTTGATTGAGAATGTCTTCCAGAATCGTTTCCAGAGCGGAGTCTTTCGTCTCTGTACATTCAACATTTATTAACATATGGTATGAATTGTTAAGACACGAATCAAATGTATTCATGAGAGGATTCGAGAACAAACCTAAATGACACGACATCATTGATTGTAAAGTTGATCTGACTTTTCCAACAGCTTCTGCCATTGGCAGACTTTCTGTTTGAGTCAGTCGGCTGTAACCTGGAGGAGATTTAAGAATAAAATTTGTGGTCATAACATTCTAAAAGTTCAGTTTGTTTCATACCTTTTAGTGGATATGCTTGGTTGATACTGAATTCTATGAACCGAAGTGCACAGCACGCTACGAATTTCATAAGCTCAGCTTTGAACACATTGACTTTGGTGAATGTACATAAATCCTGTACTTCAAGCCAGCACCAATTGATTAACGACAGAAGCGTCTGAATGCTCGCCTGCAATAAAGCAAAGTTCTGATTTAAAAATCTTAAATTCTCTTCTGAAATTTACTAGACAAGTAATTAAGCTGCTAAATTACGGGAGAAAAGTTGGATATGAAATCATTCGTGAGGAGATATGTCGGTTCTACTTGTTGCTTCGGCTTCGTTCCTATGCTTGATTGGTCAGAGGTCATCAAGCGATAAAGTATTTGAGGAATCTGACCAGCATTCACGTCTGTCCCATTATTGGATTTCTTGGATGACTTGAAGTGGAATGTGACCCTAAAAGTGCCCAACCAAAAGACCAATTATAACAATATATCTCAAAATGAGTCCTCAAAACTCGATTATATCCCAACGTACTGGTCTTCGGTGACAACCAAACTTTGCCCACTAGAGCCGCAATCACTTGATGGTCCAATAATATGTGCCCAAGCTACATACCACCGTCCCGCCTGAAGTGGAATGGGATCCTCAAACATCATTCGAAACTTTTGACGTGGTCCACATTCATATGGAATTTCTTCTGTTTCCGCCAAAAGCTCGCCATCTCCTTCGACATCTCCTCCTTCTGGACCCACGTCAAATATCTGCAAACAACATTTAAAATGGTTATAACTAGACCCTTCTTTTTACACACGTGTAATCTTCTGTAATTATATAACTACCTTAATCTTTGCACAATATTCTCCTCTGCCCCCAAACAACCCAAAACCACCTAGGAGCACATCCGAATCAGAAGAAAACCTCACAGCTTCAATGGAATGTCCAGAGTATCCCCAGCCTCCTCCGTGACTTTCAAATCGACAGACAGCAGAGTAATCGTCTCTGCTGTACATCTTGGACAATACAGTCACAACCGTTTGCTCCTCATGATGAACGCCTAGTCCTTGAATATTCGCAGCGACCAAGCTATCCATGCAGGCCAGTAAGTTTGCCCCAGCTTGCCATCGCTGCAAAGTAGCCGAAGGAAGGACAGGAATAGCAAAGGGTGGTTTTGCAAGCCACATGTTAGACTCCACATGAGGATTTCGAACTGCAGAAGCAACCACATTGTAACAACGCATGAGGTGTGTTCTCCACTCGTAGGTCCAGAGAAAGTCATAAACCGGGTCTAAGGTTGCAGCACTCGTGGTAACTCCAATGTTCTTCTCCCCATCAAAGTAAGTGCAACATCCGTCTTTTCTGTTTATCATTATCACTGCAGCGTTCTTTGCGGAGGTTGATGGGGGAATTATCACTGTTTATTTTCATGAAAAGATAAGTCATACCTTGTAACATTTAAAGAGCATAAACGTATTTGCTCTAATGAACTTACTTATTGCCGAAAGATTCGCAGTCACAGTAGACTTCCTCAACGACTGAGGACTAATAAGACTAACTTCAAGCTTCATAAACGTAGCATCTCCAGCTGCACTTATCCAGGTAACTCGCCTGCCGTACTTGGATCCTACTACAGGTAGAGGAGTCATCTTGGCGAACCAAAATGCGTCAGTCTTGGATTCTTCAGGTTCACGGGCAAGTTGCCCTTTCTGTTCATGGAAATAACAAATGTAGATGCAATCGTAAATGTGCCTTTTGGCAGTTGTTTTTAAAAGTGGGCTGACCGTGTGAGATCCACAAGTATAAACTACTCCGTTACTGTCTAAGGCAACTGTGTGATAGCTTCCTGCGGCTATTTGTATAATCTTTGTATCTAAATCAGAAAAGCGTATTTTGGTTGGAATGTGCCTCGGAGACAAGTCGCCCAGTCCCAACTGGCCGAACGAGTTGCTTCCACAAACGAAAACGGAACCGTTTGAATCAAGGAAAACTGAAAGAAACATTACCAACATTAGTTCACATGATTTCAATAAGCCTTTTGAGAGCTTCTACGCATTACCTGAATGGTGAAGTCCACAGACAACCTGAGTGATGGGATATGACGTTGGAAGATTCAGTCGACTTGGAGGAAATGAAGTCATTGAGTTTTCTTTACTACGAGATTTCGAAGCTTTAGCAGCTACTTTTGTAGAACGCTTTTCGGGGACGTCTTCCAAAGGACCCAGTCGCTCTGTACGGATAAAGGGGAAAGTTTGCATCACATTAATGTCACCTCATAAATGTTACAATGATAATGTATGAAATTTACCTTCTTCCAACTGCAACAACTCTCCTCCTGCAGGTTCCAAAGATCTTTGGGCATCAATGATAACATAATCTTGCTCCTCTATTCCTTCACGAGCACAAGTTCTGCATGATCCACATTCTGCGCAACCTGCATCCCCAACACCACACCCACATTCTCTGAAAACCAAACTCAGGTGTGAGTAACCACGCACTTATAATTACTTTAGAATACTCAATAGTCCACGTCACTCACTGTCCAGGGTTTCTGTCAGGCCTCAAAGCGGAAATACAGGCACTTCCATATCCAGTACATTCCCGACATATCGTGCAAATCATGCATTGCTCATGTTTCCACCTATGAGTCCCTGCAGGACACATTCCTTCTTGTTCTGTGGAGACAGCCGCTGCTCCAGCTGCATCATCCCATTCTCCATCATCTTCATCCAAGACATCAGCTACTCCTTCAACACGAAATTCACCCGAAATGATTAAACATTCATTTTCAAACACAATCCAATACTGGAATTTTCGTAGTCGAACCATCTTTCTGGGGAGACCAAGTTCGTCCACATTGTCCTCGATTGTTAATTCCCATAGTGTAAACTTTCCCATCACCGCTCAAGAGAACACAGTGAGCTTTTCCCATAGCCAAAGATGTAACTGCAACTCCCCGAAGGGCTCCTAGGAACCCTGTCGTGGGGTCACAGTGAGCCGTGTCTTTTCCATACATATAAACATCTCCTGACCGAGTCACAAAGGCAGAAGTTCCATTATTGCACGACACGTAAACTACATCGTGTCCTTCCATACGAATTACTTTCTTGGGCTTTGATGCTTTCGCAACTCTTCTAGGTTTTGCTACATTCAACAATTAAACATTTTTAAAGGCGAATATCTTTTCCAAAAATTTTTGTATCTTTCCAATAATTGTGTACGAACCTTGATCTCCATCTTCCCCTCGTTTGGGAGTTCCTACGAAATAAGCCGTCCCATCTTCAGACAAAAGTAGAGCATGAATCCCTTCGTGACCAACAGAACATTGAGTAAACCTCGGACACTTCGTCAGTCCTAGTTCCAACCATTTCGAACATTTTGTAATGCCCGACTTTTGTCCCAGGCTTGATCCCTTCCCGCAATACAAAATCTAAGACAAAACACATTTTGTAAGTTATCAATGTTTTTATATGATTTGTTGTAGCTTGCTGACTGTTTTTATTCTTACCCTTCCATGTTGTGTTCTAAGCAAAGCAAAGTCTTTTCCAGCACAAATAGATGAGACATCATCATCAATGCCAGTTACGATCGGTCGGATACAACTATCATTATCCCATGGACATGGACCAGAGGCTTCCAACGACTTCTTAACTAATCTCAAGTTAACTTCAAAGAAGCTATCCCAAGACATCGAGGCTGTCTCCATCCACACTGTTCTCGCAACAAATCCATCCTGCAAGCATAAAAAATAGGTCAGCGCCGATTCATTCGAATAAAAAGAGGCCAAGGAAACTTGCATCTTTTGATGGAACTATCGCTCCAATGTGGACTCCGTCAGAAAACATAGTCACACTTCCATCTTCCATTGTTTTTATTGACTCTTTTTGCTCGAAAGTGTTTTCATCCAAGACTTTCAAAGAAGTGTCCCCGCAGTTTACCAGTCTATAAAATAGCTTTCCCTGGAATAACATATTAAATTTTCATATTACATAGACCCTTATGCATACATTCATTTTTCATAAATAATTCATCTCTCAGTCATTCCGAGAACTCACGCTAGCCCAACCGATCCAAACTTTTTCACTCAGATGGAAATTCGTATCGGACGCATAAATCTTCCCCTTTTCAGTTCCAAAGGAACCCGAGCCGATTTTATACAAACCCCTGGAACAATGAAGAAATATGTACCGACCGTCGGTAGCCAAGCACTTTGCCGTGAACACGCATCCTGGTGGATCTGAAAAAATAAAACATAATACATTCGGAGACTGCACTTTACTTAAGTGCATGAAACAAGTCCCATACCTTGAGGAAAAGGAACTGAGAAATAGTCTACACAAGAATTGGAAGGAATCCCATTAGTCAACCATTGAGGGAGAATTGGACGACCGACTAGAATGGCTTGAGTACTACGCTGTAACGCTTTTAAAATATCTGGACTCTGGGAACCAGACAAAGGTTAATGGATTATTCTACTTATTTCCTCCATGTCACACGTAAATTTACGTAATTTACTTTATAAAGTGGTTTATACCTTGAAAGTCTGACAAGCTAACTGTTCATTACACATAAACAAAGATGAGATGGCTTCTAACATCATTTTACAATCTCCTCGAGCTATAGCTAAACTTATGAGACAAGCTGTAGCAACAGACGTTAACTGTTGCGTTGCACAACCAACGATTACTGCTTTACTAGTGCTTGGAATGTCACTGCTTTCACATTTTGTTAGGTTAAGAAGAGTAGAAAATAAGGAATCTGCGTAAACAGTAATGTACCACGTATTAGTTTCTCATTATCATGAATTCTTACGCAAGTATATTTCGTACCAATGACTGGAATGGGTTCTTTCTTCAGGCTTTGGGGATACTGTCCCCCTAAAATATTTAGTAAAGCTTCTAATGCCTTCACACAAAGACTAGCATGTTGAGAATGACTTTCCTTGATAAGTTGGAATACAGCTTCCAAGCCGATTCCAATTACCTGAATGATAAAGCAACTTAATTTAGAGCAAGTCCAGTTAAAGTGCAATTGATATTTTAGTCTAGAGTTACTTTGGGCAAGGACACCGGAGATGGAAGTCGTTCAGCAGCATTGTCATTTTCATTATCTCTTTCCTCCGCAGCTGTTAACCATTTCTTAGAAGCTTCTGCAAAGTTCACCTCTAATACGAGCTGCAAGAACATTTATGCAAGTTAAAGCTGAGCATATAATTTATAAGTTCTGGGAAGGTTTTCTTCTCTGAATTTTACCTGACGGACACTTGCGTATGCCGAAAAAGGCGAGCAATTCCCCAAGATCTCAATTCGAGGAACTTCCAGAGGCAAAATGACACTTGACGAGTATTGCTGCTGCTGTTCATCAATTCAAGTCAATAATCAGCATTACATGGTGACAAGCAAAGGTTTACATAATTAAGTGATCATCTTTGAAATACCGATATCTTGGCTCTCTGCCGTAACTTGGGCCGGTGTGACTTATCCCTCCGCTGGATCTGCTTCCTTTCATTTTTCCTCACGTGAAATGATTTGTATAAGGAATGAAAGTAATCTGCCACCTTATAAGGGTCAGTCTCTTCTGCGGTTGTCTTCATCTTGGAATCTAAATCAAGAACACAGCAAACATTTCATCAAGTACTGCCGTATTTCATGAAACACGGCACTCTACATTTTCTTCTCATTTAGTCCACATGTAAAACGCAAAACTAGAATAAATATATCTACCAATTTATGATGAAGTCCAAACCAAAAGAATACTTACGAGTAAGCGGAACCGCTTCTGATATTTCACTTAACCATGCTTCACCAGGAATGGAAAGCCCGTAAGCCGAGCACAAACTGATTAAAAGTGTGAAAGCAAGTTAAGATCGGAAACTTTTAGTGTGTGTCTCCCTGAAATGTTTTCCAAAACTTCCCTCGTACCGAAATCCAGGATTCGGTAGTCGGGAATAGGGAAAGCCGTCTGGATAGGAGTCTGATAGACATATGCTCACTATATATAAAATATGCCAAAGCACAGATCTGGAGTTATAGGGACTCCTGCTGCTGCACCGAAACGGGTAGTCTATGAGAAAGTCAATGGGGAAAGTCTCAATCTGACTAACTCTCTCTCTCTCCTCTTAAGCATACGAGTCCTATTGTGAATGTCATGTCAAGTGTCTTTGTTTTATGCAGTGTCATATACTTTTCAATGAAATGATACAATCCCGAATTCAATCAGGGTCGCTCGCATATATTATGCAATAAAGAATTGTTTGAATGACCACGTGCTCAATTGTCTGTTTTCTAAAGCGGATGATGAACCATTTTTCCTTTTATTTTTTATATATGCTGCTGGATATATTGAAACTGAAACTATTTCAATGAAGTTTTGGCGTGTATGTGAATTGAATTCTAACTTTTATTGTTAGATAGAACCTCTTTATATTGACTTCTGACATGAATTGTACAGATGATGATGGTGTATAAGTACACTCACAGTTCGATCTTCACGAGATGGATATATATATATACAGTCAATTCAGGTAATTCGAAAATCCGAACTGTCTTCTTGGTTTATATTCGTTTCGCTATTATATTTTTATTACTACATCTTTTTATTGATGACTGAATGACAACTTGAATTTAAACGTAAGGAACACTATAATGCTGCATATATAATCTATCGTTCCGTTTAGTTCTCATTCGGCAATTTTGGGATGGTAGCATTTAAAGTGACCAATCCAGATGTCTTGAGCTTAAGAAAAAATAAGGAACACGTTTATAATTGTACTATTGTACATATCATAAAATACTGCATTTAAAATTCAAAGCAGTTAGTGTAGGACTTACGACTGTGAGAGTGAATAGAAAGAATGAAACTCCAACAGCCAAGTGTAAATTGTTCTTCCTTTGCTGGGCATCATAAGCAGCTTGCCAAGATCCTTGGGGAACTGGAAGTTCACTAATGGTTGGCTCGTACCAGGTCGCTGGTGGCTTGTAGTGTGACCCGTTTCGAACTGGAAATTTAAGATGAATTGAAGGTGTTAACTTTATAACGACGAGTAATCCGCATTAGTATGCCGTTTAGAATAGATTTCGACATTCTTCATGATATTACTTAGAAGTTAGCTTTAACCCCAGAACCATGTAACACGAAATTAAGTTAACCTTTGATTGGAACTATTTGAATATGGCCAGATTAATTAAGTTAAGCAACATTTACAGCAAACTAGATTTAGCCGATCGAATTTACCAAAAGTAATCTTGCATGAACTTACCAGCGCTTCTCATCGAGCTCTTGGGCATAAGAAGGGCCCTTGCCGCAGCGGAGATGACTTGTCGGTTCATTTTGAAACCTCTCCTCTCCTTGGAATAATGTCGAAGGTGAAGATCTTCGTATTTTCCAAGTGTTATTTAGCTAAGTTTGCAAGAAGTGGACTGGCCCGAGGATATTCTACAATACTTCCATCATGGATTTCAGCAGTACAGTCAGCCCAATAGATTCACCTTTGGCAACAACGCCTAGCTTATAGGGATCATTTCAACCCTTTCACTTATAATTTGTTCGTAAGGAGCAGCTCTGAATTGTAGTACCGTTGGTATAAGTAGGGATGTCCTTCTTCGTCGAACGATTCCGACCCGCAGCGATCATCTTTGCGGGAACACAACTGAAACATTACCTTTAGCACGCTCACAAGAACCGGAGATGTATGAAATTAAATGATCTTTTCATATTCAAGCTACGATATGATTAACCTAAACCAAATGCACTTCTTTTCTTTTACTCACTCGTAGTTATCTTTTATTTCTTGGTTTTGCATACTGGCTATATTTCTATTACTCGATCTTGTGTACAGGAAAAATTGTTGCATTTCCATGCAGCTATTGCAGCTTGTTTTTAACAATGTGGATACTAATAGTAAATACAAAGTTTTAAGCTATTTGTACGATGAGTTGTCACTCATACCTAACAATTACTTACAATAGTTTACAGCTCAGTTTGCATTTTGCATATGAGTGAAACTCAACTCATGCTGAGTACATGAACATTACGAGACATTACGAGCTATATCTGAAATTAAACATATTAAAGTGACCGATGACCCACCGAGAGTAAATCCTGTATAATTGCATCCTTATCAAACTGTGATTCATTACACCACTCTCATTGAAATTAAAAATTAGAATTGCATAATGTTTAATGCTATAAGTTGAAACTTGATAGAGCATTTCATCATTTTTGCAGCTGGTTAAATTGAAATATTATCTGATTGTGAGCAATATACGCAAGAAAC
>Ga0194135_10000723_pt1 | contig 19388 bp, 21 predicted proteins | sample LitLau_LLRF_2013_FD_134024 | JGI IMG/M metagenome (GOLD analysis project Ga0194135, IMG submission 134024) | Freshwater sediment microbial communities in response to fracking from North America - Little Laurel Run_MetaG_LLRF_2013 (version 2) | ecosystem: Environmental > Aquatic > Freshwater >...
ATCTCAGACATGCTCAAACTAGGAGGTGGCACTGGCCTTTGGTTTCGGCTGTGCGCTTGTGGTTAAATACGGCGTCTTTTGTCCCGGGGGTTCCACGGGGCGCCCATCATAACAGGACGGTCCTGCGCAAGACAGCAGGCCGTTATAGGGACGCAAGCCGCCATGCAAGTGAAACACCTGCTGCTGATCGCCATCCTCGCATTGACCGCTGCTTGCTCATCGAAGGAAGTCGTCGACGAAAACTTGAGCGAAGTCGAGCTGTACCAGCAGGCGCAGGCCGACCTGGACAACCACAGCTATACCAGCGCCACCGCCAAGCTCAAGGCCCTGGAATCGCGCTATCCCTTTGGTCGCTACGCCGATCAGGCACAGCTCGAGCTGATCTACGCCAACTACAAGAATGCCGAGCCCGAGGCCGCCAAATCCGCCGCCGAGCGCTTCATTCGCCTGCATCCCCAGCACCCGAACGTCGACTACGCCTACTACCTCAAGGGCCTGACCTCGTTCGACCAGGACGTCGGCCTGCTGGCGCGCTTCCTGCCTCTGGACATGACCAAGCGTGACCCGGGTGCCGCCCGCGACTCCTACAACGAGTTCGCCCAGCTCACCAGCCGCTTCCCCAACAGCCGCTACGCCCCGGACGCCAAGCAGCGCATGATCTACCTGCGCAACCTGCTGGCCGCCTACGAAATCCACGTGGCCGACTACTACCTGACCCGTCAGGCCTATGTCGCCGCTGCCAACCGTGGCCGCTACGTCGTGGAAAACTTCCAGGAAACCCCTTCCGTGGGTGATGGCCTGGCGGTGATGACCGAAGCCTACCAGCGCCTGCATCTGGACGAGCTGGCCGCCACCAGCCTGGAAACCCTCAAGCTCAACTACCCGAACCACCCAAGCCTGGTGGACGGTCAGTTCGTACCGCGCGTGGCTGAAGCCGACAACCGCTCGTGGCTGAGCAAGGCCACCCTGGGCCTGATCGAGTCCCGTCCACCGCTGCCGCCGGGAGAAACCCGCGCCAACCAGGACGTGATGAAGCAGTACCAGGACGCCAAGGACGCGATCCCGTCGGAGCTCAAGCCTAAAGACAGCAACGGCGATGCGGTCGAGGAAGAAAAGCACGAGGCCGCTGGCAACAACAGCGACCGCTCCTGGTTCAGCTACATGACCTTCGGCGTGTTCGACTGACCGCCATCGCAGTCAATAAAGGGAGACTTCAAGTCTCCCTTTTTCATGCCCGGCACTTCATGGGCCTGTGCGCCTGCCAGGCGCTTGGCTAAACTGCCGCCTCTATCCCCCACAAAGCGGATCACCATGCTTCGTCTACTGTTCTGGATCGCCCTGATTGCCGCTGCGGTATGGTTCTGGCGCAAGTTCAAGCGCCCAGCGGACACACCCCGCAGCCCCAACGAACCGGCCACTACACCGATGGTGCGCTGTGCCCATTGCGGAGTGCACCTGCCTCAGGATCGAGCGCTGAGCCTGTCGCAACAGTGGTACTGCAGCCAGGCACATCTGGAACAAGGCCCAGGTCGCCAGGACCGCTGACTGCACCGACAAGGGCTCAAGCGCATGGCCATTCCCGGCACCCGCGCCCCGAGCCCTTGCCCGACAACAGGCACCCGCTCCTTTCCCCTCGCCCTTGCCCTGCCAGCCCCAGACTGGCGACCACACCCCACACAACTGGCGACAAAATAACCGTCGCCCAAGCCCCTGCGCGGGCCTCCCCTCCGGCCTAGACTTCATCTCTCGCCTACAGCACGAGCGCTGTCACCCGCTGTTCACTCCCTGAGGAAGACGGCCGCCGCCATGAATCCACAGCACAGAGCGCTGGTGGTCGATGAGACCAGGGAAATCCGCTCCGTGCTGGAGATCACCCTGGGCCGCATGCGTCTGCACACCCAAAGCGCCCGCAGCCTGCAGGAAGCCCGCAGCCACCTGGCCCGGGAGCACTTCGACCTGTGCCTGACTGATCTGCACCTGCCGGACGGCAGCGGCCTGGAACTGCTGCAGCATATCCGCCGGCACCATCCCCAACTGCCGGTGGCCCTGCTCAGCCACGAGGCCGGCGCGCCAACCAGCGCCCTGAATGGTGGAACCTGCGACCTATTGCCAAAGCCTCTGGACCTCAAGCGCCTGCGGGACTGGGTGGCCACAGCTCTGAAACGACAACACGCCTGTGCTGCAACTCACGCCTCTGAGCAGCTGCCGGGGGATTCGCCGCCCATGGTCATGCTGCGCCGGCACATCGCCAAACTGGCCGCCAGCCTCGCCCCGGTCTATATCAGCGGCGAGTCCGGCAGCGGCAAGGAACGCGTCGCCCGATTGATCCACCAGTCCGGGCCCAGAGGCGCGCAGCCCTTTGTCCCGGTCAACTGCGGGGCGATTCCCAACGAACTGATGGAGAGCGAGTTTTTCGGTCACCGCAAGGGCAGCTTCAGCGGCGCGCTGATGGATCAGCCCGGACTGTTCCGGGCCGCTCATGGCGGCACCCTGTTCCTCGACGAGATCGCCGACCTGCCGCTGGCCATGCAGGTGAAACTGCTGCGAGCCCTGCAGGAAAAGTCGGTGCGCCCAGTGGGCACTCAGCAAGAACAGGCGGTGGATGTGCGAATCCTCTGCGCGACCCACAAGGATCTGAAAAGCGAGGTGCAAGCCGGACGCTTCCGCCAGGACCTGTTTTATCGGCTGAATGTCATCGAGTTGCGGGTTCCCGCCCTGCGCGAGCGTCGGGACGACATCGGGCTACTGGCGCGGCACATCCTCCAGCGTCTGGCCACCACCAGTGACCGGCCGGCCCCAGAGTTGCGCCCGCAAGCGCTGCAAGCCCTGGAGCGCTACGACTTTCCCGGCAATGTGCGTGAGCTGGAGAACCTGCTGGAGCGGGCCCTGGCCCTTTGCGAGAGTCCGTGGATCGAGGTGGCGGACCTGAATTTACCGGCCCCCGAACCCGACGACGAGCTCGCGCCCGGGCCCCTGCCCCACCTCGATCTGGCGCGGCATCTGCAGCAGGTGGAGCGCCAGTTGCTGCTGCAGACCCTGGAGCAAACCCGCTGGAACCGCACGGAGGCGGCCCGGCGGTTGAGCCTGTCGCTGCGCTCAATGCGCTATCGCATGAAGAAGCTCGGACTGAACTAGACCCGCCCTGCCGGGGTATAAGGCGCCGGATCGATAATCGGCGTCTGCCCCAGCAGCAGGTCGCAGAACAACTGGCAGGAAGCCGGTGCCAGCACCAGACCGTTGCGGTAATGCCCGCAGTTGAGCCACAGGCCGGCAAACCCGGGAACCGGTCCGATGTAGGGAATCCCCTCGGGTGAGCCGGGTCGCAGCCCGGCCCAATGCCCGACCACCTCGGCATCCGCCAGGGCCGGGATCAGCTCGACGGCCGAGGCCTTGAGGCTTTCCAGTGCCGAGGCGGTCGGGGTCTTGTCGAAGCCTTCATGCTCCAGGGTGCTGCCCACCAGGATATGACCATCACGGCGAGGGATGGCATAACGCCCCTTGGCCAGAACCATGCAGGACAGGAAATCGGCGGCGCATTTGTAGAGGATCATCTGCCCTTTGACCGGCTCCACGGGCAGCTCCAGCCCCAGGCTTGCGAGCAACTCGCCACTCCAGGCACCGGCGCAAAGCACCACCTGATCGGCGCGAATCTCTCCGAGCGAGCTATGCACCCCTGCCACGCGCTGGCCGTCGCGGATAAAACCACTGACCGCGCAGTGCTCGTCAATCCGCACATTGGGCAAGGCCTGCAAGGCCGCCTTGAGTGATTTGACCAGGCGCGGGTTACGCACATTGGCCACATTGGCCATGTAGATCGCCCGCTGGTAGCCGGCGCCCAGCACTGGCACACCGTCATGCACCGCCGAAATATCCACGGCACTCAGGGGGCGGCCCTCACGTTGCGCCCACTCCAGTGCCTGGGCCTGATCTTCGAGGTCCAGCCAGTAGAGCCCGGTGGTATGGACCTCGGGATCGACCCCGGTGGCGCTCAACAGTTGCTGCGCCAGTTGTGGATAAAAGTCCTGGGACCAGTGGGCCAGGGCCGTGACCGCCGGGCTGTAGCGCCAGGGATACAGCGGCGAGACAATCCCGCCACCGGCCCAGGACGACTCACGCCCCAGTTCCGAGCGCTCCACAAGTCGTACCTGCTGGCCCCGGGACGCCAGATTGAAGGCCGTGAGCAGGCCAATCACGCCGCCGCCCACCACCAGCACTTGCTGTTGCTCAACCATAGTCAGATCCATTCAAGAGAAAGACAGTGGGCGCCGCAGCCCCCGAAACCCGTGATCAACGCCCCCAGCAGTCCTTGGCCGTCAGCCCTTCGGCCTGACCGCTGACGCTGGTGGCGCCGGTTTGATCGATGCTGAAACTGCCGCATTTGTCCCCCGCCATCAGCGTATCGGCCTTGGGCGTTGCGGTCAGCGAGAAGCCGGTGTCGGTCAGGGTCGGGGTGATGCTGTAGTAATCGTTGCCGGCACTCAGGTCGGCGGCGTTGCTGTAGACCCCGGCTTTGGAAAAGTGGCGTTCGAGCTGCTGTGCCTGCTCGGTCAGCAACGCCGCGATTTCACTGCGATGGGGCTTCTTCAAGTGTTCGGTGATGCTGGGAAGGCTCAAGGTCAGGACCAGACCTATGATCGCAATCACGATCATGATTTCGATCAGGGTAAAACCTTGGTTGGATTTGCGCATGGTCAAGAATCTCGCTTACTGAATTTGTCGCCACAGGATGCGCCGACTGCCACCGCTGGAGCTGTCCTCCAGGGAGCTGCTGGCGCCGCCAGGGTCGCTGACGGTCTTGCGCGGCTGATGGTTGGAAACACCTGCACGGCCAGGAACCGGATCGACAACCCCGAGGCCTTGGGACAGGGCTTCCTGATCCGCCACGATGCCATCGCGATTGGCGTCCTGCAGCGCGGCGTCGAGCATCTTACCGCTGAACGCCTGCAACTCGATCAATTTCCCGCAGGCCATGTATGAGCAATACACGCCAGACCTGAGCCCGCCAGCATTCAAGGTCAACCAAGCGGATACGCCAGAAGGCTCCGGAGCCTGATCAGCCACAGTGATCGGCGACTGGACTTCACTCGCGACAACCCCTTCCCAACTGCCCAGCAGCACGACCGCAACCACGAACGGCCATCGACACCGAAGCGAGTACGACTCAGTACTTGGCATAGATGCTCTCCAGCACGCTGCGCGCCTGCCCCGCCAGCCCTACTGCGGTCACCCGGTACAACGTGGCCGAGGTGCCGGGGGGCAGGCCCACCGCATTCAGGACAATCCCCAGATTCTGCACCGCATAAAAACCCTCGCCGGTGGCGATCCAGGTCACGGCCGAAGCCTCATTGAAGCCGGCACCGCTGACCACCGTCGATTCAGCCGGAGGTGCGCAGCGCGCAGGGTCTGCGCACGGCGGCAAAGAATAATCACCCTGGCGGACCGCGCTTTCCCCCAGGCGCAGCGCCGCCTCCGCGGCCTGGAAAGACCGATTGTGCAGGTCCAGACTGGCGGCCATCTTTTCCTGCAAGGTGGCGTTTTGCAGGGATGACAGGCCGATCAGGCTCAGCACCAGCAGAAACACCAGACTCACCAACAGCGCCATGCCCTGTTCGCCATCAGCCTTGAATCCTGCCGGGTACAGCATCAGGGCAACCTGTTGCGCAAGGCCGCCACCACCGTGAAGCTCTGCGGGCTGACGCGGGCGTCGGGATCGGCCAGGGTCAGGCGCAATCGCACGCTGCGAATCCGCGCCGGATCACCCGGATGCGGGCTGTAGCCGGAAACCCCGCTCTCTGTTGCGGAACGGGCCATGCCGAAGCCGACATCAAAGGCTTCGACGTTGTCCAGCAGCACCGCTTGCTGCTTGCCCAGGCCACTGCCGAGCAACAGTTGATGGTTCTTGAAGCTGTAGAACACTCGTCGCAAGGCAAACACCTGCTGCCCGCCCCCCCCTTGATGAGCCCCTGAGTAGGCCACCGCGCGGCGCTGACAGTCAGTCACCAGGCTCCAGGTCGGCGCCCCGCCATCCTCACCGACATCCGCAGTGATCAGGGTCAGCTTGTGCTCGGCGCTGTCCCACTGAATCGGGGTAGCCCTGTAGCGCGAGAACTCCGTGGCGCTGCTCGCGTCCTCAACCTCTCGCAAACAACCGGCCAGCCCCGCCATGCGAATTTCCTGAAGCATCTTGCTCAGGACAAAACGCCCGTCCTCCTGCAGGTAGGCCGAGGCGTTCTGGCTGAGGTAGGTGTGCTTCGCCGCGATAAATACCTGGGCCGCGCCCAACACCAGCACCAGTCCCCAGAGCAGCGCCAGCATCATCTCCACCAGCGTAAAACCGCAATGGCCTTGCTTCACCGCGTGCCTCCCGGGTCCACGGCCACTCGGCTGCTGAGTTCCAAGCTGCGCTGGCCAGCGACCTGGCCGGCGGCGCGTGAGTCGTCCCAGGTGATGCGCACGGTGTAGACCTGCTGGCTGACGCTGATGCGGCCCTTGGCGCTGGGGCCGCCAAAACTGGCAACGTTGCTGGCGAAGTCCAGCAAGTCCTGATCCCGCGCATTGCCCGTGTTGCCCTCAGCGGGAGTGGCAAGGGTGTAATCGGCAGATGCATTGGCCCGGATCCGATCGAGCATCTCATAGGCGATAAAGCTGGCCTGGGTGCTCATTCGCGCACTGTCGGTATGCTGCAGCGCCCGGATCTGCAGCGCCGCGGCTCCCAACAGGCCCACCGCCAGTATCGACAGGGCCACCAGCACCTCGACCAAGGTCATGCCGTCCTGTGCCTGCCACTGGTTCATCCGTAACCTCCTCCCTGACGCCCCCTGCGTTGAAACCGACACCGGTCACTCGCCGCGGCGGCTTCTGCCCCCAGGCGATGGACTATCCAAGTCCCGCGATCCGCGCGTCAGGACAGCTGAAATCGATGCAGCCGCCTCCTGAGGGTAGCCTCGGCGTCGCCCCCAGACCGCTGGCTGGAACACCCCGCAATACATTGCCCTGTGCCCCCACACAGCGCCGGCTGAAGGCAACAGCGAGCAGAAACCCTTTGTACGCAAATACTTGGCAAGCCTTGGCAGAGTCCTCGGCTATAACAGCGCAACGCCTGGCCGGTCGGAGACTGGCCCTTTAGCTCAAGGGCACGCACCTGTTGCGTGAAACCGGGCGCTCCACGGAGGGAGACCGCATGCATGAGAAAGGCTTCAGCCTGATTGAGCTGCTAACCGCACTGGCGGTGCTGGCGCTGTTGCTGCCACTGTCCAGCACCGCGCTCAGTGAACTGCTGCGCGCCAATCGCCAGCAGGACACGGCGCAAATGCTTGCCAGCGGCCTGCGCAATGCCCGGGCGGCGGCGATCCTGCATCAGCGCACCACGTTGATCCATGGTCTGGACAACGACTGGAGCCGAGGCTGGCGCATCATTCTGGATATCAGTGGCAGGGGGCCGGGGGACTTGGGGAATCCGCTGCTGATCGAGCGGCGCAGCGGCGGGCAGGTACTGATTGTGGGCAATCGCCCCGTGCAGCACTACGTGCGCTTCAGCCCTCTGGGCAACCCGTTGCTGCCCAGTGGCGCCTTCCAGGCCGGCACCCTGCATATCTGCCAGGCCGACCAGGAGCACAGCCGTCATCAGGTGGTGCTGTCACGCAGCGGGCGGGTCAGCCTGCGCAGCGATCACGCCGAGCAGGCCTTGTGCGCGACAGCAGGCTGATCAGAGCAGGGAGCGAACCCGCAGTTCCTTGGGCATGGAGAAGGTGATGTTCTCTTCGCGTCCCGCCAGCTCGTCGGCCCCCGTGGCGCCCCAGGCTTGCAGTTGCTGGATCACGCCACGCACCAGAACTTCCGGCGCCGAAGCACCGGCGGTGATGCCGATACGCTCAACCCCATCGAACCAACTGCGCTGCAGATCCTCGGCACCGTCGATCAGGTAGGCCGGGGTGGCCATGCGCTCGGCCAGCTCGCGCAGGCGGTTGGAGTTGGAACTGTTGGGGCTGCCGACCACCAGCACCACGTCGCATTCGTCGGCCAGTTGCTTGACCGCGTCCTGGCGGTTTTGCGTGGCGTAGCAAATGTCGTCCTTGCGCGGCCCGCCGATGGCCGGGAAACGCGCACGCAGGGCGTCGATCACCCGGCTGGTGTCATCCATGGACAAGGTGGTCTGGGTCACGAAGGCCAGGCGCTCGGGGTTGCGCACCTGCAGCTCGGCCACGTCCTTCTCGTCTTCCACCAGGTAGATGGCGCCGCCATTGCTGGCATCGTACTGGCCCATGGTGCCTTCGACTTCAGGGTGGCCGGCGTGGCCGATCAGGATGCATTCACGACCGTCGCGGCTGTAGCGCGCCACTTCGATATGCACCTTGGTCACCAGCGGGCAGGTGGCGTCGAACACCTTGAGACCACGACCGGTGGCCTCGTTGCGCACCGCCTGGGACACGCCGTGGGCGCTGAAGATGACAATCACGTCATCCGGCACCTGGTCCAGCTCTTCGACGAAGATCGCTCCGCGATTGCGCAGGTCTTCGACGACAAATTTGTTGTGCACCACTTCATGCCGGACGTAGATCGGCGGCCCGAAGACTTCCAGGGCGCGATTGACGATTTCGATCGCCCGGTCCACACCGGCGCAGAAGCCACGGGGGTTGGCGAGTTTGATTTGCATGCTGTGCCTCGTGTCTTGCGCGCAAGAAGTTAGATCGTTGTAGACAGCGGATCGCCGGCAAGCCGGCTCCTACAGAATAGGAGACAGCTTGCCGGCGATGCTTTTAAAGCGCTTTGACGTCGATGATCTCGACATCAAAGGTCAGGGTCTTGCCGGCCAGCGGGTGGTTGAAGTCCACGGTGACCTGAGCGTCATCGAAGGCTTTGACCACACCGGGCAACTCGGTGTTCGCCGCGTCATTGAAGATCACCAGCAAGCCTTCCGACAGCTCCATGTCCTGGAACTGCGAACGCGGGATGGTCTGCACGTTCTGCGGGTTGGGCTGGCCAAAGGCGTTTTCCGGCTCGATCGTCAGGTTGCGCTTGTCGCCGGCCTTGAAGCCGAACAGCGCGGCTTCGAACCCGGGCAACAGGTTGCCATCACCGACCTTGAAGGTCGCCGGGGCCTTGTCGAAGGTGCTGTCCACGGTGTCGCCGTTCTCCAGGCGCAATGCGAAATGCAAAGTGACTTCCGTGTTCTGACCGATACGTTGTTCAGTCAATACCTGTTCAGTCATGAACGGCTTCTCCGGTTTTCTTGCTCTTGAACATATCCAGGGCCAGCATCACCGCGCCGACGGTAATGGCGCTGTCGGCGAAGTTGAATGCCGGGAAGTACCAGCGGTTCTGCCAGTGCACCAGGATGAAATCGATCACATGGCCCAGGGCGATACGGTCGTACAGGTTGCCCAAGGCACCGCCCAGCACCAGGGCCAGGGCGATGGCCAGCCAGGTTTCATTGCGCCCCAGGCGCTTGAGCCAGACCACCAGCACCGCACTGACCACGATCGCGATCAGGGCGAACAGCCAGCGCTGCCAGCCGGAGCTGTCGGCAAGGAAGCTGAAAGCCGCGCCAGTGTTGTAGGCCAGGGTCCAGCTGAAGTAATCCGGGATCACCACGATCTGCTGGTACATGCTCAACGAACTTTCGAAGTGCAGCTTGCTGACCTGGTCGATGACCAGGACCAGCACGCTCAACCACAGCCAGCCCAGACGGCCGAAACGGCCTGCGGCGTTAGGCATAGTGACGAACCTCGCCCGTGCCGCTGATGTTGTCCACGCAACGCCCGCAGATCTCCGGGTGCTCCGGGTGCACGCCAACGTCTTCGCGGCAGTGCCAGCAACGGGCGCACTTGACGAAGCTGGACTTGACCACTTTCAGCTTGAGGCCGCTGACTTCGGTTTCCACCGCGTCCGCCGGGGCCTGGGCCAGAGGCGCGACGCTGGCGGTGGAGGTGATCAGCACGAAGCGCAGTTCGTTGCTCAGCTTGGCCAGATCGGCCGACAGCGAGTCTTCGGCGTACAGGGTCACTTCAGCCTGCAGGTTACCGCCCACGGCTTTCGCCGCGCGCTGGTTCTCCAGTTCCTTGTTGACCGCCGCCTTGACCGCCATGATCCGCTCCCAGAAGGCGCGGTCCAGCTCGAAGCCTTCCGGCAGCTCGCTCAATCCTTCGTACCAGGTGTTGAGCATTACCGATTCGTTGCGCTCGCCCGGCAGGTACTGCCACAGCTCGTCGGCGGTAAAGGCCAGGATCGGCGCGATCCAGCGCACCAGCGCCTCGGAGATGTGGAACAGCGCGGTCTGGCAGGAACGCCGGGCCTGGCTGTTGGCGCCGGTGGTGTACTGACGGTCCTTGATGATGTCCAGGTAGAAGCCGCCCAGCTCCTGCACACAGAAGTTGTGCACCTTGGAGTAGACGTTCCAGAAGCGGTATTCGCCGTAGTGCAGCTCCAGCTCGCGCTGCAGCAGCAGGGTACGGTCCACGGCCCAGCGGTCCAGGGCCAGCATGTCTTCAGCCGGCAGCAGATCGGTGGCCGGGTTGAAGCCGCTCAGGTTGGAGAGCAGGAAGCGCGCGGTGTTACGGATACGCCGGTAGGCGTCGGCGCTGCGCTGCAGGATCTGATCGGACACCACCATCTCGCCGGAGTAGTCGGTGGCCGAAACCCACAGGCGCATGATGTCGGCGCCCAGGGTGTCGTTGACCTTCTGCGGAGCGATCACGTTGCCCAGGGACTTGGACATCTTGCGGCCGTTCTCGTCCACGGTGAAACCGTGGGTCAAGAGCTCGCGGTACGGCGCGTGGTTGTCGATGGCGCAACCGGTGAGCAAGGACGAGTGGAACCAGCCGCGGTGCTGGTCGGAACCTTCCAGGTACAGGTCGGCCCGTGGACCGCTTTCGTGGCCCATCGGGTGCGAACCGCGCAGCACGTGCCAGTGAGTGGTGCCGGAATCGAACCAGACGTCCAGGGTGTCGCTGATCTTGTCGTACTGAGCGGCTTCGTCGCCCAGCAGTTCAGCGGCGTCCATCTTGAACCAGGCTTCGATGCCCTCCTGTTCGACGCGCTTGGCCACCTCTTCCATCAGCTCGACGGTGCGTGGGTGCAGCTCGCCGCTTTCCTTGTGCAGGAAGAACGGGATCGGCACGCCCCAGTTGCGCTGGCGGGAAATGCACCAGTCCGGACGGTTGGCGATCATCGAATGCAGGCGCGCCTGGCCCCAGGCCGGTACGAACTGGGTGTCTTCGATGGCTTGCAGGGCGCGCTGGCGCAGGCTGTCGCCGGCTTGCGGCTGCTTGTCCATGCCGACGAACCATTGCGCGGTGGCGCGATAGATCAGCGGGGTCTTGTGACGCCAGCAGTGCATGTAGCTGTGGCTGATGGTTTCGGTGTGCAGCAGCGCGCCGACTTCGCTCAGCTTGTCGACGATGGCCGGGTTGGCCTTCCAGATGAACTGGCCGCCGAAGAATTCCAGCGAAGACGCGTAGACGCCGTTGCTCTGTACCGGATTGAGGATGTCGTCGTTGACCATGCCGTAGCGCTTGCAGGTCACGAAGTCGTCCTCACCGTAGGCTGGCGAGGAGTGCACCACGCCGGTGCCGGCGCCCAGCTCCACGTATTCGGCCAGGTACACCGGCGACAGACGATCGTAGAACGGATGGCGGAAGTTGATCAGTTCCAGGGCCGAACCCGGGGCGGTGGCGATCACCGAGCCTTCCAGGCCGTAACGGGCCAGGCAGGACTCCACCAGTTCCTCAGCCAGTACCAAGAGGCGCTCGCCGGCGTCGACCAGGGCGTAGTTGAACTCCGGATGGACGTTCAGCGCCTGGTTGGCCGGGATGGTCCACGGGGTGGTGGTCCAGATCACGATGGCCGCGGGCTTGGCCAGCTTGGCCAGGCCGAAGGCGCCAGCCAGCTTGTCTTCGTCGGCAATCGGGAAGGCCACGTCGATGGTGGCGGACTTCTTGTCCTGATATTCGACTTCCGCCTCGGCCAGGGCCGAACCGCAGTCGAAGCACCAGTTCACCGGCTTCAGGCCCTTGAACACGAAGCCACCCTTGACCATCTCTGCCAGGGCACGGATCTCCCCGGCCTCGTTGGCGAAGTTCATGGTCTTGTAGGGGTTGGCCCAGTCACCCAGCACGCCCAGGCGGATGAACTCGGCCTTCTGCCCTTCGATCTGCTCGGAAGCGTAGGCGCGGCACAGCTCGCGGGTCTGGTCCGAGGACAGGTTCTTGCCGTGGGTCACCTCGACCTTGTGCTCGATCGGCAGGCCGTGGCAGTCCCAGCCCGGAACATAAGGCGCGTCGAAACCCGCCAGGGTTTTCGAGCGGATGATCATGTCCTTGAGAATCTTGTTGACCGCATGACCGATGTGAATCGAGCCGTTGGCATAGGGAGGGCCGTCGTGCAGGACGAATTTCGGACGATCCTTGCCAATCTCGCGCAACTTTCCGTACAGGCCAATGCTGTCCCAACGCTGCAGAATCTGTGGTTCGCGCTGAGGCAGGCCGGCCTTCATTGGGAAGGCGGTGTCCGGAAGGTTTAACGTGGCTTTATAGTCGGTCATTTAAGGCTCTTCATTAGCGATTGGCGCTATGGATACGTGCCACTTGGGCACGGGCGGCGGCAACATCCGCATTGATCGCCGTCTTCAACGCCTCCAGGGAGGCGAAACGCTGCTCTTCACGCAGCTTGTGGTGGAAAACCACCGTCAAACGCCGGTCATACAGATCGCCGGCAAAATCTAAAAGATGAACTTCCAGGTGGGCCTTGCCATCACCTGCAACCGTGGGCCGCACGCCAATGTTGGCGACGCCGGGCCAGGTCTTGCCATCGATATCGACGCTCACCAGGTAGACCCCGGAAAGCGGCACGCGGCGGCGCTTCAATTGCACGTTGGCGGTGGGCGTGCCCAACTGGCGCGCCAGTTTCTGCCCGTGCAGGACCCGTCCGGCAATCCGGTACGGACGACCGAGCAACCGCTCGGCCAGATCAAAGTCGGCAGCGGCCAGGGCATTGCGGACCTGGGTGCTGCTGACGCGCAAGCCATCCAGCTCAACGGTCTGCGCGGCTTCCACGGTAAACCCGTGGCTGGCTCCGGCCTGCTGCAGGAACTCGAAATCGCCGACCCGATCGCAACCGAAGCGGAAATCATCCCCCACTTCCAGGTGCTGCACACCCAGGCCGTCCACCAGGATCCGCTCGACGAACTCGCTGGCGCCCAGCTTGCTCAGGCGCTGATTGAAGGCCAGGCACAGGACCCGGTCGACACCTGCCTGAGCCAGCAACTGCAGCTTGTCGCGCAATCGAGCCAGGCGGGCCGGTGCGGTCTCCGGAGAGAAGAACTCCCGCGGCTGCGGCTCGAAAATCACCACGCAGCTGGGCACGCCCAACTCGAGCGCACGTTCACGCAGCCGACCCAGAATAGCCTGGTGACCACGGTGAACACCGTCAAAGTTGCCAATAGTGGCGCCGCAGCCCCGATGCTGGGGGCGCAGATTGTGGAGGCCTGGAACCAGCTGCATAACGCGCTTCTTGCTCATAAAGTGGCCGATTATAACCACACCCGGCGGCCGACGACAGGCAGCACCTTACGCCAATGTGGTTGAACCGACAAAACCGATGCCCGCCCCGCCCTGAAGACTAAACAGTCGTCAGTTCAAGGCCTTGCGATTGAAGTCCCGCAAACGGAAGCCCAATAGGGCCAACATGCCGAAATACGCCATCACCCCAGCCACCACCAGCACGCCCAGGCGCAGAAAACGCTGGAGCATGTGGCCTTGATCCCAGGCCGGCATGACATGCATCAGACCCAGCAATACCGCAGACATGACCGCCACGGCCAGCAGCAACTTCAAGGTAAACCGTCCCCAACCCGGCTGCGGCTGGAACATCTGCTGCTTGCGCAGCTGATAAAACAAAAGGCCCGCATTGATACAGGCTCCGGCACTGATGGCCAGGGCCAGGCCGGCATGCTTCAAGGGACCGATAAACGCCAGGTTGAGCAACTGGGTCACGATCAGGGTGAAAATGGCGATTTTCACCGGCGTGCGGATGTTCTGCTGCGCATAGAAGCCCGGCGCCAGCACCTTGATCACGATGATCCCCAGCAAACCCACGGCATAAGCCACCAGCGCACGCTGGGTCATGGAGGCATCAAAGGCGCTGAACTCGCCATACTGGAACAGCGAGACGGTCAGCGGCTCGGCGAGTATGCCCAGGGCCAGGGAGCACGGCAGCACCAGGATGAAACACAGGCGCAGCCCCCAATCGAGAATTCGCGAGTACTCATGACGATCCTGGCTGGCATAGGTCTTGGCCAGGGTCGGCAGCAGAATGGTCCCCAGAGCGACACCCAGCACGCCGGACGGCAACTCCATGAGCCGGTCGGCGTAATACATCCAGGACACGGAGCCGGCCACCAGAAACGAGGCAAAGATGGTGTTGATGATCAGCGAGATCTGGCTGACGGACACCCCGAGAATCGCCGGCAGCATCTGCTTCATCACTCGCCAGACACCGGTGTCCCGCAGATTCAGGCGTGGCAGCACCAGCATGCCGATCTTCTTCAGATGCGGCAGTTGGTAGAGCAACTGCGCCAGGCCACCGGCCAGAACCGCCCAACCCAACGCCATCACGGGGGGATCGAAATACGGCGTGAGGAACAGCGCGAAGATAATCATGCTGACGTTGAGCAGGGTCGGCACGAAAGCCGGCACCGAGAAGCGATTCCAGGTATTGAGGATCGCCCCGGCCAGAGAGGACAGCGAAATCAGCAATATATAAGGAAAGGTCACCCGCAACAGATCCGAGGTCAGGGCGAATTTTTCCGGCGAATCGACAAAACCCGGCGCCGTGGCCCAGATCACCCACGGCGCGGCAATGATGCCCAGGGCCGTGACCAGCGCCAGGACCAGAGTCAGCAAACCCGAGACATAGGCAATAAAGGTGCGGGTCGCCTCCTCTCCCTGCTGGCTCTTGTACTCCGCGAGGATCGGCACAAAGGCCTGGGAGAAGGCGCCCTCGGCAAAGATCCGCCGCAGCAGGTTGGGCAGTTTGAAGGCGATGAAGAAAGCATCCGTCGCCATCCCGGCGCCGAACGTGCGCGCGATGATGGTGTCGCGGACAAATCCCAGCACCCGGGAAAGCATCGTGATAGAGCTGACCGCGGCCAGTGACTTGAGCAGGTTCATGAAAAGGTTGTTTGCCTGTAGATAAACAGCAGGCGAAAAGACGCCTACTTATGCGATACTCCGCGCCGCAACAGCACAGAGCCAAAGCTCGCGAGTTTACAGGTCAAGCGCCGGAAATAAATATCCCGCCTCTTCAGATCGACCACTCAGCGGAACGTATCACCCGCCCTTGACAAGACTTCAACTCATCGGCATGATTCGCGGCCTATTTTGTTTGCTATTTAAAAAGTCTTTCGAGGAGCTCGACGGTGGCCAACTCACCTTCCGCCAAAAAACGTGCAAAACAGGCTGAGAAGCGTCGCAGCCACAACGCCAGCCTGCGTTCCATGGTTCGTACCTACATCAAGAACGTAGTTAAGGCCATCGACGCCAAAGACGCCGCTAAAGCGCAAGCTGCTTATGTTCTGGCCGTGCCAGTTATCGACCGCATGGCCGATAAAGGCATCATCCACAAGAACAAAGCTGCTCGCCATAAAGGTCGTCTGAATGGCCACATCAAGGCGCTGAACCTTGCTGCTGCAGCCTAAGCGACACGCTTGTTAAAAAACCGACCCAAGGGTCGGTTTTTTATTGCCTGCCATTTAACAGCTCAACCAGCCAGCCCCTCCCGGAGCCGGCTCGCCAAGATTCAACATTTCACTGATGCGGCCAAGGCAGAATAGGAATCGCCGTCACCGCATTCTGCGGACTCCCCTCGATCACCCGATCGCTGTAGACCAGATACACCAGGGTATTGCGCTTCTTATCAAGGAAACGCACCACCTGCATGGTCTTGAACACCAGCGAAGTGCGCTCCTTGAACACCTCCTCACCGTCCTTGAGCTCGCCTTTGAACGCGATCGGCCCCACCTGGCGACAAGCGATCGACGCCTCGGCGCGATCCTCCGCCAGACCCAGGCCACCCTTGAGACCACCGGTCTTGGCTCGCGACAGATAGCAGGTCACACCGCCCACCTTGGGATCATCGAAGGCCTCGACCACGATGCGATCGTTCGGCCCGACAAACTTGAACACCGTGGATACCTGACCAATTTCCTCAGCCGACACCATGAACGGCATCGCCAAGAGCAAGCCCAACAGTCCTTTTGCTACGCGCATTCGCTTTTCCTCAGATCGCTTACACCAGAATCAGGTTATCGCGGTGAACCAGTTCCGGCTCAGCCATGTAGCCCAGGACCCCCACAATGGCATCAGAGGGCTGACCGATGATCTTCTGCGCCTCAAGCGCACTGTAGTTGGCCAGGCCTCGGGCGATCTCGCGACCATCGGGCGCCACGCAAACCACCATTTCGCCACGCCGGAAACCGCCCTGGACCTGCCTGACCCCTACCGGCAACAAACTCTTGTTGCCCTGGGAAAGCGCCGCCACCGCCCCCTCATCCAGCACCAGAGTGCCACGGGTCTGCAGATGCCCCGCCAGCCACTGCTTGCGAGCCGCCAGCATGCCGCGCTCCGGCGACAACAAGGTGCCAATGCGCTCGCCAGCCTTGAGGCGATCCAGCACCCGCTCCAGACGCCCACCGACAATGATGGTGTGCGCACCGGAGCGCGCCGCCAGCCGCGCCGCCCGCAGCTTGGTCTGCATGCCACCGCGCCCCAGGGCGCCGCCGGTACCGCCAGCCACGGCATCCAGCGCCGGATCATCGGCACGCGCCTCGTAAATCAACTGAGCATCGGGATTGCTGCGCGGATCGGCATCGAACATGCCATCGCGATCCGTGAGAATCACCAGCAGATCGGCCTCCACCAGGTTGGCAACCAGAGCCGCCAGGGTGTCGTTGTCGCCAAAGCGGATTTCATCAGTGACCACAGTGTCGTTTTCATTGATCACCGGAATCACCTTGAGCTCCACCAACGCCCGCAGGGTACTGCGCGCATTGAGGTAACGCTTGCGGTCCGACAGGTCGTCATGGGTCAGCAGAATCTGCGCGGTATGCCGGCCATGCTCGGCAAAACTCGACTCCCAGGCCTGCACCAGTCCCATCTGGCCAATGGCGGCGGCCGCCTGCAGCTCATGCATCGCACTCGGTCGTGCGGTCCAGCCCAAGCGGCTCATCCCGGCCGCCACTGCGCCCGAGGAAACCAATACCAATTCGACGCCAGCCTCATGCAAGGCCACCATCTGCTCGACCCATACACCCATTGCAGCGCGATCCAGCCCCTTGCCGTCCGCCGTCAGCAGCGCGCTACCGATCTTCACGACCCAGCGTTGCGCACCCGTCACCTTGCTCCGCATCTTATTCAACCTTTGCCAGCGAGCAGCGCGACCGAGCGCCACTCATGGGGTTATTCGTATTTACGCCTTGCAGATACCAAAACGCCGCTCGAATGAGCGGCGCCTTGAGAGCTGGCCGGCAGCGATGATAACACCGCGCCAGGCCAGATAAACCGTCTTCGCGGGGCCAGCCCGCCACGACAGGATCAGTCGCGGACGTAGATGATTTCCGGACCATCCTCATCATCCAGATCCTCTTCATCCCAATCATCATCACCGATGTCATGGACACTCTTGACGCCACTGCGACGCAGAGCACGCTGATCATCCAGCGCCTGCAACTGGGCGCGCGCCTCATCCTCGATGCGCTGATCCAGCTCGGCCAGCTCGTCGGCGTAGGCCGGGTCGGCCGCCAGACGATCGGCGCGATCTTCCAGGTAACGCATGATGTCGCGACTCAGGCGCTCGGTGCCATCCTTGGAGATGGCCGAGATCACATAGACAGGACCAGTCCACTCCAGGCGATCAACGATCTCCTTGACGCGCTCCTCGCGCTCCTCTTCAAGGATCTGGTCGCTCTTGTTCAGCACCAGCCAGCGCTCACGCTCAGCCAGGGACGGACTGAACTTGACCAATTCGTTGACAATCACCTCAGCCGCATCCGCCGGACTGCTTTCATCCAGCGGAGCCATGTCCACCAGATGCAGCAGAATGCGTGTACGCGCCAAGTGCTTGAGGAAGCGAATCCCCAGGCCAGCACCATCGGAAGCCCCTTCGATCAGCCCGGGGATATCGGCAATGACGAAGCTCTTCCAGCGATCGACGCTGACCACGCCCAGGTTCGGCACCAGAGTGGTGAACGGGTAATCGGCGACCTTCGGCTTGGCCGCGGAAACCGAGCGAATAAAGGTACTTTTGCCAGCATTCGGCAAGCCCAGCAGACCGACGTCCGCCAGCACTTTCAGCTCCAGCTTGAGATCGCGCTGCTCACCCGGCTTGCCCGGAGTGGTCTGGCGCGGCGCACGGTTGGTACTGGACTTGAACCGGGTGTTACCCAGACCGTGCCAGCCGCCCTGCACTACCATCAGGCGCTGGCCGGCCTTGGTCAGGTCACCAATGACCTCCTGGGTGCCCGCATCGATGATGGTGGTGCCGACCGGAACCCGCAGCTCCAGATCCTCACCCTTCTTGCCGGTGCAGTCGGTGCTGCCACCATTGGAACCGCGCTCGGCATCGAAATGCCGGGTGTAACGGTAGTCCACCAGCGTATTGAGGTTTTCGTCGGCGACCATATAGATCGAGCCGCCATCACCACCATCACCACCGTTGGGACCACCGTTCTCGATGAATTTTTCCCGACGGAAACTCATGCAGCCATTGCCGCCGTCGCCAGCTTTTACTCGGATCGAAACTTCATCAACAAACTTCATGATCAAACGCCTCTCGCCGCACGGGCGAGCTGAAGAAACCAAGACATAAGACTCTTGCAAAAATGAGCGCAGCGACCTCAATCAACGACCGAAACATCCAACGCTGCCAGCTCGTACAAACAGTTTTGCAAGAGACTCATCCCACAAACGAAAAAGCCCCGTCGCGAGACAGGGCTTTTCCAGCGATCGCGCAATTAAGCGGCGACAACGCTCACGTAACGACGACCGAAGGCGCCTTTTACTTCAAACTTGATCACGCCTTCGATTTTCGCGAACAGGGTGTGATCTTTACCCATGCCAACGCCGTAACCGGCGTGGAACTGGGTACCGCGCTGACGCACGATGATGTTGCCCGCTTTGATAGCCTGGCCGCCATACATCTTCACGCCAAGGCGTTTGGCTTCTGAGTCGCGACCGTTACGGGTACTACCACCAGCTTTTTTGTGTGCCATGAGTTCAATTCTCCAAAAAGGGGATTAGGCTGAAATTAAGCCTGAATACCGGTGATTTTGATCTCGGTGTACCACTGACGGTGGCCCATACGCTTCATGTGGTGCTTACGACGACGGAACTTGATGA
>Ga0194135_10000724_pt1 | contig 19380 bp, 15 predicted proteins | sample LitLau_LLRF_2013_FD_134024 | JGI IMG/M metagenome (GOLD analysis project Ga0194135, IMG submission 134024) | Freshwater sediment microbial communities in response to fracking from North America - Little Laurel Run_MetaG_LLRF_2013 (version 2) | ecosystem: Environmental > Aquatic > Freshwater >...
AACTTATACTGTTTTTTCTTTTGACTATTTCAAATTTGATCCATTGTCCTTGTGATGTAACTACCCTTGCAAGAGGGATTTCACATTGTAATAAACTACTACTACTACTTAGGTCTTCTAATTAGTTTTGAAACTTAATTAAAAAAGAGCTTATAGCTTTAAATTATAAATAAGTCATCTCCATTCAATATACTACAAACAGACTTGGAAAAATAGAAGGACGGCTTTGCCATATATTTTGACAGTCTATGGAGTTGATTAGTTCCAGTGTGGGTGGGTGTGTGTGTTGATGTCCTGCATGACAATCAACCAGACTGCGGCTCATATCTCATTTGTCTTTTGAAGTTGAACATGCACTTTTAAATTAAGAGTAGTATGGCTTCTTGTGTATTCTGACAAGTTAGATATTTGTATTATAATATGTATCTGCTAGAACCATATGGCTTCTGTCTTCTTTGGAGAAAGACAAACCGAATTCAGAAGTCGCGAGCAGAAAGTAATGATGAAAATGTGCCAAACCAGACCAGAAGAACTCTTATTAATCTCAGATTATTGACATAACGAATCCTCTCCTAGTCCTACAGTAGAAAATGTGATTACTCCCACACTTGCAAAGTTTGCACAGTTGTTTTTCTTCGTTTGAGTTGTTGTTGGCAAACTTGGTGTGTGTATGTGTGTGATTCTTTTTCAGTTGTTAGTTCAGTGTTGTATTATTGTTCGCTGTTACAACTACGGGATTTTGTAATGAATGTTTCGAAGTTGATACAATTTGATTCTATTGGGATGAATGTTCTTTGAGCTAGTTTCATCTCTCTCGGCTTGACTTTGATATGAATCTTTAAACTACAATTTCTATCTTTCTTTTAAACGATTAAGCAATTTTATTCACTAGAGATTAGAATATTGCAGATCAGTACACACAGCCTTGTAATAATAGTAATTATAAAAATCTACTCAGAGATTCAAACTTACATAGCCTACAGCTTTTTCTCATGACGAATTCGATTCCTCGTCGTGTCCACAGAGTAGTCTCCGTGGAAGGTACAGCAAAAAGTACCTTTCTAAGAATTTAAAACACCTAACAAATTAAGTAACCTCTTGAGAGTCTACAAGAAAGCTTGCAATGTGTATATGTAAGACGTATAGGAAGCAGCAGCAAGGTATAGAGATGAGGCAGGGAAAGAAAGTTTGTGAACCATGGGAAGTTTTGACACGTAAGTAAATGGAATCATGTGTAATCCTTTTGTGTACCATGTTTGTGGGGATGTGTGACGACTACTCGTACAACCAAAAGGAAAGGAGACAAAGTTTTCCAAAGTTGTTTGGAAGGAACACAGAGGAAACTTTTTTCTTTAACTAAATGGCATTCGACGAGAGGAACTCTCTCTCTCTAGGTTTTCCCTATACCTTACAGAGAAGTAGAATATTCGGGTGTTTCGGTGAGAATAAGGTTCCCCTCTTCCACTGATGCTGCATTGCATTGTCCTATCCAGTATTATCCGAAGGAGAGAGCCCTCTCTTTAAACTACCAAAGGGGCATCGATTTCCTCATAAACGACTTTCGTCTCTCGAATATTATTATGATGGTTTGGAACCCCAGTTTGTGTATATGGAAAGTGGAACCTTCTCTCTCGTATTTGTTTATAAGAACACCCTCCTCTCTTTCAGTCAGTCAGAATGAGTCAAGTGAACATTTCACAAAGTTGGATAGCAGCTGTGTGCTGGTCTGGTCGACGGAGAGTAGCTAAACTTAACTACCCAATATATATATATATATTATCGTCTTTCGGCTGTCGTCCATTTCTAGTCTAATCCGCCCTTATATATATATGATATATGATATATGATGTCATACACTTTATATATATATTTTATAAGTGACAGGGATTACACTAAATTTTGTTATGCATGAATACAATCAGAGGATGTTTGATATTTGCATACATGGGGAGCTGTCCCCTTTTTGAATCAGAGCTAACTAAGAGAGAGAGAGAGTATAACTTCGCTAATACTTTCGGTTGAGGATTCACACTACAAGATATTGCGAAAATTGCAAAATGCCATTCATGTCCCTAAAGGAATAGATGGGGTATCGTAAAATTGGAAATCGATCTGAATGTATATGTATCTATATATACTTTCTCCATTTGAGAATATTATAAAGATGAAGCACATGGTTCAGATGAAACAAAAGTCACTGTGTACATTAAACTATAGACGGAGCATTTTATTGACCAAGTTTCTGTGAAACTTTTGTGTATTCTCCAGCTTATATACAAACTAATATGTATGAATGTCGTCGAAGTAGAGAGAGAGAGAGTAAAGTGGGTGCATTATTATTATAATACACCTCGGTAGAGTAACCCGGGTTTTATGTCTTCCATCCAAAAGTTCTCAAATTAATCCTCCGGTTTTATGCGAGTTTGTATGACTCATTCAGTAATAAAATGTTGGCCAGGGAAATATATTTACGCTTTCCCTTCTTTTGTGTGTCCATAAACCAATGGCAAACACACACACACACACTGGGATAACTTAAATACTCGCTTGTTTGGGGTTGGGAGTTAGAACAAAACTTGCGATACTCACAGTTCTTCTTTCTAATGTAAGCTGCTTTATAATTCCTTTATAAGATTGGGAATATACTTAAAATGAGGTAGAATGCAAATTCCTTCACATGTCTGCTTTCTCTTTCACTTCTCATTACTAGTTAGTGTACTGTAGGCTTAAGCTTTTAGTTACAAAGCAAATATGTTTAATGCTCTATGCACATAATGTTGGTGGACTTTAATTCAGACGGATGATGTGTTTGCCTTGTATGGAAGTTGAACTAAAGAACTCACAACAATAAAAAGCTTCTGCTCAGCAGTTGTCTCAAGTTCAAAGTATTAAACTATCGGGCATATAACTATACTTTACAGTACATGTTCTATTTTGTACCTGTCAGTGTTCACACATGTACACTCTCTCGTTCAATAATTCTCAAATGCACACCTTCTTCATCTTCTCCTTTATGAGATGATACGTGAAGGTATTTGAAAGAGAGTTCTGAGCACACACAACAACAACAAGTGTGTGTAATATACATTATGCAAGATGAGATACTTGACACCTGCGATATTCGTTCCTTCTCCTTTTGCTCTTAGATTTATGAACGAGACAAGAGTGATTAAATATTTGTGTAGTGGCTTATACAAAATCACTACGTCAAACGTGAGTTGATTTCTGAACCAATGAGGATGAGGTTTTCTTAATAATTCTTTGGGTAAATAGAAAGATACTTAAATAACTTGCACCAAGCCATGTGGATGTCCAAGAGTATTGTTATTATTAAAGTAAACATTCCATAATAACAAATGATATGAACACAAACATATGAGCACCTAGGCTCCTGTTTGACTAACAAATGGGTAAGGTAGTTCCTATACGGCTCTCTTGCGTTGTTTCACATGAGAAATTTTTAATACACACTACCCACATGTAATTTAAATGACAACAGGTTTTCCAGATTATTTATTGTGTCTTGTGTACTGGACTACACCTGGCTGTACATTTTTGCCTTTATTGTACGAGTATGATCTAAGCAATCACGTTATTACAGATAAATCACGGAGTATGATCTCACCAAATAATAATTAATAATGGTTACTCATTGTCAGTTGACTTTAAGGTTAATTAAAGTTCAAATCGACCTCATGGAGTTTATTAGTTGATTTCTCACGCTTTCTAGTTTTCTTATAGGGAGTTGTGAAATTATTAAAAGGTTTATATAATCTGAAAAGCTGATAGTTTGTTTGTTGGTCTTAATTTCAAAAGAGTCGCAAGACAAAAGATGCTTCTGGGAACACAAACAAAATAAAGTACACATCTCTGTGTCATAAACTATATCCAAGTGAAATTAAGATTAATGGTGATACTTTCACTGGAACTTTGGCCTGCTGTGTGCTCTACTTTCAGTTTGCTTTCACTAAAGAGATAAATGCCAAAGGTTAATGAATACATTGGAGATTTCCCAAACTCCGAAGTTCCTAGAACTAAACCCAAGTTATATTATTCCTAATATTATGTGGCTTGTTATTTTTAAGCAAGCAAGAAAGTAAAGAACCAGAAAAATCATGTATTTCTTATTCGCAAGTCCCAAAGGACTTTATTATTTCCTGTCTCGCTTGAACCCGGGTTTCTTTTTTTGTCAATTCGCGAGTTATGCCCAATTCCTGGGTTATAAGGTTCATTCTAGAAAACTTAGTATTGATATGCAAAAGAGAAATTCATGAATAATTTGTTGTGTAGGTGTGTTGAATAACTTTTCATTTGGAGCGGATGACTTTTACTTCACTCGGTTGAGTGGAGAAAGCAGTGGGAAGAAGACAGTTTTGGATGGAGAGAGGCGAGTGAGTCTGGAGTGTGCTGTGTCAGACAGGACCCAGATTGGATTCCAATGGACCCTGAATGGAGTTCCAATTGAGAATACCACACGGAGACATCAAATAACATCCAATCTCTATTTTTCAAGAATTGAACGGGAGGCTGACAGTGGAGTCTACCAATGTGTGGCCACTAATCTCACCACTGGAACTTCCATCGTCAGTCCAACGATTGCACTGAATATTGTCTGTAAGTTCACAACCTTTCTATATTCCAGTCTACAGTTGCCTTCGTCATCCATGCCATGTCAAACTCTGATCAAGTCTGTCAAGTTTTCTCACTCAATAACTCATTTATTACGTGAGTTGTCGTAATCCTCAGTAGATTCTTCGTTCTATGAATTCGTCAAATTCATAGTCTACTTAATTTAACCTTTTTGAATTTGACACTGACACAGGCGAGCTCCTGATTGAGCCTCTGTGTGCACAAAAAGAAACGAAGGTCTGGCTGGTTCTTCATAACTTGATACACTCGATATATATCCAAGACAGACTTGAGGACTTTTCATGCTTGGTGAAAACACTTTTGACATAATACAAATATATATATAGATCAAGTTACACGGATGTATATGTATATATCACTTACCCGCTTTTCTGTGTCTGCATCATTCATCTTATTGATTCCCCATGCAGTTGACTGCTGCTGTGTGTATCGTCAAATTGAACAAAATTAAATTAGAACTGAGGAAAAAAGGGGATACGAACGAAGAAGACTCTCTTTTTGGAGCTGTTTTTTCAGGAATAGGGGAACTGGCATCAGGAGCGATCAATTATATTGGAGTGTAGCGAACTGCAGACGTGTACTATGATTTATATAGTTACACTTTGAAGTCTAAATTCTAAACTACAAAATCTGTTGTAAATAAGAAATACACTCTACACTTTTATACTTGTAACCAGAACTGATGGGAACATGAAATAGATTTTATTTAAACTCATTCAACTTAAACTCTGTGCGAGTTATACTTATTTTCTGTCAACCGCAATTCAATGTAATATTATGTAATCAAATTCTGCTAACAATGAAACATTGCAACCTAATTTTAAGAGAAACATTTTTACTCTTTTTAAGATGGGAAAGCTTTGGGTGTAAAATTCACACTGTAAATTGTAAATTTTACTATTACAAATTGTATGCAAGTGAAAGGTTTTTACTTCTTGTAAGTATAAGTAAACCACTCAAAGGGATTTCGTCCATTACTGTAATTGATTCAACTGGTTCACAACAACTCTACGCACAATCAGTTAAGTGGATCTTCAATGCAGTTTTCTTTTACCGATTCCTGATTCATTCATATATATTCAAAAGCACACGGGAAACTTACTCAACATTTATTTCTGTTCTCGGTTTACCTCAATCTTATATTCGTTTTGAGACAACCACAGACAACAAAATACGCTTTTGGTGTACTAATGCAGTCAATACACAATATATATAGGACAAGATCAATTCAGTCTAAAAGTAATATCGTGGACATAAATGGAGTAAATGGACCGTGTAGTAAATTCAAATTAGATTCTTCATCGTTTACCTTTTTATAGGCTCACTATATATTTACATCTTATATAAGTAAGAAGAATCTCTCTCTCTCTGCAGGTTGTTCGAGAGAGAGTTTACGACTACGTCAACGAATCCAATTTACTCTGAAGGATTGTGGTGGTCCTACGTGGACTTGGAAAGTAGAATTTGTATTTTGTATTACACAAGACTAGAGAATTTCCATAAATAAATATGAATTGATTCTGTAAACGAAGTCTCTACGAGATCCGCAAACCTATTTTATTTTGACTGTGACTTCGGTTCAATTCACTTAGCAGAACGTACATAACTCTCAGCCTTAACTTGCCAAAATAGTAAATAGATATTTCGTCCAAAAGTTATTTTTTTCTATTTGCACATACTCTCGATTTGACTCCGCTGTGGAGAAAAGTACAAGCACTGCAAGGAAGGCTTGCAGAATTATCTCTCAAGACACTCAGATTCAATTTAGTTTTGGCTCATAGAAAGCTTGCTATGTAAGAATGCGAGATTGAGAATGTATTCACATTGATTGGTCGTTTAGCTTGCCTTCATATTTAGTGAAAGAATTTATTCCTTGTATGTTGCGAACAGGTATTTATATACTTGGAGCTTATTAAGTCTTTATAGACCTGGTGGGTATATGTTTCAGTTTGCTAACAGTAATATAAATCAAACCGTCAGAAATAATTTAGAGAAATGAGATCACCACATCGCAGGCTGTGTGCTGCGTTGAAATGCAAGTTCGATTTTGCTAAAGCCAAATTGAAGACAAGGCTAATGAAGTGTGGCAGTAATTTATCACGAGAAGTTGGAAGTCTTCTGTTTTTTTACCGATTATTACACAAGTCTGTATTTCATTATAAATGAGAGTGACTTCTTTGCCAGTTGGCTTACACGGGAAGTTATATGTGTGCGTGGAATATCAAGTTCACGCTTAACATATTGGGAATCAAGCGTTTAATTTTTTGAACGTGCATTCGCTCATAAGACAGAATTCATCATCAATTCATATCTGAAGATATCAAGACAAGGGTGTAATATATTTACTTCTCTTGTCTTGACTTCTTTCACTTCTAACTTAATTTATATGAAGCGGCTCTTATTTCACACACATGAAACATTTCAAAGTATTTTAATTTCGTAAAAATGAGTGAATCATTTCTTGTTGTTGGCCTCTTTCCGTTTCGTTGAATTTGGTTTTCCACAATTTGTTTCTTTTGCACAACAATAAATAATTGCAACCGCACAAACAAAAATAGCACATTAATTTTGCCGTTATTTCTGGTTTTGACTTTCACTCTCGTTAATTTTGTTGGCAAACGATCAGGAAGTAAACCTTGATCTTTCCACACGCAGCGGGTTTTACTTTCTTCCACATTTGTATTTAGTTTTTTGTCACGATTCATCCTAATTATCCAGCGAAGCTGGGCACGTTGTGTAATGATAACTGGACTTTTTATGACAGCCGAGAGCAGAGAAGATTAAACCCATAATTCATGGCCAACTGTCACACCCTCAATAATTGAATTGTGTGTAGCTTTGTTTCGTTCGGGCTCTGCTCCCGAATTCCGTGACATTGAATAACTTCCCTGGAGAGTTCGGAGGGGCATTCAGTAAAATTCTATATATATACAGGTTCATTTCCACTTTCACTCCTGATCTATGATGATGCTATGTCGTTTTCTCCCAACAAAAGAACTAAAGTTTGGAAAGATCTCGCGTTGATTACAAAATGTAAAGAATGTAATACCCAGCGTGTGTGTAAAGAATTCCACACGTTCACACTTGAAGTGCGGTTGAACTAAAAAGAATAGAGAAAGACATCCTGGGGATACGTGTAATCTTATGTACAACGATTTGCATCTCTTTATGAATTCCTATGATGAATTTCACTTCCAACTGTGTCTTCACAAATATATCGCGTGATACTTTTGGATAAATAACCTTCCCGCAATGTAGTTAACTTATTCTCGGGTGTAAGTCTTTGCTGTCATGTCCAACTGAGTTTTTGAACACAGCGTCATATGAAAAATGCAGTTATATCAAATGGAGCAATTAGGAAATCAGCCAACATTTTAGTTTCTTGACCTTCTCTTGAGTATAAAATAAAATCTATATCCCGTGTAAATATTATTATTATGTAAACGGGTGGCGTGGTATGATAATTTGAAAAAAGTTTAAGTTATGAGTTCTCTGGGAGCGAAATTTATGCAAACTTTTGCTGTGAGTCTGATGCAAAGTAGTAAATATTTTACACACCGGTCCCTTTTAATGTTTCAATGTATCTTGCTCAAAAGTCAAACAACTTTTTTTGTTTCCTTTTTAGGTGGATTTTTCCCTTCTGCTTGATCTGTAAGCTTTAAATTAAAATTACTCTCTTGTCTTACGAGTCTCCAGAATTCGCAAGACGTACTACACATTACTCGTAATTCAGTATTATCAGATGCTCAGACTTGCTTTTACGTTCTACGGGGTATAGGTACAAAGATTTAAAAGGTTCTCTCCCGTGTATATATTTGTTTTTGTTCTGGTGCATTCGGGACTTTTTTATACATGAGGTCTATCTAGGTCTCCAGGAGTCATGTTAAAGAGAAAAGCATTTGTTTCTTTTTCCTCCAGAACCATAAATACTTTGGACATAAATGCCATTACAACTGCCTAGACTTCTTCTAAACTTGTCCAATGGTGTAATAGTAATAACTCTCTGAGCTACACACACACTCGTTTACGAGATCGCAGAACACACACTTTCGTTTACAGAAACACAAGAAGAGATACAGTTCAACTCTACTCGTTTTTAAAGATAACAAAAGTAGAAAAGGTTTTTTAGTTATATCTTTGTCTGTTGATGAGTACCAACCATTATTTCGTCGTGGGTTGGGTATTTTAAGGAAATGGTAAAAAAGAAGTTCCTTAGGAGAGAGAGATATAACTTAAATCGTCTAAAAAAATGTTTAAGCTCAAACGAATAAACTATAGATTGGGCTAAAGGCAGCTCCTTTTTACTTTTTGGAATACCTTATCTATCTCTTTTATTCCATTGTTAGGCATATATATAATTTATGGACAGAAAGGTAGCCTTAAATATACAATAGGATTCGTGAAACTAGTGTTAAGAGTGTTAAAGCAAGTTTTGTAAATTCCAAGTTTCGTGTAATCGATGATGATACCATCAGAATATTTTATAAATTGCAAACTGAGATACAAATTCACTTAAAGAATTGTTTTTTACGTGAAGACAGAGACAGGAAGGATATTTCAATTTGTCTTGTGGCTTGTTAAGAAGTCTTTTAGCTTCTGACCTCTTTTGATAATTAATTGTGAAGTTTTACTGAAAGGAAAGACATAAAACATATGGTTGGGAATTTTTCTCGTAGAAGCTCTAGTGTAATGGTAATTGGATAAATACTCCAAATCGACGAGAAAACTACTCTTTTTCTGGTTAAAGCTTAAGATCTGAGAGGGTGTAATTGGTTTCTTAATGGGGCAGAAGAAGACGAGAAGAAAAAGCAATTTACGCATATACGTACTAGTTATGTGTTGTGGGTGTTGTGTGTATGTTCAACTGTGTTTTTGGTCTACTTTTCCTGAAAACTACAAAAGCAATTAAATACTTAAATGCTACGCGTAAGCATACAACTTGTATAGTTTTGACACAAAACATGTTGTGTATGTTGTAAAGAGATATCACTGAACATCTTTTTGTACTCTCATTTAGCTGCTGGGCAATATATATAACGCACAGGACTGTGTTTGTTAAAGAAATTGTCTTCATAAAGTATTCCCCCACCCTCTACTGTGTGTATGTGTGTATGTCTGTCCAAATGAAATGAGGCAAGAAAAGTTTTTGTGAAAGAGGGACGAAGGGAATCTCAAGTAGCAAAAGTCCTTTTTAGCTTCTCAAGCCATTATAATTGGTCATGAGCACATTTGGCCCGTTTCTACTAATGTGACACTTTCGTCAGATCCCCTTCTTCTCATCTCTCTCTCTTGTCTTTACCTAAAAGCTTCTTCTTCTGTCTAGCCTTAAGTGGCTATTCACCATCAGTCTCATTATTACATCTCTTGTCTTCTGTCCACCTTCACCTCAAAACTCTCTTGTGTTGTCTGGAGTGTTCTACGCCCCTTCATTCTGGAGAGAAAATGTCATCTCCTAAATAGCTCGAAGAAACAACGACGTTGTTTGAAAGTTGTAACAAAGTTAACAGAAGAAGAGACAGATGAGGGAAAGTGTAATGAAATGTAATGAATGCAATGGCACTTTTAAAACTACGTGGAGATGCATACACATACATATTTCTTAGTCTTTTTTACATTAACCGAGGGGAAGAAGAAGGTGGATGTGGAAGTAAAAGAGAGATAAGTTCACGAGGGTATTTCATTTACACCCGACTAGCCAACCAAAACCCCGCAGAACATTATTTTTCACCCTCTCTTTCCAGAGAGTCTAATATTACAAAATCTAACAATAAGTTGGATCGTCTCCCAGAGCTTTGCTGGATAATTTTATTTCAATGGTTTAAACTTAAATATTTGGTTTGTATTATTATAAATAGTTAATTACAGAATTCTGTAGTAATTAGAAACTGGATGAGTGCTTTATGCATCGGATAAAATAAGTTCCGCTCCAAAATGCCCGAGCATCATGGAAGGGAAGTTGGTGTTTCCAGAAGGGACGAAGGGCATTGCAGAAGCGTCAATAACTCGCAGGCCTTTAGCTCCAAATACTCTGGAGAAACGTGGAATGTTAAAAAGATATTGGGTTATTATTATTATTTCAATTGATAAATTGGAAGTCACCTGAATTTCGAATCTACAACTGCGACTTTTTTATTAGGGCCCATGCGACAAGAAGACGTAGGATGGTAGTGAGTCAAGCTAGTCTCTCGCAAAATGCATCGCCAATAATCTCTAGATGCGAATTTGATGCCTCTACCTTTGCATTTCTGTGGGATATTTTGATTTATATCGTCACTCCATTTGATTCCAAGAGACTTAAACACAGTGCTTTCCAGCATCAACTTTGATGTAAACTGGATTCCTGGAAAGGTTAACTAATGTTATGACAGTGGAGAAGTCTAATAATTGTTTAATAATAATTAGGGAAATATTGATTTTTCCTACCGTCGATATGTCTCTCTAAGTCTTGTCCTTTTTGGTAGATCTTAAAATCGATTAAGGGATTATCCTCCGGGTTTCTAGAGGCCAGTCGAATTGTGCCATGACTCTCAGGTCTCATTAAAACGTGATGGAAATAAATTGTTTGTTGGATAAGATTTTTATTATTTTCTTTTCTGAGGGGCTCCTCTATGACGTAAACTTGGATATCTGGCCAAGTTATGTCTCCCAATCTACTTGGAATGTAGCCCATTGCAATCACAGGGCCAAAAATTAATCCCCATTCAAACGAGTTTAAAGGGCCTGCAAATTCAGGAACAAAACTCTAAAACAATGAAAGCAGTTTAGAAGCGTTTATTATGAGGGAATAAAATTTAAACCTGTTCCAGTTGTCAAATATTGAATGAGAGATTCATTTGTAAAGAATTCAGGTGTATCCCATGTTACGTTAATAGTGAATGGATGTAGTCTTCCCTGTAAAAATTAACATGATAGATGAATGAGTCAAATTACCGCATATATAGTTCGGTAAGTTTGAGTTATTTTAGTACATCTGTGGCGATATGATCTTGGAGATAATTTCCTACAGCAGGAGAATGAATCACAGTATCGATTCCCATCTGTTCCAAGTGATGTTCTGGTCCAATTCCAGATAACATGAGAAGTTTTGGGCTTTCTAAGGCTCCCCCACTCACAATAACTTCTTTGCGAGCTTTAACGTATCGCATTCTGCCGTGTCGTTTGTATTCAACTCCAACAGCTCGTTTGGATATCTTGTCAATGCGGATTTTAGTTGCCCAAGAGTATCTGTAGATTGTAAGGTTCCTTCGAACTTCTTCATTAAGGAAAGGAAGGAGAAATCCATGGTATGAACTTTGTCTAAGGCCTTTTTTAAGGTTATAGTCTATTTTGGAAAATCCATATGGAAATGACCCTGAATTGAAGTCTCCACCTATTGGAATTCCTTCTTTAGCTACAGCGTCCAAGAATAAATCAGATCCTGGGATATAGTCTATTTTTCCAATGTAGATTTCTCCACCTTGGCCATGTGATGGACCTGAAATTATTTTGAGAGAGATGTGAACAAAAATACAGTGACTAATAATGATCTAATTTACTCCATAACCTGGATTATCTTCGTGGAATCCATGATAGTCTTCTATTTGCTTAAATCCTTTGACAACATTGTTCCAAGCCCACCTACGATCTTTGGTGAATTTTGCCCAGGAATCGTAGTCATTTCTATTACAGCGATTATAAACGGCTGTATTGAGAACGCTGCAGCCTCCCAAACCTATTGCACGAGCGGTGAAGCAACTCTGTATGCACATTAATTGCAAATGAAACAACTTATTACTTACACCAATAGGGCACTACATAATTACTTTTCTGACGTTACCCCATTGTTATTCAGACACGCATTGCTCTGAGGGACACTGTCATAGCCTTTAGCGAGTGAGCTATATGCCCAAATATGTCTCCGTGCTAAAGGAATATCTGCCAAAGGATTGGGATCACCTCCTCCTTCCAAAAGAAGTACAGAGAAAGTTCCAACAGCCGAAAGTCTGCTTGCAACTACTGCACCTGCGGAACCTCCACCTATAACGATGTAGTCGAATTCTTCTGGATTGTTACCCGAGTCGCCTTCTTTACGAGCGATACTTAATGCTTCGTCACCTACCCTTAAAACTTGGTCATAAGTTTCCACTTGTTGACGATTCACATCTTCATTACTGAATAAAAAAGATGTTGTTATCAGAGGGATAACTAATCGTGTAAGAAGGTTTCTTGGAATTGAAATCGGCATGACTTTTGTGTCAAATAGGAAAAACTTCCAGTTTGAGTTGCAAGTAATGAGATATTAACTTGAAAGTAAAATCAGCTTGGGTGTTTTTAAAGAAAGCTGCACAGAACTTGCAGTTTTTATTAAATGCAATTAACATATTATTATTTTAATGATGCAGATAAATGGGACTAAACTTTTAAACAGGAATGTCAGCAGTTCTGCGTAAGCGGTGTAGTACTCAGCTTTTAAATTTTGCTTATGCTTCTCTGTAAGATTAGAACGATCAAAATTTTAATACTCTGAAATAAAGTGGATACAACAAGTCATGCAATCATCAGGGAAAGTCACCTCGTCAACTGAACCTACTTTACTCATTTCCATGAGATTGTATAAATATATATATATACAAATATGTATACGTACTAAAGTAAGGAGAGTACAGAATAGCTGAGCCTGAGTTTGAGTCTTTAATAGCTGAGATTATTAAGTAAGCCTGCTGGTAAGGAGCAGGGCACTTTTAATGGATCTCTGAAAAGTGCTTATCTCAATATGAAACTCAAGAGTGAGGTGAAAAATGAATGACACAAAAGCAGAAGGAGGGAAAGGGTTCTTGGATTTATATCCATCGAAATCTCAAGATAAACTTGGCTGCTATTTCGTTCTTATAACACTTCACCCTAACTTATGAACAAGAAAATGAATCTCAGGCTGGGTGTTTAGCGTGTAAAATGGAGTTTAAAATCGACTGGGCTTCATAACAAGTTACATTTCCGTATATGTCCTAAGTTAAATCGTTATAATATTTCCTTTCTTGTGGTGTTTAAAGTTGACTTCCTCCTCCTCGTCTTCGTCGTCGTCGTCAGAGATTCCACACTAACGGCGTATGTATATATGTACAAGGCACTCTCTCTTTAATGTCTGACACTAAGCTATCAATACTCCCATTACCACGTGCCGTGTCTCTCTTTCTCTTGAAGCAGCAGCTTTTCCCATGTGTACGAATTTATGTTTATGTTTCTTCTAAAATGTTCCCCCCAACGTTCATGCTGAGAGATACCCCTTTAAAATCTGCACATTTAAATAGTTTAATCCACCTATAAACTGAACTCCATCTCTGTTGCATGTGGATTTTCAAATTCCAATAACCTGATCTCATTAGAATTTAGAGTAATTATCTGGGAGAACAGAAATCCCCGTGCTATGGGAAATGAATTCATTAAATTCATTCAGTAGACTCGACACAATGAAATGTCTCACAGTGTCTCTTTAAAATTTCATGAGTGAACTGTCTCTGATGTAAACTTGTAAGTAAACTTGTTCGAGAGTGTTTCATCGCGTTCCCTTCTTCATAATATACTACTTTCCCTTTAAACTTTGTGTCTATATATTCGCTGTTTGAAGTTGGTTGTGCCTAGTTCCTTATCCAAATAATAAGTACAAGCTACACAAAATACACTCACATAAGAGCTTATGAATTTGTAGTACTGACTTCCTTTCATCTCTTGCGACTCAAGATGATGATGATGCAATGAAGAAGGGTAGTACGTGCCATTGAATGTGAATGAAAGTAAGTGTACCATATACCGTGTAATTATTACACACATACAAAACGAGAGATCTCAGGCTCAAATGTGATTTCAAAGAACAAATTCTCTATTAAACCTTTTGTTACTGAAAAGATGAAAGAAACCAAAGGGACTTTTTTAAATCCCGCATATTATTATTATATTGCTTTGTAAAAGGAGAAGATAAAACGGTTTTTGTAAGGATTTTGGTTTGAGAGTTGGTCTGAGGTTTATCAGTAGTTTCGCATGTGATCTTAGAAATGCTCGTGGTATTAACAAAACGAAGGGAACTCGGTGCATATGTGCAACTGATTATGATTGACAGAGTGATTGACTACACACGTTCTGTCGGGTTGTTTAGAGAAGTGATGAAAGAGCAGATGAAGAGAAGGTAGTACACGTAATATTTACTCTAAATTGTGGGGGTATGTGTGTGGATATTTCTGTACTGCTTTTACATAACCACAGAGAATGGAAATAAAATTCACCACTGCGTGTTTCCGCACCGGAACGGAGAATATGCTTTTTATCAAATACAAAACTCACCGGCTTTCTTGTTCTATGCACACAATTTGTCATTTATCACAAAAGTGAATCCTGTTGGCACGCATTTTGCACTAGACAGACTTTTCCTGTGATTTATGACTCGTGACTTTGAATTATTGGGGTTGTCTTATCGGACATTGAGACTAAGAAAAGAGATTTCACAAAGCACATCTGGGAAATTGGAGGATTTTAAGTAATTACTGTAAAAGGAGTGTCAGATTAGTACGCCAGGGAGTTTTATATGGAGCAGAAGTATATTACTTATGTAGAGGTAGATTGTTTCTTCGTATAGTAGTCTGCATGTATAATATGCAAGAAGTTCTGGACAAAACAAAGTCAGTTGCATTTTTGAAGTTATTTTAATCGGAAATAATCTAATCTCTAATCAAGAGCAACTAACAAGTTATAAGAAGCTTTTATATAAAACAAGACAAGATTAAATTCTGGAATGCTATTGGAAGGCGAGAACATTTAGCAATCCAGTGTAATATAATATAATAAGCTACTTAAATCTCCAGAAGAGATCCTGTTTCAGTCCAGACGCTGCTGACGAGTAATAAAAACTAATCTAGATGGACAAGAAGCCAAAAGTCGGATAAAAAGTAGTATAACTATTTCTTATAGACATGTTTACTTCATGAGGTGTGTGTGTGTGTTTGTCATCACTTTAGAATGACATTTCTATCTAACAATACAAAACAACATTCGGTTAAAGTTTATTGTACAACAAAACTTTTGTGCATTCCACACATACAATGCAATCAACTTAAATCGCTAGATCTGTCATTTCCTCTTTAAATTCTGTATTTCCTTTACGAGTTCCTCACACATTGGATCTATCATTCGTATACATTACGTGTATCACCTTTAGCGTGTAGAAGAAATCGTTTCCATATTCTCAGATTTCAATCGGCTAAATCCCAGTCGTCATCTCGTTCTCCCGAGCAAAGCTTTAGTTGAAGGTAAATTGAAAGGAAGAGGAGAGAAAGAAGGTGATTACAGACTAATGTTATGAGTTAATTTAATGGCTCATGTTGTCGTCGTTGTTGTTATATTATGGCTCCACTTTCCAAAGGTGGACATTCGAGAGCTGTGTACTTTATTTTACGAATCTTCAACCTGCAAGCACACACACATTTAATACGGCTATTCCAGTCTCTTTTACGGCTTTGCAGTCAGCTAGTGCCATGATCGTATATATATCTATATATTGAAATGCAATGTCACCACGCGGACTCTTTATTTCACTTCCGTAAATGGAATGAAAACGCTTGGACAACTCACATTTTAATGGGGCATTCCAACAAGAACAACATTTCCAAGAGGACCAATATGTCGTAAAGTAGAGTCGCCTTTTACTAGACAGCCAACTGGTCGTGAGATTCCTTTTTGGACTGTGTATGTGTTGGGTGTGGCTCTATTCCCTGCGTAAACTTACACACGATCATTTCATACCTATATAGTTTTCGTATTCCAGTCAGACGAGAAGACACAAAAATCCCCTTTGCGACAATTTTGTGAGTGTGTCGTAAACTAAATCCTCGCGTTTTTACGATTTAACGATACTTTTAGTCAACCATGAGCTCACATTATTATTATTGCCCGTGAGTTAGCAATAATAACAGAATTATGAAATATAATTCAATCCCAAATCTCATCTAATGATCATCGTCTGCTGCGTGAGAAAATCAGTCATTAAATAATACAAGAAATCATTTCTGTGTCTCTTAATCTGATTAGAAAGTTTTTAGAACTGAATTTTAAATAATTGTCCAAGTTTCAGCTACCTTGTTACTTAAAGACTTTTGAAGTTTTGACTTTTATAGAGTGATACTTTTTTCTTGATTGTTTTGCATCCAAATTCAGTTCACAAATATATTATAAAGTAGTCGTGCATTGTGCAGTCGTCCCCACATTAACTAGACTTTGTTGTTTGTTGCAATAGATTTATTATTATAGCTTTGGAACATTTTGTTGTTGACTGACAGGTTTATGAGGATCAATTTTAATACATGGTTTCAGTTTTCACAAACAAAAAAGTTTACGACACCTCGTAAATGTTCAATGTAATTATGACCTTGGAAGATAATAAATTCTCGAGTGATTTCAACCAAGCTCTATATCCACTCACATACAAGTACTTGTCTCAAATATTCTTCATGGGGAAAAGAAATTCGCACCTGGGTTAGTTAAGAAGACTCTTGAGACAATATAAAGTATAAATTGACTTGAACTTGTAGGGTGGTCTTGTTCTTGTTCATTAAGGGATATGAGAGTGGGAACTAAACACGATATGCAGATTTTCCAATGCTCTTACATAATTATTATCATGACCTACCCTTCGTATACATGTATGTAGAAGAGGATATTTTTAATTATAATTAATCTGAGAGTCGAATAAACTGCATTCAACTCCAGTTTAAACAAGAAACCCTTCAGGCAAGTTTAGAGAAGGAATAAAGATAGACATTTCTATCATCATCTCTTTTCGAGGCTCTTCAAAATATACACGTACGTCTTCTTCAGAACACACATAGTAATTAGCAGGTTGAGTTAGAAGCATTATATTATGTGTAGGTATGTATATATATTGTTCAACAGGTAGAAAAATGGGATTCAATTAGGTTTGTTTGCTTAAACTGCCATAGAGTCAACAGTCAAGAGTTGAAAAGAGTAGTTCAAGAAGACTCGAGAGTAATAATAATAATGATAATAATTCCAAGTTACCAAATAACCTATGGTTCATCTTAACATTAAAAGGGTAGTTATATAGTGTATATTGTGCACAGGGTGGTTTTATATAGCTCCAAGAATTCTTTATCTAATTGACTCCATGCAGGCATTTATGTATGGCTAACCTGTATTATTATTATTATTATTATTGTATTGTCTTCATAACTTTATTAAACCTCGTTGTGATAGGAGTTTTGGATTCCATAATTAGTTATGGTCAGTAAAAGTTAACTATGCCTACCTACCACAGTGATGATCGTTTGTCTTTTCTAGATCGTAATTATCATCAATTCATGCAAACTTTTCAACAACATTATTATATACTCACAGAGCGAATAAAAGAGCCATTTTTATTTTTGAGATGGATTCTGACCAAATACTGCAAAGGGATTTTGTTACTCACTCAGTTCCAGTATTTACACGCACAATCGAATGATTGCGAATGATTGTCATCGAATTCAAATGTATATAATCAAGTCATTTACGAATGGGAGTTTTATACTTCAGAGCTGACTGTTTTTATTTCCATCGATTAACTCATCGTGTGTGTGTTTCTTTTAGACAGGTATGCAATTTAGAGATCTTGTCAATATTTATCATTTTAATGAAATTGCCAGTTAGAATAAACTTAACAAATATTACTTCAGTATCGTTGCTCTCTATAAAGGGATGAAGTTGTGCAAAACACGGGCGATCAGTTTCTAAAATGAACTAATTGCTGCTTTATTTTTTGATTTGTGTGTTGTAATTTTAATTTTATCCGGTTTCTCAATTTACTCCAGAACAATTATAGTTTTCCAATTTCTTAACAATCTAAAAGTTATTTTGACCAAGCAAGAATATTTCTTAATTCAATGGAAATGGCATCAACAAAGGGCTTACAATTTAAACGTTGTCAACATAAAACTTGCAATGTTAATGGTGTCAACATAGGATTTTCAATAGAAATCGCGTCAACATAGGATTTAGTGTTAAATGCGTTATCGAGCTATACTTCTTATTTGAGGTTCTGTATTAATTGCGTACATTTATGTCTGTAAATCCTTTCAACCTTTATTGAAACAAACTAAACATTTCGACGACCACTCTGCCTGTTCCCTGTTGGATACACAGAAACTACAAAGCATGTAGTCAACAGTGGATTTATACCCACCACCGTTTGGTAAAATTACTCAACTGATTAACTCTCAAACGCATCCTCCTTCTTCCTATTCATCCTTGCTAACGAGGGTACTCACCACTTGGCATTTTGATTGATACGGGGTCTCGTCTTCTAAACCAGGTTAATGATAGGCTCTGTCAATCTCAGGAATAAATATTTGATGATTGCCACGAACTACTACCGACGGGGGGCCTCCCTATATATTTTCATATAATATTCTTAAGGGTTCTTGAAGTAATCTTTTTCAAAATACTTCCTATGTGTGTTTGAATAAGGATAAGGTGTGTGTGTGTGCGTGCGTGAGTCTACATTTACCTTGTCTCGTTTGTTTAACTCAACAATAAGAGAGATAGAGACAAAACCCACAGAATGAAAACGAACCCGCATTACATGGACATGGACCATTGTAGTATTCCTTCTACGAAATGAATATGTTTTCAATTATCCCCGAGTTGATCCTTAAAAACGAGTTACGAGCAGAGAAGAACAAACAGCCACCTAAGAACGATCATCATCATCAT
>Ga0194135_10000725_pt1 | contig 19331 bp, 24 predicted proteins | sample LitLau_LLRF_2013_FD_134024 | JGI IMG/M metagenome (GOLD analysis project Ga0194135, IMG submission 134024) | Freshwater sediment microbial communities in response to fracking from North America - Little Laurel Run_MetaG_LLRF_2013 (version 2) | ecosystem: Environmental > Aquatic > Freshwater >...
ATGATCTGTCCATAATCTGTCCATAATCTGTCCATGATCTGTCCATAATCTGTCCATAATCTGTCCATGATCTGTCCATAATCTGTCCATGATCTGTCCATGATCTGTCCATAATCTGTCCATAATCTGTCCATGATCTGTCCATAATCTGTCCATAATCTGTCCATGATCTGTCCTAGGAAAATTAAGCAAATATTTGAGTAAATTAAAGAAATTGTGTTTTTTTGCCCTTTTGCCCTTTTTCGGCAAATGTTCAACGCAGTCAGCATGTTGACGTTTAAGCAAACTAGATTGGGTAATGTAAGAAATTGGTTGGGTGCAATTAATAGCTCCCTATATTCTTGGTTAGTACTGACGAGTTCTTTTTTGTTTCGTAGTACAAGTCAGAGGGAATAAAGTACCGTCACATCGAATTTACGGACAACTCGTCCTGCCTCGAACTCATTGAGAAACCACCCCGGTGCCTCCTCAAACTTCTCACTGAGCAGTGTCACCTGCCCAAGGTTCGTTTTAAAAAATTGCAACAGAGCAAAATAAGGTTGTAAAACAAAACTGTAAACTACATGCAGAAATTCTAATATTGTCCCCTCTTGCTCGTGCATATAGGGCTCAGACGAAGCGTACTTATCGGTAATCTCCTCCGAATTTTACGGCGTCTCATCGAATTTCTCCCGCCCAGACGACCGTCGTTTGTGGTCGACAGAGTTTACAATCCTCCACTACGCAGGTCCTGTAACGTATAAAGTAGCCGGATTCGTGGACAAGAACAGGGACGTCCAGCAGGACCTCTTTTTCCACTACCTCGCTGAATCCAAGAACGAATTCGTGAAGGAAGTCGCACTGCTGGATCCAGTTCTCCTTCAGCAGCAGCAACAGTTGGGAAACACTCTGGCAGCAGCTGGCACGGACACTGTTGGGAGAACGCAGACGAACAAGTGCAAGCCAACGGTTTCGGAGGCATTTCGAGTTCAGCTTGGGGCGCTTGTCGATGTTCTTCAATCTACTACGCCGTGGTAAGCTGAGAGAGAGAGAGGGCTCAGATTTGAAGTATTGAAGTTTGTGCGGACTAATAATCTCTTTCTTGTTCTTCAGGTACGTCCGGTGCATAAAACCGAATATGGAGAAAGGAGCAGGTGTGTTCGACGACGACCTGGTAAAGGACCAACTCAAGTACCTGGGCATGCTCGAGATCATCCGAATACGAAGAGAGGGGTACCCAATCCACTTCCCCTTCACAGATTTTGTCAAACGGTTCAGGGTCATTGGAAAATTCAGAACTTACCCGCCGCCCAAAGATATCTCCAAGTTAGTCCGAACTTTTATTTTAGAACTCTTTTGACTGTTTTGTCAACCATTTTCTTTCTAAAACCCGTTTTTCGACAGTTTTCGACTCTATTAAACTCCTATTTTTTTGGTTACAGGGACATTCTTGCACCCTACCCGGCATCAGAATGGCAACTGGGCACATCAAAAGTATTCCTGAAGCAATCGGTATACGAACCACTAGAACAAGCTCGCCTCGCTGTTCTCAACGCGCGCGCTGTAATAATCCAATCCTTCATCCGCGCTTGTTCCGTGAGAAAGAGTTACCTCCGCCGAAAAGCCGCTGTTGTTCGTGTACAACGATACTACCGTACTTACAAGCAACGTCTCGAGTTTCTCCGTAAGCGACGTGCTGCCATCACAATCCAAACTTACCTCCGTGGCATGTTCGCCCGAGAAGTCGCCGCCGCACTCAGGGAAATGCGAAGGGTCGAAGTTGTCGTTCAAGAAGAATCATCAAAGGTCCACGGCGAAGGAGAAGAAGAAGAAGAGTTTATTCATCTCATTCAAATGCTGCAGGAGGGGGGAAAGGGTGCCGGTCAGCAAGTCATTATGTCCCCTGCCTCCTCTGTCGTTGCAGGAAGCAGTGGAGTCTTCCCTAGTGAAGATGATGATGAGACAACTGACGTTGGGGGTGGAGCCACAAGCACAGAAGTTGAAGAAGATGACGATGAAGATGACGAAGAAGAAGAAATCACTTCGGCTGCTGCAATGGCAGCGAACACTGCAAGTAGAATCCTGTCGTCCGCTCCTTCACCACCGCCTCTCATTCCACCTCCTGGTCATACCAACTTGGTGGGTGGTGGTGTTGAGAAGAAAGCTACTACGACCCTTCCTGAACCAACAGTTCCTCCTCCTCCCCCTCCCCCTCAGCAAGTACACCACCAACAAGTCAAGAAAGTATCAGAGCAAGTGAGTCAGCAGCAGCACAAGGCTCCGATTGTGGCCGTACCGAAAGCAATTCAACAGCAGAACAATAAGAGAATCATTCCTGACTCATCTCAGCCAAAGAAGAAGTCGACAAATGTTGACGACGAGCCAATTTACGAATCAATTCAGCCCAAGATTGACCCTAAGCTTTTCCCACACAGACAATTGACACAGCAAGGACAAGGAGCCACCACCACCTCCACCACTGGCCCCCCACAAGTCCCACCGACTCCTCCCCCTGGCTCTGGTGGACAAGCACCAGCAGTAGCACCCGACCCCCGATCCACCTTCATTAGACATAGATTGGAAGCGCTGAAGCACGACGAAGAAACTCAACCAGCCCCACCTCCTGCAGAAGAAACCTCCCTTCTATCCTTCGCCCTGGACTATTTCAACGATTGGGAGAAACCAAGTGGCACTCTAGTGTCCTTGTCAAAGCCAAAACCAGTATACTACAGCAAAGAGGAGATGACACTGCATACACGCTCTACGTCAATTCCCTCGTCGCACATCCACCTCTTCGACCCATCAAATGTCAAATTAGCCGTCCAGCACTTCCACGAGATTCAAAAGTACGTCAGAGGCGAGTGCAAGCAGGAAACTCAGTTTCTCCAAGCTCTCATAAGAAACGGCCTGGATCGAGAAGAGCTCCGTGACGAGTTGTACGTGATTCTGATCCGACTTATCAATGGGAATGACTCGGCCAGTGAAGTGCGGAGACTTTACTTCATCCTCTGTTTAATGGTTGGGAGTTTTCCACCCTCAAAAACGTTCTTACGCTACTTCCTCGCATTCTTATCGCGGAATCACGAGGACTGCGGCGTCTCCGACCAGGTCAACTACATCAAAACTAGTTTGAAACGAAGTGGTGCGGGATCAGTGAGGGCTTTTCCACCCTCGAGTGTAGAGATCCAAGCTACACAAAGGCTTGGAACGCTTGTTTGCAGAGTCTTCTTTGCAGATGGGAGATCGAAAGCTGTTGACGTTCACCCTGCAGACACAGCTTCTGACGTTATTGCCAAACTTGCGATGGAAATTAATTTGTCTAATGTTGACACTACGTATGCACTGTACGAGTCAAATAGAGACGTTGACGTGCACGTGAACATGCACACGCTACTCTATGACGTTATAGCCAAATGGGAGATAAGGTAAGGCGAGATTTTTAAGCGTCTTTAGCCTCCTAATCTTGCGTTTTCTTTACCTCGCTAATAATACAATTCTGGTTCCAGTCCATCAAAGCTAGAGACTCGTTTCCTATTCAAGAAGCGCCTGTTCCGTTCAGCGCGAGAGATTCCCCAGGACCCAGTGGAAGTAGACTTGCTATTCGCGCAAGCAACGCACTCGGTTGTGAAAGTAGACGCATACCCAATTAGCGAGAAGGTAGCCCTGCAGCTCGCAGGACTTCACATGCAAACTCAGCAACAGCAACACCAAAACTCAGACTCAGATCAGATGACAATGACCCAATTTCCCCCGGAGAACTTCATTCCCCAGAGGATTCTAAGGACACGCCCTCACTCGCAATGGGTCCAAATACTCGGTCAAGCACACAAGCAATACGGACAAGGAAAGAGTCCACTCGTAGCCAAAGTTTGGTACTTGTCTTGTGTCATGCAATATCCGCTCTATGGAACTAGTCTGTTCCATGTACTATACAGGGGATACTGGCTTTATGGTACATCTGAACACACTTTAACGACAGTGTAGACCAAAACCCTGAACAGAATTCCGATAACCTGACTCTCATTGTTTTATTTCAGGCAACACTCTTCTCTTGGGCGTCTCTTCCGAAGGCCTAACAATGATCAAACCAGACGACAAGTTTATAATGTACGAATACAGTTACGATCAGATCGAACGTGTAGAGTCAGCCGCAGAAGACGACCAAGAAAACAAATCCATGATCCTCACAATCCACCTTACAAAATCCCCCCTCCCCCCAGACACAATCAAGTGCTTCGTCTTTGAAACCCCAGCTGCTGGAGAAATCGCTTCCCTCATTGGGGCATACCACCCTCCACTTGCTAGTGCAAGTGCAAGCGCAGGTCAGCAACAACAACGGCGACTCCACAAGATAACAAACGCAGACAGACTGCGACTCCACGAGAACGTTGTTAGTGCAAGGAGACTCCTCGTTCAGAATGGAGTCCTTAAGAAATCGTCAGGAAGTTCATCGGCTAACATTCTACGGAATACTCTCCGACGACTCAAGAACAAGAATAGTGCGAGCTCTTCTGGTGTGGGTGGGAGTGGGGCAGTGTCCTCTGCCATGAGAAAGAACTCAATTATTATTGGTGGGGCAGGTGGTGGGGCTGGGTCTGCTAATTCAGGGGGAGATTTCTTCGCTGACTTTCCCCTAGAATACTTCTCATTCTCGAAGTATCCCATCACTTCAAGTCTCTCTTACTTGGACGATGGGGGTGCGTCACCTCAGAGCAGCGGTGGTGGAAGTAGTGGAGGGGACGACTCGGCGTCAACTGCAATCGCTGTTAGTGTGTTCCAAATGCTCCTTAACTTTGCTGGTGTACAGGGTGAGTCTCGAGTTTATTAAGGGTCTGTCTGAAATAGAAATAGGGGCTAACAATTGAATTGATTGGTGGTCGCATTCCAGGTCCACCCTTGCAGTCTGGAGAAGAGGAAGCGTCCTTACTCCAGTCCATACTGGAGAAGTGTTGGAAGAAGGACTTGCTAATGGACGAGTTGTACCTGCAGCTGGTAAAACAGACGACAGACTTTGCTGACCCTAATGGAAAAGTCAATGCGCGGAACTGGGCTGCCCTAGCGCTCATTTGCTCTCTCGTTCCTCCCACTAACCCTCTCGTGAGGAAGTACCTCTTTGCCCACCTCAAAAAGTGCGGTGCTGATTCTGTCACTCTCGAAGGACGCTTTGCGCGGTTCGCCGAGAAGGTATTACCGAATCATATAACACAAAAAGAAGATCCACTTTACTCTAATACTCTGTGTCTGTGTTGCAGTGTCTGACGTCATGCTGTTCAAGCGACTTGAGCCGCCGTCAGTGGTCACCCTCCCGTCAAGAGATTTTATGTACATTAAGCATGCGCCCTATCTCAGCGCGCTTTTACCTGATGGACGGCAAGTACCACACGTTAAGTTTTACACCAAACGACACAGCGGGTGTCCTTCTCTCCGCACTTCGTAACAAAGTAGGCCTCCAGGACTCTGCCTCAGGCTACAGTCTCTACGAGCTGGGCTCGGTGAACAACTGGGAGCGGTCGCTCTTAAGCTCCGAGCGACCTGTTGAAGTAATGGCGCGCTGGGAGAAACAACGCGCTACCAATGCCGCACTACAGTTCAAATTTGTCATGAAGAAACACCTTTTCGTTGATTTCGACCAGAATGATCCCGTGGAGAAGGAACTCGTTTACCATCAATTGCTACACCAAGCTAGGAATGATCGGTACGGCTAAGGAATTTCTTTATGAATGGACATTGTGGGTATAATATTAATAATATTTTTCTCTTTAAATAGCTTTCCAGTGTCTGAGACCGAGGCGGCAATGTTGGTCGCCCTGCAAGCTCAGGTAGAGTTGGGTGATTACGCGACATCGTCTGTGGGTGAGTTCCCAGACTACTGCCACGTGTCGTCGCACTGCCTCCCCACAAGGATCGCAGCGTCAGTGTCACACGAAGCTGTAGCTCGACACCACCAGTCACTCGTCTCAACGCATCCCGCACAAGCGAAGCAAGCTGTGCTTAACCTCCTACGGTCATGGCCTCTACACAAAGCTGCCATCTTTGACGTCACAGTATGCTCATTAACAGTAACATTAGCTTAAAATGTCTGTTCGATTTTAAATAAGTGTTATTGTCGTGTATGATTACAGCAAAGCTTCACGTCAAACTGGCCTCGTGGTTTGTGGCTAGCAGTTGACGAGACAGGGGTCCACCTTTTGCAGCAGCGGACGCGGCACACACTCTGCTCCTTCGAGTACGAGACGATCGTTTCCTACTCACCCTCTCCGACCTGCTTCATGCTCATCACTAGCGATGCCGCCGCAGCTGCAAATGGAGCGAACAACAAACCAAGCAAAATCGTTCTGAACACGCAGCAGGGGTTCCAGGTCTCGCAGCTCATTAAGGAGTACATCCACCACATTTACACTCAACGTGTTAAACAGCAACATAATAATACTCGCTAATACTCAGCTTCATTTCTAGTCTCTTTATTATTAATATTATTATTTGGATACAATAAACGTGCGGATACGCATAGGGCGGAATGAGATTGTGTCTTCTTCTGCAGAAGAGGAGTCAGTGCCTTCGTCAGAGTTATTAGAGTTTGTCCATGACAGTCGTCTCTTGATGCTACTACGTTCGGTGTTTCCTCCCAGGAGCGTTTCTTTGAGCGATTTAGCTTGCAAGGCAGAGATTAGAGCAGACCTGCTCACAGTTAAGGTTTCCGAACTCTCGGCAGATTGAAAGTAGTTCTCCAGACGGAGGAGGAAGTCGCCGGCGGGTGACCACTCCTCCAGAGGCTCCAGTGTCAGGAGGCGGAGACCACGTGGGAGGAGACCTGCCAGGGTGCTTACCTGGAATAATAGACGAGTTAGGCGAAGTTATTTAGTTATAGGCAGAGTAGACTTACAAGCAAACGACAAACAGTAAACTTACCCCTGGAAGATCGGTAACGTAACTGTTGTACTCTTCAGTGACGTCATTGTTCTCTTTGGGTGGGTGAAAGAGCAAGATCTTCCCCATGAAGAGTTCTTCCGCAATGTCTCGGTGTAGTGTCGATAACTCACCTTTAGAAGAAGTGAGCAGAAGATGAAACGTCCCTGTAGCCACGAGTCCCTCTCCGAACTGTGACTCGTTCAGCGCTTCACCCACACCGAACGCGTCATCACAGAGCAGACGCCTGTGAACCTGGAGATCATAAACAGCAGAAGTCACAATCTCACAATGTCACAAATTCAGCATGTAAAATAGAGACGCTGTAAAGGCTATAAAGGAACAAACCATGATCTCGGCCTCTCCATCATTCAAAGATGTCCCTCCTTGGGCACGATCGTTGAGTACAGCGAGTTGCATTTTCTTCTCTTCGTCCTTCAGGATAAGTCTTGAGTTGACGGGGTAGTAGTTCCCAGCCACGGCCTCGTTTACCTTATATTTCCAAGTGGGACGGAAGTCTCGCTTTCGCTCGAGTAATTCCCGACCATTCGCGTCTGTGTACCAAGTCCCTCGTGTGGCTAGATCCGTTGACCAACGCGTTATCACTTCCTTCCCTACACCGTCAGACCTACACACAGACATTATTGTTGTTGAGAATTTCTGAATCCCAAGTTATGTTGAATCTAATGACAATGAATCCAATTACCTCACAGGCACGGGACCTACGGTCCACCTGAACAAAACAGTATCAGCGTTTTGGTAAATGGAAATGACTTGTGAGACCCAAGAGTTGTAATCCTGGTGGATTTCTGTCACGTGGGGTCCCTCTACGACTTTGTAGGAAGAGGGTGGGCCAAGATCGATAGGCTCAGACCCATTTGGACGGAAAATGTAGGCGCCAGAAGCACGGAACTCGAAGCGAGTGTTGTTCCCAGACATTCCCTCGTAGTACTGGAACGATTGGGTGCAAGTGATTTCTCCTGAGATAGAACGGAGGGCCAACAATGAACCAGTTTGGCCTGAAAACTTGGCCCCGGTTCCCTTTTGAAACAAGATATTAGACGAGTTTAATTTGATTAGGTTGTGCAATTTATTATTAGCTGTAAAGATTTACCTTCTTATTGACGACCCAGAAGTCACTCTTGTTCTTATTCTTCTTCTGGTGTCTTCTGAGCTCATTATTACTCTCATCCGATTTGATGACCCTAAAATTACTAAAAGCGATTGGATTGAGTCTCTCTACCCTCCAAACGAGTTCATGGGTCGCATTACGATAGTAGACTGGTCTTCCTGGAACTCCCAGGATCTGTTCAGGGATAGGAACGAGCTGTGTCGTGATTTCTTGTCCTGAAGCCAAGTCTGTAACGCTGAATGAAGACTGATGGCTCCCAACAAAGACTGGCACGCGAACATAAGTCGGTGTAAGAGGCCTGGCAAGAGGATTGTACACGCGGACGATAAAGTCATCCAAGGTCTGCGATGGGAAGCAAGCGCTCACATTCAGAGTACGGTGGCACGTATTTATCTCCTTGATACCAGCGGTGTTTTTTTCTAGGACCCTGTTCAATCCAATTAGACTAGGGATTACGACCCTGAACAGACTACAACCATTACTATTACTATAGGTAGCGTGTGTCTAGTACCTGACAGCACTCGCAATGGCGTCCACAGCTTCATTAAACCCATTATCAATCCGTTTGGCATAATCATTAGTAACGTGTTGCTTTGCTGTTCCAGCGACAGCGTCGTGATGCTGCATCACCGCAAGTGACTCCTTCAAAGGCCACAATTTCTCTACCAAGTCCTTCTTTTTATTATCTCCAGCTAGTCCAGAGTAGAAAGACGCAGCAGTTGCAACCTGCTTGGCAGCCTGGAGGAAATTATTCGCCGAGTGGGTGAAATACTTGAGCGTCGGACGAGAAGTGAAGTATCCTGTCCAGAAGGCATGTGGGTCTGAAGCGTATGGAAAGAAGTCGTCACTCTTTACCGGCCATGACGATGCGTTTTTAGCAGCTCCAGCGTTGACTGACTGGAGGTAGCACGTGGGAGTTGAGTAAAGGAGGTTTATCTCATCCCCGTGACGTAAATTGACGTATTTGATAAGTTTGTCCAGATTCTTGTACCAAGTATGAGCAGCAAGGTATTGGAAATCTGAGCCCATGGTCATGAGAATGTTATTGGTAGTGTAGGGGTCTGCCCACTCCCTCGCAACATTCATGAAATCTCGAACCTTCTCATCAACGTTGTAATCCTCCAGACGAGGGTTGTCGTTTATTGGAGAGTCGTTGCAGAATATGTCGAAACAGAAACCGGACGGAGGATTGTACCCATTGAACAACGCAGAGCCTAATAGCTGGCTAGAGGGGCCTACAAAGACAGAGAGAGAGTGTTGTTTCAGCTTCACAGAGACAGTGGGTGGGTGTGGTCAAAATGTACTAATGATGAATACCAAGATCATTAGGACTAGCATCCCACAAGAACTCCATACTCTTCTTTTGCATCCTATTCTTTTTGTCCTGGTAGTCAAGTCGTCCGAAGAAAACTCCGTCGAATCCGAACTGGGCGAACAACGAGGCCATTTCCCTCGAGTGACCGAATGGGTCGATCTGCCAGCCCACAGAGCCCACAAGGTCCACACCGAACGTTGCGTTCAGCCATCTGAGACAGAAATCAGACGTTAAGTAGTCTATTAACAACATGACATGGTGTATGTACAAAGTAATGGCAGTTGGTAGACCTGAGTCCAAGGCTCATTTGATCAATGATAGCGTTGTAGTGTGCAGTGGCCTCATCATTCATGACCCACCCTCCATTAATGAACTCAAGGCGACCTTCATTCACCAGCTTTTTGACCTCTTGTCGCGTGTCCTCATCCTGTTCCTCCCACCAGCGCCAGAAGAAACCAACTTCAACCTCAATGAAGCGACGAGACGGTGAGCGAAGTAGCTCACTTACAACACTGTCCAGTGTGTACTGCACACCTGCTAGCTGGATTTCGTTACGATCTAAACAGAGAGAGAGAGAGAGAGATGATATGAGATATATATATATTATATAGCACAAGGTTTCTAATACTTGTGACACTTGTGAGGGTGTGGTTATTACCTCCGTAGTAGTACTGGTCAACGGTCTTAAGCCACCCGATATCATCATGTGAATGTGGGAGCAAGTGGACATTCAGGACTCCAGGGCGGACAGCTCGGTTGCACCACTAAACATTCAATATTATACATGATTAGCTTATATGAAATGTTGTACAGTTTTGAGACATATGTTTGTTTGTACTACCTCTGAGGAAGTATCCTTATGAGTGGGTGGTGGTGGTGGTACAGCAGTGACCACGACCACACCCACTGCCAGTATTACTGCAGCAGCAATTGCAGCAATCACGCTGCTGCAGGGGAGTATTTTCTTTCTTCTCATGTTTGACTTCTGGACAACAATGGAGGAGAGTTTTTGTGTTTGTCTGCTGGACTCTCAGCTGCTGGAGCAATGGCTTCTATTTAGCTGAAGAATGACATTGCGATATTTGATCCTGCCTGTATATATATTATCTATGCACTGCTTATATATATATTATACTGGTACGAGGTCAGAGTTGGGGTCAGGAGATTTCTGTCGAGTCTTCTTCTTCTTCTTCTTCTTCCTTGTCTTGAGTCTTGAGACATTTGAGACACTACAGAGAAGAGAGAGAGAGAGAGTGAGACATTGATACGACCACCACTACCATAATACCTTGCACCACGATGGTATAATAATACATATCGAGATATTCTCTGTAACACAAAAGAATGACCGTGGGAACTCGCTTTCTCACAACTTCCTCTCCTTTTTTACATCATCGCTATTAGTCTGCTGAGGAAGTTAAGCTTATCGTCAATTAAATTAGTAGTCTCTTATGCGAAAATTAGCTTGTCTATCACATTTTTCATGTGCATATTGTTTAACGTATAAAGTATTGTCAATTAGTTGTTGTCTCGTGTGTGTGAAGCTTCAAGCGACTCTTTAATGCAGTACTGACAGAGCACGCACATTTTCATACTCGAAGGGAGTCTATTTATATAATATTATACATAGTGCATGCATAGTAGTGCATGCCTAGTCCATGTTGAGGGACTTTTTCGAATGCAAAAATGCAAATACTTGTCAATTCCTTCTCTAAATCTTATTCCAAGGCAAAAAGACCTTTAACACCGTGTCCTAAAGGGTAGAGAGAGAGAGACAGGGCCAATTCTTATGCAAAACTAATAGTAGTACAGAGAGGCCGGTTGGTTAGTATTATAATTGGGAGATGCATCTGCTTGTGTACAGTGTCTTGTGAATATAGAGTAGTCATAATTAATGGTCTCGCAACATCTTGGCCTGGCTTTGTAATCTGAAGGAAATGCGGAGACAAATCTGATCAATGTTAGGTTGGTAGAGAATGATTTGTCTCTTGTCTTATTAATCACTCGGCTTGTCTCATCCCTCCCCCTCACTCTTTCCTTCCTCAGCAGCAGCAGCAGCAGCTTAATAAGCATTTGTCAATTTTAAATTACATCTCCCGACGTTAACAAGCTAACCACCGAACTAACCCTGTTTGTACTACATCCTCACCATTTTATTAGTACCACCTTACACGTATTATTCCATTTTTCTCCTTTCCTCATTCCTTTCCCTGCCTGCCTCCTATTATACATTATAATACTTGATAAGTTGAAGTGGCCGACTGTGATTATGCTCTCGTACAACTCTCGCTTTCTTCTTCTTCTCATCATCGAGTTCTTGTTTCAGACAAAGAAGAAGCGACTCTCATCTAGACTCCTCTCTCTCTCTCAGTCGTCCATACTTCTTTGATGCTAATTATGTGTATGTGTGAGTGTAGTATATGTGTGGATCGATATTAGTGATGATGTGTTGGTCCCCCCTGCTTTCCACGTGTGTGTGTGTGTATGTATATAAATGTCTATGTATGTGTATGCAAATCAATCTGTGGAGGAAGTTGAGGAGAGCCCGGAATTTCCTCTCTCAGCCTCAGCTAAAGCAGCTCGAGACGAAGACGACGACGACTACGAGAGAGTTGTCTATGCAATTACTCTCTCTCTCAATGATTTATTGCATCCCTGCCTTAATCTCACCTAATCTCCGAAGCCGCAGCAGCTCAGAAGCAAAGGATGCCATGATGAAACAAAGACGAAGAAATGTGTGTGCGGAGTGGTTAACGAGGGGGAATAAGCTGAAATGCTCCTTCCAACCACCGTGAAGAAGCTCACTCATTACTCACAACAACAACAACGACGACGACGACGACGACCAAGACCAGGACAAACCTTTTGTTCTTCGTATGTGTGTGTGTGGATATGTGGATCCCTGGAGAGAGATGTGAAAGAGAGTTGCTAAGGCCCAACTAATCAATACTTACCCCTTCTTCTTCTTCCAGCAGCAATGTCCAGCACCAGTACAGCATCCATATGACCGTGTGTGTGTGTGTGGATATTCTAATGTCCAGTCACTGGAGAAATTAAAGGAGAGTCCATTTCTCGTCATGATCTTTGCGCAGATGAGATGCTGCTCCTGCTTTAGATTCGCAGAGATTTGCGTCACCAGATTTTGCAGAGAAGCTACACACAGAGCTGACCAATGGGCAGAGCTCCACTAGAATATACGTATGTATGTATGTATGTATATGTGTGATCACACAATGTGTGAGCACATTGACCACCACCACCACCACCACCACTGGATAAAAATCCGAAAAACCTGGAGAAAAAAGGAGCTCCGTGTGTTGGAGCAGTCGGATAAAAACTAAACTTTTTGTTGAAGCGAGAGTTGTGTTCTTGTTGTAGGGCTGTGTAAGGGAAAAATGCAGCATGCGCTCTCTCCGGCGTATGAAAAATATCCTCGGAGGAGGAGGATTGAGATAAGATTGGTCGTAGTAAAACTACCCCCACCAACCATTCAACACAAAAATTCATTCATCTCTTTCTCGAAGACGAAGAACAAGAACTTATGTTCAGCCCTCTTTCCTTCGCTCTCTCTTTGGAGAACTCAAAGGAGCTCTTTCATCAGCTCTTTCACTCTCATCTCGAGTTCCTCCTGGAGTGTATCTGGAGAAATCTCTCTATTTGAGTCATTTGCATAGACGAGAGAGCAGACGTATTCATCATCATCATCTCATATGTATAATATGTATGTATATGGATAGAATACATGGTGGTATGTACTCCCCTTTCTTCTCTCCACATACACACACACACTTAATTACTCACCGTGTGTGTGTGTGTGTGAGAGTGTGAGAGTTGCTTTCATCTCTTGATTCTCATTAAGTTCTCCTTCTCCAGGAGAGTCCAGCTAGGTTTAAAGCTTCTTCACAATCGATCTTTGCAACCAAGAGAAGAGAGACTAACTCACACTTCTCTCCAGCATCAGCTCTCCTGCGGTCACATCATCATCATCATCAAATTTGGGAGGAGATCTAGCTGTAGGAAGTTTGGTTGCTTAGCTGGACCCAAAACTGGACTCTCCTCCTGGACAGCAGCTCCTCATTGGCTGAGGCAGAGGATGATGCTGGAGTTTCTGGAGAAAAAAACCGTTTTTTCTATTCCGTCCGGGTAGATGGGGTGAGCAGGGGGAGAATTCGTAGTCATCCCTTCGAGGCGCAATTAGAGACACTATGCTTTCTCTCCTTTCTCTTCAACCGCACAATATATATCCCAATTCAAAGACGAGCTTAATTGCATCTCTTTGCATAATGTTGCTTAATGCAGCAGCAGCAGCAGAGGACGAGAGAGAGAGTAAATAAGATAGCGGAGACGCGAGATGACGAGAGATATCTGGTTGAGACTTTATTATTATTATTGAGAGATGGTTATGTACAAAGACAGAGAGAGACCTTAACATTGTATTATTGCATATGTACAAAAGAGAGTGTGACTAGTGCATAATGTATATTAAATAGAGAGAAGCAATATTGGTGGTGCAGACTAGTCTCGTGTGGGTCAAGTGACTACTTTTTAAACTTGTTGTGTTGTACTCATAGAACCTTAATGTCTAAGGCACAGCTAATCTATACTTTAAGTACGATCATTAATATTAGTATTATTATTATTAGCATGCACGATTCCTGGCGAAATATCCAAATCAACGCTGCTGCTACTGTTGTTGCGACTTGTGAGCATACCAACTTGGTTGTTGTGCTGCTGGGGTAATCTCATGCTGAGTAGTCGCTGGTGATGGTGCATTTGCATTTGCTGATGCTGTTGGAAGTGAAAGAAGCGATCCGCTGCTACTGCTGCTGCTGCTTGTGATGGTGGTGGTGGCATGAACGTGTATGCTGGAAGATGAAGTAAGTTAGGATGATGATGGTGGTGGTGGTGACCTCCCCCCGGGGAAATATCAGCGACTGGATCATCTTGCTGTTGGTGATGATGGGGGAAGGTCTTTGTCAATCATTCGAGTTGTTCCAGGAAGTTAGGTGACTTGAAGTACTCTGGCACGGGGTCATCGAGTCTCGCTATGATCTGCTTGAGAGGAATCAGATTTCTCATAAAGAGGGCTTAGAACAAGGGGAAAGTGAGTATAATAAAATGACAATACCTTGTAGATAGCTTTCTTCCAGCTCTGCTCTTGGTCTTTCCCTTGTTGAATCGCCTTGAAGAACTCTCGTAGAGTTTGCTCTACTACGTAACGGAAATTCGACGGCACCTGCAATTCATATTTATTATATAAATCCTCACTGTAGACTTTATCTTCTTAAAACGCTTCCATAAAACTCTTTTAACGTGTGAACTTACCTCGATATGATTATTTCTGTTGTAATGAAGGTTGAGAACACGATAAAGTTCGTTATCGATAGTGACGTGAAGTTCATCAGCGTGTTTAACTCCCTCGGAGAGAGCTTGCCGCGCGTACTTTTCCATTTGGATGTAGTAGAACTCCCTGTACAGTCAAAAAAATATAATGAGCACACACATACACACACTCTTAATTAGTCTCACACACATGAGAAGACTCATCGTCGTCTCTTTCTCTCTTTCATCTTCTTAATCAACGAGAGCAGAGTCAGCAAAGAATACGAGAGAGAGAGAGAGAGAGAGAGGGGAAAAGTACAAGATGATATTCATATGTGACTGAGTAAGAAGTTTTTAATTAGACTCGCCTAAAGTTGGAGAACCACTTGACAAGCTGAGCCGTGTTGTTCTTGTTGAACTTGATGTCGGGGAAGTACATCTTGATAACCGACGACGAAGGGTAGCGTACCCAGAAGAACATTAACTTTGCCTTGCGAAGGTGCATCGGGGTCAAAGTTGACGAACTAGACCCGCCGTGGTGACCTATCATCATTATTCATATTCAGATTAATACCAGGTGCTTCACCCAAGAGAATGACAAGAATATTATTATCATCATATAAGCAAGCAGGCATAGGCAGTCTCAGGTGTAGTAGTAGGGTGATCGCCCTGTTCTGCTCTTATTCTTATTATTATTAGAAGCAGATTATTTGTCGAGAGAACTTATGAGCAGCAGGTGAAGCCGTAAATCTTTTTTAGGAAGAACATACACAGAACCCATACTAGAGACAGAGAGAGAGAGAGAGTTAACCGCAATGTGTTCTTAATGTGATTGCAGGTGATATTGATTCCCCCTCTCTTAATGCACTGCCCCCACAAGCAAAGAAATAATATACTATTAAGTATTCGAATGACTTACTGGCATTCCCACAAGAGTAGAGTGAGTTGATATCAGCATATGCAGTTTCAGCCGAATCCCCATTAGACGACCCTGCTGACCCAGGTCCCCCACCGACCACTGTAGTGCTCCCACTCGTATTCGTATCCCTCACAGCAGCACTTCGCACTTGGTGATGATGGTGGAACATTTCATGTCGCTCTATTTCCCTTTGTTGTTGTTGCTGCTGCTGGTGCATTTCTGCCCTCAGTTGTTGCACATATTCAGCCGGGTTGGCTAGAAGAGCAGGGTGGATAAGAGACGCTGCTGCAGCTGCAGCCGCAGCCGCAGCTGCTTGGTGGTGAGCGGATGAATTGCTTCCTGGTGTGGGTGGGGATCCCCTTAAATTGTGGTGGGGAAACATCGACGCTGCTGCTGCTGCAGCTGCAGCTGAAGTTATTATGGGTGTGGTTGAGTTAGCAGATACTGCTGGGGGGAACATAAGACTTCGTAGGGAATTGTGTTGTTGGTCATCTGATGTAGATCTCTGTGAGCTGGGGGGAGCAATAGCATTGTTAGCAGCATTGGCTGAAGAAGGGGGAGGGGGAGGAGTCGAGCTGAGCACGAGGTTAAGTCCTGCGCTTCCACTGCCACGTCCACTACTATTGTTATTATCTCTTGATGGAGAATGCTGGAGAACGAGGTTGTTGTTTGTTTCGACGTAGCAATTGTCCACTTGGCCAAGGAGGCGGGAGACTGCACGTGGGGTCAGACGAGTATCCGTGACCTAACCAGAGAATATATATGACCTTTGAAGGGCTGTGGGAGGGAAAGCGCTTACGACTAGGGAAAAAGCTGATTTATACGCTTACCTTGTGTCGCTTCTTCTTTGGCGTGTCTCCACGCTGGACAACGAGTGAGAGCGGGCTGGAATTATCATCCTGGAGATACATATCAGCATTAGGGGGAGGAGTTTGCATCTGGCTGTGATGTTGCTGCGCTGCAACTGCTGCAGCTTGTGCAGCAGCTTGAGCAGCGGCCTGAGCAGCAGCCTGAGCTTGTTGCTGTTGAATTTGTGCAGCATGGCTAAGACCCATGAGGGCAGTTGAGAAGTTCTTTTGTTGCTGTTGCTCTCTTGGAAAATTCCTGGAAGCGGAGAAGAAATCTTTTCCAGGGAGGGAATTCATTCTCGGCTCTAGCTTGGGGATTTTGGCCTCCTGGTTATTATTGTTATTATTATTGTTGTGGTGGTGGTGGTGGTTCACAGTTCCTCCATTAAGGAGAAGGTTGCTACTGCTCACTCCTTGGTTATTGTTAGGGGGTGTGCCTGGGGGAGCATTGTTGGGGGTGTGGTTCCTCTGCATCCTCTGTTGTTGTTGTTGCTGCTGATGCTGATCCCTATTCCTCCTCAGGAGGGAATTCGGGTTGATCTGTTCAGGAGCGTTATTATTGAAAAGAATCGAGAACTGGTTATCAACGAGTGTGTTGATGTGGCTGATAAGTGTGGATTTGAAGTTTTCCTTCCACTGGTAGAAATACGCTGCTGGATTCGCTCCTGGGGGCACAAATGACGCTAGCTGGTTGAGATGGGGGTTGTTGCTACTGCTATTGTTATTGTGTGTGCTATGGGGAGTTTGCATGCTAAGGATGTCAGCAGAGTTACTATTCCTATATTGCATCTCTTCTTCATCTTCCTCATCATCATCGAGAACATGGGCACGTCGTTTGTTATTGAAGTTGACGTTGTTTGAGTTGATAAGAACTGAATTATTGTTCTTTGACCTGAGGAGGGACAGTGGGGAAGAACTTGTCGCTTTTGATGATGGGTCTCCTTTAGAGAGAGACAAAGAAAAGAGGGAAGGGGCAAAGTGAGAAATCTGTGACTTACTATATACAAGAAGGGAGTAAACCAAAGAGTGTAAAGTAGTAGACTTACGTTCAGCAGTGAGAAGTTGTCGAGTGAGTGGAGCTGCTTGTGGTCCTGCAGTTCCAGTGGGTGTGGTCCTTCGGAGGACATGGTGGTGGAGGACTCGCTGTTGTTGTTGCTGCTGCTGTGTTTGTTGCTGCTTGGAAGAAGCAACACTATCGTTGTCATCGTCTTCTACGACATCTTCATCATCGAAGGACCCTTTCTCTTCCATCATTCGCATCTCTGCCTCATCTTCCTCGTCCTCTTCTTCTTGTTGGTGGGAATTGTATGGTTTCACCAGCAGGGATGAGTGGGGATGGGTGTGGTCTATTTTGTAAATAAATAAACTGTTGCAAACGGGTATAACGTATAACCAGGGATTGAAAATCAATCGTGTACGTGTTGTATTGTCAATGTTAATTGATAATTAAAACGTATTAAGCGTTGTAACTTTCTGTCAGTGAAGATTTTGGAATCAAACCTTCTTCACGGTAATTGGAAATTGCACGCTGCTTTAGTAGGTATAGCGTTTAGAAACTAGTTTCAATTTTACCGCACGCGCACTCGACACTTTATGGGTGTCTCAACTGTACGGAAAAAGTGTTTCAGTTTACCCCAATTTAACATGAAAGGGCCCTTTTTCACCCTTAAGGGTCCATATTTTGAAATTCGGAAAAAAATTTGAACATGCTGAAAGGGTCCTTGTTAAGTTGCAAAAGACCGCATGTTGATATCTTACCCGGTTCACGATAAAATCGTGTGATCTACATACATACGCACATACATACAGACAGAACGTCCGTTCGCATTACTTCGCATAAGGGATTTTCAATCCCTAATAATAATAATATTTGGTCTAATTAGTACTACACAGGTAAAGTTGTTAATTAAAGTTAATTGGATTAAAGGTGACTAATTAACAAATAACCATATAAGGTGTTCTATTTGATTTGCGTGGATTAGAAAAGTGGAAAGTGTGCTAAAGGAGCTTACCACCGTCAGTATTGTCCATGAGTAGCTCCTCGTCGTCTTCTTCCCCGATTTCTTCCTCATCTTCGTCTTCCTGTTGAACGACCCTCTGCTGCTTAGGCTTGTACCGTTTTCTCTTGCCAGACCCGTTGATCCTCACAAGTTGAGCTGTAGGAGCAACTTGTTCTTCTTTCTCCATCTCTTCTTCTTCACCTTCTGGAGTTCCTGGAGAAGAAGACGAGTGATGATGATGGTGGTGTCCGTTCAACACTGCTGGAAGAACAGACAATTCTTCTACACCTCCTGAGGTAGAGGTGGTGGTGGTGGTGGTGGTTCCAACTTCCGGTTTGTTGTTCTCTGAACTAACTTCCTCCTCGTCCTCTTGCTCGCTATTCGTATTATTGACCACTTCATCCTCATAGCCGGACTTTAACACTACATTGTTATTGTTATTTGACTCCTTCTCTCTTTTAGACAACATCTCGCGAAGGAGGTGTTGTTGTTGTTGTTGCCCCTGAGGGGGAGGAGTCACTGATCCTGCTCCCCCTGCTCCTACCACTTGAGCTCCTACTTGAAGAGGAGCTGTAGCTTGAGAAGAATCTGAAGAAGAACTCATCCCATGAGATGAACTTTGTTGTTGCTGCTGCTGAATGAATTCCGATAGCATCTTCATCGGTTGAAAGTAATGATCTGATATCAAAGAGGGATGCTGCAAATGCGAAGATACTCCTGATGATGCAGGCTGACCAAAGAATGGCGAAGAACTATTAGCACTGAACTGCACTGCTGCTGCTGCTGCTGCTGCTCCTGTAGGGGGTAGTGGGGTTGGGGGTGGTCCAAACTGGTGATAGTAGTTCCTCACAGAAGAACTCGTTCCAAAGATATTCCTCTGGTGAAAGAAGGGAGACGACGACGCTGCTGC
>Ga0194135_10000726_pt1 | contig 19316 bp, 18 predicted proteins | sample LitLau_LLRF_2013_FD_134024 | JGI IMG/M metagenome (GOLD analysis project Ga0194135, IMG submission 134024) | Freshwater sediment microbial communities in response to fracking from North America - Little Laurel Run_MetaG_LLRF_2013 (version 2) | ecosystem: Environmental > Aquatic > Freshwater >...
CTGCAGCCCAGCCCTCGTGTACTGATCTGCGTTCCATGCAAGTCCACCCAGGTTGAGCGTCGCGCCATCCGTGAATCGGCCCTTGGTGCCGGTGCCCGTGAAGTGTTCCTGATCGAAGAGCCCATGGCCGCTGCCATTGGCGCCGGCCTGCCGGTTGAAGAAGCTCGCGGTTCGATGGTCGTGGACATCGGTGGCGGTACCACTGAAATCGCCCTGATCTCCCTGAATGGCGTGGTCTATGCCGAATCCGTGCGGGTTGGCGGCGACCGCTTCGACGAAGCGATCATCACCTACGTGCGTCGCAACTACGGCAGCCTGATCGGCGAATCCACCGCCGAGCGCATCAAGCAGGAAATCGGCACCGCCTACCCGGGCGGCGAAGTGCGCGAAGTCGACGTGCGCGGCCGTAACCTGGCCGAAGGCGTGCCACGTGCCTTCACCCTGAACTCCAACGAAGTGCTGGAAGCTCTGCAAGAGTCCCTGGCGACCATCGTTCAGGCGGTGAAAAGCGCCCTGGAGCAATCGCCGCCGGAACTGGCTTCGGACATCGCCGAGCGTGGTCTGGTGCTGACCGGTGGTGGCGCCCTGCTGCGTGATCTGGACAAGCTGCTGGCCCAGGAAACCGGTCTGCCGGTGATCGTCGCCGAAGACCCGCTGACCTGTGTCGCTCGCGGCGGTGGCCGTGCATTGGAAATGATGGACAAACACACCATGGACCTGCTCTCCAGCGAATAACGTCGCGGCGGGCATCTATGCTGTTGCGCTCACAGGCAGCACTTTGCAGTGCTGCCTGTGGCGTTTATCTTCTGTCAATCTGCATCCAGGCCGGTTTGATGCCGTATGAATAAACACAACATTTGCCTGGGAGGAGCGGCTTATTAAACCGCTTTTCGCCAAAGGCCCCTCATTAGGCGTGCGCCTCCTGGTGCTGGTCGTGCTGTCGGTCGCACTGATGGTGGTCGATGCCCGCTTCACACTGCTCAAGCCAGTGCGTAGCCAGATGTCGCTGGTGCTGATGCAGTCCTACTGGATCACCGACCTGCCGCAGCGGCTGTGGCAGGGCGTGGCCAGTCAGTTCGGCAGCCGTACCGAGCTGGTCGCTGAAAACGAAAAACTCAAGACCGAGAACCTGCTGCTGCAGGGGCGCCTGCAAAAGCTCGCGGCCCTGACCGAGCAGAACGTGCGCCTGCGCGAACTGCTCAACTCCTCGGCACTGGTCAACGAGAAGGTCGAAGTGGCCGAGTTGATCGGCATGGACCCGAACCCCTTCACCCACCGCATCATCATCAATAAAGGTGAGCGTGATGGCGTCTTTCTCGGTCAGCCGGTGCTCGATGCCCGTGGTTTGATGGGCCAGGTGGTGGAGTTGATGCCCTACACCTCCCGCGTCCTGCTGCTCACCGACACCACCCATAGCATTCCGGTACAGGTCAATCGCAACGGTCTGCGCGCCATTGCCAGCGGCACCGGCAATCCGGAGCGGCTGGAACTGCGCCATGTCGCCGACACCGCGGATATAAAGGAGGGCGACCTGCTGGTCAGCTCCGGCCTCGGCCAGCGTTTCCCGGCCGGCTACCCGGTGGCCACGGTCAAGGAAGTGATCCACGACTCCGGCCAACCATTCGCCATTGTGCGGGCGGTGCCCACGGCCGCGTTGAACCGCAGCCGCTACCTGCTGCTGGTGTTCAGCGATCCGCGTACCGCCGAGGAGCGGGCCAACGATGCCGCCCAGGCCCAGGAAGCCCAGGATCAGCAAGGTGGCAACGCGGCGCCGGTGGTGCCGGCCACGGTGCCCAAGCCTGCGGCGAACGCTGCTGCACCCGCTAGCGCTGCTCCTGCTGCGCCAGTGACTCCGGCCAAGCCTGCGGCCCATGCTCCGGCCAAGCCGGTCCATAAACCTGTGGTGAAGCCGGCGGCGACCAAGCCTGCGGCCACAGCACCGGCCACCACCGGAGGAAGAGAATAATGGCGGGCACTCCCTATTCACAAAACGGCTGGATCGTCTGGCTGACGTTCCTGATCGGCATGTTGCTCAGCGTGTCGCCACTGCCTCAGTTCATGGAAGTCCTGCGCCCGTTGTGGCTGGCCCTGTTGCTGGCTTTCTGGGCCCTGGCCCTGCCACACAAGGTCGGCATGGTCACCGCCTGGTGCCTGGGGCTCGCGGAAGACGTGCTGTACGGCACCCTGCTGGGACAGAACGCGCTGATTCTGACCCTGATCACGTTCCTCGTGCTGTCCTTGCAGCAGCGCCTGCGGATGTTCCCGATGTGGCAGCAAAGCCTGGTGATCCTGGTGATCTTCGGCCTGGCGCAGCTGGTCCAGCTCTGGCTCAGCGCCCTGACCGGCAATCGCCAGCCAACCCTGGCGCTGGTGCTGCCGGCCCTGGTCAGTGCCTTGTTGTGGCCTTGGGTCAGCTTCGGCCTGCGTGGCTTGCGTCGACGTTTCAAAATCAATTAATTCGGTCAGGCATTGGCCCGCACCTCGACAGGGAGATGTCTTGATGAATCCGCTTTACCTCGCCTCCGGTTCGCCTCGTCGGCGTGAGTTGCTCACTCAGATCGGTGTGCCGTTCACCGCCATCAGCGCGGACATCGATGAAACGCCGCTGGCCGATGAATCCCCTGCCGCCTATGTCGAGCGCCTGGCTCGGGGCAAGGCGGCTGCCGGCCGTGCGCTGATCACCAGCAGCGAATCCCAGGCCCCGGCCTGCGTGCTGGGTGCCGACACCGCCGTGGTGCTCGATGGACGGATCCTGGGCAAGCCCCGGGACCAGGCCGACGCCCAGGAAATGCTCATGGCGCTGTCCGACCGCGAGCATGAAGTGTTGACCGCCATAGCCCTGCTCGACGGCGAGCGCTGCGAATCGCGAGTGGTGCGCAGCCTGGTGCGTTTTCGCCCCATTTCGGCGGCGGAAGCGGCGCTCTACTGGGCCAGCGGCGAGCCGTGCGACAAAGCCGGCGGCTATGCTATCCAAGGGCTTGCGGCGGTATTTGTCGCCGGGCTCAATGGCAGTTATTCCGCCGTGGTCGGCTTGCCGGTATGCGAAACCGCAGAATTGCTCGGCCATTTCGGCATACCCTGTTGGCAAAACCTTCCAGTGCGCTAAAGCGCCGTGTAAGACAGCTGCGGCCTTCTATGAACACGCCTGAACGAGACACTGCCATGAGTGAAGAGATTCTGATCAACATCACGCCGATGGAATCGCGGGTGGCGGTGGTCGAAAACGGAGTGCTGCAAGAGGTTCACGTCGAGCGCACCCAGCGCCGTGGCATTGTCGGCAACATTTACAAAGGCAAGGTGGTTCGAGTCCTGCCCGGCATGCAGGCGGCCTTCGTCGACATTGGCCTGGATCGCGCGGCCTTTATCCATGCTTCGGAAATCTCCACCCGTGAAGGCACGGCGGTGGAGAGCATCAGCGCCCTGGTCCATGAAGGGCAGAGCCTGGTGGTGCAGGTCACCAAGGATCCCATCGGCACCAAGGGCGCGCGCCTGACCACCCAGCTGTCGATTCCGTCGCGTTACCTGGTGTACATGCCACGCACCGCCCATGTCGGCATTTCGCTGAAGATCGAGGACGAGGCCGAGCGCGAGCGCCTGAAACAGGTGGTCAGCGACTGCGTGGCCCAGGAAGGCATCAAGGAAGCCGGCGGCTTCATTCTGCGCACCGCCGCCGAGGGCGCCGGGGCCGACGAGATCCTCATGGACATCCGCTACCTGCGCCGGCTGTGGGATCAGATTGGCGCGCAGATCAAGACCATCGGCGCGCCCAATGTGATCTACGAAGACCTGGGCCTGGCCTTGCGCACCCTGCGCGACCTGGTGAACCCGAAGATCGAGAAGATCCGCATCGACTCCCGGGAAACCTTCCAGAAGACCACGCAATTCGTGGCTGAACTGATGCCGGAAATTGCCGATCGCCTGGAACACTATCCCGGCGAGCGGCCGATCTTTGACCTGTATGGGGTCGAGGATGAAGTGCAAAGGGCGCTCGAACGCAAGGTGCCGCTCAAGTCCGGCGGCTATCTGGTGGTGGACCCGGCAGAAGCCATGACCACCATCGACGTCAACACCGGTGCCTTCGTCGGTCATCGCAATCTTGAGGAAACCATCTTCAAGACCAACCTCGAAGCCGCCACCGCCATTGCCCGGCAACTGCGCCTGCGCAACCTGGGCGGGATCATCATCATCGACTTCATCGACATGGAAGACGAAGAACACCAGCGCCAGGTGCTGCGGACCCTGGAAAAACAGCTGGAGCGCGATCACGCCAAGACCAACATCATCGGCATCACCGAGCTGGGCCTGGTGCAGATGACCCGCAAGCGCACCCGGGAAAGCCTGGAACAAGTGCTTTGCGAGCCCTGCAGCAGTTGCCAGGGGCGGGGCAAGCTGAAGACCCCAGAAACCATCTGTTACGAAATATTCCGCGAAATTCTCCGTGAGGCCCGGGCTTATCAGGCAGAAGGGTACCGAGTGCTGGCCAATCAGAAAGTGGTGGATCGCCTGCTGGACGAAGAGTCGGGCAACGTCGCGGAGTTGGAAGCTTTTATCGGCCGGACCATCAGGTTCCAGGTCGAAACCATGTATTCCCAGGAACAATACGACGTGGTGCTGCTCTGATTCCCCGTGTCTTACCTCAGTGGAAACGGCTGGCTTCAGCTTTCTGCATGACTTTTGCCGTGGGAGCCAACTGAAATGGAGCGGCTGATCCGTCTATTCGCCACGCTGACTCGCTGGGGCCTGGGCCTCTGCGCCTTGTTGCTGGTGGTGATTGCCCTGTACGTCAGTCTGGGCCGGGAGCTGACGCCACTGGTGGCCGAGTACCAGGCCGAGGTCGAGGCCAAGGTGCAGCAGGCCGTCGGCTTGCCGGTGCAGATCGGCAGCCTGGAGGGCCGCTGGAGCGGCTTGTCACCGATCCTGCTGGCCCACGATGTGACGGTGGGCGAGGGGGCCAATGCCCTGCGCCTGGATCAGGTCAGCGTGGCCCCGGACATGCTCGGCAGTCTGTTGGCCCGGGACCTGCGCATAGGGCGCCTGGAGCTCAGTGGCCTGAGCCTGAGCCTCAAGGAAGGCGCGGACGGCGAGTGGCAATTGCAAGGCCTGCCGATGCAGCAGGACCAGCCCATGGACCCGGAGCAACTGCTGACCCGCTTGCAGCAAGTCGCTGAATTCTCCCTGCTGGACAGCCAGGTCACCTTGCTGCCGCAGGATCACTCGCCATTGGCCCTGACCTATGTCGGCCTCAACCTGCGCACCGGCCCCAGCCGCCAGCGTCTTGACCTGCGCCTGACCCTGCCGGACGGGCAGCCCCTGGCCGTCAACCTGCGCACGCGGATCCAGGCGCAGGCATGGCGCGACGCCCAGGCCGAGCTGTACCTGAGCCTGCCGCAAAGCGACTGGTCACGCTGGCTGCCGGCGCGTGTCACTCAGCAATGGAAACTCTCCGAACTCAAGGCCGGCGGCGAGCTGTGGCTGAATTGGGCCAAGGGCGGCGTGCAAAGCGCGGCGCTGCGCCTGAACGCGCCCCAGCTCACGGGCGCCTATGCGGAGCGCACGCCGGTCACCCTGAAGAACCTGGCGTTGAACGCTTTCTTCCAGCGCAGCGATCAGGGCCTGCAGGTGCAACTCGACTCCCTGGCGCTGAGCCTTGGCGAAACCCGCTGGGAATCGCGCCTGCAACTGCAGCAAACCCAGGCCGGCGACAACCGCGAAGAACTCTGGCATCTGCAGGCCGATCGCCTGGACCTGACGCCGCTCACGCCGATCCTCAACGCCCTGGCCCCCTTGCCGGAAGGCCTGGCCACCACCATCGAACGCCTGAAGGTCACGGGTGGGCTGCGCAATGTGCTGCTCGACTACCGCCCGCAGAACAGCGGCGACCAGCGGCTGAGCTTTGCCGCCAACCTTGATCGGGTCGGCTTCGACGCCTATCACGGCGCTCCGGCGGCGCGCAATGTCAGCGGCAGCATCAGCGGCGATCTGGGCCAGGGCGAGCTGCGCATGGACAGCAAGGATTTCTCCCTGCACCTGTTCCCGATCTTCGCCAAGCCCTGGCAGTACATCCAGGCCAACGCCACCCTGACCTGGAAACTGGACAAGCAGGGTTTCACCCTGATCGCTCCGTATCTCAAGGTGCTGGGGGAAGAGGGCAAGATTGCCGGCGATTTCCTGATCCGGCTGCACTTCGACCACAGCCAGGAAGACTACATGGACCTGCGGGTCGGCCTGGTGGAGGGCGATGGCCGCTACACCGCCAAGTACCTGCCCCAGGTGCTCAGTCCGGCGCTGGATGAATGGCTGCGCACGGCGATTCTCAAGGGCGCGGTGGATGAGGGCTTCTTCCAGTACCAGGGCTCGCTGAACCATGACGCCATCGAAGCGGCCCGTAGCATCAGCCTGTTTTTCAAGGTGCATGACGCCGAACTGGCGTTCCAGCCGGGCTGGCCGCACCTGAGCAAGATCAGTGGCGATGTATTCGTCGAAGACAGTGGCGTGCGCATCGTCGCCAGCAAGGGCCAGCTGCTGGACACCAAGGTGCGGGATGTTTTCGTCAACATCCCCCATGTGGCCAGCGGGCAAAGCAGCCACATGTTGATCGACGGCGGTTTTGCCGGCGGCCTGGGCGACGGGGTGAAGATTCTGCAGGAGGCGCCGATCGGCACCGCCTCGACCTTTGCTGGCTGGCAGGGCGAGGGCGATTTGCAAGGCAAGCTGAATCTGGACATCCCTCTGGTCAAGGGCGAAGAGCCGAAGATCGTGGTGGATTTCAAGACCGACAAGGCACGCCTCAAGCTCAGTGAGCCGTCACTGGAGCTGAGTCAGCTCAAGGGCGACTTCCGCTTTGACAGCAGCAAGGGGCTCAGTGGCGAAGGCATCAGCGCCCAGGCCTTCGACCGGCCGGTGACCGCGCAGATCTTTGCCGATGGCAAGCCCGGCAAGCCCAATACGCGGGTGGTGGCCAAGGGGCAGGTGGCGATCAAGAAACTTACCGACTGGCTGCAAGTCAGCCAGCCGCTGCCGGTATCCGGCGAGTTGCCTTATCAGTTGCAGCTGAACCTCGATGGCGCCGACAGCCAGTTGATGGTCAGTTCCAGTCTCAAGGGGGTGGCGGTGGACCTGCCGGCGCCGTTCGGCATGAGCGCCAGCACCGGCCGCAACAGTGTGTTCCGCATGACCCTGCAAGGGGCCGAGCGCCGCTACTGGTTCGATTACGGTGAGCTGGCCGACTTCACCTTCGCCGCCCCCAGCGGCAAGCTCGCCGAAGGCCGTGGCGAACTGTTTCTCGGTGACGGTGCGGCCTTGCTGCCCACCAGCAAAGGGCTGCGGGTGCGGGGGATCTTGTCCGAGCTGGATGTCGAGCCCTGGAAAAACCTGGTGGACCGCTATGCCGGGAAGGACCCGGGCGGCAGCGCCAAGCAGTTGCTCAGCAGCGCTGACTTCAAGGTCGGGACGCTCAGCGCCTTTGGCACCCGTCTGGATCAGGTCAACCTGCAACTGACCCGGCAGTCCGCCGCCTGGGCATTGCAGATCGACAGTCAGCAGGCCAAGGGCAATGTCGCCATCCCCGATGCCAAGGCGGCGCCGATGGCGATCAATATGCAGTACGTGCGCTTGCCGGCCGCGGACCCTACGGCGCAAGCCGACGACAATGCTCCCGATCCGCTGGCTTCGGTGGACCCCAAGAATGTGCCGCCGCTGGACATCGCCATCGAGCAGCTGTTCCAGGGCCCGGACCTGATCGGCCGCTGGGCGCTCAAGGTGCGTCCTACCGCCAAGGGCATGAGCTTCAACAGCCTGGACCTGGGGCTCAAGGGCATGCAGCTGCAAGGCGAGGGCGGTTGGGAAGGTCAGGCCGGCGCCAGCAACAGCTGGTACCGCGGGCGCATTGGCGGCAAGAACCTGGCCGACGTGCTCAAGGGCTGGGGCTTTGCGCCCACGGTCACCAGTGAGGACTTTCACCTGGACGTCGACGGTCGCTGGCCGGGCTCGCCGGCCTGGGTCGGTCTCAAGCGCTACTCCGGCAGCCTGGACGCCACGTTGCGCAAGGGCCAGTTCGTGGAAGTCGAGGGCGGCGCCCAGGCGCTGCGGGTGTTCGGTCTGCTGAACTTCAACTCCATTGGCCGGCGCCTGCGCCTGGACTTCTCCGATCTGTTCGGCAAGGGGCTGAGCTACGACCGGGTGCGTGGCGTGCTGGTGGCGAGCAACGGTGTCTATGTCACCCGCGAACCCATCACGCTGACCGGGCCGTCGAGCAATCTGGAGCTCAATGGCACTCTGGACATGGTGGCTGACCAGGTGGACGCCAAGTTGCTGGTGACCTTGCCGGTGACCAACAACTTGCCGATCGCCGCGCTGATTGTCGGCGCACCGGCGGTGGGTGGGGCGCTGTTTTTGATCGACAAGCTGATCGGTGACCGCGTGGCGCGCTTCGCCAGCGTCAAGTACAACGTCAAGGGCCCGTGGAAAGAGCCGAAAATCACCTTCGACAAGCCGTTTTGAGAATCCTCGATTCGTGCCTTTGGAGTAGCATGGCGACCTACCCAACACGGAGTACGCCATGTCTCTTGCGGTGATTCAAATGGTCAGCCAGAGCGACGTTCTGGCCAATCTGCAGCAGGCCCGCAGCCTGCTCGAGCGCGCCGCCGAGGGTGGCGCCAGGCTGGCGGTGCTGCCGGAAAACTTCGCCGCCATGGGCCGGCGCGACATGGCCGCCATCGGTCGCGCCGAGGCTTTGGGCGAGGGACCGATCCTGCCGTGGTTGAAACAGACCGCCCGCGACCTCAGGTTATGGATTGTCGCCGGCACCCTGCCGCTGCCACCCGAGCATGAGCCCGATGCCAAGTCCAACGCCTGTTCGTTGCTGGTGGATGACCAGGGACAGTGCGTGGCGCGCTACGACAAGTTGCATCTGTTCGACGTCGACGTGGCCGACAATCGCGGCCGCTATCGCGAATCCGATGACTATGCTCATGGAAACCGCGTGGTGGTGGCGGATACGCCGGTGGGTCGCCTGGGGCTGACGGTCTGTTATGACTTGCGCTTTCCCGAGCTGTACAGCGAGTTGCGCGCCGCCGGCGCTGAATTGATTACCGCGCCCTCGGCGTTTACCGCGGTGACCGGCGCCGCGCACTGGGAGGTGCTGATCCGGGCCCGGGCCATCGAGACTCAGTGCTATGTGCTGGCGGCGGCCCAGGGTGGCGTGCACCCGGGCCCGCGGGAAACCTACGGCCACGCCGCGATCGTCGACCCTTGGGGGCGAGTGCTGGCGCAGCAGGATCAAGGTGAGGGTGTGCTGCTGGCCGAGCGCGACAGCAGTGAACAGGCGTCCATCCGGGCGCGGATGCCGGTGTTCAGTCACCGGCGCATTTTCTCGCAAGGCGTTCAACGGCTTGCATAAGTACGACGAATTTAAGGCCAAAGCATATGAGCGGGTTGTTGTCCTCAGTCAGTGAACATCTTCTAGCCCCTGGCGGCGTGACCATCGAAAGCCTGCAGGGCGTGCTGGGGGATCTGGCCGGCCCGGGCATCGATGCCGCCGACCTGTATTTCCAGGGACAGATTTCCGAGTCCTGGTCCCTGGAAGACGGGATCGTCAAGGAAGGCAGTTTCAACCTCGACCAAGGGGTCGGGGTGCGCGCGCAATCCGGTGAGAAGACCGGCTTTGCCTACAGCAACGCCATCACCCTGGAAGCCCTGGGGCTGGCGGCCCGTGCTGCGCGTTCGATCTCCCGGGCCGGGCAGAACGGCACGGTGCAGGCGTTCTCGACTCAGGACGTGGCGCAGTTGTATGCGCCGGACAACCCCCTTGAAGTCATCAGCCGCGCCGAGAAGGTCGAGCTGCTCAAGCGCGTTGACGCCGCGACTCGCGCCCTGGACCCGCGTATCCAGCAGGTCAGCGTGAGCATGGCCGGGGTCTGGGAGCGAATCCTGGTGGCCTCCACCGACGGTGGCCTGGCCGCCGATGTGCGGCCGCTGGTGCGCTTCAATGTCAGCGTCATCGTCGAGCAGAACGGGCGCCGCGAGCGCGGTGGCCACGGCGGTGGCGGGCGCACCGACTACCGGTATTTCCTCAGCGAGGACCGGGCCATGGGCTATGCCCGTGAAGCGCTGCGCCAGGCCCTGGTCAACCTGGAAGCGATTCCGGCACCGGCGGGCACCTTGCCGGTGGTACTCGGTTCCGGCTGGTCCGGGGTGCTGCTGCACGAAGCCGTGGGCCACGGCCTGGAAGGCGACTTCAACCGCAAGGGCAGCTCGGCCTACAGCGGGCGCATGGGCGAGAGGGTGGCTTCCAAGCTTTGCACCATCGTCGACGACGGCACCCTGGCTGGGCGTCGCGGCTCCCTGAGCGTGGACGATGAAGGCACCCCGACCGAATGCACCACCCTGATCGAGAACGGCGTGCTCAAGGGCTATATGCAGGACAAACTCAATGCCCGCCTGATGGGCGTGGCCCGCACTGGCAACGGGCGTCGTGAGTCCTATGCGCACCTGCCGATGCCGCGCATGACCAACACCTACATGCTTGGTGGTGAAAGCGACCCGGCGGAAATCATCGCCTCGGTGAAGAAGGGCATCTACTGCGCCAACCTCGGCGGTGGCCAGGTGGATATCACCAGCGGCAAGTTCGTGTTCTCCACCAGCGAGGCCTACTTGATCGAAGACGGCAAGATCACCGCACCGGTCAAGGGCGCGACCCTGATTGGCAACGGCCCCGAGGCCATGAGCCGGGTGTCGATGGTGGGCAATGACCTGTCCCTGGACAGCGGTGTTGGCACCTGTGGCAAGGATGGGCAATCGGTGCCGGTGGGCGTCGGCCAGCCGACCCTGAAGATCGATGCGATCACCGTGGGTGGCACTGGGGCATAAGGAAGGAGGGCGTCGGGTGAGCTGCCGGGCAGCTCACCCCGTGGAGGGCTCAGCGCAGGCCGCGTTGAGTCTCGTCCAGTTCGCGGATGTACTTGAAGATTTTACGGCTGGAGGCCGGCGCCTTGTTATGGGCCACCTCATGCTGGGCCTGACGGATCAGGGAGCGCAGCTGTTGGCGATCGGCATCCGGGTACTCGTTGACGAACTTTTCCAGCACGTCATCGCCGCCGCCGATCAGGCGGTCACGCCAACGTTCCAGGTTATGGAAGCGTTCGTTGTACTGCCGGGTGGAGGCATCGAGTTGATCTAGCAGTTGCAGAATCGCGTCGGTGTCCTGGTCCCGCATCAGCTTGCCGATGAATTGCAGGTGGCGTTTGCGGGCGATATGGGCGACGTGCTTGGGCGCATCCGCCAGGGCCCGGCGCAAGGCGTCGGTCAGAGGCAGTTTGTTCAGCAGGTCGGGCTTGAGGGTGGTAAGGCGCTCGCCGAGATCAACCAGAGCATGCAGCTCGCGTTTGACCTGGGATTTGCTTTTCTCCCCATCGAGGGAGTCGTCGTAAGAATCAACCATGGTGGCAGTCCGCAAAGAAACGCCGCCATGATAACCAGTCGAGGGCCGCTTGTCCGGCTCGGTCGCTCGCCGGCCTTAATCGAAAGCAGAATTTGAGTGGAGAACAGCATGAGTGCAGCACAAAGCGTCGGCCCACAGGCTTTGCCGGCCCTGCAGGAGCAAGTCGAGCAGATCGTCGCCGAGGCCAAGCGCCAGGGGGCCAGTGCCTGCGAAGTAGCGGTGTCTCTGGAGCAGGGGCTGTCGACTTCGGTGCGCCAGCGGGAAGTGGAAACCGTGGAGTTCAACCGCGACCAGGGCTTTGGCATCACCCTTTATGTGGGCCAGCGCAAGGGTTCGGCCAGCACTTCCGCCAGCGGCCCGGAGGCCATTCGTGAAACCGTGGCCGCGGCTCTGGCGATTGCCAAGCACACTTCAGAAGATGAAGCCTCGGGCCTGGCCGATGCCTCCCTGATGGCCAAGGACCTGCAGGATTTCGATCTGTTCCATGCCTGGGACATCACCCCCGAGCAAGCCATCGAGCAGGCCCTGGCCTGTGAAGCGGCAGCCTTTGCCGCCGACAGCCGAATCAAGAATGCCGACGGCACTACCCTGAGCACCCACCAGGGTTGCCGGGTGTATGGCAACAGTCACGGTTTCATCGGCGGTTACGCGTCCACCCGCCACAGCCTGAGTTGCGTGATGATTGCCGAGGCCAATGGCCAGATGCAGCGTGACTACTGGTACGACGTCAATCGCCAGGGCCAGTTGCTGGCAGATCCGGCGAGCATTGGTCAGCGTGCCGCCCAGCGTGCGGCCAGTCGGCTGGGCGCCCGTCCGGTGCCGACCTGCGAAGTGCCGGTGCTGTTTTCCGCGGAGCTGGCTGGTGGCCTGTTCGGCAGTTTTCTCGGCGCGATTTCCGGCGGCAATCTGTACCGCAAGTCATCCTTCCTTGAAGGTGCCTTGGGCCAGCAGTTGTTTCCCCAGTGGCTGACCATCGACGAGCGGCCGCACCTGATGCGCGCCATGGGCAGTTCGGCGTTCGATGGTGACGGCCTGGCCACTTACGCCAAGCCTTTCGTCAAGGACGGCGAGTTGGTGTCCTATGTGCTGGGCACCTATTCCGGGCGCAAGCTGGGCATGCCGAGCACCGCCAACGCCGGTGGCGTGCACAACCTGTTCGTCACCCATGGCGACGAAGACCAGGCCGCGCTGTTGCGGCGCATGGGGCGTGGCCTGCTGGTGACCGAGTTGATGGGCCATGGCCTGAACATGGTCACTGGTGACTACTCCCGTGGTGCGGCAGGCTTCTGGGTCGAGAACGGCGAGATCCAGTTCCCGGTGCAGGAAGTGACCATTGCCGGTAATTTGCGCGACATGTTCAAGCAGATCGTGGCCGTGGGTAATGATCTGGAACTGCGCAGCAACATCCGCACCGGCTCGGTGCTGATCGAGCGCATGACCGTCGCTGGCAGCTGATCGCCGTCCTGAATCACCCCCAACGCGCCACCTCCCCGGGTGGCGCGTTTTTTTATGCCTGGCGCTTTGTAGGAGCTGGCTGGCCAGCGAAGGCGTCCGGACGCCCGGCATAAGGCTCAAGGGCTCATTCGCCGGCAAGGCGGCTCCTACGAGAGCTGGGCAAAAATCGTACAAGTCAGATTGATTTGATTCTCAATATCATTTAATAATGAAAATCATTATTCAATGAGCCCAGGTCATGAGTTCTGCCTTGCACGAGCAGCCCTACCTCGAAAGCTGGCGCTGGATGAGTCGCCAGATCCGTTGCGCACTGGAGCCGGATGAACCGCGTCTGATTGAGCACTACTTGGCCGAAGGGCGCTATCTGGCGTGCTGCACGTCCATGTCGGCCTGGACCGTCGCTGAAACTTCCTTCCGTTTATTGCTCGATACCGCCACCGATACCGCGTTGCCCTGGCACTGGCGCAGCCTGTGCCTGGATCAGGCCTGGCGCCCATTGCGCGACATGGAGCGGTTGTCGTTGTGCAAGTGTCGGCTCAAGCGCTGGCAAAGCCATGCCTGGCGGTTGGCGACCGTGTCGCTGCTGCCTTCCATTCCTCTGATTGAACTGGTGCAAGGATTTCCCGATGAGTAACTTCCGTATCGAACGCGACAGCATGGGCGAACTGCAGGTCCCGGAGCAGGCGCTGTACGGCGCGCAGACCCAGCGCGCGGTGGATAACTTTCCCATCAGCGGCCAGCGCATGCCGGCGGCCTTTATCCGTGCGCTGATCCTGGCCAAGGCCGCCGCGGCCAGGGCCAACGTCGAGCTGCAGCAGATCAGCGCCGCCCAGGGCAAGGCCATTGTCGATGCTGCTCAGGGCCTTCTTGAAGGCGATTTCATGCAGCACTTCCCGGTGGATATCTTCCAGACCGGTTCCGGCACCAGTTCCAACATGAACGCCAACGAAGTGCTGGCGACCCTGGCCAGTCGCTTGTTGGGCGAGCCGGTCAATCCCAACGACCACGTCAACTGTGGCCAGAGCAGCAACGACATCATTCCCACCACCATTCATGTCAGCGCCGCCCTGACCCTGCACGAGCGCTTGTTGCCGGCACTGGTGCATCTGGTGGAGGTCATCGAACGCAAGGCGGTAGAGGTGCATCCCTTCATCAAGACCGGGCGTACCCACCTGATGGATGCCATGCCGGTACGCATGAGCCAGGTACTGGACGGCTGGGCACAACAGCTCAAGGCCAACATCGCTCACTTGCAGGACCTGCTGCCGAGCCTGCAGGCCCTGGCCCAGGGCGGTACCGCAGTGGGCACCGGGATCAACGCCCACCCCGAGTTCGCCGCACGCTTTTGCCAGCAGTTGAGCCACCTGACCCAGGTGCAGTTCACCCCGGGCAAGAACCTGTTCGCCCTGATCGGATCCCAGGACACCGCGGTGACGGTATCCGGCCAACTCAAGGCCACCGCGGTGTCGTTGATGAAGATCGCCAACGACCTGCGCTGGATGAACTCCGGCCCGCTGGCGGGGCTTGGCGAGATCGAGCTGGAGGGGCTGCAGCCGGGCTCGTCGATCATGCCGGGCAAGGTCAATCCGGTGATTCCGGAGGCGGTGGCGATGGTTGCCGCCCAAGTCATTGGCAACGACAGCACCATCACCGTGGCCGGCCAGTCGGGCAACTTCGAGCTCAACGTGATGCTGCCGATCATTGCCCAGAACCTGCTGGGCAGTATCGAGCTGCTGGCCAACTCCAGCCGCTTGCTGGCGGACAAGGCCATTGCCAGCTTCAAGGTCAACGAAGCCAAGCTCAAGGAAGCGCTGTCGCGCAACCCGATCCTGGTCACCGCCCTGAATCCGATCATCGGTTACCAGAAGGCCGCGGAAATTGCCAAGACCGCCTACCGGCAGGGACGACCGGTGATCGATGTGGCGTTGGAACTCACCGATCTGCCGCGTAGCCAGCTGGAAATTCTGCTGGATCCGGAAAAACTCACCGCCGGCGGCGTGTAACCCTCGACACCGTTTTGGAGGCGTACCATGGAGCACTGGAAACGCACGATCGAAAGGGCCAATCGCCTCTTTATGCAGGGCGAACTGGTGGATGCTCGCGAGTTCTACCTGCAGGCGCTGGCGCTGGCCCAGGTGTTGTTCGAGCGCTGGGCGGATGCCGACGAAGCGGTGGCGGCCTGCGTGATTTCCCATCACAACCTGGCGGACCTGCATCTACACCTGAACCAGCCTGAGGAGAGCGCGGAATACCTCTGCGCGATCCATCAGCGCCTGCTGCAGACCATGCAGGACGGTCGCCTGGCCCCGGCCTTGCGCGAGGCGGCCTGGCGCCAGAGCAGCAAGACCTACGTCGAGCTGCTGAATTTCATCGGCGAGCACGGTGAATACCCCCGCACTCATCGCTTGCTGGGCGGCAACGTCACGGGGCTGTCGAGCGATAGCCCGCGCGCCGACGGCGCCCTTTTCGGAGTTCATTGATATGTCCTTTACCTTGCCTGCACTGCCTTACGCCTACGACGCCCTGGAGCCGCACATCGATGCGCAGACCATGGAGATTCACTACAGCAAGCACCACCAGACCTACATCAACAACCTCAATGCCGCAGTGGAGGGCACCGAATGGGCCGGTTGGGAGATCGAGAAGCTGGTGGCCAGCGTCCAGCAACTGCCTGAGCAGCTTCGTGCTGCCGTGATCAACCAGGGCGGCGGTCATGCCAACCATTCCCTGTTCTGGGCCGTCATGACCCCGACAGGCGGTGGCAGGCCCGACGGTGCCCTGGGGCAGGCCATCGAGCAGCAACTGGGCGGTTTCGAACGCTTCAAGGAGGCCTTCACCAAGGCCGCGCTGAGCCGTTTCGGCAGCGGCTGGGCCTGGCTCAGCGTGACCCCGGAGAAAAGACTGGTGGTGGAAAGCAGCGCCAATCAGGACAGCCCGCTGATGAATGGCAATACGCCCATTCTTGGTCTGGACGTGTGGGAGCATGCCTATTACCTGCTTTATCAGAACCGGCGGCCGGAATACATCAACGCCTTCTACAACGTGATCAACTGGCCGGAAGTGGCTCAGCGCTACCGGGCGGCGATGGCTTGATCCCTTCTCCTGAAAACAAGATCTAAGGCCGATTATGGGCACGGAAACACTGGCGATCAGCAGCGGACGAATGTTTCGCTATGCCTTCGGTTCGCTGTTGCTGTTGGCGGGTACGGCTTTGCTGGTGGCTCAAGGGTTGAGCTGGTTGAACCTGGAGCCGCGCTTGCTGCGTGCCTTGCAGGGCGGTTCCATTTGCGCGCTGGGCACGGCATTGGGGGCGGTCCCGGTGCTGGTGATCCGGCAAATGCCGGTGGCCGTGAGCGACACCCTGCTGGGTTTTGGTGCCGGAGTGATGCTGGCGGCAACGGCGTTTTCACTGATTGTCCCCGGCATTGCCGCGGCCCAGGACCTGGGCTTGTCTGCCTGGGGCTCCAGCGGCCTGATCTGCGCCGGCATCATGCTGGGGGCTTGTGTTCTGTTTTTGGTGGATCGCAAGATTTCCGGGGGCAGCCCGGAGCTGCTGGTGGGTACGTCGGAGCATCCGGTGATTGCCCCGCGTATCTGGTTGTTCGTCTTCGCGATCATTGCCCACAACATTCCTGAAGGGATGGCGGTGGGGGTGTCGGCCGGTGGTGGCATGCCGGACGCGGACAGCCTGGCCATGGGCATTGCCCTGCAGGATGTACCGGAAGGACTGGTGATTGCCCTGGTGTTGGCGGGGGCGGGGATGTCGCGGGTCAAGGCGTTCCTGATCGGCGCCGCTTCAGGCGTGGTGGAGCCGGTCTTTGCCTTGCTTTGTGCCTGGCTGGTGAGCCTGGCGCAGGTGCTGCTGCCCTTGGGGCTGGCCCTGGCGGCGGGGGCGATGTTGTTGGTGGTCACTCATGAAGTGATTCCCGAGTCGCGTCGCAATGGCCATGACAAGCTTGCCAGCCTCGGGCTGTGTATCGGTTTTTGCCTGATGATGGTGATGGACACGGCGCTCGCCTGATTGCCGTGTGGCGAGGGGCTCGCTCGTGCTTACTCGCCTTCGTCGAAGTAGTTGTTGATCAGGGCAACCAGTGCATCCAGTGCTTCCTGTTCCTGCTCGCCTTCGGTCTTGAGGTGGATCTTGGTGCCCTTGCCGGCGGCGAGCATCATCATGGCCATGATGCTTTTGCCGTCGACCATGGAGTCCGGGGTCCTGCCGGCGCGGATCTGGCAGGGGAACTGGCCGGCCACGCCGACGAACTTGGCCGAGGCACGGGCGTGCAAGCCCAGTTTGTTGATGATCTCGATTTCCAGAGCTGGCATCGCGGGGTAGATCCTTTCAGCTAAGGTCGCGGTGGCGAACCTGGACGTTCTTCAGGGTTTTTTGCAACACCTTGCCCAGGCGCTCGGTCAGGTACACGGAGCGGTGGTGCCCGCCGGTGCAGCCAATGGCAATGGTTACGTAGGCGCGGTTGCTGGCGGCGAAGCGCGGCAGCCACTTGAGCAGATAGCTTTCGATGTCCTGGAACATCTCCTCGACATCGGGTTGTGCGGCCAGGTATTCCGCCACCGGGGCGTCCAGTCCGGATTGGGCGCGCAGTTCGGGCTTCCAATACGGGTTGGGCAGGCAGCGAACGTCAAACACCAGATCGGCGTCCACCGGCATGCCGCGCTTGAAACCAAAGGACTCCACCAGGAACGCGGTGCCGGGTTCCGGCTGGTTCAACAGGCGCAGCTTGATGGTGTCCCGCAGTTGGTAGAGGTTCAGATTGGTGGTGTTGACCTTGAGGTCGGCCAGATCGACGATCGGGCCCAGCAGTTGGGTTTCATCGTGGATGGCTTCGGCCAGCGAGCGATTGGCACTGCTCAGCGGGTGACGACGACGAGTTTCCGAGAAGCGCTTGAGCAGGGTTTCCTCGTCGGCATCCAGATACAGCACATCGCACTGGATATGCCGGCTGCGCACTTCTTCCAGCAGCTCGGGAAAGCGTGACAGATGGCTGGGCAGGTTGCGGGCGTCGATGGACACCGCCACCAGCGGTTGCGCCAGTTCAGTGTGAATCAATGCACGTTCGGCCAGCTCGGGCAGCAAGCCTGCGGGCAGGTTGTCGATGCAGTAGTAGCCGTGGTCCTCGAGGACATCGAGGGCGGTGCTTTTACCTGAGCCGGAACGGCCGCTGACGATGATCAAGCGCATGATTACTGACCGTTTTGCTCGTCCAGGACAACCTGATACAAGGCTTCGTTGCTGGAGGCACTGCGCAGGCGATCACGGACTTCCTTACGATCGAGCATGCTGGCGATCTGCCGCAGCAGTTCCAGGTGAGCATCGGTGGCGGCTTCCGGGACCAGCAGGACAAACAGCAGGTCGACCGGGGCGCCGTCGATGGCGTCGAAATCGATGGGGGCGTCCAGGTGCATCAGCGCACTGATGGGCGACTCACAGCCTTTGAGGCGGCAGTGGGGAATGGCGATGCCGTTGCCAAAACCGGTGGAGCCGAGTTTCTCGCGGGCGATCAGGCTCTCGAAGACGTCCTGCATCTCCAGATCAGGCACTTCACGGCTGATCAGGTTGGCAATTTGTTCGAGGGCGCGTTTTTTACTGCCGCCCGGCACGTTCACCAGGGAACGGCCGGGGGTCAGGATGCTTTCAAGTCGGATCATGGGAGGGGAGTGTTAGCGACCCGTGCCTTGGAGAAGGTGGAGTTGCTTTTCCTTATGCTTTTTCAGTTGGCGGTCAAGCTTGTCCGTGAGCAGGTCGATTGCGGCATACATATCGTCATGTTCTGCATTGGCGACGACCTCCCCACCGTGGATGTGCAGCGTGGCTTCGATTTTCTGCTTCAGTTTTTCGACGGCCATGGTGACCTGCACATTGGTAATCTTGTCGAAATGCCGCTCCAGCCGGTCGAGTTTTTCGCCGATGTAAGCGCGCAGAGGTTCAGTCACTTCGAGTTGGTGTCCACTGATGTTGACTTGCATACAGCTTCTCCTTCGTTGCCAGTGCATAACGCGGCAGGCTGAGGTGCCTGCCACCTAGACCATGCCTGCAATCACTGGCTCAGCCAGCTTGCAGGCACGCTCTGAAACGCTGTGGCCGGCCCGGCGGTTACATCAACCGCTTCCGTTCGCTGGAAGGCGCGATCCCAAGGGATTCGCGGTACTTGGCGACGGTCCGACGGGCTACCTGAATGCCTTGTGCCTCCAGTAAACCAGCGATCTTGCTGTCACTCAACGGCTTTTTCTGATTTTCCGCCGCAACCAGTTTCTTGATGATCGCGCGAATCGCCGTGGACGAGCATTCGCCGCCTTCGGAGGTGCTGACGTGGCTGGAGAAAAAGTATTTCAGCTCATAAATTCCCCGTGGGGTATGCATGAATTTTTGCGTGGTGACCCGGGAAATCGTCGATTCGTGCATGCCGAC
>Ga0194135_10000727_pt1 | contig 19269 bp, 12 predicted proteins | sample LitLau_LLRF_2013_FD_134024 | JGI IMG/M metagenome (GOLD analysis project Ga0194135, IMG submission 134024) | Freshwater sediment microbial communities in response to fracking from North America - Little Laurel Run_MetaG_LLRF_2013 (version 2) | ecosystem: Environmental > Aquatic > Freshwater >...
ACTCGCGCTGCCCCACCTGTTCATTCAAGGCCTGCCAGCGCAGGGCCGACAGTTGCGCCTTGAGCTGACGCTCCTCGGCCTTGTATTCCTGGTACTTCTCGGCGGCCTGGGCCTGGCGATGCAAGCGTTCGAGCTGGCGCTCCAGCTCTTCGCGCAGGTCGGTCAGGCGGGCGAGGTTCTCGTGGGTGCGGCGGATGCGGTTTTCCGTTTCGCGCCGGCGCTCCTTGTACTTGGAGATGCCCGCGGCTTCTTCGATGAAATTGCGCAGGTCCTCGGGCTTGGCCTCGATCAGCTTGGAGATCATGCCCTGCTCGATGATCGAGTAGCTGCGCGGCCCCAGGCCGGTGCCGAGGAAAATGTCGGTGATATCGCGACGGCGGCACTTGGCGCCGTTGAGGAAGTAACTGTTCTGGCTGTCGCGGGTCACCTTGCGGCGGATGGAGATCTCCGCATAGGCCGCGTACTCGCCCACCAGGGTGCCGTCGGAGTTGTCGAACACCAGTTCGATGCTGGCCTGGCTCACCGGCTTGCGGCTGGTGGAGCCGTTGAAGATGACGTCGGTCATCGACTCGCCGCGCAGGTTCTTCGCCGAGCTTTCGCCCATCACCCAGCGCACGGCGTCGATGATGTTCGACTTGCCGCAGCCATTGGGCCCGACCACCGCCGCCATGTTACTGGGGAAGTTCACCGTGGTCGGATCGACGAAGGACTTGAACCCCGCCAGCTTGATGCACTTGAGTCGCACGTTTACGCATCCGCCAACGCAGACACCACCAGATCGCTGCTGCGCTGGGCGTAGGCCGTCAACACCTGGCGGATCTCCTGCAGATCACGAGCCAGTACCGCAGCCAGCAATTGCTCGAACAGCGCCAGGTACTCGCTCATCGACGCCTTGCGCTGCTCCAGTGCCAGGTAATAGGCACGGCTCATGGCCGGCTGCAGGTTCTCGACGGTTTCCTGCAGGTACGGGTTGTTGGCAAAGGGATAGGCCGCCCGCATCACGCTGAAGCTGTCTTCGACGAAGGCGCGGATGTCCTGGCGCTCGTAGGCACTCTCCAGACGCTGCTGGATCTGCAGGAACGGCGCCATGTCGCTCTGCTGCACCCAGCCGCTGGCCACGGAGTTGCCCAGCAGGATGTACAACTCGCTCATCAAGGTGCACAGGCTGCGGACCTTGTGCTCGGTGAGCTCGGTCACATGCGCGCCGCGACGCGGCAGGATGGCGATCAGATGGCGGCGCTCGAGAATCAGCAAGGCCTCGCGGACCGAACCACGGCTGACATTGAGGGCCAAGGTGACCTTCTGTTCCTGGATACGCTCCCCAGGCTTGAGATCCCCGCGAATGATACGTTCGGCGAGGTGGTGAGCAATCTGCTCGGCGAGGCTGTCCGGCGCCTTGAACGTCATGGTTTTCCTTCAAAATCTTTAAACGGCACAAGCGGCGCAGTGTAGCGCAATTGCTACATCATCGCGGAGTGCCCCGACAGGGGAATTTGGCATGAAACCAGCAGATAAGTACCGATCAAGGGGTTTCTCGAATGCCGTTCATACTTGCAATGTTGAGCATGGAAAATTCCTGACCTAAAAGTCAGAAAATCGTTGACCGAAAAGTCAGACATGACTAAATTCGGCTCAGTTCGCTTAACAACAATAAAGAGTCTGCGAGGCCTTCCGTGATCCAGTTTTTATTCAACCAGGAACTCCGTAGCGAGCACGCCCTGGACCCGAACCTGACCGTGCTCAATTACCTGCGCGAGCACCTGGGCAAATCCGGTACCAAGGAAGGCTGCGCCAGCGGCGACTGCGGCGCCTGCACCGTGGTGGTGGGCGAGTTGCAGACGGATGCGCAAGGCCGCGAAAGCATTCGCTACCGCAGCCTCAACTCGTGCCTGACCTTCGTCTCCGCCCTGCACGGCAAGCAACTGATCAGCGTCGAGGGCCTCAAGCACCAGGGGCAACTGCACAGCGTGCAGCAGGCCATGGTCGACTGCCACGGCTCGCAGTGCGGCTTCTGCACCCCGGGCTTCGTCATGTCGCTGTTCGCCCTGCAAAAAAACAGCTCCCAGCCCGACGCCCACCAGGCCCATGAAGCCCTGGCCGGCAACCTCTGCCGCTGCACCGGCTACCGGCCGATCCTCGCCGCCGCCGAACAGGCTTGCTGCGGCGGACAGAGCGACCAGTTCGACGCGCGCCAGGCCGAAACCATCAGCCGCCTCAAGGCCATCGCCCCCAAGGACACCGGCGAGCTCAACAGCGGTGACAAGCGCTGCCTGGTGCCCTTGACCGTGGCCGACCTGGCCGACCTCTATGACGCCTATCCACAAGCGCGGTTGCTGGCCGGCGGCACCGACCTGGCCCTGGAAGTGACCCAGTTCCACCGCACCCTGCCGGTGATGATCTACGTCGGCAACATTGCCGAGATGAAACGCATCGAACGCTTCGACGATCGCCTGGAAATCGGTGCCGCCACCGCCCTCACCGACTGCTACGACGCCCTGCGCGCCGAGTACCCGGACTTCGGCGAATTGCTGCAACGCTTCGCCTCGCTGCAGATCCGCAACCAGGGCACCCTGGGCGGCAACATCGGCAACGCCTCGCCCATCGGCGACTCGCCGCCACTGCTGATTGCCCTGGGTGCGCAGATCGTCCTGTGCAAGGGTGAAGTACGCCGCACCCTGGCCCTGGAAGACTATTTCATCGACTACCGAGTCACCGCACGCCAGGACAGCGAGTTCATCGAGAAGATCATCGTGCCCCGGGCCAGCGCCGAGCGGCTGTTCCGCGCCTACAAGGTGTCCAAGCGCCTGGACGATGACATTTCCGCGGTCTGCGCCGCCTTCAACCTGCGCATCGACAACGGCGTGGTCAGCGATGCGCGCATCGCCTTCGGCGGCATGGCGGCGATCCCCAAGCGCGCCAAGAGCTGTGAAGCCGCGCTGATCGGCGCCCCCTGGAATCAGTCCAGCATCGAGCGCGCCTGTGCCGCGCTGGCAGAAGATTTCACCCCGCTCTCGGACTTTCGCGCGAGCAAGGAATACCGCCTGTTGAGCGCACAGAACCTGCTGCGCAAATACTTCATCGAACTGCAAACACCGCACATCGAGACTCGGGTGACCGCTTATGTCTAACCATCACAAGGTCGAAAAGACTCAAGCCGAACTGAGCGCCCTGTTTCAACAGGACCTGACCAGCGGCGTCGGCCGCAGCGTCAAGCACGACAGCGCCGACAAACATGTGTCCGGTGAAGCCGTGTACATCGATGACCGCCTGGAATTCCCCAATCAGCTGCACGTCTACGCGCGGCTGTCGGACCGGGCCCACGCCAAGGTCATCAGCATCGACACCGGCCCCTGCTACGCCTTCGAGGGCGTGCGCATCGCCATTACCCACGAAGACATTCCAGGCCTGAAGGACATCGGCCCGCTGCTGCCCGGCGACCCGCTGCTGGCCATCGATACCGTGCAGTTCGTCGGTCAGCCGGTGCTGGCAGTGGCCGCCCGCGACCTGGAAACCGCGCGCAAGGCGGCCATGGCCGCGATCATCGAGTACGAGGACCTGGAGCCGGTACTGGATGTGGTCGAAGCCCTGCGCAAGCGCCACTTCGTGCTGGACAGCCACACCCATCAGCGCGGCGATTCGGCCGGCGCCCTGGCCAGCGCCGAACACCGCATCCAGGGCACCCTGCATATCGGCGGCCAGGAACACTTCTACCTGGAAACCCAGATTTCCTCGGTAATGCCCACCGAAGACGGCGGCATGATCGTCTACTGCTCGACCCAGAACCCCACCGAAGTGCAGAAGCTGGTGGCGGAAGTGCTCGACGTGTCGATGAACAAGATCGTGGTCGACATGCGCCGCATGGGCGGCGGTTTCGGCGGCAAGGAAACCCAGGCGGCGAGCCCCGCCTGCCTGTGCGCGGTGATCGCCCGCCTCACCGGACAGCCGACCAAGATGCGCCTGCCACGGGTCGAAGACATGCTGATGACCGGCAAGCGCCACCCCTTCTACATCGAGTACGACGTGGGTTTTGACAGCAACGGGCGCCTGCACGGCATCCAGCTGGAACTGGCGGGCAACTGCGGCTGCTCACCGGACCTCTCGGCGTCCATCGTCGACCGGGCGATGTTCCACGCCGACAACGCCTACTACCTGGGCGACGCCACCATCAACGGCCATCGCTGCAAGACCAACACCGCGTCGAACACCGCCTACCGCGGCTTCGGCGGCCCGCAAGGCATGGTCGCCATCGAGGAGGTGATGGACGCCATCGCCCGTCACCTGCACCTGGACCCGCTGGCGGTGCGCAAGGCCAACTACTACGGCAAGACCGAGCGCAACGTCACCCACTACTACCAGACCGTCGAGCACAACATGCTCGAAGAAATGACCGCCGAACTGGAGGCCAGCAGCCAATACGCCGAACGCCGCGAAGCCATCCGCCTGTACAACGCCAACAGTCCGATCCTGAAAAAGGGCCTGGCGCTGACCCCGGTGAAATTCGGTATCTCCTTCACCGCCAGTTTCCTCAACCAGGCCGGCGCGCTGATCCACGTCTACACCGACGGCAGCATCCACCTGAATCACGGCGGCACGGAAATGGGCCAGGGCCTGAACACCAAGGTGGCGCAAGTGGTGGCCGAGGTGTTCCAGGTGGACATCGGGCGGGTACAGATCACCGCCACCAACACCGACAAGGTGCCCAACACCTCGCCCACCGCTGCTTCCAGTGGTGCCGACCTCAACGGCAAGGCGGCGCAGAACGCCGCGCAGACCATCAAGAACCGCCTGGTGGAATTCGCCGCGCGCAAGTATCAGGTCAGCGAGGAAGACGTGGCGTTCCACAACGGCCATGTGCGGGTCCGCGAGCACATCCTGACCTTCGAGGAACTGATCCAGCAGGCGTATTTCGCCCAGGTGTCGCTGTCCAGCACCGGTTTCTACAAGACCCCGAAAATCTACTACGACCGCGCCCAGGCCCGGGGCCGGCCGTTCTACTACTTCGCCTTCGGCGCGGCCTGCGCCGAAGTGATCGTCGATACCCTGACCGGCGAGTACAAGATGCTGCGCACCGACATCCTGCATGACGTCGGCGCCTCGCTGAACCCGGCCATCGACATCGGCCAGGTGGAAGGCGGCTACATCCAGGGCATGGGCTGGCTGACCACCGAGGAACTGGTGTGGAACGCCAAGGGCAAGCTGATGACCAATGGTCCGGCCAGCTACAAGATCCCGGCGGTGGCCGACATGCCCCTGGACCTGCGGGTCAAGCTGGTGGAGAAGCGCAAGAACCCGGAAGACACGGTGTTCCACTCCAAGGCCGTGGGCGAGCCGCCGTTCATGCTCGGCATCGCCGCCTGGTGCGCGATCAAGGACGCGGTGGCCAGCCTCGGCGACTACCGTCACCAGCCGCAGATCGATGCGCCGGCGACTCCGGAACGGGTGTTGTGGGGCTGCGAGCAGATGCGCCGCCTGCGGGCAACCAGCACCGCGCAGCAGCCAGCCGAGCTGGCGCCGCTGTAATGGCCAGCGAGAGTCCCGGACAGACCACCAAGATGTCGAGGTGAACATGTACAACTGGATCAGCGCCCTCGCCGACCTGCAGAACCAGGGAGAGCCCTGCGTGCTGGTGACCATCATCGAAGAGCTCGGTTCGACGCCGCGCAATGCCGGCTCGAAAATGGTCGTCAGCGCCACCCGGGCCTTCGACACCATCGGCGGCGGCCACCTGGAATACAAGGCCATGCAGCTCGCCCGGGACATGCTCGCCAGCGGCCAGCAGGGCACCCACCTGGAGCGCTTCAGCCTCGGTGCCAGCCTCGGCCAATGCTGCGGCGGCGCCACGGTGCTGCTGTTCGAACCCATGGGCCAGGTGCAGGCGCAGATCGCCGTGTTCGGCGCCGGACATGTCGGCCGCGCCCTGGTGCCGCTACTGGCCAGCCTGCCCTGTCGGGTGCGCTGGATCGACTCCCGGGAACAGGAGTTTCCGGAACAGATGCCCCCGGGCGTGCACAAGGTCGTCAGCGAAGAGCCGGTGGAAGAAATCGACAGCCTGCCTCCAGGCAGTTACTGCATCGTCATGACCCATAATCACCCGCTGGACCTGGAGCTGACCGCCGCCCTGCTCAAGCGCAACGACTTTGCCTATTTCGGCCTGATCGGCTCGAAGACCAAGCGGGTCAAGTTCGAGCATCGCCTGCGCGATCGCGGTTTCGACACCGCCACCTTGCAGCGCATGCGTTGCCCGATGGGGCTCGCTGAAGTCAAAGGCAAGTTGCCCGTGGAAATCGCCATTTCCATCGCCGGTGAGATCATCGCCACCTATAACGCCCATTTCGGCCAGCCCAGCGCCAGCGCCGAACCCATTGCCAAACTGCTGCCGGCTTCGCGCCGCAGTCAGGCTTCGAACTGAAACGCCACACACCGAGAATCCCCATGCCTTTAACGCGCAAAGCCTACCGAGCCGCCATCCTGCACAGCATCGCCGACCCGGCCGAAGTCGGCATCGAAGCCTCCTACGAGTATTTCGAAGACGGCCTGCTGGTGGTCGAGGACGGCCGGATCAGCGCCCTCGGCCACGCCAGCGAACTGCTGGCCAAGCTGCCCGCCGAGGTGCAGGTCGAACACTATCCGGATGCCCTGATCACTCCCGGCTTCATCGACACCCATATCCACCTGCCGCAGACCGGCATGGTCGGTGCCTACGGCGAACAGTTGCTGGACTGGCTGAACACCTACACCTTCCCCTGCGAAAGCCAGTTCGCCGACCAGGCCCACGCCGATGAAGTGGCGGACATTTTCATCAAGGAACTGCTGCGCAACGGCACCACCACTGCCCTGGTGTTTGGCAGCGTGCACCCGCAGTCGGTCAATGCGTTCTTCGAAGCCGCCGAGAAACTCGACCTGCGGATGATTGCCGGCAAGGTAATGATGGACCGCAACGCCCCGGACTACCTGACCGACACCGCCGAATCCGGCTACCAGGAAAGCAAGGCGCTGATCGAGCGCTGGCACGGCAAGGGCCGCCTGCACTACGCCGTCACTCCACGCTTCGCGCCGACCAGCACCCCGGAGCAACTGACCCTGGCCGGCCAGTTGCTGACCGAGTACCCCGACCTCTACATGCAGACCCACATCAGTGAAAACCTGCAGGAAATCGAATGGGTCAAGGCGCTGTTCCCGGAGCGCAAGGGCTACCTCGACGTCTACGACCACTACCAGTTGCTGGGCGAGCGCTCGGTGTTCGCCCACGGCGTGCACCTGTGCGACGAAGAATGCGCGCGCCTGGCGCAGACCGGCTCGGCCGTGGCCTTCTGCCCGACCTCGAACTTCTTCCTCGGCAGCGGCCTGTTCAACCTGCCGATGGCGGAAAAGCACAAGCTCAACGTCGGCCTGGGCACCGACGTCGGTGGCGGCACCAGCTTCTCGCTGCTGCAGACCCTCAACGAAGCCTACAAGGTCATGCAACTGCAAGGCGCCCGCCTGAGCCCGTTCAAGTCGCTGTACCTGGCGACCCTGGGCGGCGCCCGGGCCCTGCGTCTGGAGGACAAGATCGGCACCCTGCACCCGGGCACCGACGCCGACTTCGTGGTCCTCGACTACCACGCCACGCCGCTGCTCAGCTACCGCCTGAAGCAGGCCAAGAGCATCGCCGAAAGCCTGTTCGTGCTGATGACCCTGGGGGATGACCGCACCGTGCTGCAGACCTACGCCGCCGGCCGCCAAGTCCACCAACGCTAAGCCCGCGCACAAAAAATCCCCCGTTCGCCAATCCGCGAACGGGGGATTTTTCATGCCTGGCCGAACCGCGATGCAGCGTCGGCTAGAAGGTCACTTCCATGTTCAGGGTCGGCGCGCTGGTGCGCGTCCCACGCCCGCCGTCCACCCCGAACTTGTTGTGCCAGTATTCGTAGCCAACGCCCAGATAGAGGTTGGGCTTGACGTTCTTGCCTGGCAGCACGGCCACCATCAGCGAACTGCGCAGCAAGGTCTCCGGAGCCGTGTCGCGGTAGTTGTAGTCGTGGCCCTTTTCCCCGGTGTAGTTGATGAAACCCTGGAACTTGGCCGCGTGGCTGCCGACTTCGAAGGGGCGCATCCAGGCCAGGTTCAGCAGGTAGGTGTCATCGAAGGTGTGGTCCGGATCCTTGGCCCCGGGGATGCCGGAATGGTTGTTTTCCTTGTAGTACAGCAAGCTCAGGTCAAGAACGCCGACGGTGTTGAACTTCAGGGTCGGACCGAAGACCAGGGCGCGCTTCTTCGCCGAGCCCAGGTTGTTGTTGCGACTGGCATCAAAGCCCAGGGTCAGCGCGTAGTCCTTGATCAGGCCGGTGCCCAGGGGCGTATCCAGGACCCGGGAGGCAAAGAGCTGGTGGCGGTAGACGCCGTAGACTTCGCTGCTGCCCTTGTTGGTGCCCTTGCGCGGATCGTCGCTATCGGAGAGCAGCACGTCCAGATGCAGGTAGTTGCTGCCGTACTGGTAACCGCTGGCGTGGGTGAAGCTGTAGATGCGCTTGCTGATGTAGTGCGGGTTGTTCGGGTTGGTGAACTCCTTGCCGTACCGAAAGCCGACGCTGTTGTTCATCCACTCCAGGGCGGCCGCTTCCCCTGCTCCAATCAATGTCATCAGCAGGGTTGCGCCTTGTAATGCCTTTTTCATTTTTATTATGTCCTGTGGCGGTGTGGCGTTAGGCAGCTTCGCTGGCTGCCGACCGCACGCAGTATCGGCACAAGCGCCACGGGGCCCAAAGAACAGAATATCGACCAGGGTGCTGCCAAAACGGCAACAGCGCCTGTAACCATGGATTCAGAGCACCGGCTGGCGGCAACTCCGTTCGGCCCGTTCGCGAATGGCGATCTCCTCGCTGAGCAGATGAGCCAGGGCCTCCACCGCGCTGGGCAGTTCGCGCCCGCTGCGGGCGTAGAGCCCAAGGTCGCTGTAGATCCCGCCCTGATCGCTCAGGGGAATGTGCACCAGCTCGCCCTTGCCCAGGTCGGCCTCGATCCCGACCCGGGTCTGGAACGCCACGCCCATGTTGTGCCGGGCCATCTGCCGCGCCAGTTCCATGGAATTGCTCTGCAACGGCGGCTTGTCCAGCAGTCCCAGGCGCTTGTGCAACGGCGCCAGCAGGTGATGGATCGACAGCTCGCTCTTGGCCAGGATCAGGCCGTGCTCGGCGCAGGTGGCGAAGTTGACGCTGCCCCGCTCGGCCAGGGGATGATCGGGACTGACCAGGGCCCCGAGGCGAAAATGCCCGACGCTCAACTGGCGAATCTCCGGGGCGCGGGGCAAGGCGAAGGCCAGGCCCAGGTCGGCGCGACTGTTGATCAGGGCCAGGGGAATCGATTGCGACCCCTGCACCGTGACGCCGATGGTCACCTGCGGGTAGTGCTCGCGCATGCGCTTGAGCACCGAGGGCAGCAGGTCCACGGTGGCCCCTTCCACGGTGGCGATCTCCACGTGCCCGCTGCGCAAGCCACGCAGGGCATCGAACTCCAGGCGCACCCGTTCCAGGTCCTGCAGCACCAGATTGACGTGGCGACTGAGGATCTCCCCGGCGAGGGTCAGGCGCAGGCCACCGGGCAAACGCTCGAACAGCGGCGCGCCGATTTCATCCTCGATCTTGAGAATCTGCCGGTTCACCGCCGAGGACGCGACGTTCAGGCGCCGGGCCGCCTCACGAATCGAATGGCAACGACGCACCATGTCGAAGTAATGGATGGCGGAGGAATGAATACGTAGCGTTCTGCCACTCATGCCGCAGGCTCCTTGCGCAGGACCAGAGGCGCACGGACTCGCCGGCCATGCGCATTGAAGCAGGCACTGTATACAATCCTTGATAAAAGTTAAAACAATCCGCCGAAGGACCTGAGGCCAAACAAAAATCCCCCGCTGCGCGAGCCGCGCAACGGGGGATTTTCAGACGGGATCGAGGCTTACAGCTTGGCGCTCGGCCGCCCCGGCTTCTTGGTCTGCAACAGGTGCGAGAACACCGCATGCAGGTCGTCCGAGGCGCTTTCCTCGTCGAGATTGAGCTTGCTGTCGATGTGATCCATGTGATGCATCATCAGGTTCACCGCCAGCTCGCCGTCCCGGGCTTCGATGGCGTCGATCAGTTGCGTGTGCTCATCGTAGGAACAATGGGAACGGTTGCCACTTTCATACTGGGCGATGATCAGCGAGGTCTGGGACACCAGGCTGCGCTGGAAGCTGATCAAGGGTGCATTCTTCGCCGCCTCGGCCAACTTCAGGTGGAACTCTCCGGACAGGCGGATGCCGGCGCCACGGTCACCCCGGGAAAAGCTGTCGCGTTCCTCGTTGACCATCTGCCGCAACTCCAGCAGTTGCTCGGCGGTGGCGTGCTGCACCGCCAGTTCGGTGATGGCCCGCTCCACCAGGCGCCGGGCGAGAAATACCTGGCGGGCTTCCTCGACACTCGGGCTGGCAACCACCGCGCCACGATTGGGCCGCAGCAGCACCACGCCTTCGTGGGCCAGGCGCGACAGGGCGCGACGGATGATGGTCCGACTGACTCCGAATATTTCTCCCAACGCCTCCTCGCTCAACTTGGTGCCGGGCGCCAGGCGCTGCTCGAGGATGGCCTCAAAGATGTGCGCGTAGACAATATCGTCCTGGGTTCCGCTGCGACCGGCTTTGCCTGCTCGCGGTTGTTTCTTGAGAGGTTGCAACTGTTCGTTCATGGGCACTCGGGTCGGGAGGACTGCGGCGATTTCGGCGTGACTGTAATACGTCACGGTGGGTCGCTGGCAAGTATCGCGTTAAAACAGGGGCACATTGTACACAACCACCGGGTATCACTAGTAAAAAGTGTTCATGATCCCCGCACTCTTTCAGCGACTGTATGGCTATTTGTAGTCACGGCTGTATTGCAATGCAAAGTTGCTTTTAAGTTTAGGCTTGAACCCTGAACCCCTTGATCGGCCCATTGCTCGCGCATGATTCGAGTGATGTTCGCTGGATGTGGGTTTTGTGTCTTTCAAGAACAAGGAATAGCAGTAATGTCCGACGCCACCCCCGCGCAATTACGCCCCCTGGCGGACACTTCGCCCTCGGCCATCGTGGCCGGTTTCATCGCCATGATGACCGGCTACACCAGTTCCCTGGTGTTGATGTTCCAGGCCGGACAAGCCGCCGGCCTGACCAGCGGTCAGATTTCTTCGTGGATCTGGGCCATCTCCATTGGCATGGCAATCTGCAGCATCGGCCTGTCCCTGCGCTATCGCACCCCGATCACCATCGCCTGGTCGACACCGGGCGCCGCCTTGCTGATCACCAGCCTGTCCGGCGTCACTTACGGCGAAGCCATCGGCGCCTACATCACCTGCGCCGTGCTGGTCACCCTGTGCGGGCTCACCGGCAGCTTCGAACGCCTGGTGAAAAAGATCCCCGCCTCCCTGGCGGCCGCGCTGCTGGCGGGAATCCTGTTCAAGATCGGCAGCGAGATCTTCGTCGCCGCCCAGCATCGCACCGGGCTGGTCCTGGGCATGTTCTTCACCTACCTGGTGGTCAAGCGCCTATCGCCACGCTACGCGGTACTGGCGGCGCTGCTGATCGGCACGGCCCTGTCGGGCGCCATGGGCTTGCTGGACTTCAGCGGCTTTCACCTGGAGGTGGCGACCCCGGTCTGGACCACGCCGCACTTCTCCCTGGCCGCCACCATCAGCATTGGCATCCCACTGTTCGTGGTGGCCATGACTTCGCAGAACATGCCCGGCATCGCCGTGCTGAGGGCCGACGGCTATCAGGTTCCGGCCTCGCCGCTGATCACCGCCACCGGTTTTGCCTCACTGCTGCTGGCGCCATTCGGCTCCCACGGCATCAACCTGGCGGCCATCAGCGCCGCGATCTGCACCGGGCCCCATGCCCATGAAGATCACGCCAAGCGTTACACCGCGGCGGTGTGGTGCGGGATCTTCTACGGCATTGCCGGGGTCTTTGGCGCCACCCTGGCCGCGCTGTTCGCGGCCCTGCCCAAGGAGCTGGTGCTGTCCATCGCCGCCCTGGCGCTGTTCGGCTCGATCATCAACGGCTTGAGCATTGCCATGAGTGAAGTGAAGGAGCGCGAAGCCGCGTTGATCACCTTCATGGTCACAGCGTCGGGGCTGACGCTGTTCTCCATTGGCTCGGCGTTCTGGGGAATCGTCGCGGGAGTGGTGACCTTGATGATTCTGAATTGGCGCAGTGCCTGAAGGGTTTCGCCGGCCAGCCGGCGAATAGCGCCCACGACAAAGCCCGGGGCTGGCCCGTGGCAGAGGCAAGAAACACAAGGGAAATTCGACAGGCCGCCCAAGCAGGGCAGCAACGCATGAGCGGCCCGGACGGGCCGCTCATGCATGACATCACGCGACTGGGTTGATCGCGTTGTCCGGGTACCAGACGTCCAGCAGCGGGCTGACTTCAACGTTGGTCAGCTCGGTGCGTGCCTTGAGCCAGGCTTCAACCTTGGCACGCTGCTCTTCGCTCACGGAACCGCGCTTGCTCAGGCAAACCAGACCGAAGTCATCGCCGCCTACATAGCCCAGGCCGTTGGCTTCCATCGCTTCTTTGAGGAATGCGTCGAGGAAAGCGTCAATAGCTTCGTCAGCCAGATCTTCTTTGAAATCCAGGTTCAGCTCAAAACCCAGCTCCTGAAATTCATCTACGCAGAGTTTTTTGCGCAGACGGCGGGAACGGTTAGTGGCCATGGAACAATCCTCATAAGTAATAACGGGCGGCACTTTACCAGTTTAGGCAAGCGATTGCCTGACTCTATGAGGACGCGGTCGTGCCATTGGTAAAAAAAATACCGCCCCGGCGGCCCGTGGCACGGCACAAGCCGCTATACCTTGGGGCATAATGCCGACACTTTCATGACCACTGAGGGATTTTATCTGCATGCCCTCGTCTTTTTTCCCCTCGACTGCAGGGTTCCATTTCATATGATCAAATCGTTGCGTCCTCTTCTGCTGGCCAGTGTTTTCCTCCCCCTGGCCTTCCCTGCTTCCGCGGCCCCGGTCAATACCACCCTGACACCCAAGGTCCAACAAGCCCTCAAAGCCAGCAAACTGCCGGACAACGCCCTGTCGCTGGTGATGATTCCCCTGAACGGCCCGGGCACCCCGACGATTTTCAACGCCGACGTATCCGTCAACCCGGCCTCCACCATGAAGCTGGTCACCACCTACGCGGCCCTGGAAATGCTCGGCCCGACCCATCAGTGGAAGACCGAGTTCTACACCGACGGCACCCTCAGTGGCGGCATCCTCAATGGCAACCTGTACCTCAAAGGCGGCGGCGACCCCAAGCTGAACATGGAAAAGCTCTGGCTGCTGATGCGTGACCTGCGAGCCAATGGCGTGCAGCAAGTCACCGGCGACCTGGTGCTGGATCGCAACTACTTCGTGCAACCGCAACTGCCGGAATTCAACGACGACGGCAACGACGAGAACAAACCGTTCCTGGTCAAGCCCGATGCGCTGATGGTCAACCTCAAGGCCCTGCGTTTCGTCGCTCGCAACGATTCCGGGCGCGTGCTGGTGTCGGTGGAACCGCCGATCGCCAAGATCCGCATCGACAATCAGGTCAAGGCGGTCAACACCAAGCAGTGCACCGGCGATGTGCGCTACAACCCGGTGCCCCAGGCCGATGGCAGCGTGCTCGTCACTGTGGGTGGCCAGCTGGGTGACGGCTGCAGTTCCCAGACTTACCTGTCGCTGCTGGACCACGCCACCTACACCGCCGGCGCCGTGCGGGCGATCTGGAGCGAACTGGGCGGCAGCATCCAGGGCCAGGATCGCCTGGCGGCAGTGCCCAAGGACGCCAAGGTCCTGGCCCGGGCCTTCTCTCCGGACCTGGCGGAAATCATCCGCGACATCAACAAGTACAGTAACAACACCATGGCCCAGCAGTTGTTCCTGAGCCTGGGAGCCAAATACCGCAATGAAGCCGACGGCGATGACGCCAAGGCCGCCCAGCGCGTGGTGCGCCAGTGGCTGGCGAAGAAAGGCATCACCGCGCCGCACCTGGTGATGGAGAACGGCTCCGGCCTGTCCCGCGCCGAACGGGTCAGCGCCCGGGAAATGGCCGGCCTGCTGCAAGCCGCGTGGAAGAGCCCCTACGCCGCCGAGTTCATCAGTTCGATGCCGATTGCCGGCATGGACGGCACCATGCGCAAGCGCCTCAAGCGCACCGCCATGTCCGGTGAAGCCCACATCAAGACCGGCACCCTGAACACCGTCCGCGCCATCGCCGGCTACAGCCGCGATGACAACGGCAACACCTGGGCAGTGGTCGCCATCCTCAACGATCCACGGCCGTTCGGTGCCTCTTCGGTGCTGGATCAGGTGCTACTGGATCTGTATCGCCAGCCCAAACTGGCCAGCAGCGCTTCGCCGCTGTAACGCTCCTGGCCCAACGGCGGCGGATGCCCTGCGTCGCCGTCGCCGTCGCCGTCGCCGTCGCCGTTCAGGGGAACTCGGCCTGGACCCGGTCGCGACCGGCCTGCTTGGCCGCATAGACCCCGGAGTCGGCCCGCAGCAGCAGACCATCCGCCCCCTCGCCCTCGCGCCAGCTGGCGATACCGAAACTGGCGGTGACCCTGCCCACCGGCGCGATGGGCGAACTGCGCAAGCCTTGCCACAGCTCCTGGGCCAGGATCAGCGCCTGTTCAGCACTGGTGTCCGGACACAGGACCATGAACTCCTCGCCTCCCAGACGGCAGAACACATCGGTGCGTCGCAGGCGCCGGCCAATGCGCTCGCACAGCCCGCGCAGCACCTGGTCCCCCACGCCGTGACCGTGCTGGTCGTTGATCCGCTTGAAATGGTCGACATCCAGCATGATCACCGCCATTTGGCCTCCACCGCGCTCCAGGCGCTGCATTTCGCTCTGCAACTGCTCCTGGAAATAGCGCCGGTTGTGGATCCCGGTCAGCGAGTCGGTGACCGACAAGGCCCGCAGTTCTTCCTCGACCCGCTTGAGATCGGAGATGTCCGAGATATAGCCGTGCCATAGAACCCCGCCGCCACTCAGGCTTTCCGGGGTCGCCGCCCCACGCATCCAGCGCAACCCGCGTTGCGGCAGGCAGACCCGGTATTCCTCGCGCCATGGACTCAATTGCTGTGCGGAAATGCGGATCGACTCGCGTACCCGCTGCACGTCCTCGGGATGGATGCGCTCGAACACCGCCCCGGCATCCTCCTGCAGCAACTGCGGCTCGATCTCGTAGATCTCGCGAATGCCATCGCTGGCGTAGGTAAAGCTGGCATGGCCATCGGCGTCCAGCTTGAACTGGTAGATGCCGCCGGGAACATGGGCACTGAGCCTGTTCAGCAAGCGGTCCCTGGCCGCCAGGGCTTCATGCACCCGCTTGCGCTCGGTGATGTCGATGCAGATGGCCAGGTGGCCGATCCACAGCCCCTGATCGTCCAGCACCGGGGTGGCCAGCATGTTCACTTGCAGGTGGCTGCCGTCGCGTCGTACCAGGGTCCATTCCCGGGCCTCATGCCCACCGGCCATGCCCTCTTCCACCAGCATCGCCTGGGACACCTCGATGGGCTTGCCATAGCGCTGACTGAGGCTGTGGGCCCAACTTTCCAGCTCCTGGGGCAGGTGCAGGCTTTCCAGGGTCAGGTGGCCCACCGCTTCGCTGCTGCGGTAACCCAGCATTTGCTCGGCGCCGGCGTTGAAGGTGCTGATGACCCCGCGCAAGTCGGTGGCGATGATCGCCACCTGGGTCGCGGCATTGAGCACGCTGCGCAACTGGCTGTGGGTCCCGCGCAGCTCCTGCTCGCGACTGCGCAGCTCACGGGTGCGCTGTTCGACCAGGGCCAGGGCCCGTTGCCGCTGACTCACCAGCACGTAGAGCAAGGCGCTGAGCAGCAGGCTGAGCAAGCTGCCGAGGATCACCAGGCTGGTCAATGAAGAATGATTGGCATGCAGGAACGCCGCACTGGGGCGGATTTGCACTTGATAATCCCGGTCCGCCAGACGCAGCAAACGGCTGGCGCTCAGGTGACTGGTGACCGGCGGGTTGCTCGACTCATACAGCACCTCATGCTGGCCCTCGACGGACAGATCGAGAATCCGCACCGACAGGTTGTCGCTGGCCGCGGTCGGCAAGCCGTCCGCCACCAGTTGCCGCAGGCTGATCACCGCCAGCACATAGCCATAAGGCCTGGCCTCTGGCGAAGAACCATCCTGGTAGCGCCTGACCGACGCCGCCAGCAGCACCCCGCGGGCATAACCCGGGTCTACCGCCACCAGATGCATGGGCGGCGAAACCGCCAGGCCGTTGAGTGCCCGGGCACGCTCCAGCGTGGCCCGACGCAGCGGCTGGGCCAGCAGGTCATACCCCAGGGGCGAGCCCAACGGGCTCTGGGTCTGGCTGTAGAGCACCGGCGCGTAGTCATCCTGGTCAGCGGCCGGCTCCATCTGCCCCGTCGCGTTCAACTGCACGATGGCGAAACCGGGCTGTCCCTCACGGCGCACCGCCTGCTCGAAGGCCGCCCGCTGGGCACGACTGATCAGCGGCGCAAAGGCATAGGCCTGGGTACGACGCAGCAGCGGCTTGGCGTAACCCTCGAAGTCGTGGCGAGTCACATGATCGGAATTGACAAAGAAACGCCGCAAGCCGTCCAGGCGTTGCTCCTGGTCTTGAAAGCGCTCTTCGATGCGGCTGTAGCGTTCGCTGGCCAGCAACTGAAAGCGCTGGCGCAACTGCTGCTGGTTCAGGTTGTAGGTGGACCAGGCCAAGAGTCCGGTGAGAATGCTGCCCGCGAGCAACACCAGCACCGCCACCAGCCAGGCCGAAACCTCTTCACTAATGAAACCCAGGATTTTCGGGCGTACCACATGCAACGGCATAAGTAGAACTCATCACGCCAGCGAGTTTGGGTGTCATCCGGATCAAGTGAGAGTTATAGCCATTAGCCATTAATTTGACCAGCGCTATACAGGCCCCAAAGCCCGAAAAATCGGGCCTTGGGGACTTATCCGGCCATCAGCGGGCAGTGATTTTCCAGGCCCGGTGAATCTTGCTGTTACGGGCAAAATCCGGGTCGATGGTCTTTGCCGTGATCTCCTCGACTTGATAGCGCGTCGCCAGGTTCTCATCCAACTGGAACTTGCGGAAGTTGTTGGAGAAGTACAGCACGCCGCCCGGAGCCAGGCGCGCCATGGCCAGGTCCAGCAACTGCACCTGGTCGCGCTGCACGTCGAACACCCCTTCCATGCGCTTGGAGTTGGAGAAGGTCGGCGGGTCGATGAAGATCAGGTCGAACTCATCGCGGCAACTGTCCAGCCAAGCCATCACGTCGCCCTGCTCCAGGCGGTTCTTGTCGGAGAAACCGTTGAGGGAGAAGTTGCGTCGCGCCCAGTCCAGGTAGGTCTTTGACAGGTCGACACTGGTGGTGCTGCGGGCGCCGCCCTTGGCCGCATGCACGCTGGCGGTGGCGGTGTAGCAGAACAGGTTGAGGAAGCGCTTGCCGGCGGCCTCTTTCTGAATCCGCATGCGCATCGGCCGGTGATCGAGGAACAGCCCGGTATCCAGGTAGTCGGTGAGGTTCACCAGCAGCTTGACCCCGCCTTCGCGGACTTCGGTGAACTGGCCCTGGGCACTCTGGCGCTCGTACTGCTTGGTGCCGCTCTGGCGCTCGCGACGCTTGATCACCACCCGGCTCTTGTCCACGTTCAGCGCCTGGGGAATCGCCGCCAGGGCATCGAACAAACGGGCCTGGGCCCTCTCCGGGTCCACCGACTTGGGCGCGGCGTACTCCTGCACGTGCACCCAGTCCTGATACAGATCGATGGCCAGGGAGTATTCCGGCATGTCGGCGTCATAGACCCGATAGCACTCGACGCCTTCGCGCTTGGCCCACTTGCCCAGCAGCTTGAGGTTCTTCTGCAGGCGGTTGGCGAACATCTGCCCGCCTTCGCTCAGGCGTGCCTGCTCGACCACCGGGGCCGGAGCCGGTGCCGGCTTGATCGGGTTGCCATTCTTGTTGAACTGGCGCACGGGTGCCTCGTCCGCGGCGGCCTGGGCCTGCTCGCGTTCCACCTGACGCTGTTCGGCGGTGCGCCGCTCGCCGGTGACGAACTGATCCGGCAGCACCTTGATCAGCAGCAGCTTGCACGGCAAGGCGCCGTTCCAGAACGAGTACTGCTTGTGGCTGCGGATGCCCATGCGCTTGCCCAGGTCCGGAGCGCCGGTGAACACCGCCGCCTCCCAGTTGAGACAGGCCTGACGCAGGCGCTCACCAAGGTTCTGGTAGAGGTACAGCAGGCTGGCCTCATCACCCAGGCGCTCGCCGTAGGGTGGGTTGCAGATCACCAGGCCTTTCTGGTTCTGGTCCGGGCGCGGCTCGAAGGTGCCGACTTCGCCCTGGTAGATCTTGATCCAATCGCTCAGCCCGGCACGCTCGACGTTGTTGCGGCCCGGCTGGATCAGGCGCGGATCGGCCTCATAACCACGGATCCACAGCGGCGGCTTGGCCAGGCCCGCCTGAGCCCGGGCCAGCGCTTCATCATGCAGCTTGCGCCACAGCGCCGGCACGTGGCCGAGCCAGGCGGTAAAGCCCCACTGCTCGCGCTTGAGGTTGGGCGCGATGTCGGCGGCGATCATCGCCGCTTCCACCAGGAAGGTGCCGACACCGCACATCGGGTCGGCCAGGGCCCCGCCGTCTGCGGCGATGCGCGGCCAGCCGGCACGGATCAGGATCGCCGCCGCCAGGTTTTCCTTGAGCGGCGCGGCGCCTTGCTGCAGGCGATAGCCACGCTGGTGCAGGCTGTGGCCGGACAGATCCAGGGAAAGAATGGCTTCGCCGCGATCCAGGCGCAGGTGGATGCGCAGGTCCGGGTTGAGCTTGTCCACCGAAGGACGCTCGCCGCTCGGGGTACGCAGCTTGTCGACGATGGCGTCCTTGACCTTCAAGGCGCCGAAGTGGGTGTTGTCGATCCCCGAACCGTGGCCGCTGAATTCCACCGCCAGGGTGCCGTCGGCCAGCATGTGATCCTGCCAGTCGACATCCAGCACGCCGTGGTAGAGGTCCTCGGCATCCTTCATCGGGAAGCGCTTGAGCACCAGCAGCACCCGGTTGGCCAGGCGCGACCACAGGCACAGACGATAGGCCGTCTCCATGTCGGCCATGCCGCGCACGGCAGAAGTGTGCTCACGCGCTTGCTCAAGGCCAAGCCCGACGGCTTCCTCGATCAGCAGGCCTTCAAGGCCTTTGGGGCAGGTGAGGAAGAGTTCGTAACGATCCGACATGGGAATACCA
>Ga0194135_10000729_pt1 | contig 19239 bp, 11 predicted proteins | sample LitLau_LLRF_2013_FD_134024 | JGI IMG/M metagenome (GOLD analysis project Ga0194135, IMG submission 134024) | Freshwater sediment microbial communities in response to fracking from North America - Little Laurel Run_MetaG_LLRF_2013 (version 2) | ecosystem: Environmental > Aquatic > Freshwater >...
AACGAAACTAATAATTGCTTAATGGTTTACTAATGTAGAGTTTGCATGGCCTCAAATACATCGGTCAAAGTAAACGCCATTTGACAGAAAGGTATATAGCACAATTGTGGACTTTTCGCGTGTTACTTCGTGGCTTTAAAATGGATGATGGGATTGTTGTAGGGTATTCTGGTTCGTGGCATTTGTGTCGGGACTATGTTTAGCATTCTATCTCATCAGTGACGTGTGGATCAAGTACAATTTAAGTCCGATAATTGTCTCTTTCCGACCTGTTGAAACTTCTGTAGATCAGATTCCATTTCCAGCTGTGACAAGTAATGAATCTCTATAAGTGGAATAAAGCTTGGGAATAAGATCCATAATGATTGTGTGTTTCAGTTTGCAACATGAATAAGGTGCTGAAGTCGAAAGCTGACGAGTATTTGGGGTATTGAGGAACATATCTGAATTGAGCAAATATAAAATTACTGAATGCATGCAATTACTTTTCATGTGTATTAATGAATAGACCCCTTGGGAATCCAGAGGACGCGTATTACGTGCGACATGTCTGCAGTACAACTAAAAGTTTCTCGAAGCGGTTCAATTACACTGACGAGGAGGAAAGTACGAAAGTTCACATGGAATTCGATACAGAGACAACGCAGACTGAGGAGAACAAAGGATGGACAAGAGTGAACGAGTTTCTTCGAAAGGTATTCCCTACTTTCGAAAGTCTACTTAATTACTGTGACAGTTTAGTAATTAGGCGTATCACAGACTGTCATTGAAATTGATGTATGACTCAGTATCTTGCTTTTAATACAGGCTGCTCAAAACTGCACAGATATGATTCCATTATGCATGTGGCAAGATGTAAGATCCAACTGCTTACAAATTTAAAACTGACTCACCAGTTCCATACCTATGACATGTATTAATATTTTTCACAATTGCACTACCTCGCAGACTATCATCGAAAATTGCTCGTCACTCTTCAGACCTATTGAAACAGAGTATGGAAAGTGTTGCGTAAGCCTACTCACCAGTTATCTATTACTATAAAATATATATATAATTCGAACTTGCATGACGAGCACTAATAACAATTTTACATTCCATTGACCATTTGTAGGTATTCAACATGATTCCTCTCTCTCTGCTTTATTCATTACGGTAGTAATAATAATCTGCTGGTCTAAGAAATACGCGAGAATTTATGAAATAATGCTATGAAATTGGTTAATAGCAATGACGAAAGAGACAATGAGAAGGAGATCAATCAGTGGGAGCAATGGGACATTGATAGCGATGGGTTTTTACTTGAGCAAAACTACACGTATGATTTTCCCCGACATCAAATGCAAGCCGGAAAGTCTTTTGGGTTGTCTTTTGTGTTGAATCCAGCCTTGGAAGAATACTTCTGCACATCATCAGACTCTGAAGGCTTCCGGGTAATTCATTGTCAACCTTTATTCAATGCGGAGAAAGCTAAATAGATCACATCTCCATTTTTGTGATTTTCGTGCAGATGTCCACGCACTTGTCCATCGATTCCAATCGTGTAACTGACTTTGGGATCAGCATTCGCCCAAACGCAGAAGTATTTGTTAATGTGAAGCCGGAAATCACTTTAGTGGATTCGACGGTCTTCAAGTTTCCTATTGTATGTGACGATGGAACAATTAACACCTTAGAACTTTGTTAATGAGAGTCTTTAAATAATTCTATTTTCTGCAGGAAACTCGTAATTGCTACAGGCATGAAGAATTCTCTTTGAAGTATTACAAATATTACACAAGCAGTAAGTCTCATAAGTTTCTGACCGAATGAATCCCGACTGTAACATATACAAAGGCCTGTTTCTTTGCTTCGCTTCGTGTAGGCAACTGCATTGACGAATGCATTGCAAATGAAACTCTAAAACGGTGTGGATGTAAACGATATTACATGCCAAGTAAGAACTCTTAGTAATTCCTTTGTTGACGAATTTAGTTTGAAGTATTATCCTTGGGGATGTATTCCTTCGTTCCAGGGGATGAGACGGAATCTCTGTGTGGGGCCAACTTCACTGGGTTCAGTTGTGCGGAAGAAGTCAAATGTAAGTTAACCTAACCTAACCTAACTTACCGTGGCTCAAGTTTTGGTCTTATTTCGCAGACAGCATGAGCAAAATGGGATCGAAGAATAGCTGCAAAATGTGTCTAGCTAGTTGTAACGGAATCCAGTACCACTCTCAAACTACAACTACTCCTTTGAAGCCAAACATTTGGATAAACAGTCTGGACGAAACGAGTTCTCTGTACGTACTTGAGCATCCACGAAACATTCATTTTATAGCTGAGAACTTTTAAATAAGTTTGAAATTTACCCAGGGCAAGTCAAAATGTGAGCATTGTTCACGTGTTCTTCGGCCAAGACGCAGTTTATCCCAGAGTTCGAAAGGAACTTTTTGGAAGTACAGATCTCTTTGGTTAGTTGATTACATGGAAGTGAATTTTCATATAATAATACAAACTAAAAACCTTTTATTGGCTTCGTTTGTTTCTCAAGCAAGCACCGGTGGACTCATGGGGCTCTGTTTGGGGTTCAGTGGGCTTAGCTTGATGGAAGTTCTTTATTTCTTGACACTACGAGCGTGGTGGTGCTACAAGAGGAAACAAAATGAAACTAATCCCCAAGAAAAAAGTCTTGGCAGTCTAGATGAGAAACTGAGCAATTCAGAGTCTTCAAACTATTCATCTTCAAGCATAATTCCCCTACAAATGCAAAGCTTGAAAGAAAGAAGAGGTAGAAAAGATGGCGAATCGACTGATTGTGACGGAATGAAGGTGACTGCTATCACCAAAAAGGTAAAATTGACAGACGAATGTCTACTACCAAAAGCGATCAAAGCTGCAGACGAACGTGAACTGCCAGAAGTTGCAATAGACGATGGAAAAGTATTCAATATCGTGGGATTGCCTCCTTCCAGGAATTTGAATGTTGAATCATTGAGGTCACCTAAGAAGCCTAAAAGCTACAAGTCAATTTTAGGAGAAATATAGGGAAAGGTTTTTGTTAAATACGAATGTTATATATTAGTATTTTTTAGTATCGATACATTATAGGCACCTTTGTCAGTGTTAATGCCAGTGTAACGTATTAGCATACTGAAAGCTTTCGACGATGCACTCCAATCAAGCTGCATATAATTGTCAGCTTATCGGTTAAATCTAGTCAATTGTCTGTGCTTCGTGAAACTGAGATATTGTAAAGAATTTAAAGTAACATGTATTTTATTGCTGAATGGATTATACCACAAGAAACAATAAACTTTCTTCTGGTCTGACTTAGCACCACAGATCTATGCCTAACATTTTATATCCCTACTTGACACCCCTAAAGAACCATTACAAATTAATCCATTTCTCAACGAAATATCGGAGAGCGGTCATAATGACAATGTACTCAAGAAATTCACATTTGAAACTGCATTCGCAGTGTCTGCATTTTTTGCATAAGAAACATTAAATTGAGGCCTCAAACAATGGATTCGGACGAATGGGGAAACGTGAGACAAGAGCGAGAGTGGTGGAGTGAGCGCCACATTCAAATTTGCTTCTGGGCGTAGTTTATTGCCAGCCTCTGTTCCCTTTACTCGTCACAGGTTGCAGTGACTCACTTCGTGTTCATTTATTGTTGTCGCGTTCGTTTTGACGTTGGAAGTTGAGCGACAAACGGTACACGATGGCCGTCGGTGTCGGATACTCGTTAGGCTACACCAGTGGCCTTTCTGCAATTATCGCCATTATCATCATTGGTAAGAGGACCGTAATTATCGCAAATGGGGATGTGTCACTGTTAAGCATTTGTCTGTTTAACCCCATTTAATAGTCCTAGGCAGTATTGTAAGTACTCTTGTGTGTTTCAGGAATCGCATATACTCTCACTGGCCAAGGGGAACGGATCGATTTCGGATGGTATGTTCATCAATATTGTATTTAGTAATAAGTGTACAGCTGGTAGAGATCTGGCGATGGATGAGTTATCAAAATCATTGGTTGTCTTGCAGGTTCCTCACTCAGACCTCACCGCACATGTGGGCAGCTACAGGTGCTGGACTTTCAGTGGCACTTTCGGTCGTGGGAGCTGCTTTGTAAGCTATTGCGTTGATGCTAAGCTACTTTATCCATGTACTGCTTAATTGAAGCTCATTTTGATTACCTGGTCACAGAGGAATCCATACCACAGGAGTGTCTATCATCGGTGCAGGTGTGAAGGCTCCAAGAATCAAAACTAAGAACTTGATTTCTGTCATCTTCTGTGAAGCTGTGGCTATTTACGGTCTGATCACTGCCATTGTACTTGCTGGAATGATTGAGGTAATATAGCTTAAAGATTGACATTTGAGGGAGTGTGAAATTCATGGATAGTAAATTGTAATATTCATGTTTTATGTACTTGCAGCCGTTTTCCTTGGCCAAGGCGGAAGTTGAAATGGAAGTTCGTGAAAGAAACTGGATGTCAGGCTACCTCATGTTCGGAGCTGGACTTACTGTTGGGCTTGTCAACTTAGTTTGTGGCGTTTGTGTTGGAATCGTTGGTTCCGGAGCAGCTTTGTCAGATGCAGCAAATCCTAATTTGTTTGTAAAAATTCTCATTATCGAAATTTTCGGTAGTGCCATCGGATTGTTTGGATTGATTGTAGGGATCTATATGGTAAGGAACTAAACAACGCTCAATATTCCGCTGACAAGAGTATCATTTTAATGTGTGAAATGTGAATGACTGTTGTTTACAGACGTCGAAAGTGAAGATGGGAGACAAACCGTAATTCATCGCGCAAGTATCAGACTGTCTTTTGAAAACTTCTGTATCTGTGAAAACTACTCGACTTTATTTTACAATCCGTCATTTTGTTTCCTCCCGAAGGAATTATTGTTGGAGGCAACAGCTCATGATTTAGCGTAGTATCGTTTAGTTCCGTCAGTTTTGTTGTATTATCCTAAAAAACCTACGTATAACTTGAAGTCATTCCATTATTATCACAGTGATCAATATGTCCGAGAATGATTTTTTCAAACGCTACATTATTTTAGGTCATCAAAGTATAACCAACAACTCTGTACCATAATAAATATATAGAATCCTTTGATGACAATCTAGTCTCGTGAATGTGTAGTGATGTAGATTAAGACTATATATTGAAATTGTATCTATCAAGACTATGAATGGAGTTATCAACGTTGGGAGTAATCTGTTTTCTGTGTTTCAATGATCTGTATGAACAGTATGTACAACATGTCAATAATAAACTAAGTCTCAGACTTGAGAAGTCTGTTGTAGCGTCATAACTTAATCTCAGATGCCTTATAAGAAATCCACGCATAATTACTAACCGTTCATGATAGCTACATACAATACAATTGCACAGGATACAATTCTTGTGTTCGCAGTTGGTCCAGAGATGAAAGGATGAATAGGACAATTCGTATTGCTCGTGGGAAAGCATCACCACCGCAAGGAATAAACAACAGCTGAGCTCATTCCACTCTCCGTTCACTTGAGCAAAACTGAAGTCGCATCGCTCAATCTTCTTCGTTTCTCTCTCGTGTATTATTAATAATATAAACACAAATTAGGAATTCGTATTCGAAAGTGATCGAGAGAGTGCGGAGATGTCTTCGGGGAGACAGGAGGAGTGGCGAACGATAAGCTTCGTTTGTCAACGATGTCTCCTCCCTATCAAAATCGAATCCTCTTTCAATTCCATTGACGAACACACCCTCGCCGAACTTCACCGTGAGTCACCTTATCATCAATTACGCTAAATTACAATTATTCCAATCTTATCTAATCCCTAAGTCCCTCCCTATTTGCAGTGCCACTTTATGCGCCTCCAAAGTTGGAGCTGGAGGAGAGCGGGGGCGGGGGAGAGGTGGATCGCGTGGTGAAGGGCGGGTCACGGGAAACGACGGGAGGGTTCACGATCGTGGGCACTCCCTCGTCGTCGTCCCTCCACGAAGGTCACCTCCTCCGAACTCACATGGAACTCTTCGACATCCTCTCGAACAACACGGAAATCGACCACCCGCTCTGTGACGAGTGTTGCGACACTCTTATCAGTCTTCTCGACTCCGAATTGAGGGACGCCGAAGAGGAGTCTTCGCAGTATGCGTCGTTTTTGAAAAAGTATGACGACGAGTGAGGTTTCGAGCTTTTTTGAAGTTTTTGCGAGTTTTAGCTTTTATGGAATTGGGAATTGATTTTAAAATATTATAATGATGAATTGATTCTGGTTGGATTGGATTTGTAGGCTGGAGAATGAAGAAGATCTTGAAGATGTGGAAGCGCTCGAAGAACAATTGAAGGAAGTTAGTGTTTGATTTCTTTGTTTTGTTGATTTGAGAGTTAAGGTGGTGTTATAAAATTAGCTTTCTTGTGTAAACTTTTCAGCTTAAAAGAGAAGAGGCAAAAGTAAAAGGGGAGCTGAATGAATTGAAAGTGGAGGAGGCTACTGCAATGGAAACGCTCCAAAGACACAAAGAGGAATACAATCGGCTGAAGGAACAGGAAGAAGGATTTTTTAAAGAGTATTGTCAGCAAAAACGCCAGCTCAATGAAATAGAAGATTACAGAGTAACGTAAGTTAAATGAATGTCAAGTATAGACCAAGTTTTGTGATAGTTTCTCATTTTAATCGGCTGGTAAATTTTTTTGTGAGCAGGCTTGATTATGAATTGAAATATGTGGAAGGACAATTGGAGCGATTGGAAAAGACAAATGCCTTAAATGCAACTTTTCATATTTGGCACAGCGGACACTTTGGAACAATTAACACTTTCAGATTAGGAAAACTTCCAACGGAACCTGTAGATTGGAATGAAATCAATGCCGCCTGGGGACAAACTGCATTGCTACTTAATTCATTAGCAAGAAGAATTAGTTTTAAGTTTTATACCTATCAGATAGTTCCCTTTGGAAATCACTCGTACATTAAGGTGACACATTGATAAGAATTCTTATTAAGGCTCCTCATTCACTGGTTTCATTTGATCAGTAACCATTTCCGAATAATTCCTCAGGTTCTCGCGGATAACACAGAACTGCCACTTCACAGCAGTGGTGGGATACGATTCCTGTGGGACTCCAAATTCGATCAAGGAATGGCAGCGTTTTTAGATTGTTTATCTCAGCTTCAAACGGCAATGTTAGAAAGGCCTGGAAAAAGTGGATTTTCTTTGCCTTACAAAATGTCTGATAAAGGAAAAATTGAAGACCCTACAAGTGGAAAGTCCTACTGCATAAAGTAAGTATATTTGACTCATGAGTAACCACAAAATTAAACTGAACGACTATGATAGGACTTTTGTGTTGTTCTATTGTAGAACTCAACTGAATTCGGAAGAAAATTGGACGAAGGCATTAAAGTTCATGCTAACGAATTTGAAATGGGCCTTGGCATGGGTTTCGTCTCAGACAGTTTTAGAATCGCATGGTCCTGATAGACGCTGAGATTGTAATTAGTAATTAGCAGTCGCTTTCTGATGAAACATTCCTTGTTCCTTTCGTCCGTCTCGTCTCAGATTGCAGTCCTTATTTGTATGGTGCGTTTAAATGATATTACTTGATCTAAACAAATATTGTGATATCTCGTACGGCTTATAAATAAAGAACGAATTCAAAACCAGCGTGTAGTTATGTATATCATGTATTGCTTGGTAGTCAAAACTTGATACGTTTATTCTTGTCACTAAGAATATTCACACAAAAATGTTCGAGTTGTTTAATGATACAAACATGGAAGTCTTACAGAATGAAAATGTTTCGTACAAAGGACACACTTAATATTATTTTACAACTATAGTTCAAGTCAATGTATTCATCATCATTCTTATCAATCATAAAATTAGATCCCTTCACCGAAATTGTAGTAAATACTGTAAAAAGTAGTACACGTAGTTTATAGTAAATAGTAAGACCTAGGAATTCGCATTATAATAATTATCATCTCATACAAAGTTTAGAGAGCCAATTCAATGTACTTTGCACAAGAAGTGTACAGCAGACAGTAGTAAATTTTTGAGCAATTCGTATTGGAATTACATCTGTGCTTGGCTCGCAGATGGAGGACCAATTGGACCTAAGTCAGTGTTGTTCTTGAGAAAATATCTGAAACAAAACTCATATTTAGAAACATATTCCACACACATAAATTGTGTCGGCTGATTCAAGGCGCTTACTTTTCCAACTTGGCTATGATGTGTTTTCCGTAAGTGTATTTCCGGAGCTGAGCGAGATGAGGGCGGATTCGCTGCATTAACATTTTGCGTTGAGACGGTTCCGCTACGTCAATCATTTTCTGTACAACATAATTCGCGAACTGGTCCTTCATCATTATATTAAGCGGGCTAGTAGTGACACTGCAAATGCAAAATAATATTTATGGTGATAAGTTCAATCTAAAATGTCAATAATAAATGCAGGGAGATCGTGACTCACCCGTTGTCGGTGTTATACGACGTAACCTCATCAATAAGTAAAGTCTTGTCTTGGCGACTTGCGTAAGTCACACATTTTTCTACAACGTTAGATGCAAACTTGTGTTGGGAATATTGACAAACTTTCCCCTTTACAACATTAACAATCTTGGCCTTGTCCTCTGGCTTCCCGTGTTCCAGTACATGCTGAATGACGTAGTTGCCATATTGGTCCTGGATCAATTGTTCAGTCTGATTATGGAGTTCCTCAAGCAAAGCATTTGTTTGCTCTTGAGTACAATGCTCGAGAATACGCTGAATAACTCTGCAGCCGTACGGGTGCGTGGAGAGAGTGTACACCTACGAAAATTAGTAAAATATTTAAGTTGGCCTTTCAAACAGCAGAGGTTGTAAAGAGGTGATGTAATGAATAATAAACGAGTATTCGGACTTACAGCATCTTTTACCTGCCCATTGAAAGAATTTATAATAAAATCTAATGAGCGCGGATCACAACATTCAATGCATTTCTGCACAACGTGATTTCCATTCTGATCCTTGATGCATTTAAGAACGTGTCCATCTAGTTCTCTCACAATTTCTTTTTGGAGATCAGGTCCAATGGACTCGAGAGCCTTTTGAATTACACGACATCCGTACATTTGAAGAGCCAATGGAAGAACGTGTCCGCGTATTTTCTGGGCTAAAGCTGCTTTCTGTTCCGGAGATCCGAACTCAAAGAACTTTTGAATTACATAGTTTCCGAAGACATCCGTCATTAAAGGATACGCGGAAGGAATAATCTCGTTGAACACTAGTTGCTTTTCGGTTGGAGTTGCCCGTTCCAACTTCTGCTGAATGAAACGAGATCCATGTTGATCCTGAGAGAATTCAACCATGTGACCTGTGATGTCACGTAGCTGAAGATTGGGGAAACGATTATTTCGGAAGTCTTCCAACAGTCTAGAGCGTCCACTTGGCTTGTCTGTTGCATTCAACTGTCGCCCTATTTTAGGAAACAAAGGACTGGTTGCCCCGAATAAAGCTGATCCAGCTCGTAGACCTTTGTCTCCCATTAATCCTGACGAATTACCATTCATCATTCCTGGGGGTGGAGATCCTGCAAATTATTCGAACAATTAGCACGTAATCAAGACTTTACACATCAACTGACATCAGTTTTATCATTCTTGTTAGAGTTTAGGTTTCAAAAGACAGTATTACCAAGAGGAGCATACGTGGCCCATTTCCCTCGATCCACAGAATCGAAAGAATCCCGTCTTAGCCCACCTGAGAGAAAACCAGCACCAACTATGTTACTCTAAGTCCTTCACCACATTCTTACTATCAATTTACAAGGTTTCGTTATTCATTTCGGACAGTTTAGCATAATAAATTCCCATCAAGCTCGTTTTTTGAACGTATACAACTGCATACAAGTTTACTGAACAAAACACATGCGTATAGAACCGTCCGAAATAAATATTTTCTTGAGAACCACGAAACCCATTAGATAAGCAACGTCATATTTAGCTAAATATTAACCTGGTCCTAGGGAAGAAGCATTGATAGAAGCAGCAGCATGGTTAAAACCCTGTGCAGCCCCGTATTGTGGGTTGACACCATAACCGTTTGTTCCTACGGTGTCAAAATAATGTTCCAATTTACTTACAACGCTAAAATATCCTTCACCCATCCGCTCGAAATTGTGTTTGTAATTATCGCAATTCAATACAATTCACAAGCAGTTTTTCAATCACATACTCAAATAGATACTGATAAGCATTCCCGTAACATTACTCGTAATTTTCCCTTGAAGGATACGAGAAGCAGTTAAAAGCAGCTGAAATCTACCTGGATTGTTGACCATTACAGGTGCTGGAGAAACTAAGCGGAGAGGAGTGGCACCTCTGGCCCCCATCGTCAGTAGACTACCATTCTGGTCATAATACGCAGGAATAACTTGGAATTGGCCTGGTTGTGCTGCTAGTTCATTTCCTGTTGGTGTTAAAGGTCGCCTCTGACCTTGCACTTGCCCTGTCGCTCCTATCAGTCCTGCCGTAGGGTAAATACCCCACGGGGCGACACCATAGTATCCTGGAACTACAGTTGATCCTTTGAACAAACCATAAAAATTATCATAAGTAGGCCATATTAAGTTGTAGGTTTGATTTTTCAGTCATTTAAGGTCTTTCCATTAAGAAGCAAATGTCGCCTGAATTCAAGGTAGGATTGCATTTTTGTTATTAATGATGTCTCACCTGCTGCAATAAGTGCATATGGTTCCTGAGGATTGATAACATATGGAGCCATTGGATATCCCGCGGACGCTTGTGGGATTCCTGTAGCGGCTGCAAAAATATCATAACGATCATGTCACACATATAATTTCCTCTTTAAACATAGTATTCGCTTTAAATCTTAACCTAAATCCTAGAACACGTCTCAAAAGACAACAAGTACAACTTTCTTAAGCCATCATCATCATCATAATTATTTTGACTAATGACGATCATTTTTACAATTTGCAATAAAAAATTAAGAGAAAATGAAATCTGGCTGCACTCGAAATGTAGGCCTGCACTGAAGAGAGTTACTTAAAGACACAGAGAGTTTGCACTTACTAATTTGTTGTTGCTGCTGCATATACTGTTGAGGGAGCATCGACATGGGATGGCCACTTCCATTAGCTGCTGTGCCATTATGATTACGGAACAACTGTGGAATAAAAAACATAGCCATCAGGCGAAATCTCATTAACATTTTCTTACTCTTCCTTTCCACAATTTGAAGAAACGAAATTCTTTTTTTCAGTGTCATGTCAAAGAATTATTAGTCGTAACTTCATGTTAAAAATAAGAGAATGAAACCCAGCACACCTCGTACTTATGTCTTTGTATACGAAGTCAGTATGTTATATGTCAAGATCTTGTGTACTTTAATTTTTTACAACTATACATCTGAGTTTTTCTGATGACAGCGCACGCAATTTAAAACTCTCCTTATTCTTCCCCATTAAATTCAATTATTATTACTCACATTGCTCATTTAATCACAAGTACAGTTTCCGTGTTCTACATGTCAGTTGTCAAATGTGTCATTTGCACTAATTGTAAGATATTTCTTGAGGATCCTGCATAAAAAGTTCGATGAACGATGAAGAATTAAATCTGTCATAATACTAATGTAAATGTAAGCCATATCAATGATTTAAGGTCAGTGAAAGCTTGGCTGCAAGTGATACTTTCAATAGCTTCTTCAAAATTGATACACTATTGATGACTATTTTCTTCGCATCAATTGAAAACGAGTAGTCTAAAATGTGTACAATGTAAGTTTCTCTACTTCAGCCTCAGATCATGACTCTGCTGCCTCGACTTTCATTCAACTCTCAATTGGAGTCGTGAGTACAGTAGATCTCTCATCACAACGAACAATCTTGGAAGTACTTGAAGAAAGAAAACCAGACACACTTCTCAGTCAGTTTCCTGTTATGGTCCTCTTTTTGTGCGATATTTCTCCCAACTCCATCTCTTAAAATAACATTTCCATCTCAGCCCATGTAACTTCAAATCAATTGTTTGGAGCTACCTGCAATTTTGTCATCTGCATTTATATAGAATTTTAATTCTCTTGGCACTGCTGGTAATCAAGTTAGCTCCATTAATTTCCTTTCGATTTAGTAAAATAGGCCAGTTTAAACAATCGTAGATTGCAATAGTTGAATTAGCTTCAAACAAAACTTGTTTTCACGTCATGCTACTGACTTTAAACAATTTATTGTACTCATACACACATGCGCTTGAGTCTTCAGCTTTTATTATTACCCAACTTATTATTTGCTGACTGTAGGTGATAGTTATTTCATTTTGTCATTAGACTCGTGTCACAATGGTTTCTTAATTGATCTAGAATCTCATTTATAAAGTTGCTACAACCGCTTCTTTTTATACTGCATTATTTTTACTAAATCTACACAAGAAAGTATCAACTGAAAGCTCTACTTTACGGAATAGGATGTAACGTAATGTGTGTTATATTCTAACAAGCACACTCGGTTACATGGGATCTATAGATTTGGGTGAAGAACCAGTATCTTCATAACCCAACTTCAGTTCATGTCTCACAATTGTAAACTCATATAATTAAGGAACTTACTAGAGACACACCTGTGATTTCAAAAACCGATCAAACAACATTTAAATCAACCCTGATTCTTTTCTTTCTTCTACTATCTGTGGTAATTGTTTTACTCACGCATGGTTCCTCTTACTAGTGTGGAGCTTTAGAAGATCATTTTAACCAAATGCTAAGTGCCAAAATCTCCGAATAGATTACAATGAAGCAGAGAGGTTCTCTCTCCATTTGAAACGTGTACTATAGAGAAGACACAAAGTTTCATCCTGATCTCAGTGCAGAACCATGAAGTACCCTTTGCTAAACATATAGGTTCCCATTAGTATGAGAGACGAACCATAACTTCCGGCTGCTGGTCAGACCGGTTTTTTACTCATTCCCGTTTTCGAAACTTGTAACTTATTACATAGCCTTAGTCAACTTTACGTTCAATCACTGCGTCTAATGCTCCAATATATGTATAAACAAGTAGCATTGATAATCATTCAAGTACTTTACGACTACGAGTGCATATTATGAACTCCTTTTATGAATATCCGATGATGCTGATCACTAGTTTGCTCTCAGATACAAGCTAACGTGATAACACAGTCATTCCTTGGTGGTCAATAATCTTTAGTGGAATCAATCATTTCATATTTTATCCTATTGTTGCGGTTAATAACTGCTCACCTGATCACGTTACAATGAAACTTTGTCGTGTTGTATGTGCATGTACTACGATCGCTTTATGGCATAATTAAGATACATTTCTGACATGAAGTGAAAGCATTTATAGCTTGGATATAAACGAGCAGTAAGTAGAGATAATAAATTACAGGGCGTCTTGTGAGCTTTAAATAATTGTGTTTAGATAGAGAACAGGAAGGCAAACTAGGCTGGGAGGCCTATTGTTAGTTTCATTCATATTATTACTATAATTATATTATTACCAGGATCTGGGAAATACATTTATTAAGAGGAGGCAGAAAGTATGCTAAAGAATGTACATGGTGTGTAGTAGCGAAACTACGTGAGTTTAAATAAGTACCTTAACCAAATCCTTTGCAGTTAAAGGGCTAATTGAGTTATGAAGCCCAATGAATCGTTTCGTCACCAGCTTCATCCTGGGATTTTTGTGCTTGAAAATTCTTTCTTTTTACACGATAAGTTACAGTTAGGAAGAGTAGTGGCCTAAATGATCTTCGGCCAAGTTCAGTTCATCAGACTTTCTTACAATTTTTGTACAGAACGGAAGTGCAAAACTTTTTACATATGGAATGATACGTCAACCGAGGAAATGTCGAAGAAAAAGGATACTATTAAACCATTTTTACAGCATGAAGAATAATGTCTTTTCTTTTAGGTTTTCCATGCTTCCATATTCACATAAGAAGAAAACGACTTGTTTCACAATCTATATCTGAACTGAAATAAATGAAATTCAATCGATGGACGCGCAGGTAATTTAAATATTATGTCCAATATATATACACATTTTGGATTCAACGTCGAGTTTGAGTATCATCTTGAATAGGTATTTAAAACACTTTGAGACAGTGCAGACGACAGAGTAAAAAGTTCACGTATTCTGTACACTTTACTTACACGCATTGTGTCATTATTACTTACACAAAATTCACTACTAACCGATTAACGGAAACTAAAAAACTTACGATTCACCCAAGACACAAATCAAATCAACTGTGCCGTATCAATTAATCTGTTCTGGTAGGAATCGTTGTTCCTGAACAACTGAGAGTCTTTCACTGATGATGGTTTGAAAAAGATTCAATTTTCTTTGCCAGTTTTCGCTTAATCAACCTTGAGATGCTTAACTGGCTTAAGTGATTTAAATTAAATTGAAAGATAGGGTGATGATATGACAGAAGCACATGGATAATAAGCTACACACGAAATAGCTCTTTGAACAAGTGGATTGAACTCTCGTCGACGGCTGTAAAAGACTGACACAACTGACGACAACAACTCCTTCTTGAGATGAACTTATCACTTGCAAAGGCAGCAAATCTTTTTGGCTACGGTACTGGCACAAAGTTTATGCTATTCATCGGTCATATAGAATATTATTCTTTCCTCCCTTACTTCTAGTTTTGCACTACCAATGCAGCACATGAAATGTGAAGATATAGCATCATGCTACATGAGGGAGACCTGCTAAAACTCTTCAGCAACTCTTCACAATCCTTATACTTGGTCACCCATGAGCCACTACCATCATGAGCAACCACCACCTTACAGAAGAGGATTCATCATCTTAGAGCAACAAGTTTCAGAGTAAAGAAACACACGGAGTGGCTGAAGAAAGGAAGGAAGAAGGCAGCAGATATGCTACAAAGAGTTAGGCGAAGATATTAAAGAAGCATCTCTGTATGTCTTGAGCGTCAGTCTCGCGAGGAATGCCTTACGCTGCAGCAATTGTGCAGATTCGCAGCTCTTGCCTGACTTCTTTTCTCCCTCATGAATACATACTAACAACATGTCATTGTCCGCGAATCGTGTGTAGAATGTAACTGTTAACTTTACACAGCCTATAGGGTGACCCCAATCCTACACTGAACACAATTAAAACAATTTACTCTTTATGTACATTTAACAATTTGAAAGTCCTAATTTCGATTCAAATCCCTTATTTTCCTTTTAGCAATTCATGAAGCACCGAGAACTTTGACAGTAGAAGGTTAAGTTAGTATTTTAGGTGAGACGGAGACCGGATTTCCTTATCACTTTCCTTGAGAATGCGGACAATCACGGTACATTTCTTTGATAACACACGAACTTGTGAAAAGTATCGGCGGTCTAATAAATAATTCACGGCAATTATTACTCAAGTGGTGATGAATGTCTCACGAAATCTGATGCTCAAAAGGTGGAGGAATAATTTATTGCAAAAACAGTTCAACCTTATGCAGACAAAATTGAGCTGACTCTGAGCTGGGAATAGAATCGACTGTTAGTAACGATTTTTAATTTTTACGTTTTTGACTGAACTTTAGCAGCAATGGTTAAATGCTGCAGGAAGCTTCAACTGACTTGTAGACTTATTGTACTATTTAAATCGTCTAGCAATACGCGATCATGGCCTACAATGCTCCAAATTATAGTATAGAAACAGACACACAATGAACAATACGAGTGCATTTTACACGAAATAGCCATTCCGTTTCGAACAGATTTGAATACCCCTTTACAAGTTCCTAAACTAGAATGATTTCACATATTAACTACTATGTATACTATTCACTAATGAGAATTGGACTTCATTCTTACATTACTGATACATCACTCCGAGAGCTAATTGAATTCTTCGAAGTTCTACCTAATAATTACGGTTAGGTCATTACGGCTGAATACCAATACCATTCGAATATCGATATAGATTGTAATACTATATTGTAAACGTTAAGTATTGTCAAGTACTCATTATCCGAGTTAGTTCAAGAATGGTGTACCAATGGAGATTCATGTAAGTGTCGATTTACTTCAAAGCTAAATAGAATTGAAGATAGTATACTCACCTGCTGCTGGTCATACGGGGGCATGACATTAGGAGGATGCTGATGGGGAACCATGTGATGATTCATTCCTCCATAAGGGCTATCAAACCCAACCGGACCTTGCGGTGCTCCAGAGTGTCCAGAGGCCGCCACAGCTCCAGAGTTAGGATCCAGAGGCATTTCAAAGCCATCAATAGGACCTGTACCGCCCATTGTGTGTAGCTGCTGATGGTTCTGTTGAAGTCCGGGACCAGAAGAATGACCATTCATACTAATCGCCATCATTTGTGAATGAACTAATTCTTCTGGACTAATTTGAACTGGTTGACCCGTTTTCTCGTCCTGTGGAGGAGGATGGTGATGCCCGGGTTGCTGGCTGTGATGAGATCCTTGCTGATGAATGGCAGCATGAGGATGATATTGATGTTGTTGGTGCTGATGAGAAATGTGGTGTTGATGTTGCAGTTGAGATTGCTGCTGTTGCTGTTGAATGTGATGACTTTGTGGCTCTTCTCCCATTCCGTTCTGTACAATACCATTTTCAACGTCTTTCTTCCCGTCTTTCTTCTCTTTGTCATCCTATTAACCAATTCTACTATTAGGATTCTACGTAAGTTTTGAATTAAATCGATACGAAACTACATAAAGTAATAATAATTAACAAGACGAAAACAAAACGATAGCAATAGTGATGATAACGATACAACAGTTCAGCAAACAAGTAGAAAAGTAGGATTGATAAGTATAGGATAACAACGCAGAGAAGATAAGCCAGAAAGATTCCGTGTAACAAAAATCGCACCAGATCTACGTTGAACTCCTTCAATAATAATCATGATAAACTTACAATTACAAGGTGTCTCATGCGGGCATCTAAATCTTTAGCAGTGGGTGAGGCTCCAAGAACGTAATCTACAATTTTCGCTCCCATCCCACTAGCTTCATTTGATCTGGGAGAAAGTATAGAATTTCCGTCTGGAAAAGTACCTCCTCGTCGTCCCAAACCAAGTGCACCGCTAACATGATGTTCTGTTCAAAAGAAAAACATGATTTTGTAAGACATTAGAAACAACAATTTTCTGATTTAAAGTTCAACGTAATTTGTGCGCCACTTTACGCGAACACAAATTAACATGCTTCTACTCTTTGCTCTATGTAATCGCAGCTTTTCTTACGTCTTCCAAAAATTTGGAGATCTGAAGGTTCCAAAGCTAACAGTCCTGGAGACATTTTGTGAATTCGACAAGTGGGAATAATGCTTTAATACACCACTACTGGTCTACTGCTAGTATAAAAGGAGAAGTGTGGGATTATGAGAACGAGCCAGTATAAAAGTCAACAAGGAAGCACTTGACAATGGTCAATAGATAAGCTCTGGTTAAATGGTTAAATCTCGCCAGCACTCACTGACTCACTACACTCTCAGCATCATGTCGGACTAAGCATAAACGGTTATCTGTGCTCGTGTGCTCTTCCTTTATTTACATCTTAACTAAACAAGCCTTAGATTGTTTATTATCACAGGTAAAACACAACATTGCTAATTTCAATGGAGCCTACTCGTCATGCATCATCATCGCCATCCTACTTCCAACTTTGAATTGTCAAATAAACATATTTAGATAGTGAATCGATATGTACAAATTCAGCAAATACGAACTAAAGCATTTTACATCTGAACTTTTGAACTACAGTAAATAATGATTCCAATGCAGAATGCAGACACAAAGTGGACAAAGTCTCTAACAGAGAGGAAAGTATGCTAATCGTGTGTTGGACGAGAGATAACGCTTATCTTGAATAACACTGGGACAGATCGGACAGAAAGTCAAATACGTATTCTAATATTATCATCAAGAGCGGACAAACAGGAACCACTACTCATTCTGATCACTGATGCATTGATTTCGTACACAAGACTCATCAACTCAAATGTTAGCTTAACTATACAAAACATAAACTAGGTATATGAAACAGCAACATTGCCTCCTAAAAAATATGTCTGAACTTTCCATACGACTTTCACGAGATTCTTGGAATCTACAGTTGTCCTATCACTTGCGTGCTTCCGAATAGATAACACTTTTAATACTAATTACTCTACCTAAGTGTACTACATGGACATGATAATTGCCAGTAGCCTGCAATGCAATGCTTAAGTATACAATATAGAAATACTTCAACCGATAGTAATAATAATTATACTGAAGCAGCAAGCAGCCACTCAGGACTCAATGATCCTACCTACAACCAGACCAATTATTATTAGATCGCATTAGAGACTTAATCTTTAGTTAATGAACTTCAGTGTAACTCAACAATAGTCATGTATTCGTTAGTTCGAAATCTTAGAATTACCTGAGGTCGACCATGTGGCACTTCTCCACATTCCATCCCCAATGAACTTATCGTCCTTCGTCGTCCCATCCTCCAATTCCCAGAGCTTCTTTGTGGTCAACTGCAATTCATAAGAACAAACTTCAAATTAGCACAAGATACTAAAAATTACGTTTTCATACAGTTCAATTTCAACCGTTAACAAAACTAATAGCTATGATATAATGGCGTATGACATTAACCGTAGAGACATCCCATAGAGTTCCGATTTGACCTTGGCGTTTTTTGACCGACGACATCTTATTCTGAATGTTTAAAATCACAATACTAATAACGTCGTACCAACGAAACCTCGCATACAAATTATTTGAAAGTACTTGTATATTTAGTATTATGATTTACCACTGCTACAGAAGTTGTATTAATGTCTTTCATTTTATCCAGTGGCTCCGATCGTGGCGGTCCAAAGTGATCTCTTGACTTTCGTTACTAAACGTTTACCTACGAAATTCGGAATGGAGCGTAAAATTACAGATTACAGGCAATTACAGCTAGAAATATACTAATTCTTGATACCTAAATAATGTCTTATTAGTCTAAGGAGTCGAGGGTGTTTTAGATTACAGATTAATGTCACAACGATAAATAATTGTACAAGAAGGGGGAGAGTTGTCGGTGGTCCTTTGTACGGAGGAGCGAGATAAGTCCCGTGGTTGTCTACAGTATAAACAGAGAAGGACTGACGACGAAGGAGCCTCGCACAAAGAAACCTCAGGTCTATTCGTCTGACTGACGCCGGTGAACGAGTCGTGGTAGTCGTACAACAC
>Ga0194135_10000730_pt1 | contig 19229 bp, 15 predicted proteins | sample LitLau_LLRF_2013_FD_134024 | JGI IMG/M metagenome (GOLD analysis project Ga0194135, IMG submission 134024) | Freshwater sediment microbial communities in response to fracking from North America - Little Laurel Run_MetaG_LLRF_2013 (version 2) | ecosystem: Environmental > Aquatic > Freshwater >...
GCCTCTACGGATCAGCCGTCTCTTCCCATCTTGCGTTATCTCCCTCCAGAGAAAGATGAACGACTTGTGTCATTATTGATTAGCAAAGAAAATGTGACACGTTGGCCTACATATTCCTGTCATATGACTAAAGAGAGGATTAACTTATCATTTGTTTTCTGCTAGGCCAATATATAGTACCGAGTTCCCTCAGCGAACATGACACTGGAGTTTATTCGCTCATAGACTTCATATCTAGACTTGTGGATGTGTCTTACTTGAGGAAAGTGTCATCCTGTCAACCGCATTTCCTTTTTCATATTAGAACAACACAATTAAAGGCATCGCAGAAAACTCTACTTTATTGTTCTTTTTGGATTTCGTGGCTGTTTGTGGCATCAATTTAGTTTAGCTTAGCTAAAGGTTAACTGAAAAATAACATTTAATTTCAGGCTCCAGAAGTCTGCTTATAAAGATACAAAAATTTAGTTACTTTTCAGAATACAGTACGAAATTGAACATACACCTGTTTACGATAGAGTTTTGTTAGTTGTGAGTTCAGATATGCATTATTGGCCATCAGAAGAACTGCACTTGTTTGTACTACGACGCCTTCTACAGTGAAACTTCTAATATGCGTGGTTTAAAAACGGATAAAGACCAAAAAAACTGGCTAAAGAGAAAATATGACAAGGAGATTGTTGTGTGAATTACATGGTACTCAAACTGAAATGAACGACGAAGCAAAACATACATTAATGACTTCAAATGTGAAACGTGAATGCTTAAGTACAATGACTGGAAAGATTACTTAATGTGAAGTTCTAGTAACTAAAGAGTTGCAATGATGACGAGATGATGATGAGGATAATAACAACAATAATGATAAGCATGAAGTCTCAAGATGTTGGTTTTTGTAACAATTCTCGTTTTATTTGTTTTCTAGTTCCACCACAAGAAGTGAAGGTTGTTGATGAGCGGACTGCCGAGATGACTTCCCTCATGATCGGTCCCTACAACGAAGGTTCTTCCCTTAGACTCACCTGCATCTCCAAAGGAGGTAAAGTAAACACACTACCACCAACCTTAATCTGGCGATAAGTCTAGTCTCGTTAGCTCCACTTTTTAAGTATGGGAATTCTCACGTCAGTTTTTTCTTGTAGGAACTCCTCTGTTGAAGTTTCTTGCTCCGCAGGGTGTTTAGCTTTCAATGTATTCCTTAATGTTCCTCTCTGTAATTTCAAAGGTCGTTTGGATTTTATAAACAGGTCGAGTCAATTATTAATGAAGAATGCATTTGGAATCAGAAGTGTTCATACAGTCAAAGGGTACTATATATATATAGTTTGATATTCGAGAGTGTTTTTCTGAGTACTATTATCATGCAGTTGCGTCTACTTGTTTGTTCGTTTGCTGTGCATGAAACTGGAACGAATAGGTGCTAAAAGGTCATGAGACCTTTGCTACAGTTGAGAAGTATGTATAGTAGTATCTTTACAATTTCTGCCAAATCAGTAAAAATCGTAATAAAAGCCTTCGTGAATGCATTTCTCTTATTGCATTTCATGCTCCTGAACTATTTTTAGTGAAAGTTGCACAGACATCTAACATTTATTGTGAAAGCATGAAAAACGTCATCGTTGAAAACTTCAAAACACGAATGAATTATTAATAACGCACGTAATGTAAATGAATGCAAATGTGTGTGCATTCCATGAATGTGTAATTTAGGAGGAGAGCACAATAGGACCGAGTGTCCAATCGTAATTGAGGGTTCACACAATTTCTTATGGAAAGGCTTGCCTGCCTGTCTACCATGAAAAGTTGCCCACAACTCTCAAACAATTTTAATAGAGTGAAGTGCATGTGACTTTTCGAACAAAACACGAGATATTGCAGACTTGGCTGGCTATATGTGCTTGTTGGTTGCATGTTTTAAATTAGTGAGTCCCTGAAGTGTTTGCTTACACTCGTTAATGCATATTTTATTATCGAAGGGTCCAAGCTCTCATGTGTAGTGGTTATTATTCCCTAATTGCTACCTTCAGCGAGATTCCTCCACTTCGCCGAAAGGAACTTTGAAACAAACTGGAATCGTGAAATACACAAGTTAAAGTACTGGATTAGAATCAAACACTCCATCGATTTATGGAATGAGACGCCTTTATTATTATTATAAAATTATTCACTTCGTCAGTTTGCATATGAAACTAGTTCTGAAACTAAATTCGAATGGCTTTTTTCATAGTTTGTCGAAATAATTAGTGTGATAAATAAGATCAATAACAACTATAATTTATGTGAGATGTTGAGTTCGCAATCGAATAAAGAATCAAATTGAATTGGAAGGGACTCATTTTTAATTACTTGCAGGCCAAGTTTGGTACGCATTTCTGTGGCTTCCTCACTGATTTTGCTGGTTGAAATTGTGTAGTAACTTTTTGTAATTGTGTTGAACACTTGGTATGTTGTATGGAAAAGTTTACGTGGCTGAAACTTGTTTCATTGTTTGGGTGAGAGTGTCATTAAGTAGGCTGAGAGGCTTCACCTTTTGTGCGAGAGTCATTAGTGAGACTTAAAATATTAATGCAGAGCTCTCTCAGCTTAAAACTCCACCGGAAGTGAATTGCCCTTAATTCGCTCACACTCTCAGGAGAAAGTTAAATGAACTTCTTTAGTTTCATTTCTCTGTAAGAATTACCCTCTTCATTTTTAGAGATGAATTACTCGAGTTATGGTGAACAGTACTCAACTCACAAAACGCAGACTTCTTTTAGCAGACATGATATGTGTGTCAAGTCATTAAGGATTTAAAAAAAGTTGTTTCAGATGAGTTTTCATTAGGTAGAACATTACAACCTCACAAGACAGTTATGGTATCTGGGGACATGTGCAGAGAAGGTAATTGAAATGTTACTGTGTTTCAGGTTGGCCTGTTCCAAAGGTGAGCTGGTGGAGAGAAAACGCGCTGCTGGACGACACTTGGGAGGTAACGTCAGAACACAAGACGTCGACGGTGGTTTCTAACACGCTGACGATTGGACGGCTGCAGCGGTCGGATCTCAACGCCAGGTTGACGTGCCAGTCAGCTAACAGCAATATCAGCGTCCCCGTCTCCACGACCGTGTCCCTCGACCTGAACTGTAAGCAGCTCCTTTTGTTCATTAGATTAAGTCTCCGTAGCATGAGTGGATGCTAACATTCCTAATTAGAAGAGCGATGGACTCCATTAAGGCACTCGGCTGAAATTTATGCATCAAATAAAAAGGGAAATGAGTTTCGCACAAAGTAAGCTTTTCCGTTCGCCTCGTCGTCTGCATTCATTTGCACTCGAGAGAAGCTGCGCTGGTCAATAAGAAGGAAACACTTTCCACCACAAAGAAAATCCACTTTAGCTGTCAGATAAATTCAGTCGCCCCTTTCTCCCCACAAAACGTCTTGTTGACTTACTTTCCCTTCGCCAACTTTCCCTCAGCTCTGTCGATACTCACAACTACAAATGAAACTTCTCATTCAGCGTCAACCTGGAGTTTCCTAGAAATAGAAGTGCCTCTGCTCAGAATGGCCTCCCACGCTATTCTCATCTTCGCCTGCTTCCTCTTCTGTGTTTCTCTACCTATATCAATGCAGCTAAGAGGAATAATATGATGAATCTCTTGATGAAATTATTAGTTCAGAATTATCAGTAGAGGGGCATTTGAAGAAGAATAGCTTCTGTGTGAGGAGTGAAGTGATACTTCAAAGGGTATTAATAAGATTATACAAATGCGTCCAATGTCTGATTACGCGTAGTTCCATGATATTTGTTAAGTATGTTCAGTGAAAGTCGAATGTCATAAATCTCTACTGGGCTGGCTTGTGGTCAGATACTTTTGCGTTTGTTGTTGGGTGGAAAAATGAATTGCAACTGAATTCCGTTTCTGAGCAGAAGGAAGGCAGCTTGGGTTTCCGAAGAGAAAGGGAGAGAAAGACAACTTCCTTCCGCCATAAGTTATCCCTTAACGAAGACGTATTGAGGCAGAAATAAAAAGCAAATGAATTGGAGGTAGGCAGATTCATTGCAGAGGAAATTCGAATCGGAATCCACCGGATTTCGTTTGTAGTTCACATTCATTTCGTCCGTTGAGCCTTGCAGTTAAAAAGAGACTGATTATTCTTCTTGATGTAGTCTAGACGTAGATTAAGAGTTTGAGTTTCTCTGCAGTCTGAAAGATACAAAAAGTAGTTGCGAATGGGAGCTTAAGATATGAAATAAGTTGGCATGTAGCTGTTTGTTAACGGTCTATTGGAGCATTTGAAGGGAGAAAACATGAGACGCTGGAGGAGGACGTGGAGGATAATCGGCAATGTTCTCAGAGCAGATTGGACCAACCATAACAATAAATCAATTTCCTCGTGGCTAAGCCAGTTCGAATTCGTTCGCTGATTTTTGTCTCAATTTCGCGACTTTCGGGTGAAAGTATCCCGACTCCACACTCACTTTCTTTCATCTAATGGCTTGTCTCTATTTTTACTTTTTACACCGAACCACATTCTCCAGACTTCCCTCACTGCTCAATGGCGAGATTTGGTGTGTGTATGTTATTGTAACTCGCTATTTTTCTGTTTCTCCAGAACTGCGTGTGGTTTTTGTGATTTTTAATCTGGCGAGCTGAGTATTCATGTTTTCTACAACGATCAACACGAACAAACCGAGTGTAATGGTGATGGCTGTTTGTGTATTTCCTCTTGAAATAAAAAGGACATTCCTTGAAAACTCAGCAAGCAACAAACCACACACAACACACGAACAACGGAGGAGACTTATTGTTAGCCCGGTTTTATATCCACTCTGTTATCGTTTTTCCCAAGTTTCAATTTGAGAAGCAACGAAATAATTTCCACCCATTCCAGACAAAGAACTCTGCTTTTTCTATCAACTGTAGTTCCTGTATAAAAAAGATAAAAACATTTGCTGATCGATGAAGAAATCGCGTGTCCCTAGTTCGTTTTACAGTTTCGAACTAACGAGCGGAGGTTTTTGAGCGTAAAATGTTATTGAATAGCGGAGAAGTATAAATAAAAATAACGATATTAATTTGATTGAATTGAGGCATAGATTTCGTAAATCAGTTGGTGAATGATGAGTTGATTCTTGAAACCTAACAATGACACCGATTCGATGGGTTAATGTGGTTTAAACACGATAGAGGAAACTGGCTAAGCGTAACATCTTACTTCTTCCTCTTCTGTGTAAACTGTCCATGTATCTGTACTAGTGAGTATGACACACACAACCCTAAAATGATATCATTGCTCACTTGATTCAACACTAGATTCGTTGCAATGCTCGCTTATTATTGTCTTAGCCATTCCGGTTGTTCTCGTTTATTGCCTTTGCTCCGTGCAAAATTACAAGGTTCCTGTGCTCGTTCCCATTTGGTACTCTTCATGGAATTTGTAGACTCGTGTGACGATTGTTAGTTCCTCTACATTAATTTTTGTTAATGGTTTCATTTATTGCGGATCTTTTTTCGGGGATAATTTTGTTCCTGCAGTGTGTTCCGTGAATATTCTGCGTACGGAAAGGAATCTTCCAGACCAAGTCTCAACGTGCTGAAATGTAGAAAGTTTGTATGTTGATGAATGAGTCTGTCTAACTACTCTTCACGTGGGAAGATCTTCTTTCAAAGTTGACGTTCCTACGAGCAATTAACATTTTGTGGCAAGACAACTTTCTCCACACTGAAATATTTACTGTTCCTAAAAGGCGAAGGCACAGAAAATTAACATGGAGAGGGACTGCTGAAAAACTTTGTTTTTGATTTGCATCTCTGCGGAAATTCTAATGTAATTTAACCGCTTTCACTTACGCCAACTTTATGAAAAATAAGTTTTCTTTTTGCGAAATTCAGAAATGGGGAGAGTCAAGTGACTGGAAACTGGCAGAGGACATTGGAGAGGATTCGAAAAGATTTACTGGCTTTTGAAAGTATATGTGTCTCATTATTTCTACACGTGATCCTCTAGCAAATATAATTTATTGATTCTGAGTGGGAATAAGTTTATTCCGCAGCATGTAAATAAATTTCACCTTTAGAATAAAGTACTCTATCCAATTTCAGAAAGGCTCATCGAGCACCATGTTTATTTGAAACGTAGAAATATGTTTAATTGAAAAACTCAAAGTGATTTAGTGTGTACTACTGGAAGACAGCATAGGCAGATGTACTTGATAAAAGTTTTTACTTGGTATATTCCTTTTAAGTCACCTAGCAAGGAATTACTGGATTGCCGTGCCATAACTCTACATCACGAATACATATATGAGTGGTAACTCATGTGAGGCATGAGGTAGAAACGAGGTTAATATTCACCTATGAATTTGATCGAAATGAAAGAGTTCATTCCCGGAGTGGCCACCACACATAAAAGCTTTATTTATAACTAGAAAAGTAGGTCGTTGTTCTGTCTGGGTCGCTGAATGGGTTGTTGTATGTTGTACTATATGACTCTATGATTACTAGCACAATCTTAGTTAGCGATTAGGCAAATGAAGACCTATGTGGACTTTGGTTTATGAAAATTTCTCATTCAGACTCAAATACGTCGTGTCATATGTCCCCGAAAAGATGAAAGGAAAAAGCTTTCACTTTGGTACAGAAATTATATATCCTATCGAGTATTTATTATTACTTTATGTTGAACCTGCATGGTGGTACTCAAGCATTCTATTTGAATAATCGCATACACATGCTTTTGTATCCTCATACATGCATTTCATAGGCAGTCAGTACTTAAACAGTAGTTACAATGATATGGGATGTTTGTATGGAGAAAGTCGCATGTGTATTTGGAAAGTGAGGACAGGAAGTTGCATGTGGTTTAAGAGAAAAGAAGCAGCAGGCAGACCTCGCTTAACACTCACCTAACATTAAACAAGAAGCGTTTAGTGGGCTTTACATCATTCCGAACATTTTAAGCCACTTTCCCTCTGCTCATCTTTCATAGGAGTCCCCATAAATTCACCCACCTCGCTTAAGTTCCGCCTTGACACAAATATTTTTAGATTCTGTGTCAAAAATGTTTTCGCTTTAATCTCTCCAACTTCCTCCACAAACTCCAGAGTCTCCTAAACTAAATCATTCAGCTCCACTTGGAACATTCAACGTGTCAGCAGATTTTGTTCCACAGACACTTAGTGCTCAACTAATGTCCTCCTCCCAGGTACTCCTCACTTTTTCCTTAAAATCGCCTGTTCACTCGCCTTCCTCTGCTGTTCCTTCGGGTCTCTCGCAAATGAAGTCCCATCGATCTACCACCTACTTCCTCAGAAAGACATTGCGTGTGTGATACCGTCAAACGTGCTCGTACACCCTTGCGATTCACACATGTCTTTTCAATATTTATGTTTCGAGATGAGCTCATTTCGTTTATTTTTATTTATGCGTAATCCCAAGCCGAGCCGTTCAATTCACTCGGATCATTTGAAATGATGAGGACACTTATGAAGGACGGGCCGAGTACGAAACATTATGAAGAGATGTATATTGGTAGGCTTTGAAAGAGTAGCTTTTATTTCTTCTCTTAGAGTTCATACAAACATTGAAATTTATTCAACGAGTGTAAAAATGTCGGAGACTCCCCTTTGAAAAATATTTCAGACTTCAGTTGAGCGATTCATTTACATTTACAAAATGATTGAAATGTTCCATTTAGTTCCGCTTGAGAGTCAGGGGCTCCCGCAACTTGACGGGGAAAAGTTTACCAGCTTCCACTTTCTCCCTGCGTGCATTTTTCAAAGCCCAACAGAAAGAACGGAAAAAACATTTCAAAACTAGTAATAAGTAGTTTTGTACAGAGAAAAGTGTAGTTTACATTTATGCAGGAGCAATAGCTTTTAACTTATTGCACTTTTATGTAAATTGAGTGAACGGATAAGAGTATCTTTTGCTTGGAAGTATATCCTAAGCGTCGTCAAAGTTTACATGCGTTTGAACAAAATGAGCAGGTAGAATTCCAAACAAGGGAGGAAGTAAAAGAACTTATCAAATTTCAGACACGTGTTTTCTGTAAGAAGAAGCAACAAGACTTACTTGCTTTCGTTTGAACAGAACAAAATGGTTTCCGGCTTTCAGCAAAATGTTATAAGGACTCTTTATACTTCTGTCTCCTCGTTTGCTTCTAAGACATGCTTTATTAAATGAAAGATTCATGGTGGTGGTAGAAATGTATCTTCTTGCAGCTAAGCATAAAAGACTTTTGACTTGTATTCACAAAGGACAGAGTGACACAGACCAGTCGTTGTCCTTGGGAGTGGGACTTCTGGAGAATTAAAGGAATACCATTGTTTTATGAAGGGTCTAATCAACCTGATCGTATCTTGTTGGGGTTCATGTGATACATTCATCCTTATTGATTTCTTACCTGATCGTTTTACTCTTGGTTTAGGAACGATTGGATTAAGATGAGACTTGATGCAGGTGTAGTTAGTTCAGGTTCTTCGATCTTTGTAGCCCTGCATCTTGTGCTTATTGTTAGATGTAATGCATGCTCTGTTTAATTCAGTAAGATCATGTACAGTAAGTTCCAATCCAACGTACGCTATGCCAAATCTAATCTTAAATATATAAATACATAACGAACGGTAAATAATTATTGGGATTATCTTATATTGAACTGAATTCCACTGTTTCATCAATTTAAATTTGTCGTGTGTGTACGTAGAGAAACTACTGAATTTTTTATTTTCAAATTCCGAAGGATCGAGGCTTGAATACTCATTGAATTTGCTTGGACTTCGTACAAGATGTGTGCAATCCTGCAATCGTGTCTTACGTTTGAATTGAAACACACATGAACCTCATCTCAAATGACTACAAAATAGAACGGGACAATTTGGAATGCGACGTTCATTGGGAGTTAAATTTTTACTGTATTTCTTTCACGAAAATAGTTTTTCTTGTTCAATGAGATGCGATATATTTCTTATTCATGCTGATTATGCAAGCAGCTTTTCTGTAGAAAGAAAATGCGTGTAAGCCCTGATCAACTATTACTATGCATCACAATCATTCGGTTTTTTACAATTTTCAAAGTTGAAGGGAACGTGATCATGGCGTGTCTTGCATTATTATTATGTAAAACTATGTGAAGTGTGTGAATGCCTCTTTATCGGGATTGGCACAGTGAAAGACTCGAGAAGAATTATTCGTTGTCGTGTAAAGAGAAAGCTAGCTATACTGCGAGCTTTGCTGTTACTTCCAAGCTGTTCTATCTATTAGAAGTGTTGCAAGAGACACAGAAATTTGAATTTATATGGTCATGTCTCACGCACATTAACAGCTGTATGTTTTTTAAAATCCTAGAAAGAGGAAGAAAGGATGGCATCGGAATAAATATGGAATATGGAGAGGCTGCTCGTAGTATATATGGTCCCGGAATGTGCGGTATGATATGATAGGATATGAAATTGGACAGCGATGTTTGTCTGTTTATGGCGAATGTTTGATGGGAGTGCAGGGTCCGTGCCAAATGTGTTTCTCCTCAAAAGATAAGTCCCTCGGTGGCACTGCTTCCCTAATGTCTCCTGCTTCTGCGAAAACTTCTAACTATCTGCGGGGAGAAAGCAAAGAACTTGGGACACTTTCGCGTTTGCATAGACCGTACCACTCCTCCTGTTAAACGCAACAATAGCCACATGATGCGACAATGGGATTTCCATGTTCCACTTTTCCATATTCCATTTCCCAAATGGACTTGTTCCTCATTTATTCCCAACATCTCGACTCTCAATTATCATCTCATCGAGACTTTCTCCATTCACAATTTGCATGTCGAGACTTTTCAGTGAGGCTTAAAGACATTTCGGCAGTTCCGTTTTGGAATGGCGGAACTTGTTCCTAACTTTCTACTTTCGAGAATGCAGCTACAACATTTAAAACGAGACCTGTGAGGAATGCTCAAGTGTACTTAATTTATAGTTCCATGTTGTGTGCGAATATAAGATGTTAAGCTTGTTTGTAATTAGGCGGAGGAGGTTTTGGGTAGTTGGTGCCGAGTACACCGGTTCAGTGTGTTTTATTTGCTCATTAATATTGTTGTGGAATGTGTGTGCTGTCATACGAGTGGATCTAATGTGCCAACACAATCGTGTGAGTATATGTGTGTGTGTGAAACAGAGTGTAATGGGAAGCAGATGGTTCCTTCATTTCTAAAACAGGCTTTCCTTCGCGTTCCCTTTCTTCTCGCCAAGAAAGGCACAACCAGCAGAGATTCAATTCTTTTCGGGCAAATGGACTGTGAAAGTCAAACTTAACGCAGGAATGGGACTGTTAATTTCAGGCAGGTTACGAAATTTCAGTATATAAATCCACATTTGTGGCCAATAATAACAGAAAGCTAAAAGTCCGTTTGCCCAGGAACAACTGTTAATCGTTTACCCCAGCGGATTTCAAGAAACCAGGCAAAAGTGAACAGAGGTCATATACAGTGTCATGTGTATTTAAAACTCGAAGGCATTAAAGGAAACTGCTTATCGATTTGCATTAAACGCTTTTCACTTGAGTGTTGACCTTACTCTGCTCTTTCTCCCGTGCCTCAAGACGAAATTCAGTGGAAATAAGCTCTGTATATATGTACGCTGCTTTCAGAAAGGCCATTTCAGTTGATGTGAAATGAGTAACATAATATTAGTTTTATTTAAACACTCATGATAAAGGGTTGAGTTAGTCATATCATAAGCTAGCTACGAGTGTCCAATAAAGTTTGCCAAAGAAAGTCAAGTGCGGTCGAAAAAAGTCTTTTCTCTCTACTAAAACTTGCTTTTTGTTTCCGAGTGTTTTCCTTTTCTCAGAGTGTATGAAATATTTTGTTCCAGATGGAATGGTAGGAAAGGTCAGAATGTTTGCTTCCTTCTTTAACGAATCCTCCTTCTCGAGCATTAAGAATAACCAAAAGAAAAAGTTTTTCCTAAGAATATTATGTTGACGTGTTTTCTATGGCTTATTTTGTTTTCGGTACTTTTCCCTTTTCGGTTGCTCCATTTTGTGGTCTTGCAGGGCTTAAGGGAACAGCATTATAATTATATGAAAGAGCAAGAAGCTAAAGGGAGTTGTAGCAATTATTGAATTCATTCTGTCATTAATTGCAACGCAGTTCGCGTATCCCACGTGGGTGTTTGGTGAATGCGAAGGATGATAGATTGTTTCTTAATCACGGAACCTATACTCTCTTCTTATCGGCCGAGTAATTCGAGGCACATTTTCTTTAACTTGCCAGCTGAGTTAAAAAGTTACCGGATCCCTTATGAATTATACTCCTTGGTTGTTTCCACCACCGTCTTCGCCCTCAGCTGTATGCTCTTGTTTGAGTTGGTTGTGGGGATCGGTGAATATTACACACGCGAGGAAGGATGAAAGTGGAGAAAGTGTAGCGACTTGAGCCTGGGGGACTCGAAGCCAAAGAAACTCGCCAAGTTTTCTGACTTGGTAGGAGAAAAGATGGAAAAGGAATCTTCGGAAGATGTTGTCATTATCTGAAATTTTTCCCATTTTCCGTACCTTCGCATCTCTTGAATTTGATTACACGTGGGACAAACGGAGAAGTCGAACGAGAAACTCAGCCAAGTTGAGCAAACAGAGTGGCTCTGATTTTTCACTTATGTTCGGCTAAACGGAAAACGCAAAAGTTCAATAGAAAGGCCAAAGTCTTCCCTACGGGGCAAACTGTTTCCTTTAAGAGGTTTCCTTCTTTTCACCAACTTCGTCTCATGCGAAACACTTTCGGAATCAATTCCGAGTTTAATTGTGGCTAATTGCTTTTTTCGTTCACCTCCATTTGAAACTTACCTTTTGAGCTTTTGTCGAATGAGTCCGGAGAGGATAATTCTAACGAACTTGTTTTTGTGTAATTTGAAGTTGCTAACTGCAATAGAGTCGAAAAGTACCTCCGAGATGTGTAAGTTGTGTTGCGGCAGAATATTTGTAGAGCCACGGCAAAGGGGCCGAAAGAAGAGACGTGAAATGCGGAGAGGTTTATGTGATGAGACAACTTTCTCCTTCTCAGCAAAGGCAATAAATCAAATTCAACGGCTTCTCCGTTTGCTGTTCTCTCCTTCAAAATGTTTCATGTGTTCTTTATGGCCAAAAGTGTTACAGGAGATACGCCAGCTAATGTGCAATCCATTTTGTGGAAATAGCCTCGTTGTTGTTTGCTGGAGAAAGAGAACCTGGCTCATGAATTAAACGGAGAGCAGTCAGGCGTTGTTGGCTTTTAATACTTTTGTGTCAATGCCTCAATATTCCCCACTACGCCTAAATGCACTTGGGATTTATTTGCGTCCAATGAACGAATTTCTGTCTGAAAAGAGGCAGCAATACTGTACACTTTTGTGCTTTACTATATAGACTCGTGTTCAACAGTATATAGATAAACGAAAACTCTCACTCTCACTGCTTAACAATCACACAACAATTCGGTTACTCGTAACTGAATATATGAGAAGGGCAAAGGAGTTCAGGGACTGCATTTACTAGGAGAAAGTACAGCTGGAAATTAAGTCGATAATAAATTCCATGTTTAATGACATCTGTCTTAAGCAGAGGAGCCTTTCAGAGTTAATGCATCTAATGTACTGACGGCTCTTTGATGACTAAGAGTAAATTCTGAGGAATATTTTGAGTTTGTGGTGATACGAACTCTGCGACTCACTTTAAAGAAGACATATTTAATGCATGAGGCTCCTGATCTACTTTGTGGGAGATAATTAAGAGAAAGGAGAGTGGAAATGTGAGTGCGTTGGATGGATGTGATGATGAGTTCTGCGGACGAAGGCTCGTTCTTATAGGACCATTTGCAATATCTCCGTATGTGAAAGGCGAATTAAAGATTTGGAGCAACAAGAGAGAGAAAGAGAGAGAGATAATATATCTAGCTATATATGTAATATCATTATAATGTATAGAGAGAGAGAAAGGTGTGTCAAGAGAAATTCTTGGTGTTCAAGTGACACGTCAATGACGTCAAATGCATTTGTGTTTTCGCTGTCTGGAGAAGGACTTAAGGAATGAATCCTTGTTGTATTTTCAGTTCGTCCGTTGGAAGTGAAGATTTTGGGGGGTCGTCGGGCGCTGTCTGCGGACAAGGAATATACATTGGAATGCGAGTCAGCGGGGGCGAGGCCACCAGCGGTCATCACTTGGATGCGCGGCTCCTCTCGTCTCAAGACACACAGCGAACAGGTCAGTCACGCTAACTCATACTAAATTTTTATGACTAATACAAAGACTACAATAAAAGTCTGGACAAATTAAAACAATACGAATGTCCCTTGCTTGCTCTGTTGAGAATTAGATTTGCTTTCACATGTCGTTATCCGAGTTTCGTAGAAGGAAAGAAGTTTAATTAAGTCACGAGGAAGTAGAAAAGACAAAACATAGTGAAGAGTAATAAACAGGGAGTGAGCTACTCAAAGTCAGATTTCCATTTAATCTTTCATCTTCTTCATTAGCGTCCTCATTCTGCCTTCCCTCATTAAGTTCCTTTATTCACTTTCCCTGTTCTACTTTCCTCCTGGTCTTCTTGGAAAAGTGCAGATATCTTTGTTTGTCTCTTTTGAGTTGTTTGTGGCAGTTTTAAGTGAGAGTTTCAGAGGAGAATGAAATGCACAAAGCTATGTACAAATCTACCATGAAGTCAAAGTTAGACTCGTCTTTTTATCTCTGAAAGGGAACCCAGTCAAATATATTTGACAGTTACTCAACACTCTATGTATTGCAAATCCGCTTTTAAAAAGTTTCGTCACAAGTTAAACTTTTTGTTAAAAAACTAAATTTTGTTTACACTTGAGTGCATTTTGAGCACGTTCGAGTGATATAAAACGCACGAGGATCTTAAAATAACTCCGATAACAATTTTGTGTTTGCTTTTTGAGGGTAAACTCGTTTTTTCCTGAGAAAAGAAGAATTCTATTTAGGATAAAAATGCTTTTTGAGACAATGCAAATGTATTCTTACATAAAAACAAACGTAGTCAAACTAAACTGCTTATCTTTGCAGATTTCGAGTGACGGGAACGTAACAAACAGCACGGTGACTTTTGTTCCGTCTCTGGAGGACGCAGGAAAGACGCTGACGTGTCGCGCAGAGAATCCATCCATTCCTGGAAGTCAGATAGAAGATGGTTTCAAAATGGACATTCACTGTAAGCTTACAACATTTTCATCCTCAATTCGCTTCGAAGTTTTTCAGGCTGAGAGACTCCTTACAAATAACAAGTTAAAAAAAGTATTGAGAGGTTTTGGTCTTTGAGCAAAGTCCCCCGAGGAAACCAGCTTGGGTGTGTGTGTGCGTGTTTGCAGAAAGACAGAACAGATATCGAGGGAATGTGTACGCAGAGAAGAAAGCAGCGGATTTGAATGGAAAGTTAGGGGCTGTTTGTTGGGAGTTTAGCGAGTGTTCATTTCAACTTGCTTTTTTGTTGGAATCCGCATGAGAAATAAATTGGGGGTCGTTTGTGGAAATCGGAATAAAATGAGGCTCCGTCTGCCTCTCTGCGGTCGACTCCCAAGGCACTCCGATATTTCCGATAGACAGACTTTCAATTGTACACAAAGTTTCACTTGTGCAGATTAGCAAAGTTTTTTTGGGCTGCCACCGACACGTCCACCTCCGTCAGCAGAGATGCAAATAGAATAAAAGTCTGCATGAGAAGTGAGAAGGAGGTTGGCTGGACATCCGCCGACACTTTGGGAAACTGGTCGTCTGATTTTAGAGAGTGAAAGGGAGGCGTCTCACTTCATCTGAGTCTTCTCGGCGGGGTGTCCTTTTCTTCCGGAGAAACTTTCCACTTGGCCAGATTGAAAAAATGCAAATGAGTCGGCTGTTTCTGTTGTGGCTGCTGCGAAAGTTGCTAACTTTCTCTTTCTTCTGCTGCGGTTCTTTAGCTTAAGTATCTCATTCAGCGCTATATGTGTATGTATAGACTCATGTGGGAGAACTTTCACTTATCTCAGATTACACTGACTTATTGGGAGAGAAAAATGACAACACACAAGTTGAATCACAAACTCTCTATTGATTTATTTCTCGTAGGGTTCATTCAAGTAATTCGGGAATTTATAAAAGAATTGAGACGCAGGGAATAATGAGTGTATATATATAGAGAGAGCTTTTCATGGAGCTGGGTTGAAGATGTCATCAGGGTCTACTTCGTCTTCTGAAACTTTGAGCAACTCATCCCAGTCAATTCCAAGGTCGGCAGCTTCTTTGGCAGCCTCCTTTATGTCAACAAGATTCTGAAGGCGAGTGTTTTCCCCCTGGAGAGCAGCAACCTTTGACCGCAGTTTCCCAGCTTCCTTTCGAACCATGTACAGGAGAGGCTTCGTGGGGATTCCGTACCCTAACATGGCGAACATCCATTGCAGTGGGTCGTCAGGCTTGTCTTTTTCTTCATACAAGGCCACCAGGACTCTGACTATCGCTGTCTTCAGTCCAGACCGCTTCACGTACTCTCGGAACGAGCGTCTCTTCAACTCCTTCGCCTCTGCTGAAATCTCCCGGACCACTGCCTTCTGCTGCTTGTGGTGCCCCTTCCGCCCTGTCTGACTCATCTTGCTAAGTTTTGCTTATCTGTTCCACAGACTAAAGACTTCTACAGAAATTCTTCCAGCCTCCTGGAATTAAGATCTCTTTCTGTATCTCAACAGAAATTATCTGCCTCCTGGAATAAATTATTGTTCTTTTTGCTTGCTTTGAAACTACGGAAAAATTGGGTCCAGGGCAACCTAGGACTGTAAAATTGTATTTCTCTCTCTCTAGGCATATTATATGTGTAAGAAAAATATATATATTTATTGTAGGTAAGGTCTATTTTATTGGATATTTAGAATGCCCTTCAAGTCGGTGACAGTACGTACATAATCTGAATTTTAACAATTATTCATTCGCACTATATGATTCATGAATGTCGGCCACCAGTTCCGAAGTTTGGCAAACCGCATAAACTTCTAAGTACTAAGCCCTTTTTTAGTCAAATCTCTTTTCTTTATTTAATTAAAGAGTTTCGCAAGCGAAATTTCTGATTAGGTAAACCAATATAATAGAAGATCTCTTCAAAGACTTTTTTTAAATATAAGAAGGCTAAAAAAAGAAGCGTTGACAAACGGTAATGGTATTGTTAATCTTAATTTGTACCACTAATGAAGGGATGTAGAATAACGAACTAATTGCAAATCTTGTTTAACTTTTGAGTGTGTAACTATAAGTGGACCTGCGATTTGAGTGAGATATACATCTGTAGAATATCTGTAGAATGCATGTCCAAAGTTGCAAGAGTAAAAAAATCCTATTCAAACTTCATAGTCGCAATCAATTTAACTTTCACTGAGCATTTTATGCTTTAAAGATATTCGACATGGCAGAAATGAGTCAATTGAGAAAGTTATTTACTTATTACTTACGTTTCATTTGCATGCATTCCTGCATTCTTCATTTCCGAGGCTCGAATCATAAAAGCGTCAATAAAATAAATGCCAAGTACAATCTTTATGACTTATTTATTTAATGATTAAGATTATATGAAAATGACCACATTGGAATGTCCAAATTGTATTACTGCATTGAAAACAGGAATAAAAATGAGTTAGCACTTGCTAGAAACAAAGTAGGACTAAAAGTTGAAAGAACAAACTTGGAAGAATTGCAACACAGGAACAAAGGATTTTTTATTATTGTCTACTTTGGGATTAAGTCATTACACGAGGTTACTTGGATGATAGGGAGGAAACAACGGAAAAGTTAGAGTCACGAAAAGTGTTTGAGAGGAGGATTGGCTTGTCGAGAGAGAGAAAGAGAGACAATCGGATGGAGGTACGCGAAGCCTTTTGATTATTCGTTACGAGGTGGCCTTTGATCTCGCCTAACGATGTTTAGTCTATTTGTCTTCCATCGCTCCAACCGTAACAACTTCGCTTGTAATTTACGTCCCCATAAACATATCAGGAGGCATTCAGGTTAATTAAGTGATGAGATCCCTCGTCTCTTCTCGTGTGTGTATAGGAATCATGAAAACAGAATAATACACGTTGAGATGTAAGAAGGCTTGTGATCTCCTTAGAAAAAGTCTTCAGAGAGACAGACAGAGAGAGAGAGAGTTTCAATTTCAAATATAATGAGATGCTAAAAATGTTTTCCAATTTTCCACGTGGGCAGGTCGAAGAAATCTCGTTGAAGAGTCTTCTCAAGGAGAAATGAGGAGACTTTTCATTATTGTGGCAGCGTATTCAGGTGTAGAGATCATCGCCGGAGTCTTTGTCTCCCTTCTTATTCGCTTCTCTCATTTCGCATTCTCACGACAAGATCTCCTTGCTATATAGCTCTATGTATAAGAACACACAATTCCATTTTGCTCATCGGAGCATCTCTCTCCCGATTTCTTCCGCGTCAACATCTTCATGAATGAGACTCACCGAGATCTGCTTCTTATTTACAGACGTACCAGTGGTGACCTTGTCGTTGGGGAGCACTCTCAACGCCTCCCACATTCGCGAGGGGGCTGATGTTTACTTTGAATGTGCCGTGAAGGCGAATCCGTGGATTCAGCGTGTCTCATGGAGGCACAATGTGAGTCTCATTGATGATAAGTTATGTAAGATATATTAACACAATATATTTAATATAAATATTGTCCTTTGGTTGCAGGGTCGTCTTCTCGCTGGAAATAGTTCGGGTGGAGTGATCGTGAGCAACCAAAGTCTCGTCCTTCAGTCAATCAGTCGACGTAGTGGTGGTCTCTACTCTTGCGTCGGCACCAACGCTGAAGGTGACGGTGCTTCTAATGCCGTTCCCCTCAATGTCAAATGTAAGCCGTGTCTCTTATGTAGTAATGAATCTCTATACAATCATTCCTAACAATCCTATTAACTCTAAATGACTAATTGTAATTCACAGATGCGCCTGTTTGCCGAGGACACCAGCAAACCATCTACGGCATCGCTCGTGGCGAAGCAGCTGCAGTCTCTTGTGAAGTAGACGCAAACCCCGAGACAGAGTTGACATTCCGCTGGAAATTCAACAACTCAGCCGAAACCATTGACATTCAACAGAGCCACTTCAGCGTCGACGGTCTCCGCTCTACACTCACGTACAAGCCAATGACAGAGTTGGACTATGGGACTGTTCTCTGTTGGGCTTCCCATCCTCATGTCGGTTCCCAAAAGCAGCCCTGCGTCTTCCACGTTATCCCCGCAGGAAAGCCAGACGCTGTTGCCAATTGCTCCCTCCTCAACACAACCTCCGATGGGATCTTCGTCTCATGTGCCGAGGGATTTAATGGTGGACTGACGCAGTTTTTCCTCTGCGAACTTTGGGACAGTCGTCAAGTCATTCGTAACGTTACTTCCCCTCGCCCACTCTTCGCCCTCCGTCAACTTGAGCCGGCCACTACTTACGTTATCCGCATCTACGCAGCCAATGCTAAAGGACGCTCCGATACTCACGTCATTCAAGCCACTACACTCAAGGCTACTGAACGCCAACCATCAATCTCTGCAGGTTAGTCAACCCTATAGTAATAATTCTTATCTTTTTCAACTTTCACTTGTATCTCTGAACCTCTCATATAGAAGCATCGCTCCAGAAGCCGAGTTTCGCGTTGAATGTCATTCCCATCCTGACTGTCATTGCTGTGGCCATTGCGACTCTCATTATCGTTGCCGTGCTTATCGTTCTACTCATCAGAAGTCGAGGGGACGGTGGAGAGGACAAGAGACCCCCGAAGAACAATGGTGGAACTCCTTTCAAACCAGCTGACCCTTCAGCTAGTCTCCCTCTTAACAAACACAGTGATGAGATTCTTGATGTCGATGACAAGAATCCTGACGTCATCCCAGTCAACTCAGGTAACTTCCTTAAGCAATTAGCTTATAATAAATACCCCTGTGCTTGTTTATATGTCTCTTGTATACTTATTGTAACTTAAATATTGCCTTCTTTAGAAATGGAAGGGGTGGATCCAGACGAAAAAGTTTTCCTAGAGCGACTGAACAATTCAAGTCGATTCTACGAAACAATCCCTCGTGCTCTCCGCACTCCTCGGCCCCAAACGGACTCCCCACACAATTTCAACCACAGCAGAACGGTAAACGAAAGATCTCTTAACTTTCTCTTTGTACACTAGTTTAACTAATCATCTTCCTTGTGTGTGAATCTCTGTAGGGACGAGAGGAAGTAACCTACGCTGAGTTATCTCTACCCAGCAGCCCTGCCTACCAC
>Ga0194135_10000731_pt1 | contig 19224 bp, 15 predicted proteins | sample LitLau_LLRF_2013_FD_134024 | JGI IMG/M metagenome (GOLD analysis project Ga0194135, IMG submission 134024) | Freshwater sediment microbial communities in response to fracking from North America - Little Laurel Run_MetaG_LLRF_2013 (version 2) | ecosystem: Environmental > Aquatic > Freshwater >...
AAATCGCCGCCCAGGCAGCAAAACCGGCCGATCTGCTTTATCCTCCCCGCCCTTGTTCTTCATTCGAGTGTCGACGCTGTTCATGGATACCCTTGCTCAACTGCGGGCCGGCCAGCTGGCCGGAATCAAGCGCCTGGACCTGTCCTGTGGACTGACCGAGTTCCCCCGGGAGATCTTCGATCTGGCCGATTCCCTGGAGATCCTCAACCTCAGCGGCAACGCCCTGGACAGCCTGCCCGACGACCTGCATCGCCTGACCCGCCTGCGCATCCTGTTCTGCTCGGACAACCAGTTCAGTGAAGTACCGGCCTGCCTCGGCCAATGCGCGCAACTGAGCATGATCGGCTTCAAGGCCAACCGCATCGAACGGGTGCCGGCGGCCGCGCTGCCACCGCAGTTGCGCTGGCTGATCCTCACCGACAACTGCATCAGTGAATTGCCGCAAGAGCTGGGCCAGCGCCCGCTGCTGCAAAAGCTCATGCTCTCGGGCAACCGCCTGACCCAACTGCCCGAGAGCCTGAGCCAGTGCCATCGCCTGGAGCTGCTGCGGATCGCCGCCAACCAACTGAGCGAACTGCCGCCGTTCCTCCTGGCCCTGCCGCGCCTGACCTGGCTGGCCTATGCCGGCAACCCGCTGGAATCGGAAGCCGACGCCACGGCGCTGGCCTCCACGCCAAGCATTCCCTGGAGCGAACTGACCCTGGGGCAGCGCCTGGGCGAAGGCGCCTCGGGGGTGATTCACCAGGCCCAGTGGCAACCCGCCGGGCAACCGCCGCGCGCGGTGGCGGTCAAGCTGTACAAGGGCGAGATGACCAGCGACGGCTCGCCGCTGCATGAGATGAACGCCTGCATCAGCGCCGGGCTGCACCCGAACCTGATCCGTGTCGAAGGTCGAGTCCTCGATCATCCCCAGGAGCAGAACGGCCTGGTGATGCAACTGATCGACACCGACTTTGCCAACCTCGCCGCGCTGCCAAGCCTGGACTCCTGCTCCCGGGACATCTACCCGGACAACGCCCGCTTCAACGCCGAGGTGACCCTGGGCATCGCCCGGGGCATTGCCTCGGTGGGCGCGCACCTGCACGCCCAGGGCATCACCCATGGCGACCTCTATGGCCACAACACTTTGTGGAATGCCCAGGGCGACTGCCTGCTGGGGGATTTTGGCGCGGCATCCTTCCATGCCCAGGACGACAGCCTGCAAAGCCGCGCGCTGCAACGCCTGGAAGTACGCGCCTTCGGCATCTTGCTGGAGGAACTGCTGGAGCGTGGGGATGGTTCGCTGAGCCTGGAACAGCGGCAGAAACTGGCGGCGCTGGTGCAGCGCTGCTGTCAACCTGAGGTGCTGGCGCGACCGGATTTTGCCCAGGTCTGCGAGGAATTGGCGGGGCTTTAAAACAGCTTCGCCGGCCAGCCGGCTCCTACAGGGGTATGCAGGAGCCGGCTGGCCGGCGAATCGCGGTTTTAGCCCGCCAGGCCGACGAACATGTCCTGCACGTCGTCATGGTTGTCCAGGCCTTCGAGGAAGGCTTCGACTTCAGCCATCTGCTCATCGCTCAGGCCGCTCACCGGGTTCTTCGGCTGGTAGCCGAGCTTGGCCGACAACACGGTGAAACCGTGTTCGGGCAAGGCTTTCTGTACCGCATCCAGGTCCGCAGGCTCGGTCAGGAACAGGGTCGCGCCCTCTTCGCCCGGCTCGAAATCCTGGGCACCGGCTTCGATGGCGGCCAGTTCCGGATCGGCATCCGGGCTGTCCGGCGAAGCTTCGATCATGCCCACGTGGTTGAAGTCCCAGGACACCGAGCCGGAAGCGCCCAGCTGGCCCTTGCGGAACGCCACGCGGATTTCCGCCACGGTGCGGTTGATGTTGTCGGTCACGCATTCAACGATCAGCGGCACCTGGTGCGGGGCAAAACCTTCGTAGGTCACGCGGTGGTACTGCACGGTTTCGCCCAGCTGACCCGAGCCTTTCTTGATCGCGCGCTCAAGGGTCTCACGCGGCATCGAAGCCTTTTTCGCCTGTTCCACCACCAGCCGCAGGTGGGCGTTGGTGGCGACGTCAGCGCCGTTACGTGCGGCGATGGTGATCTCTTTCACCAGCTTGCCGAAAATCTTGCCCTTGGCGTTGGCTGCCGCTTCTTTGTGTTTAACCTTCCACTGTGCGCCCATTACTCACTCTCTTGATCTATGGCGTCGAGTTGGATTTGGCCGACGCGATGGGCAAGTTTATACGTCCTCAAGGCCCTGATCGACCAAAAAGTCAGTATCCGGCCGCCGCTCTGACGGCCTTGGCCCGAGTCGGCCTTGCCGGCGGCGGCGTTCTCTCGGGCCTCTGCGCTGGCCAGCCAGCGCCAACCCGCGGGGGACGGGTCAGGCGGGGGCCAGGGCGAAAAATGCCTGGATCAGGCGCAACTCGCGACGCCGCTCGATGCAGCCAAGCATGTGCCGGTTGACCAGGCCCGCGCCGCGAATCGGCACGGTTCGCACCCGCGGGTCGTGGCCGACTTCCACCGAGCTGACCACGCCCACCCCCAATTGCGCCGCCACCGCCTCGGTCACCGCTTCGCGGCTGTCCAGCTCCAGCAGCACCCGGGGTTGGACTTTGGCCAGCCCGCAGGCGTCGTCGAAGGTGCGCCGGGTAATGGAGCTGGGCTCACGCAGCACCATGATCACCTGATCCAATTGTTCGATGGCGATGCCTTCGGGCAGCTCCAGCCAGGGATGTCCCTGGGGCACCAGGGCACACACCCGCGATTGCGCCAGGCTCTGCAAATGCAGGCCCTTGCGCGGTTCGACCTCGGTCAGCACCGCCACGTCGGCATGTTCGGACAGCAGCGCGGCCAGGGTTTCCTGGGCGTTGCCCAGGCGCAGGTTGACCGTCACCCCCGGATACTGCGCCCGCAGGCTGGCCAGCATCGGCATCACCAGATGCGGGCCGTCGGCCGCCACTTCCAGGCGCCCGGTCAGCAGTTGCCGGTTGGCTTCGAGCAGGGCCTGGGCCTCTTGCGCCAGGCCGAACATGGCCCGGGTGATGGCCGCCAGCTTGGTGCCCTCCTCGGTCAATTCCACCCGGCGCGCGGTGCGCCGCAGCAGCGTGATCTGGTAATGCTCTTCCAGGGCCTTGATGTGCCCGGTGACGGCCGGCTGGCTGATGAACAGCCGCCCGGCGGCCCGGGTGAAGCTGCCTTCACGGGCCACGGCGTCGAATGCGCGGAGTTGAAACAGGTTCATTACTATCGGCCTCACTGATGGCTAGCATAACAACAAACAATTTGATTGATGACAAGGCAAACTGCAATTTAGTCCCCGTAGCGTCACCCCATCTTTTCGAGGACACCCCATGAGCGTCGCCGAGCCCATCCTGCTCACCCCCGGTCCCCTGACCACCTCCGCCCGCACCCGCCAGGCGATGCAGGTGGACTGGGGTTCATGGGATGAGCGTTTCAACCAACTGACCGCCAGCCTGTGCCGGCAACTGCTGGCCATCGTCAACGGCGCCGACAGCCACCACTGCGTGCCCCTGCAAGGCAGCGGCACCTTCGCCGTGGAAGCGGCCATCGGCACCCTGGTGCCCCGTGACGGCAAGGTCCTGGTGCTGATCAACGGTGCCTACGGCAAGCGCCTGGCGAAAATCTGCGAAGTGCTCGGCCGGGATTTCAGCACCTTCGAAACCGCCGAAGACCAGCCCACCACCGCCGCCGACGTCGAGCGCCTGCTCCAGGCCGACCGCGCCATCAGCCACGTGGCGTTGATTCACTGCGAAACCAGCACCGGCATCCTCAACCCGCTGCCGGAGATCGCCCAGGTGGTGGCCGGCCACGGCAAGCGCTTGATCATCGACGCCATGAGTTCCTTTGGCGCGCTGCCCATCGATGCCCGGGAAATTCCCTTCGACGCGCTGATCGCCGCCTCCGGCAAATGCCTGGAAGGCGTGCCCGGCATGGGCTTTGTCCTGGCCGATAAACACGCCCTGGCCCAGGCCGCCGGCAATGCCCATTCCCTGGCCATGGACCTGCACGACCAGCACAGCTACATGGCCAGGACCGGCCAATGGCGCTTCACCCCGCCGACCCACGTGGTGGCCGCTCTGCACGAAGCCCTGCTGCAATACAACGAGGAAGGCGGCCTGCCGGCGCGTCATGCGCGCTATGCCGACAACTGCCAGGCGCTGCTGCAGGGCATGGGCGAACTGGGCCTGCAGAGCTTTCTGCCAGAGGCGATTCAGGCGCCGATCATCGTCACCTTCCATGCGCCGCAAGACCCGCGCTACCAGTTCAAGGACTTCTACGAACGGGTCAAGGCCAAGGGTTTCATCCTCTACCCGGGCAAGCTGACCCAGGTCGACACCTTCCGCGTGGGCTGCATCGGCCACGTCGACCGCCGCGGCATGCAGGCCGCGGTGGCCGCCATCGGCGAAGTGCTGCGGGAAATGGAAGTCCTCGACCTCTGACTCCCCCGCGCCCCTGCAGGAGCGAGCTTGCTCGCGAATCAGGCGCCGCGATCCCCGAACCTTTTTTCGCGAGCACGCTCGCTCCTACAACAGGCACTGGAACCATGAACTACAGCAACCCCACCCAGCTGCAAGCCGCCATCCTCGACTGGGCCGGCACCGTGGTCGACTTCGGCTCCTTCGCCCCGACCCAGATCTTTGTCGAAGCCTTCGCCGAGTTCGACGTCCAGGTGTCCATCGAAGAGGCCCGCGGCCCCATGGGCATGGGCAAGTGGGACCACATCCGCACCTTGTGCGACCTGCCGCAGGTGGCCGAACGCTACCGCCAGGTCTTCGGCCGCACCCCGACCGACGCCGACGTCACCGCCATCTACGAACGCTTCATGCCGTTGCAGATCGAGAAGATCGCCGAGCACTCGGCGCTGATCCCCGGGGCCCTGGAGGTGATCGCCGCGCTGCGCGAGCAGGGCATCAAGATCGGCTCCTGCTCCGGTTATCCCAAGCAGGTGATGGACAAGGTGGTGGCCCTGGCCGCGACCAACGGCTACGTCGCCGACCACGTGGTGGCCACCGACGAGGTGCCCAACGGTCGGCCCTGGCCGGCCCAGGCACTGGCCAACGTGATCGCCCTGGGGATCGAGGACGTCGGTGCCTGCGTGAAAATCGACGACACCGTACCCGGCATTCTCGAAGGTCGCCGCGCCGGCATGTGGACCGTCGCTCTGATCTGCTCGGGCAACGCCCTGGGCCTGACCTACGACGCCTACCGGGCCCTGGCCAGCGACACCCTGGCCAGCGAGCGCCAGCGCATCCACCGGCTGTTCGAGGCCTCGCGCCCGCACTACCTGATCGACACCATCGCCGACCTGCCCGACGTCATCAGCGATATCAACCAGCGCCTGGCCCGGGGGGAAATGCCCCAGAACCATTGATCAGGCGCTGGCTGGGGCAAAGACGGCGCTGCCAGAAGGCATCGCCGTTTTTTTTTCGGTCATATCCGCGCCAAAGCTCTGGCACGGGCGATAAAAGCCACAAGCGGCTCAGGCAAACCCGGGGAAAGCGGATTACAGTTAAACCACTCCGTCATTCAAGAACGGAGGCTTCAGACCTGATGACCGAGGATGTCCCGTATGCCCTGGAAAAACACTGAGTCTCGCTACAGCACCATGACCATCACCTTGCACTGGCTGATGCTGGTGTTGCTGGCGGTGGTTTACGCCTGTATCGAATTTCGCGGCATCTTTCCCAAGGGCAGCGGCGGGCGCACGCTGATTGTCGAAGCCCATTTCATGCTCGGCCTGACCGTGTTTGCGCTGGTCTGGCTGCGGCTGTTCGCCCGCGCCCAGGGCGTGGCGCCGAAGATCCTGCCCACCCCGCCGCAGTGGCAACGAGTCTTGTCGACCCTGATGCACTGGGCGCTGTACCTGTTCATGATCGCCATGCCGCTCCTCGGCTGGCTGACCACCAGCGCCAAGGGCCATCAGGTGATGTTCTACGGGTTCGACCTGCCGCTGCTGGTGCAAGAGAACAAGACCCTGGCCAAGCAGTTCCAGGGCTGGCACGAACTGCTGGGCAGCCTCGGTTACTGGCTGATCGGCCTGCATGCCCTGGCCGGGCTGTATCACCACTACGTGATGCGCGACAACACCCTGCAACGCATGTGGCGCCAGCGCGGTCAGGCCTGAGCCAGCAGCGCGCGGCGGCCCTGCAAGCCACCGGTGTGGACGAAGATCAAGCGGCAACCCGGAGCAAAGCGCCCGGCCACCACCTGCTCCTGCAAGGCCAGCAGGGCCTTGCCGGTGTACAGCGGCTCCAATGGCAACCCACTGTACAGCTCGCTCAACCGAATGAATTCCCGCAGCGGGGCATCCACTTTGGCAAAGCCGCCGCGGCTGCTGTCCAGCAGTTCATAACCCCCAGGGCCCTGCCCAGCCGCCTGCACAATGCCCTCGACCTGTTGCGCCACCCCATGGTCCTCGGGCACCGCCAGCGCGCCATACACCGGGTGTGCCCCGGCCTCCGCCAGCACCAGCCCGGCCAGGGTGGTGCCGGTCCCGGCGGCCAGCCACCAGGCGTCATAGTCATTCCAGCCCAGGTTCGGCAACTGCCGCTGCACCTGATCGCGCAAGGTCATGCAGCCCGCCGCACCGGCCAGGCCACCACCGCCTTCAGGCACCGGGTACAACTGCGGGTACTGGGCCTGCCAAGGCACCCAGAACCCCGCCTCATGGCGTGCCCGATAACCGGCGTAGCCCAGCCAGTGCAGGCGCATGCCGAACGCCTGCAGGTCGAGCACCGTCGGCGTGTCCTGGGGATGGCCACGCAACAGGCCCACGGTAGGAAAGGCAAAACGCCGGCCAGCGGCGGCCAGGGCATGCAGATGATTGGAATGGGCGCCACCGAGGCTGATGATGCCGTGGGCACCGGCGGTACGTGCCGCCGCCAGGTGCTGGGTCAGCTTGAACCATTTGTTGCCGCTGATCAGCGGATCGATCAGGTCCAGGCGCAGCACCGCCACCTCGACCCCGGCCCGGGTCAGCCAGTCCAGCTCCAGCCGTTGCAGCGGGGCGTGGGGTAACCAGTCGAAGGATTCGGGCAAAGACATCGGCAGCGGGGGTTCAGGGAAAAGGCTGCGCAGTCTATCAGCTCCAGGCCCACGCTCATCCTTGTAGCCGCTGCCGCAGGCTGCGAACGGGTTCGCAGAACCCGCAAGACAGGCAACCGCGCTCGCTCGTTGCAGCGCGATTGCCCGCTGGGCGAGTCCTGCGGCCTGGTGCGCAGCCTGCGGCAGCGGCTACAGGACGGCAGGCCGTTACAGCTCGGCGGCCAGGCGCGAGCCCTGGTTGATGGCGCGCTTGGCGTCCAGTTCGGCGGCCACATCGGCACCGCCGATCAGGTGCACGTTCTGCCCCGCCGCTACCAGGCCGTCCTGCAGCTCGCGCAGCGGGTCCTGACCGGCACAGATGACGATGTTGTCCACCGCCAGCACCTGGGGCTCACCCGCTTCGCCGATGCGGATATGCAGGCCGGCATCGTCGATCTTCAGGTACTCGACACTGTTGAGCATCTGCACCTGCTTGTTCTTCAGCCCAGTGCGGTGAATCCAGCCGGTGGTCTTGCCCAGGCCGTCGCCGACCTTGGATTTCTTGCGCTGCAACAGGAACACCTGACGCGCCGGCGCATGGGGCTCGGCCTTGATTCCGGCCACGCCGCCGCGGGCCTGGAGCTGGGTATCGATGCCCCACTCCTTCCAGAACGCTTCGCGGTCCTGGCTGGTGGCCACGCCCTGGTGCACCAGGAACTCGGAAACGTCGAAGCCGATGCCACCCGCCCCGATCACCGCCACGCTCTTGCCCACCGGCTTGCGCTCCAGCAGCACGTCCAGGTAGCTGAGGACCTTGGGGTGCTCCACGCCAGGGATCGCCGGCAAGCGCGGGGCGATACCGGTGGCCAGGATGATCTCATCGAAACCGCCAGCCACCAGTTGCTCCACATCCACCCGGGTGTTGAGGCACAGTTCGACATGGGTGGTCTGCAGCTTGCGCTTGAAGTAGCGCAGGGTTTCGTAGAACTCTTCCTTGCCCGGCACCCGCTTGGCGATGTTGAACTGGCCGCCGATCTCGCTGGCGGAGTCGAACAGGGTCACCTGATGACCACGCTCGGCGGCCACGGTAGCGGCGGACAGGCCCGCCGGGCCGGCACCGACCACGGCAATCTTCTTGATCTGCTTGACCGGCAGGTAGTTGAGCTCGGTCTCGTGGCACGCGCGGGGGTTGACCAGGCAACTGGTGAGCTTGCCGCCGAAGGTGTGGTCCAGGCAGGCCTGGTTGCAGCCGATGCAGGTATTGATTTCGTCGGCACGGCCTTCAGCGGCCTTGTTGACGAAATCCGGATCGGCCAGGAATGGCCGGGCCATGGACACCATGTCGGCATCGCCCTCGGCGAGGATCTGCTCGGCGACTTCCGGGGTGTTGATGCGGTTGGTGGTGATCAGCGGAATGCTCACCGAACCCCGCAGCTTGGCCGTGACCTTGCTGAACGCGGCCCGCGGCACCTTGGTGGCGATGGTCGGGATCCGCGCTTCGTGCCAGCCGATCCCGGTGTTGATGAGGGTCGCGCCAGCCGCCTCGATGGCCTGGGCCAGTTGCACGATCTCTTCCCAGGTGCTACCGCCTTCCACCAGGTCGAGCATCGACAGGCGGAAGATGATGATGAAGTTCGGACCCACCGCTTCACGCACCCGGCGGACGATCTCCACCGGCAAGCGCATGCGGTTTTCATAGCTGCCGCCCCAGCGGTCGGTGCGGTGGTTGGTGTGGGCGGCGAGGAACTGGTTAATGAAATACCCTTCCGAGCCCATGATCTCGACGCCGTCGTACTCGGCCTTCTGGGCCAGGGTCGAGCAGGTGACGAAGTCGCGGATCTGCTTCTCGATGCCTTCCTCGTCCAGCTCCTTGGGCTTGAACGGGTTGATCGGCGCCTGGATCGCGCTGGGCGCCACCTGCTTGGGGCTGTAGGCATAGCGCCCGGCGTGGAGGATCTGCATGCAGATCTTGCCGCCGGCCTCGTGTACCGCGCGGGTCACGATCTGGTGCTTGAGCGCCTCTTCTTCGGTGGTCAGCTTGGCCGCGCCGGAGTACACCCCGCCCTCATCGTTGGGACCGATGCCGCCGGTGACCATCAGGCCCACGCCGCCCCGGGCGCGCTCGGCAAAATATGCCGCCATGCGCTCGAAGCCACCAGGCTTCTCTTCCAGACCGGTGTGCATGGAGCCCATCAGGGTGCGGTTGCGCAGGGTGGTGAAACCCAGGTCGAGGGGGGCCAGCAAATGCGGGTAAGGTGCTCCAGCCATGGTGTCTCTCCAGATCGGGCAATCACGGGAAAATGCGGAAGCTCTGCGGCCTCCATCAGTAGTGCTGCACAGACTAAGAGCACCGCACCCGACGCTCAATGACCGTAACTGACAACTTATTGATCCAAACGCGCAGCGCCCCTTGGCAAGTGCCAGCACGGGCCCTACCCTAGTCGGCGAATCCTGCACACGGCCGCCGACTGTTTTCCCATGCGCAAACTTCTTTACTTCACCTTGTCCCTGGCCCTGCTTGCCGTCATCACCCGTTATGCACTCTGGACCCACGACCGGCCAGGGGCGCATTACCTGTCGGACCTGCGCATCGAACTGGCCGTGGACCAGGGCGTCCCTGCCGATCACGGCAACCTGCTGGCGATCCAGCCAGAGCTGTTCCCCACCGATTACCAGAGCCCCGAGCGCCTGCACCGCAAGCTCGCCGCCTACCTGCAACAGGCCCGGGACAAGGGTCTGGTGAATGCCAAGACCATCGTGGTGCTGCCGGAACACATCGGCACCTGGCTGATGGTCAGCGGCGAAAGGAACGAGCTGTACCAGGCCGTGTCCTTGAAGGAAGCAATGAACTGGCTGGCGGTGAGCAATCCGCTGCCGTTCCTCAAGGCACTGATCACGGCCAAGGGAACCAGCCGCCTGGACGATGCGCACCTGCGCATGAAGGCGAAGAAGATGGCCAAGGAGTACCAGTTGCTGTTCGGCGGCCTGGCCAGGGAGTTCCAGGTGACCCTGGTGGCCGGCTCGATCATTCTGCCCGAGCCCAGCGTCAGCCAGGGCAGCCTGCAGATCGGTAGCGGCGCCCTGTACAACAGCAGCCTGGTGTTCGGCAGCGACGGCCTGCCCATCGGCCAACCCCAGCGCCAGCTCTATCCCACTCATGCCGAAAGCGGCTATGTGCGGGGCGATGCCAAACAGGGGGTACAAGTCGTCGACACTCCCGCCGGGCGCCTGGGGGTGCTGATCGGCAGCGACAGCTGGTACCCGGACAACTATCGCCAGCTCAATGACCAGGGCGCGCAACTGGTCGCGGTCCCGGCCTTTGTCATGGGCCGCGATGGCTGGGAGCGACCCTGGCGCGGCTTCAAGAGCATCACCACCCCCAGCGAGGTCAGCCTCAAGCCGGAGGAAACCAGCGAAGGCGAAGCCTGGCATCGCCTGACCCTCACCGCACGCCCGCCCAGCAGCCTGGCCAGCGCCGGCGTCAGCGTCTTCCTGCGCGGCCAGTTCTGGGACCAGCGCAGCAGCGGCCAGAGCTTCATCAATAGCCACGGCCAGACGTTCGCCGATCAGGGCACAACGGGCGCCCGCTTGCTGAACCTCTGGCTTTAAAGCATGAAGACCACGCCAATGCGCCTGGGGGACCTGTCGGTGGGCTTTGTCCACAGCCTGGCGGACGCGGTCCGCAGCCACGGCCAGGACCCAACCCCCTTGCTCGAACAATATGCACTGGATCCGGCCCGACTGGCCGAAGCCGGAGCACGCCTGTCGATCCCCCGCTACATGCGCCTGGGCCATGGCGCGATCCAGCTCACCGGCGACCCGGCCCTGGGTCTGCGCATGGGCCGTCTGAGTCGGCTGAGCCAGCTCGGCCTGGCCGGCGTCACTGCCGCCCAAGCCCCAACCGTGCGTGAAGCGGCTCGTTGCCTGACTCGCTTCGAAGCGCTGTACGGTTCCAACTATCGCGGTCAGTCGAGCTTTCACGAAGATGCCGGCGGCGCCTGGCTGCGCTTCTACTCCATCAGCCCATACAACGCCTACAACCGCTTCGTGGTCGACTCGATCATCTCCGGGTGGCTGCAACAGCTGTCCAGCCTCTGCGGTCAGACCCTGCTGGCCGAGCAGATCGACATCGAGTTCGAGCGCCCGGACTACCACGACGCCTACGCCATCCTCGGCCCCACGCCCATCCAGTTCGCCGCCGAACAGAACCAACTGCGCCTGAGCCAGGCCAGCCTGGCCCTGCGCAATCCGGAACACTGTCCGAGCACCTGGCGGCATCTGCTGCAGTTGTGCGAAAGGGAGCTGGAACAACTGACACGCACTCGCAGCCTGCGCGAGCGCATCATTCAATTGCTGGGACCTTTGCTCAATGGTGGCCGTGAGCCCGATTTGGAAGAAGTGGCGATGCGCCTGAAGCTGCCGACCTGGACGTTGCGGCGCAAGCTGGCGGAGGAAGGGACGCAGTTCCGGGCCATTCTCAATGACACCCGGCGCGACCTGGCCATGACCTACATTCGCGATACCGAACTGGCGTTCGGCGAGATTGCCTATCTGCTGGGCTTTGCCTCAGCCGAGGCGTTTCAGCGGGCGTTCAAGCGCTGGAATGGCCAGACGCCTGGGGAGTTTCGCCGCTGCCATCGACAGTTCGGCTAAAAAAAAACGCCACCGGCGTTACAGCTCGGTGGCGTCTTCTGCGGGTTCCAGGGGATCGAGCTCGAAAGCTTGATACTCCAACAGTTCCTCTTGGTATTCGTCCATCGCGGACTCCTTTCTCGGTTGATTGAATAGCTCTGTGACCATTGACCGTCGGCACCAGCATAAAGTGCCGGGATGACAGAAAAAATACTACCCCCCAGGTCAGGATTTCTGCAATGAAAACGTAACAGCCCATGAGCAATTCAGCCTCCGGTTGTTGCCGACGGTTGCGGCCCATCCACTAACCTGGGAAAAACTGCGAGCATTTTTTCGAAATGGCCGTCGACACGTCACTGCCTTGGCAGCGTTGAAAGCCCTGGTCAATGACGGGGAGATTTCTTACAGCCAGATCAGCGATACCTTGAGCCGTTATCGGATCGACGTTGAACGCGTCGACCCGACCTCGGCGCAGGTGTCTTAGTGCCCGCTGCTCGGCAGGGCCTGAATCGGCTCGCTCGGCGGCGGCAAGTGGCTGGCCGGTGGCGGCGTGATGGTTTCGCTGACGGGCGCGGGCTCACTGCTGGGGGCCGGCACGATCGGCGCGGCCTCGGCTGGCGGCGCCAGCGGTTGCGAGACGGCAGGTTCCGGCTCAGCAACGGGAGCCGGCGCCGCCAATGGTGCAGGCTCGGCCTGCGGCAGCGATGCCTTGGGCTCCGGCGTGGTTTCCGGCTTGGGTTCCGGCTTGGGTTCCGGCTTGGCCTGCGGCTCGGGCTTGCTCTCGGGAACCCCGAGGTCGGCCTTGGGTTTCTCTTCGATATGGGCGGCCTTCTTGGCCTCCGGCGGCAGGAACAGTTCCACCAGGGCGAAGTAGCGCTCATAGAACTTGGCCGAGGACACCGTCTCGCTGGCCACCTTGACCATTGAATCATCGGTGGAACCGATCGGCATCGAGACCGAGCCCAGCACCCCCACGCCAAGGCTGGCCGAGTTGTTGACCTTCTTCAGTGCATAGCGGTCCTGCAGGGCGTTGGCGAACACCGTCGAGCGCTGGTCGCCGCTGCCGTCCCGGGCGCAGACCACGTTGAAGCTGATTTCCAGGTGAGTCTCGCCGGTTTGCTGGAAGCTCTTGTGACCGCTGACCAGCTTCGGATCATTGCTGGTGATGATGTAGCCCTGACTGAGCAGCGCCCGGCGCGCGGCCTCGCAGGAGGCGGCGTCGCTCACCGGATAATTGCGCGAGAAGGTGCCGGAATCATCGAAGCTTTCATGCTCATAGATAGCGGTCTTGTGCGAGGAACAACCGGCGATCGCGGACAACAGCAACAAGCCGGCCGCCGCGCGCAGATGAAATGATCTAAACATCGAAAATCCTGAGGAAAACGCTCCGGGGCGTATTGTGCAACAGATCAATGCCGCGCAGCGCAGGTAATTGGTGTCTTAAATTTCATACAAGTCTACTGACCGCTGTTTGCCGGAAAAAGTCGTTCGCTCAAGTGCTCGATCAGCACCCGCACCTTGGCCGCTGCATGCCGGCTCGACGGCCACAGCACCCAGAAGACGCCGTTGTGCTCCAGATAGTCGTCGAGCACGGTTTGCAACTCGCCGCGCTGCACTGCCGCCTGCACCATGAAATCGGGCAGGCAGGCAACTCCCAGCCCACTGCGCGCAGCGTGCTCCACCGCCTCGATGGAGCTGCTGGTCAAACGGGTCGGCAGCACCGGTTCCGGCGAGTTGGCCTGGGCCTTGAACGGCCAGGCTTCGAGTTTGCCGGTGTGATGAAAGGTGTGCCGCAGGCAGGCATGCTCACGCAGCTCCTGCGGGGTTTGCGGCACCCCGTACTGCTGAAAGTACCCGGGGCTGCCCACCAGCAGCATGCGAAAGCGCCCGAGTTGGCGAGCCAGGAGCCGCGAGTCCTTGGGGTGACCGGTACGTACCACCAGATCGAAGCCCTCCTCCACCACATCCACCATGCGATCGCAGAGGTCGACGTCCAGCTCGATCTGCGGGTAACGCTGCATGAACTCCGCCAGCACCGGCATCAACAGGCCGTGGACCTGCGGTGCACTGATTCGCAACTTGCCCACCGGCGCACTGGAAGAGTCACACAGCTGGAACTCGGCGGCCTCGACCTCGGCAGCGATCCTGCGGCAGCGCTCGAGAAAACCGGCACCTTCGGCGGTCAGGCTGATACTGCGAGTGGTGCGATGAAACAGACGGGTCTTAAGACGCTCCTCCAGACGCGCGATGCTTTTGCCGACCGCCGAGGAAGACACCCCAAGAAGACGCCCCGCCTCTGTGAAACTGCGGGTTTCCGCCACCTGCATAAACACCGGAATACTGCCGAGCCAATCCACAGCGCCCCCTCGAAACTAAGGACTTCTATGTCCGATAAGTTCGGAACCTTAGCCTATTTTTCCGCCATGCACAGCGCTCTAGGCTAGGCCCCTCTCTTTCAAGCCAACCTATCGGGGCCTCCACATGAGCAATACCGTCAACGCCTGCGAGCTGTTGCAAGTGCCTGCCGAACCCAGCGATCGCCTGCCTGTTGGCGGTCTGCTGGCCCTGGCGACTGCCGGGTTCATCACCTTGATGACCGAGACCCTGCCTGCCGGCCTGCTGCCGCAGATAAGTGCCGACCTGGGCGTCTCGGCGGCACTGATCGGCCAATGGGTAACCGTCTACGCCTTGGGGTCGCTGCTGGCAGCCATTCCACTGATTCTCCTCACCCAGGGCTGGCGGCGGCGCCCGCTGCTGTTGATCGCCATCGGCGGCTTTGCCCTGGTCAACAGCGTTACCGCACTCTCCACCGACTACCGCCTGATTCTGCTGGCACGCTTGTGCGCCGGAGTCTTCGCAGGCCTGCTGTGGGCATTGTTGGCAGGCTACGCCAGCCGCATGGTGGCGCCACACCTGCAGGGCCGGGCGATTACCCTGGCCATGCTCGGCGCGCCGCTGGCCTTGTCGGTGGGCATGCCTGCCGGGACCTGGCTGGGCGGCCTGCTGGGCTGGCGCATGAGCTTTGCCGTCATGACACTCCTGACCCTGGGACTGATCGGCTGGGTGCTGGCTCAGGTGCCGGACTTCCCCGGGCTGCGCGCGCAGAAGCGCCTGTCGCTGGGCCGGGTCCTGGCCTTGCCGGGGATCCGGTCGGTACTGTTCGTGACCTTTGCCTATGTGCTGGGGCACAACATTCTCTACACCTATATCGCGCCCTTTCTTCAGCCGGCCGGGCTTGGCGGGCAGATCGAGCAGGTATTGCTGGTATTCGGCCTGGCTGCATTGCTGAGCATCTGGCTGGTGGGCCTGCTGATCGACCGCTGGCTGCGTGAGCTGGTGCTGCTCAGTTGCCTGCTGTTCATCGGCTCGACCCTGATGCTGGGTCTGCTGGATAACTGGCCAATGGCGATCTACGCAGCGACCGCTATCTGGGGGCTGTCCTTCGGCGGCATGGCCACCCTGTTGCAAACCGCATTGGCCAAGGCTGCAGGCGAGCACGCGGACACCGCGCAGTCGATGCTGGTCACCCTATGGAACCTGGCGATTGCCGGCGGCGGCCTGGGTGGCGCCTTGCTGCTGCAAGGACCGGGGGTGGCGACTTTCCCCTGGGTGATTGCCGCCCTGTTACTGATCAGCCTGATGGTGGCGGTGCACGCTCGGCAGCAGGGTTTTCCCGCCCGTCGCTGACCCGGCCCCGAGCACTGGCGACCGGGGTACTCGCGACACTGCGACATGCCAGCCCTAGCCTTCTGCCGCAGAGCCGGCCGGCAAGGCAGCATCCACCTTGGGGGGCGCCGCGGAGCGGGCTTTGCGGCTGCGTACCAGCGGCCAGAACAGCTCCTCCTTCCAGCTCACCGGCGCCAGGTGCTCGATACCGAATGCAGCGGGCCGGCGTCGAGTGATCTTCGCGGTGCCAAACAGCACATCCCAGAGGAACAGCAAATTGCCGAAGTTGCCCTTGTAGTGGGTCACGCCATCCTCGGCACTCAGGCCGTGGTGGGCCGAATGGGTCGACGGAGTCGAAAATACCCGCTCCACCAGCCACATCAGCGGCCGTAGAAAACCGATGCGGTACAACTTGTCGTCCCAGGCCACGCTGCTGTGTGCGGCGAAGATCACCGTCATCTTGAGAACCAGGTAAACGTAATAGACCGGCGCCAGCCCCAGGTAGATCAGCACCCCGGAGAACCAGATCCCGGGCATCAACAGGTAATAGAAACTGTTGTTGCGGTAGACGATGCGAATGCTCATGTAGGGCGCCGAATGGTGGGCGCGGTGCAGGGCATACAGCGCCGGCAGGCGATGGGTCAGGCGGTGCCACCAGTACTGGGTCATGTCATCGAAGACCAGAAACAACAACAGGCCCAGCACCCAGGGCGTCTGCGCCAGCAGGCCCTTGGCTTGCGGCAGTGCCAGGCCCATGAGCGCCCCACTGGCCCACATCACCAGGGGAAAGGTCAAGCCGAGCAACAGGCTTGAGCCCACCGCCTCGATCAACACATCGCGGCGCTGGCCACGGGGTTGGCGAAAAGTCGAACAGGCTATTTCCAGGAGGACGAAAAACCCAAAGATCGCCGAAACGATCAACAGCGGGTGGTTGGTCAGCAGATCGTGGTTCATGGCATTCTCGCTCTTGTGCTTATGGGCAACGCCCAACCATTAGAGATCAGCAAGGCGGCCCTCTCTATGCGCGAAATGGACAGAATCCAGCGAGATCCGGCCAACCGGGTAACCCCGCGCTTCCACCGCGGGCGCGTCGGCGAAGTCCTGCAACGCTTTCTCGATGACCAGAGCGCTGCCACTGAGCATGACTACAATCTGCTGCACCTGGAGCAACTATGGCGCGCCGCGGCGGCGCTGGAACCGGCCATCGGCCTGAAACTGTTCGAGCGCTTCACGCCCCAGGACTGGCACGTGATCGCCCACGCCAGCCTCTATTGCCCGGATGTCGCCGCGGCCATGGCGTTCTGGGTACGCTTTGCGCCGTTGGGCTCGGATACCGACCGCGTGCAATGGATGACGGATGCCCAGGGTTCCGGCGTTGAAATCCATATCGACACCTCGGTGGAATTGAGCCGCTACCTGATCGAACACTATGGCGTCATGGCCATCACTCAACTGCGACGAGGGACCGGTACTGCGCTTCAGCCGGTGCTGGCCTGCTTCAGCCATTCGCGCCCGGCTTATCACGCGCAATACCGACATTGGTTCGGCGAGCGGATCGAGTTCGACTGCCCGGCCAACCGCTTCTATTTCACCCCGCAAAACCTGCAACTGCCGCTACAGACCCGCCACGCCGGCATGCTCGAACTGCTGAGCCAAGAGCTGGATCGGCACGGCACAGCGGCTGGGCTGCCAGAGTGGCGGCAGCCTGTCGCCAGGCATTGATGGCAGGCCAGTCACCGACCCTGAAAGGCCTCTGTGCTCATCTGCATCAAAGCCCGCGCACGCTACGGCGACGCCTGGAGGAACAAGGGCTGAGTTTTCGCCAACTGCTGGACCAGACCCGCGCCGAGCTGGAAATGTATCTGGAACTGCAAGGCGAATCTAGGGCACAGATCGCGCTACAGCTGGGTTACAACGATCAGGCGGCCTATCTGCATGCCCGCAAGCGCTGGAAAACCGCCTGCACCTGAGGTTTATCCAGGCCAAAAAAAACCCCGGCATGATGGCCGGGGTCCTTTCAACACTGCGGATCAGGCATCAGTAACGCTTGATGTCCGCCTGGTTTTCCAACTGCTTGCGATAAGCAGAGAAGTCCTGCTGGCCGATTCGCGAGGCCAGGAAGCGACGGTATTGAACCTTCTCTTCCTCGGTCGGCGCTGCGGCTTCGTTGACGCTGTTGAGTTGCAGCACCAGCAGGTTGCCGTTGGGCAGCGTCACGCTGGTGAAGGACGGCTTGTCCTTGGACTCAGGCTTGCTCATGCGGAACAGCGCCTGCAGTACGGTCGGATCGACACCGTCCTGGGCACGAGTCACGGCTTGCATGACCTTCCAGTTCTGACCGTCTACCGGCTTGTTCAGCGCGGTCTTGCCATCACGCAAGCTGGCGATCAGTTCTTCGGCCTTGGTCTTGGCCGCAGCACTGGCGTGCTCCTTGGCCAATTGCGCACGAATGGCGGTAGCGACACCTTCCAGCGGCAGCTGCTCAGGCTTGTGATGCTCTTTGACACGCAGCACCACGACGGTTTCAGGATCCAGTTCGATTGCGGTGCTGTTGGCACCCTCATCGAGAACCTCGGTGCTGAACGCGGCCTGCACCACGTTGCGGTTGGCGGCGATGCCGTCACCGCCCTCACGGCCGAACGGCGCGGAGGTGTGAACAGTCAGTTTCAGATCCTGAGCCGGCTGTGCCAGATCGGAAGCCTCGAACGACGAATCTTCAAGCTGCTTGGTGGCCTCGACGAAACGCTGCTCGACCTGCTGGGTTTTCAGTTCGCGGGTCAGCTTGTCCTTGAGGCTGGCGAAGCTCGGCACTTGCGGTGCCTCAATGCCCAGCAGCTTGATCAAGTGGAAACCGAAGCCGGTACGCACCGGCGCCGACACCTGATCCTTGTTCAGCGCGTACAGCGCTTTTTCGAAGATCGGGTCGTAAACACCCGGGCCGGCGAAGCCCAGGTCACCGCCGTTACTGGCCGAACCTGGATCCTGGGAGAACTCCTTGGCCAGCGCGTCAAAGCTTTCACCCTTGGCCAGACGAGCCTGGATCTCCTCGATCTTGGCCTTGGCCTGGGCCTCGTTCACCTTGTCATTGACTTCAATGAGGATGTGCGCGGCACGACGTTGCTCGGACAGGTTGGCGATTTCTTTCTGATACAGCGCTTGCAGGTCTTCGTCCTTGACGCTGACCTGGTCGAAGAACGCGGCCTTCTTCAACTCGATGTAATCGATGACCACCTGGTCAGGAGTCATGAACTCCTTGGCGTGCTGATCGTAGTAGGCCTTGACCTCTTCGTCGGTCAGCTTGACTGCCGCCGGATCGGCCTTGATGGTCAGGGAAGCGAAATCCCGGGTCTGCTTTTCCAGACGAGCGAAGGCCAGCACCTGGGCGTCGGTCACAAAACCGCTGCCGGCAAGACCGGCACGTACCTGGCCGATCAGCATTTCCTGAGCCAGCATCTGGCGGAATTGCAGACGGGTGTAACCCAGTTGACGGATGACCTGGTCGAAACGCTCGGGGCTGAATTTGCCGTCCACCTGGAATTCAGGTGTCTGCAGGATCACTTGATCCAGGGCGCCTTCGGAAAACGCGAACTTGGAATCCTTCGCCCCTTGCAGCAACAGCTTGCGATCGATCAGCCCCTTGAGAGCGGACTCGCGCAGCATTTTCTCATCCAGCAACGAGGCGTCGAAATCCTTGCCCAGCTGTTGCATCAGCTGGCGGCGTTGCATTTCGACCGCCTGGGCCAGCTCGCTCTGGGTGATGGCGTCGCCATTGACCTTGGCCGCGTCCTGGTTGTGGGTGGTGGCCTTGAAAATGGCATCGAAACCGGTCAACGCCAGCAGCGCGACGATGACCCCGATGATGGTTTTGGCAATCCAGCCTTGTGAATTGTCC